>Ga0073936_10006573_pt1 | contig 15299 bp, 12 predicted proteins | sample AliMusrvi5mmetaG_FD_87041 | JGI IMG/M metagenome (GOLD analysis project Ga0073936, IMG submission 87041) | Freshwater lake bacterial and archeal communities from Alinen Mustajarvi, Finland, to study Microbial Dark Matter (Phase II) - Alinen... | ecosystem: Environmental > Aquatic > Freshwater >... | reverse complement strand
GTGGCGGCCGGCATCATGGCTTCGAGCCACGGCAGCGCGAGTGTGACGCCGGCGCCGCGCAGAACCGTGCGGCGGGAAATTGGCTGACGCGAAAAACCGGATGTGTTCATGACCCTCTACCTGGATTCCGTAACCGTGTGTTTTGTCTTCAGTGAAAGCGACGAGGGCGCCCCCGCCGGAACACCCGCCTGATACTGAAATGGCTGACTCATCACAATGGCCTCGATCAGCACCTGGCTTTTGTAGCCGTTGTTTCGCAACTGTGCGATCACGCTGTCCACCGTGCACATGTCTTTCGGCGAGAGTCCCCGCCCCAGCGAGTAGCCCAGCATGCGGCTGGTCAGGTTGCGCACAAACAGATCCTTTTGCTGCAGCAGGACCGCTTTAAGCTGCTCCGGACCCTGAAATTTCGTCCCGTCCGGCAACTCGCCGCTGTTATCCACAGGCTTCCCCGCGTCCTCGTTGCGCCACTGCCCGAGCGCGTCATAGTTTTCGAGCGCGAAACCGATGGGGTCGATGCTGCTGTGGCAACTGGAGCAGACCGGATCTTTGCGGTGCTGCGCAAGGCGCTCCCGCATGGTCTTCGGCGCCGGTCCGACATGCTCTTCAAGCGCTGGGACGTTCGGCGGTGGCGGCAGCGGCGGCGTGCCCAGAATAGAGTCCAGAACCCATTTACCGCGCAACACCGGGCTGGTCCGATAGGGGTACGAGGAAACTGCGAGCACCGCCGACATGCCCAGCAGGCCGCCGCGATGGCTGTCCGGCGGCAGTTTCACCCGGTGCGGCTGATCCTGATTGTCTTTCCGCAGGTTCTTGCGGTCGATCCCGTACAGCCCGGCCAGTTTGCGCGTCAGAATCGTCCAGTCCGAATCGACCAGATCGGTGATCGGGTCGTTATTCGCCACCATGGAATGGAAAAAAACGATCGGCTGGAAGCGAATTTCGCCCCGGAGATCGGCATCGGCGGAATAATTCGGGAAAATTTTCGGATCCGGAATGAAATCGCGGCCCAGTTCGCGCGTGCCCAGCCACTGCGTGACGAAACTCTCGATGAAATGCATCGATTTTCCGCTCCGCAGCATGAGCCCGACCTCTTCTTTCAGGACCTCGGGCTCGTGGAGTTTGCCGGCTTCGGCCAGATCGAAAAGCATCTCGTCCGGCATGCTGCCCCAGAGAAAATAAGAAAGCCGCGAGGCGAGCGCGTAGTCGTCGAGCAGGCGGGGCGAAGTGCCGGGATTCGGCGTCTCGGCGTGGAACAGGAACTGCGGCGACAGCAGCACGCCGCGCAGCATATAAACCACGGATTTATCGAAGGTCTGGTGCGATTTCTGCGCCTCGCGGAAGAGGGCCATGAACGGCTCGGTTTCCTTCTCGGTCACCGGACGCCGGAAGGCACGCGGCAAAAAGCCCTGCAGAATGTTGTGCGCGGCCTGCGCGGGCAACAATCCCGGACCCGGCTCCACGATCCCGATGCGCGCCCGCGCCCTCGAATCCTTCACGGCGTATTCGAGCGATTCCTTCGCGGCGTCGATATATTTCTCGACCAGCACGGGCGAAAGAAACAGCACCTCGGCGGCGTTGTCGAAGCCCTGTCCGCCGGCGCCGTCGGCAGGCAGATCGTGCCCGACATCCAGATGGATATTCAGCAGTTCGCGAACGGTGGCCGTGTACTCGTCCCGATTGAGCCGCCGGATTTGCGAAGTGCCCGCCACCGGACCGCCCGCGCAGGCTTCGGCGTGCAACCCCTCATCCACCCAGTTCAGAAATGCTTTTCGGTCCGACAGCGCCACGCCGGGCCCAGGCACCGTCCGCGGCGGCATCTCGCTGTTGCGAACGCGTGAGGAGATGCGCGTCCAGCGCTCCGTTTCCGTGCTAAGCGTGGCCGGAGTCAGCGAATTAAAGTTCAGGCTGCCGTATGCGATTTTCGCGCCATGGCAGGATTCGCAGTGTTGTGCCAGAAAAGCCCGGGCATTCGCCGCATCGTAAGCGCTTAGCGGAGCGGAAGTCAGAAGGGCGGAAACCAGCAGATGTCTGATCTTCATGTCAGGCGCTTGAGGCGGAAAGTTTGTGGCGGGTTCGACTTACTCGCTGAGTTACCGGCCTTGGTGTCCGGCTGTTTCGGTTCCGGAGGCTTCAGGTCCAGCCGCGTGCGGCTCACCTCCATCTCGTTCCCGGAGATGATTCCGGTATAGAGAAAGGTCGTAACCTGGCCATTGAGTTCGGTGGTGACGGAAAAGCTAAGTTCCTTGCCGCTAACCTTGACGCCGGTGACCGCAAGGCTTTCGTTATCCCCGTACATCTTGCCCTTCAACACATTGCCGGATTGTGTGAAGCGAAAGGAAAGGTCCTGCGGATCGCCGTTGCGATCCGTCATCGTGCCGGTCCAGATGCCGCTGAATCCCGCCACGCCGCCGTTCTCGGCCGCGAGCGCACAGACGGCGAAAAACAGCAAGGCACCGGCTTTAACGGTGAAGCGCCGAAACACAAGTACAGTATACCGGAAACGAGCGGAAAGATACGGAGTGCGCTGTTACTCACAGTACCTTCCACGACCTCTGCGAAACCGCTCGGGGTTCAGCCGCCGGACACGGCTGAACGGGTGGTTACACTGACACGCGGCGCCGCGTCCGGCGGCTCCCGACCTCTATCCCTTCGGCCTCGGTGACAAAATATTGACCCGGACAGGCCGCGCTTCCGGCGCCACTTTCTTAATCTTGCAGACCAGACAGACCGAATCCGCCGGGACAATCACACGCGTCACGTTCTGTTCGGAATCCACGCCCACCAGGACCAGCACATGGAGATTCGGAACCAGAATTTCCAGCACCCGGAGAGTCTCGCCGCCGGCCTGAGCCGTGACGACCATTTCCTGATCTTCGCCGAGCGGCCGCTGCATCGCCTGGATCTGTCCCAGGATGGTTCCGCCTGTCGTCTCCACCGGCGGCGCGGGTCTTTCCGGCGCCTTCGGTTCGGGATTCGTGATCGCATCCATCACGTTTTTCTTGGTTGCTTCGAGCGCTTGTCCCGCGATCACTTTGCCGATATTGCCAAATGCCATGCCCGATCCTATCACTGCGCCAGAACGCGGAGCCGGATTCGCGAAGGTTCCGGCCCGCCGTAGGAGACGCGCTCGGTCGCCTTCTTAAAATCCGTCGACTTCGCCTGCGGAATGGTCATGAACTGCTGCGGATTCCGGTCCACCAGCGGAAACCAGCTGCTCTGGATCTGCACCATGATGCGGTGGCCGGGGCGGAAAGTGTGGCAGACGTCCGGCATGACGAATTCCAGTTTGGCGTCTTTGCCGGGAGTAAAAGGCTCGGGCTTCGCCATGCTGTTGCGGAACTTGCCGCGGATGGGCTCGCCGCGCACCATCTGCTGATAGCCGCCCATGTGAATACCTTTGGGGTTCGGCACGGGGTCGGGATAGTCGTTCGGGTAGACGTCGATCAGTTTCACGACGAAATCGGAGTCCGTGCCGGTTGTGGAGACATGCAGCAGCGGAGTGACAGGACCGGCGATGGTGATGTCTTTGTCGAGAACCTCGGTCTGGTAGACAAGAACGTCGGGCCGGGCGGCGGCGAAGCGCTGGTCGTAAGTCATGTAATCGCCGGCCATGCCGGGTCCGATCTCGCCAATCACGGGGACAGGCTTTGCGGGGTCGCTCACGTACTCGTCAAATCCCGCTGCGGCGGGCGCCTGCCACCCGAGTTTGCCGGAAGCGTCGAGAAAAAGCGATTTTTCCGCGGAATTCGCGGGTGGCCAGTTCTCGAACCGCACCCATTCGTTCGTGCCGGTTTCGAAGACATAAGCCTCGGGGACTTTCGCGGCGGCGGACGCTTTCACACCTTCGCCCTTGCCCTTGAGATTTTCCAGAAAGAACGGGAATTCGATGTGATCCCGGAAGAATTCGCCGGTCTTCGAGTTGAAGCTGAGGTTGCCGAGACGGTCGCCATCCATGCGGGACCATCCGCCGTGCAGCCACGGCCCCATCACCAGCGTTTCCGGAGCCTTCGGGCCGTTCTCTTTCACGGCGCGGAAGAGCTTCAGCGGGCCGGCCAGATCTTCGGCGTCGAACCAGCCGCCGACGAACAGGATGGCCGCCGTGGTGTTCTTCATGTGGGGCGCCTGGGCGCGGGTCTGCCAGAATTCGTCGTAAGTATCGTGCTGCAGCAGGTCGTTCCAGTAACTGTTCTGATTTTTCAGATATTTCTCATTCGCGTTGGCGAGCGGACCCATGCGCAGATAGAAATCGTACTGGTCAGCCGTGCCGTAGTCGAAGGCAATCGTGCGCGGCGGCCGCTCGGGCTCGGGTCCGCGGGGCTTGAAAGCGGAATAGAAGCCGAAGTTGGCGGCCAGGTGAAACGCCCCGTTGTGGTAACCGTCGTCGCCATTGCCGACATCGCCCATCGGCGCCTGCGGGGAAGCGGCCTTCAACGCGGGGTGCGCATTCATCAGTCCATAGGCGGCAAAAAAGCCCGGATACGAAATGCCCCAGATGCCGACGCGACCGTTATTGTGCGGAATGTTTTTGACCAGCCAGTCGATGGTGTCGTACGTGTCGGTGCTTTCGTCGGAGTCCGTGGCGGAGGCGAAGTGCGTCTTGTGGGCGGGGACGTCGATAAAGGTGCCTTCGGAAAGATAGCGGCCGCGAACGTCCTGATAGACGACGATGAACCCGTCCCGGGTGAAAATGTCGGACGGGCCCAGGCTCTGGCGGTAGTTGTCGATACCGTAGGGCGCCACCGAATAGGGCGTGCGCTGCATCAGGATGGGGTACTGCTGCGAGTTGTCCTTCGGGACGTAGACGGTGGTAAAGAGCTTCACGCCGTCGCGCATGGGAATGCGGTAATCGAATTTGGTGTAGTGAGCACGGGTGTACTCGGCCTGTTTGCGGGCGGTCTCTTCGGGAGACGGAGTGGGCTGGGCCTGCGCGCTGAGCAGCGGCAGCAGACAGGACGCGAGAAGCAGACGCATCACGAAAACATAGCATGGCTGATCACGGGGCGAGATCAATGGGGGTGATCAAGGGAGGTGATCAAGGGAGATGATCATGAGGGGGTGATCATGAGGGGATGATCATGAAAGGGGTGATCATGAAAAGACACGCATGATGGAACAACTGTTATCCCGCGCCTCGGCCGGGACCCTGCAGGACCCGGGTCCGGACGAGGCGGCACTGCAACGGATTCTCGCGGCGGCGGTGCGCGCGCCCGATCACGGCAAACTGCGGCCATGGAAGTTCGTGGTCATCCGCGGCGAGGGACGGCGGCGGATGAGCGAACTGTTCGTCGAATCGCTCCTGCTGCGCAATCCGGATGCAGTGGCGGCGCAGATCGAAAAGGAGCGCGCAAAGCCGCTGCGGGCGCCGGTAACCGTGATGGTTGTGGCAAAAGTTATGGAGGGCCACAAAATTCCGGTGATCGAGCAGGTGATTTCAGCCGGCGCCGCCGCAATGAATATCCTGAATGCCGCGCACTTTTTAGGTTTTGGCGCGAAATGGGTCACGGGAGAGAACTGTTATGACGCGCATTTTCGCGCCCGGGCCGGGCTGGATCCGGCTGACCAGGTGGTCGGATTCATCCACCTCGGATCGTTGCCCCCCGGCGCTTCCGGGCAACCGGAAACGCCCCGGCCCGATGCGTCGTACTATACCGTCGAGTACTACTAAAGAGAGCAAAAAAAGGCCGCCATTAGCGGTTATTATGGTGACTTGATCGCAGCCGTGCACCAGCCGCCGGACAAGGCGAACTACAGCGGCGGAAACAACCGTTCCACTTTGTGCGGCGGCCGGACCTGTTCGGGTTCTTCCAAAGCGCACGGGATTCCGGCGGCGTCAAACGAACGAAACACACGTCGGACCTGGCCGCCCGAAACGAGTCCGTTGTGCGCGAGTCCTTCAAAAAACCGGAGAAAACCGTGGCATTTGCCGCCCAGCTTGAACTGGTAGTCGTCGACGACGATCCCTCGATTCTGGATTTTCTCGAGACGGTTCTTGCCCAGCCCGGCCTCCGGATTTCCCGCTTTACCGATCCCCTGAAGGCCTGGGATTTCATCCGGCGAACCAGGCCCGATGTGGTCCTTCTGGATCAGCTCATGCCGGTGATGGACGGCATGGAACTGCTGAGCCGCATCGTGGAGTGGGATCCCGCCATCGACGTGGTTGTCTTGTCCGGCCAGTACTCGACGGAACGCGCCGTGGAAGCGGTTCAGAAGGGCGCTTGCGACTATCTGACCAAGCCCATCGCCCCGGAGGCCTTGCGGGAGCGCATCGGCCTGCTGCTCGCGGCTCCGCAAAAAAAGCGGCGCGCCGTCGCGATCGGGCGGGAACTTCCGGATGCGGGCAAGTTCGGAGACCTGATCGGACGCAGCGCCTGTATGTCCGACGTCTTCGCGCTGGTGCGGCGGATCGCGCCCCATTTCCGGTCGGTCCTGCTGACGGGAGCCACGGGCACCGGCAAAGAACTGGTCGCGCGGGCGCTGCACCAGATGTCGCCCGTAAAGGCCAGACCGTTCGTGATCTGCAACTGCGCGGCCATCGTCGAAACGCTCTTCGAAAGTGAGTTATTCGGGCATGTGCGCGGGTCGTTCACCGGCGCCACCCAGGACCGGACGGGGCTCTTCGAAGCCGCCGACGGGGGCGTGCTGTTTCTCGACGAGATCGGCGAAGTGCCGCTGAAGATGCAGCCGAAGTTCCTCCGTGCGCTCCAGAGCGGCGACGTCGAGCGGGTCGGATCGTCGGTGACGCGGCGCGTAAACGTTCGCGTCATCGCGGCCACCAACCGCAACCTGCGCGCGATGGTCCGAACGCAGGAGTTTCGCGAGGACCTCTTCTACCGGCTTTCCATGCTGGAAATCAAACTGCCGCCGCTGGCGGACCGCAAGGAAGACCTGCCGCTGCTGACCCGGCATTTCGTCGGGCAGTTCGCCAAAAACATGGAAAAGGACGTGCGCGGGCTGACTCGGCGCGCCCAGGCGATGCTGTCGCGCTACCACTGGCCGGGAAATATCCGCGAACTGGAGAATGTGCTCGGTCACGCCTGCATGATGGCGGAGAACGACCTCATCGATATCGGCGATCTTCCGGAGCATATTCGCGAAAAAAATGACGGCGCCGGCCGGAACGAAAGAATGACGCTCGGGGAAGTGGAAAGCAGGCATGTTCTGTACATGCTGGAGCAGGCGGGCGGAAACAAGCAGTTGGCGGCGGAGATGCTGGGTATCAGCCGGGCGACCCTGTATCGGTTTCTGAACGCGCACGAGCAGGATCCCGCGGAGCGCGAACTGGCCTGAGCGGACCTGCCGGCGGCCTCAGAGCGAAGCGAGTGGCAGCAGGAATTTCGTCATTCGGAGGCAGTTTCCCGCCGCCTCCTCGGACCACGACGTCTGGTCCATTTCCTGGCGGATGATCTCCAGTCCCATGCCCCCCTCGGGGAGCGAATTCAGATCGTCGGGATCGAACTCGAACACATGCGAACCGGTCGCGAACTTCTCCTGTTGTTCGGGGGGCATGCGCAGACCCTGGTCGAGGACGCTCAGGTCGAGCCGCTCGGATGTGTAACAAACCTCGAGCGTGATCCGGTTGCCGGGTATGCCCCTGTAGGCGTGCTTAATCGCATTGGTGACGGCTTCCACGGCGCAGAGTTCAACCGACGAGGTCTGGTCCGCGCTGGCGCCGAGATGATCGCAGACTCCGCGGACAAGGGCGGAAATCACGAAGAGTTCGCTCAGGGAACTGTCGATAATAAGGCGAAAGTTGCTCAGTGTGTTGTACCTGGAGCGCCCCCGGAAAACGGGGCCGCTAGGAGAGCGCCGCTACGGCGTCGTCCGCTGTCTCGTACATGCGGAATACCTTGTCCATGCGGGTCAGCCGGAACACCCCCGCCACGGCGGCTTTCGCCCCGGAAAGCACGAAGTCTCCCTCTTTCCCCATGGCCTTCAGGCTGCCCACCAGAGCGCCCAGACCGCTGGAATCGATAAACGTCACGCCGGCCAGATCCAGCACGATGGAACGGTTTCCCTGCGTGATGTATTCGGCCAGCTCGGCTTTGAACCGCGGCGCGATGTCCGCCGCGATCCGTCCGTCGAGCGCTCGTGCCACCAGAACCGACCCCACTCTGCTCTCTTCAAAACGCATTCGTTCTCCTTTTCCTTTCAGTCTTTCAGCCCTTTGGCGAATTCCAGCAGTTCCAGTTGTTCGTCGGCGAACTCCTGTTTGGCGCGCGCATCGTCGACAACCCACCCGACGCCCGTCGCGTCGATATCGAAATGCTCCCCGTCCGGCCGGATGCACTGGTTGCCGAACACCATCAGACGCTCCAGACGGGCGACGGAGCTGACCCTGGTATAGTCCGCGAGAATGCATTCCCGGACCACGGCGCCGGGCTCGATCACGCAACCGGCTCCAATCACGGACGGGCCTTCGATCCGCGCGCCGTCCCCGATCGAGCAACTGCCGCCGATCACCACCGGACCCCGAACCGTGGCCCGCTCCGGATTCCAGCGAACATTGATCCCCACCCGCACGCCCGGGGATACTTCGCGTCCGGGCAGGTGGTAGCCCCGGATGCCACCGCTCACGGCGAGGCGGGAAGCGGACCAGTAATCGGGAACCGAGCCGATATCCACCCATTGAAACGGCAGTTCCACGCCGTAGATCGGCGCGCCCGCCGCGACCAGAGCGGGGAACAACTCGCTGCCGATATCGAAAGGCTGATCGGCCGGAATGTGCCGGAAAACTTCCGGTTCGAAGAGGTAAATGCCGGTATTGATTTTGGTCGAGACGGCATCCTGCACGGCGGGTTTTTCCTGAAAGCGCGTCACTCGGCCGTCGGCGTCCGTCGCGACAACGCCGTAACGAAACACCTCCTCGCGCGGCACATCCTGCAGGATGATGGTCGCCACCGCACCGCGGTCGCGATGAAAACGAACGGCTTCCCGGAAGTCGACATCCACCAGGGCATCGCCGCACAGCACCGCGAAGGTGTCGTCGAAAAAGCCGGAGAACTCCTGAATTCTCTTCATGCCGCCCGCCGAGCCAACCGCTTCGCCCAGCAACTGACCGCGACGAAGAAGCCCCTCGAACGACCACGCCAACTCGACCCCAAACTGCGAACCGTCCCGGAAATAGTCCTGCATCACGTGAGCGAGATGGCTGCTGTTGACGACAATCTGGTCGAAGCCGGAATCGCGGAGATGCTCCACGATGGACTCCATGATCGGCTTGCCGAGCAGCGGGATCATCGGCTTGGGAACCGTGTTGGTGATCGGCCGGACCCGGGTGCCCTTGCCGGCCGCCAGAATCATGGCTTTCAACGGGATTCTCCGGTCTCGTTCGGGTGTTCCATGCCTCGCGTCTCCATAGGCAGGCCACCTTCCAATACCAGTCCTACTGGTACTACTGGTCTTATAACCAAAGAACTAATGACGGACTGTCTCGTTTTGCGAAATGTGTCTCAAAATGAGACACGTCGGGTTCAGCGGAACTCGAGGAAGAGCATCGAAACGTCGTCCTCGAAGGGCTGACCAGCGCGCCAGAGTTCCCCGGCGGTTTCCAGACCCTGCAGCAATTCCCCCATGGGTTTTGCCGCGTTTTCGGCGAGGTAGTCGAGCAGGCGCGGCTCTCCGAACGGCGTGCCTTCCGGGTCCGCGCATTCGGCAATCCCGTCGGAATAGAGCAGCAGGCGGTCGCCGGGTTGCATCCGGGCGAAAGTGGTCTCGTAATCCACTTCCGGCAGCAGGCCGACCGGAACGCCGCCGTCGCCGAGCATTTCCGGCGGCTGGCCTGGCCGCAGAAGGATCGGATTCGGATGTCCCGCCTGGGTGAGAGCGATCTCTCCGGTCACCGTGTCCAGCAGCCCGTAAACCATGGTGAAGTACTGGTCGTCCTTGCCCTGAAAGCGGCGGTTCAGTTCGGCAACCACCTCGGCGGGGGGCAGTACATCGAAGGCATTCCGCGCCTGGTTATAGCGTTTCAGCGGCGTGCCGTGCGCCGAATCGGGGCTGAGCACCATGCTCAGGGTTACCGAAAGCATCGCTGCCGGGACGCCATGGCCGGAAACGTCGAGCAGATAGAAGCCCACGCGGTGGGTATCCACCTCGAAGACGTTGAAGATGTCGCCCGCCACGAAGCCGCAGGGGCGGAAGCGCCATTCCGAGACCACGTTCAGAATTCGCGGAGAGGGCGAAGGCAGAAGGTTGGCCTGCATCCACGCGGCCGCTTTGAGATCCTTTTCGATCCGCGCATAGGCGGCTTGCAGGTTCGCGTTGATGCCGTGAAGTTCGCGGTTGCGTTCCGCCAGACCGCGTTCCAGATCCAGCACGCGCTCGCCCGCGCGCACGCTGACCCGCATCTCCTCCTTGCTGAGCGGCTTGACCAGGAAGGCGTCGGCGCCTGCCTCCATGCCTTCGATAAGATCGGCCTTTTCGCCCCGGGACGTGCAGAGGATGAAGTAGGTATAGTGATCGGCCGCCTGAGACCGGAGCCGGCGGCAAAGCTCCGGTCCGGTCAGTCTGGGCATCAGCCAGTCGCTGATTACCAGGCCGATCGGCTCGCGGCAAAGAATTTCGAAAGCCTCTTCCCCGTCTGTCGCTTCGACGACATCGTAGCCCCATTTGCGGAGAAACAGAGCGGGTATGGTGCGCATGGTCGGGTCGTCGTCGACCAGCAGAATTTTTGTCGGCACGGTCAGGCGGGCGGGAGAGCGGGCGGGAAAGCGTGAATGCCCCAGATTTCCCGTGCATACTCCTGAATGCTGCGATCGCTCGAGAACTTGCCCATCCTGGCCACATTCAGAGTGGCTTTGGAACTCCAGGCCGTGCTGTTGGTGAACGTGGCCGCGGCGAGTTCCTGCGCCGCGGTGTAGGCGTCGAAATCGGCCAGATGCAGATAGTGATCGTGGTTGATCAGGGAACCGTGCACCGGGTAGAAGATGCCGGATTCACCCGCGCAGAATCGATCGCCATTGAGCGAGTCGAGAACGCGGCGAAGACGGTCGTTGTCGGTATACCAGTCGCGGGGATGATAGCCGCCCGCCCGCAGAGCCCGCACTTCCTCGGTGGTGTGGCCGAAGATGAACATGTTTTCGGCGCCCACCTCTTCCTGCATTTCCACATTGGCGCCGTCCAGCGTGCCGATGGTGAGGGCGCCGTTGAGAGCGAATTTCATGTTGCTGGTGCCGGAGGCTTCCGTGCCCGCCGTGGAAATCTGCTCGCTGAGGTCCGCGCCGGGAATAATGATCTCAGCGAGGGAAACCTTGTAATCGGGCAGGAAAACCACCTTCAGGCTGTCGGCCACCCGAAGATCGCGGTTGACCACGGCGGCCACGTTGTTGATCAGCTTGATGATGAGCTTGGCCATGTAATAGCCGGGGGCGGCTTTGCCGGCGAAGATGTGAACGCGCGGCGCGACGGGCGCGATGCCGTCGTCGGCGAGCCGGAAATACTCGTCGATTACCCCCAGCACATGCAGCAGTTGGCGTTTGTACTCGTGGATGCGCTTCACCTGCACGTCGAAAAGCGCGGAGGGGTCCACGCGGACGCCCGTGCGCTCGACGATCAGCCCGGCCAGGCGTTGCTTGCAGGCGCGCTTAATCGCCAGGAACTCGCGCTGCGAATCGGCTTCCCCGGCGAACTCTTCAAGGGCGCGCAGTTCCGTGAGATCCCGATGCCAGCCGTAGCCGATGCGCTCCGTAATCCAGCCGCTGAGGCCCGGGTTGGCGTGGCGCAGCCAGCGGCGGGGCGTGACCCCGTTCGTCTTGTTCCCGAAACGGCCAGGGAAGAACTCGTGGAAGTCCGGCACCAGATCCGACTTCACCAGTTCGGAATGCAGCGCCGCCACGCCGTTGACCGCATGGCTGCCAACAATGGAAAGGTGCGCCATCCGGACCATCCGCTGATTGCCCTCTTCGATCAATGACATCCGCTCCAGGCGCCCCGTATCGCCGGGCCAGCGATCCGCGACGGCATCGAGGAAGCGGCGGTTGATCTCGTAGATCAGCTGCAGATGGCGGGGCAGCACGCGCTCGAACAGTTCCACCGGCCACTTCTCCAGAGCCTCCGGCATCAGCGTGTGGTTGGTGTAACCACAGACCGCCTGCGTGATCTTCCAGGCCTTGTCCCACTCCATGCCATGCTCGTCGATGAGCGTGCGCAGAAGTTCCGCCACCGTCAGCGCGGGGTGCGTGTCGTTCAGCTGGATGGCGACTTTCGAAGGCAACTCGGCGGCATCGGATTCCGTCGACAAGAAGCGCCCGAAGATGTCGCGCACCGCGCAGGCCACAAGGAAATACTCCTGAATGAGGCGAAGCTCTTTGCCCGACGCCACCGCGTCCGAAGGATACAGAACCTTGCTGACCGTCTCCGACCGCATCTTCTGCTCCACGGCTTTCACATAATCGCCGCTGTTGAAAATACCGATGTCGAACTCTTCGGACGCCCGGGCGGAGTACAGCCGCAGGAAATTCACGGTGCGGCCGTCCTGGCTCACGATCGGCATATCGTGCGGAACGCCGATCAGCAGCTGCCAGTCGAGCCACATGGGGTTGTAACCGCCGGCGCGGTCTTTCTCGTGTTCAATGCGGCCGTAGAGCGGAATCGCCACGGCCTGGTCCAGATGCTCGATCAGCCACGGGGAGTGCTGACTGGCCCAGAAATCGGGCTTTTCTTTCTGGAATCCGTCTTCGATCTCCTGTCGGAACAGGCCGTACTCGTAATTGATTCCATAGCCGTAGCCGGGCATGTGGAGGCTGGCGAGGGAATCGAGATAACACGCCGCAAGGCGGCCCAGACCGCCGTTTCCCAGAGCGGCGTCCGGCTCCGCTTCCAGCACGTCGGAAAGGCGCAGCCCGAGGTTTTCGAACGCCTTCTCCATGGTCTTGTACAGGCCCAGATTCTGCAGATTGTTCGACAGCGAACGCCCCAGCAGGAACTCCATGGAAAGGTAATAAACGGATTTGGCGCCCGCGCCGCGAAAGCGCTCGGAGGATTCCAGCAGCCCGTCCACCAGCGCGGGCCGCAGAATGCCCGCCGCCGCGCGGAACAGTTCGTCCGGCTTGGCGTTCTCCAGATGGCGGGCGAACTGATTCCGGAGCTGCATCCGCAGCCGGTGGCTCCAGTCCGGGGTGTTGGCAAGGTTGGTTTCTGTCGCGGGCATCTATATTCCTTCCTGATTCGGACTTCTGCCGGCTGCGGTCTGGGCGGCGCTCCGGGCCACCAGCGCACGCGCTTCCGCGTAAGCCGGCTGGGCAAGCGCGATGGCCTCTTCGACACCCACCCAGGAGTTCGCGCCGGCGGCCTTTTCCATCTCCGAGGCGAAGGCGGTGAGCGCCGCCAGGCCGAAAGTGGAGAAGGTTCCCTTGAGCGTATGCGCGGCGCGGCCCAGCAGGGCGGAATCCCGGTCCCTGACCGCCGCTTCCACCTGTTGCATAAGGCTCTCGCTGACATCGAGGAAAGAGGTGAACAGGGGAGAAATGTCTTCCCAATCGATACCTTCCTCTTCCATGCTGGCGATGAACCGGTCCAGCGATTTCCGGATGGAACTCGGCTGCGGCCCGGCTCCGGTGGAGATCCAGCGCTGCAGCTTCTGAATCAGCTCATCGGTGCGGACGGGCTTCGAAAGGTAATCGTCCATGCCCGCCTCGAGGCACCGCTCTCGTTCGCCGCCCATGGCGTTGGCGGTGAGGGCGATAATCGGCACGCTGGCAGCCCCGCTCGCGCGGATCTTCGCCGTGGCCTCGAAACCGTCCATCACCGGCATCTGGCAATCCATCAGGATCGCGTCGAACTTCGTGCCCGCCGCCGCCTGCACGGCTTCCAGACCATTGCGCGCGACCGCCACCACGCACCCCAGCTTTTCCAGACGAAGCACAATCACCTTCTGATTGGTAGGGTTGTCTTCCACCACCAGAATCCGCGCCTGGAGTTTCTTCTGACTGCCCGGCGTGACCGGCTGGCGCTCCGGCAGGGACGCGCCGAACATCTCACCCACCGCCCGAATCAGATTCGCCTGCCGGACGGGTTTCACAAGGAAGATTTTGACCTCGAGCTTCCGGGCCTCGATCGCTTCGTCGCGGTCCCGGTCCGACGTGAGCATCATCAGCGGCGTCTCGCGGATGGCCTCGCGGGCGCGAATCTCCCGCGCCAGCATCAGGCCGCTCATCACCGGCATATGAAGATCCAGAATGGCGAGTTCGTAAGGGCGGCCGTGACGCGCGGAAAGGTTCAGTTCCTCCAGCGCTTCGGGCCCGCTGGCACAGGTCGAAATCTGCATGCCGATCTTGCTGAGCTGCTGCCGGATCACGCTGCGGTTGGTGCCGTTATCGTCCACCGCGAGTACGCGGCGGTTGCGCAGGTTTTCCACCGAAGCGGGTACGGAGATCAGTTCCGCCGACGGCCGGAACGGGATGACAAACCAGAAGCAGGAGCCGGCGCCGGGCTTGCTGATCAGTCCGATCTCGCCGCCCATCAGTTCCACCAGGCGCTTGCAGATCGCAAGGCCCAGGCCCGTGCCCCCGAAACGCCGGGTCGTGGAACTGTCCGCCTGGCTGAAGCTCTGGAAGAGCCTCGTCTGTGCCGCCTCGCTGATGCCGATACCGGTGTCGCGAACCTCGAAGCGAATCTTCACCGTGTCGCCACCGGACGGTGCGGCCACGGGTTCCCCCGTCTCCGGTGGCTGCGCTCCGGGCGTCTCTTTCGAAGCTTGCGGACCCCCCGCTCCCACGCGCGAAACCGACAGCACCACCTCGCCGGATTCCGTAAACTTGACCGCATTGCTCAGCAGATTCAGCAGCACCTGGCGCAGACGCGCGGAATCCCCGATCAGCACCGCCGGAACCGTGTCTTCCATCGGCGCCACCAGTTCCAGCCGCTTCCGGTGCGCCACCGGAGCCACCACTTCCAGGCTTTCCTCAACCACTGAACGGGGATCGAAGGCGCGGTCTTCCAGATCGAGCTTGCCCGCCTCGATCTTCGAGAATTCCAGAATGTCGTTGATGATGGCCAGCAGCGCCTCGCCTGAGGAGCGGATCGTCTCGGCATAGTCGCGCTGTTCGGGCGAGAGCTGCGTTTCGAGCAGCAGTCCGGTCATGCCGATCACGCCGTTCATCGGCGTCCGGATCTCGTGGCTCATCGTGGCGAGGAACTCGCTCTTGGCGCGCGTCGCCCCTTCGGCGCGGGTGACGCGCGCCAAGAGCGAGTTCCTCGCCACGATGAGCCACGAGATCCGGACGCCGATGAACGGCGTGATCGGCATGACCGGTCTGCTGCTCGAAACGCAGCGCTCGCCCGATCAGCGCGACTATGCC
>Ga0073936_10006571_pt1 | contig 15301 bp, 5 predicted proteins | sample AliMusrvi5mmetaG_FD_87041 | JGI IMG/M metagenome (GOLD analysis project Ga0073936, IMG submission 87041) | Freshwater lake bacterial and archeal communities from Alinen Mustajarvi, Finland, to study Microbial Dark Matter (Phase II) - Alinen... | ecosystem: Environmental > Aquatic > Freshwater >... | reverse complement strand
GCCTAAAGTATTTGAGCATTGAACATTGATTATTGAGAATTTTGAAGACCTGAAATTTTCAATATTCAAAAATCAATGTTCAATTTTCATTTATTTCGGAGCGTTCCAGTCTGATGATTTTGTGTATTATCAGAAATATGTGCCGCTCATCAAATAAGTCTGCACATAATCGTCTATGCCTTCTTCCAGCGAGGCAAACCCCAGGTCGTAGCCTATGCCCAGCAGCTTATCCATGCGGGCTTCGGTGAAATACTGGTATTTGTCGCGGATATCCAATGGGGTATCAATAAAATCTATATTGGGTTCCTTGTGCATTGCCAGAAAAGTATTGTTCACCAGGTCCAGAAAGGTTCGGGCTTCCCCGGTTCCGAGATTATAAATCCCTGAATGCTTTTGGTTGATATAAAAATAGAGACAAACCTTCACCACATCCTTCACATAAATGAAATCACGCTTCTGATTTCCATCGGCAATGCCTTCTTTATGTGAGCGAAACAACTGCATTCGTCCTAATTCATCAATTTGATGGAAAGCATGAAATATCACCGAAGCCATTCTGCCTTTATGATATTCATTGGGACCATAAACATTGAAAAACTTCAGTCCGCACCAGAAGGGCGGGGTAGTAGCTTGCTGCAAAACCCATTTATCAAACTCATTCTTCGATTCGCCATAAGGATTCAGGGGCTTCAACTGCGGAATCAGTGTCTCATCATCATCATATCCCAACTCGCCCATGCCATAAGTGGCTGCAGAAGATGCATAAACCAAAGGTATTTCAAACTCAGTGCAAAGCTGCCAAACTGATTTGCTGTAATTCAGATTCAGTTCGTCGAATATAGCCTTGTTGAATTCGGTGGTATCGGTTCGTGCACCCAGATGATACACAAATTCAACCTTCTGATGATTCTCCTTCATCCAATCGAAGAAAACATCGCGCTGAATACGGCAGTCATAAGCCTTGGTAGCAATATTAACCAGCTTATAACCCTTGTTGAAATCATCTACCAGCACCAAATTCTTGAAGCCTTTATTATTCATCTTCTCAACCAGACAACTGCCGATAAAACCCGCCGCGCCTGTTATAACGATTAAACTATCCATACTCTGATTTATATTTTGGTCATTGGTCATTGGTCATTGGTCATTGGTCATTGGGCATTGGGCATTGGTCATTGGTCATTGGTCATTGGTCATTGGGCATTGGGCATTGGGCATTGGGCATTGGTCATTGGTCATTGGGCATTGGGCATTGGGCATTGGGCATTGGTCATTAGGTATTAGTCATCAATCCACAGTCTTCGGTCTTCAATTTGCCGATTGCCGACTATAAGATTGCCGACTGTCTTAATTCATTAGACATTAGGTCATTAATAGTCATTTGCTTCGCTGTCATTAGTAGTCACTAATAAACGATAAGTTTCTTACTGTACAGGGCTCTTTCAGTATTGATAACACATATATAAAATCCTTTTTTCAGTCCTTCGGCAGGGAGGTTAACTGTATAAATACCAGCATTATATTTACCATCAGCGATTAAAGATATCAGTTTCCCAGATAAGTCGAACAAACGTACTGTAACATACTCAGCCCGGTTTGTTGAAAAGGAAACAGTAGCCTGGTTTTCAAAGGGATTGGGGTAGACATTAAAGTCAAAGTTATCAGCATTTGTAATTACCGGTTCTTTTATTCCGGAAAGAAAGCCATCAAAATTAAGGTTATCAATATATAGTTTAGAGTTGCCTCTTGGTTGGTTTTGGCATGTTCTGATGTTTATCAATCCACTATCAGGTACTGTAAAAGAGTCAGTATAGTTAATATTTATAGCAAAAGGGGTATAATCTGTTGCTTTAGTGCTATCATAAAGATATCCCCAACCAACCTGAGCATGATTTTTAAACATTACTAGCTGAATATTCATTGTATCCATGTTTTGGGGTAAGAATTTATAATAACCAGTAAATGTTTTATGACGGGCATTTACTTTAAAACTAGGAGCTTGTCCATAATTATTCTGTTTTGAAGTAGAAATCCAACCGGTAGCACTATCTCTAGGATGAGGATATAAGAAGTTCTGTAAAAGCACGGCAAAATTACCATTTTGAGTATCGGTCGTCTGAGAGACGGGTAAATCCAGCTGATGTGAGGGATTTCTATTAAATTCATTACCATACCACCAGCTATCAAGAGTTAAAAGTGTATCAGTGAGCCAGTTTTCGAAGTCATAATTGGGGATGGGGACAGTAGTTCCTGAAAATCTTATATTATCAACAATTAAATAACTGTCGCCGGCAATGTGATTTTGTTGATGCCGAAAATCAGAAGAAGCCATTCCTAAGATTAAAGTATCGGCATTACCGGAAGCATTATAAGAAACAGGGAATTTCAGATTTTCATAGTTTCCAGAAGAAGTACCATAGATCATAAATAAATTGTTAGAGATAAAAACGCCTTGTTTCTTTAAAAACAGAAAAATCAAGGCTGTATCATTACTGTGAATATAATAATTGAAACAACCGATAAGGGTATCGGGACGTGCATTGAAAGGCGCACCACCGTCAAAGGTCTGGCCAGCGTCATAAGTATTGCCTATTAAAATTGCGCCGGGCTGGTTATTATTATCTACGGTGTCGTTCATTAATTTAGCGGCTGTATTGTTATGACACGCAGGCGAATAAGGGGTTACATGGCCGACAGTCAGGCTCCACCCCTGCGGCTTCGTAGTAATATAAGGCGACCAGTGTTCAAAATTAAAATTAGGTATTTCCGAACTACCGGTATAAAAGATGACATCATCACCAAATTTTGTTGTATCGCTGTTAGTACCTTTAATTCTGTAATGATACGTTGTATAGGGAACTAAACCGGAAATAACAGCAAAAGCGCTCACATTTCCAGCAACAGCAGACGTATCGGGAGTAGCCACAACTTCATTGCCATAAACAGTAGTGGTGCCATATTCAAATTTAACAGCAGTTGGTTTTCCGGCAGCATGTATATTGCCATTTAGTTTGGCAGAATTTTGCGTTATATCAGTTGCTTGTAAAGTTAAAAGCAAAGGGGGTGTAGCAGTTCTGAACATCACATCATAACCATAATTTGCACCAACCACATTGGTTGCTTTCACACGGAAATGATATTCTGTATCGGGAATTAATCCTGTTACCTGACCTGAAAAATTTACGATGCTGTTACCAGAAGCAGAATCGGGAATAGCAGTCACTTCACTGCCATAAGCGGTAGTCAACCCAAATTCGAAAATATTTGCTGTTGGATGATTGTTTGCATTGACGTGGCCAGTCAGAACCGCGGCACTTAAAGTAATATTATTTGCCATGTCAGTAGAAGGGGATGGCCCACCGGCAAGAAACGACTTATCATCGCCGAAACTTGTGCCATCGACATTAATTACCTTAACATGATAGTGATAGGTCATGCCTAATGCTAACCCATTTAAAATATATGAGAAGTTTATATTGTTTGTTCCGAAGACAGAATCAGGTGTAGCATTAACCTCAGTTCCATAAAGCGGAGAAAAGCCATAATCAAATTTTAAGGCTGCCGGTGTTCCATTATTGCTAACATTCCCATTCAGCTGAACAGAGTTCAGGGTTAAATTAGAAACATCATGGGTATTTGCCCAAGGCAAATTTATGGCATGAAACATTTTTGTATCTCCATAATATATTCCTGATGCGGCAACTCCTTTAAGTCTGAAAAAGTACGAATGATTTGGCTGGAGCTGATTGAGATTGGTTTGAATGTTATGTGGCAGCGTATCACTCACTGAAGAGGGTGTTGCAGCAATCAGTGACCCTAAAGCAGGGCTGGTACCATATTCAAAGTAAAGGTTAATAGGTTCAGGGCATTTATTTATATACCCATTCAGGTTAGCTTGCCAATTGCCAACATAGGTGGCCTCAAGAGTAAGAACATTAAAATTTAAATTATAACCTGTAAAAAAGCTTAATGTATCACTATACACAGTATCAGTAGCAGTTATAGCTCTTAAGAAATAGTGATAGCTAGCATCAGGGGTAAGGCCATTAATATTTTCAGACATCAGTATCAGACTATCATTTTTCAAACTTACTTCCTGAGTAAAAGATGGGGTAAGTATACCATTTTTGAAATATCCAAACGAGTAGTGGACTTCTTTATCATGTGTATTGATAGCGCCATTGAGGGTTGCCGAAGCTGCACCAATATGATCTGCTCCTAAAGCATACACCTCAACGGGTAAATTTGTATAAATATAAAGTGCGCCTGCTTTTCCGCCAATAGCGCCAAAACTTTTGTTATAAAATTTAACGGCATTAAAGGATTCAATGCCAGTAAGAGCGGTGTCTATTATTAAAGGAACCCATGAAAGGCCACCATCAATGGATTTAAGCACAGTAGCGCTATCGCCTACTATATAACCAGTCTGCGAGTCGGCAAACCAAATATCATTTAATATTCCACCAGCGGCATCTAATATCACACTCCAGTTTAAGCCACCATCAACAGTTCGCAAAATTGTCTTCCGTGCTACACCAGAAGAGCTACCTCCAACAATATAACCTGTATCGGCATTGATAAAAGCGATGGCATTAAAGTCTCTTACCAAAGGGGGCACAGGGTCTATCCATGTGCTACCGCCATCAGTAGTAGAAAGCATTACGCCATTATCACCGACAGCGAAACCTTTTTGTGTATCGATAAAAAAAACAGATTTCAGCCAGGGGCCATAATTATCGTAAATCACATACCAATTGTTTCCATTGTCAACAGTTTCTATAATGGTTTGCAAGGAATCATTAGATTTTTTACCACCGACAACAAAATAGGTGCCTGAGCCTGCATATACTATTTTGTTAAGGTTTCTGTTTATTGGAACTGTCAACCAGCCCCAGTTTCTTCCTGCATCATCAGATTTGAGGATTCTGCCATGACCTCCTACAGCATAACCATTTGTAGGGTCAGAAAAGGCTATAGATTTATTCCATGGCAACAGACCATCGTGGACATTCTCGTACCAGGTAAAGCCATAATCGTCTGACTGAAACATTAACTGTGTTGAATCGTTGGCTTCTTTTCCGCCCCCAATGGCAATAACCCCAGGCCCAAGGATTTCAATTGCATTTATATCATAAAAAACCGTTGGGTTATAATAATGCCAGAATTGGGCTTGCATGATATTACCGAATATGCAAAGAAAGAATATAATAATTGATGTGCGAAGTTGCAAACTTCGTATTGCTGGTGTTGAAGTGCGAAGTAGCAAACATCGCACAGCTGATATAAACTTTTTACTCATGTTCACTATTATTATGATTTACAAAGTTACTAAAAAAATATTTAATAGAATAATGTAAGGTTGTTGATGTTGCTATTGGGCGTGCTATCGAATTATCGCACCTGTTATCGCACTGTTATCGCACTGTTATCGCACTCGTCAGGATGAAGAGTCTCATTATAAAAGAATAAAGAGAGAATAATGAGATACTTCGTTGTGCCTAAAGTCAATTAATGATAAGCATTCGGAAAGCACTCCTCTGTATAACAATTTTTATTTCTGAATAACTAACTTCTTCGTTGAAATGGTTTTCCGGGAAGCAACGCTGATAAGGTACACCCCTGAAGGATAGGAGGATATATCTATTTGTTTGTTTACACTACCCTTTTGATTGATGACCTCTGTTTTATTATAGAGAAGCTTCCCAAAAACATCATACATCAGGAAAACAAGTTTTTGTGGTTCCGCGTTATAATAATCGATATTGACCAGGCTATTGGCAGGATTTGGGTATATATTTAACAGCATATTTCTATACAACTCAGAAATGGTATGACTTACATTATTGATTACACTGAATCCATCGAAGCTTAGGTTATCAATCCAGGCTTTAGAATTTCCCGTTGCATTACCGGGTCCAAGATTAAAAACGAGTGAAGCGCTATCGGGGATAGAAATTGAATCGAAATAGACAATTTTAATATTGAAGGGAAAATATGTTGAAACAGGAGTGTCAATTTTTAAAAACACACTTCCTATCTGAACACTATTAGAGTACAATATCAATGCTAGAGTTAATGTATCTTTATTCTGAGGCAGATATCTGGCATAAAAGTTAAAAGTTTCATGTCTGACATTTAATGGAAACGTTGGTCCATATGAATAGTAATTATCGCCAACCGATAATATAGCCGGTTTGTTAGTAGCAGCCGGATGGTTCTGCATCAGGGCCGCATAATTACCTCCGACACATGCTGAGGTTTTTTGAATAAGGCTTTCGGCATAAGAATCTGGTCTATAATCCATTCCCGTTGACCAGTTGTTGGGAATATCACAATTAAAAACATTCCAGTTTTCGAAGTCTGAGTTAGGTATTACATTGCCTGAGCCAGTTCCTATAAAAGCTAAATCGTCTAAAGTAAGTGTGCTGACAGGATTGGCTTGTGACCAGAAAGCATTGGTGCTTACAGCACCTATTTGTAAAGTATCAGGGATGCTGTTATCAGGAAATGTTAAGGGATAACTAAATCGAATAAAATTGCCTCCGGAATTACCTGTAACAGGCGCATATAACTGATATATTACAGAATTATTACTTTTAAAGAAAGCAAATACATAAGCCGTGTCGCCTGGAGCAATATTATATTTTATATGGCATACAATACTGTCGGGGCGTGCTGAGAAAGGAATCCCTCCATGACTAAAAGGGTCGGTAATCTTCCCGGAGCAAAAACCCCCTACTCTTTCAAGACCATCACCGCCAATCTTAATAGCGCTGGTTCCATTATACGATGGGACTTTGTATGCTGCACCAATTACAGTCCAACCAACAGGCTGATGCACAGGGACAGTATCCCACAGTTCAAAGCCACAATTAGGAATCTCACATTCCGCGGTATAAAATTTTAATATAGGGCCATAAACATTAGAATCTCCATATATTATACCTTTTAACCGGTAGTAATAAAATGTATTGGGCACCAAGCCTGTCAGAAAAGCATTAACATTAACTGTTCCCATAGCTAAAGATGAATCAGGTGTTGCAGCTATTTCATTTCCAAAAGATGTCGTTGTACCGTACTCAAATTTCAGAGCAGTTGGAATACCAGCTGCATAAACAGCACCATTCAGCCTGGCAGAGTTCAGGCCAATATCTGATGCTGTAAAGGTAGAAATTAACGGGGGCAAAAAAGTAGTAAACATCTGATCAGCTCCATAATTTGTTCCAACAGTATTGGTGGCTTTTATTCTGTAATGATAGGATGTGCCTTGAGACAAACCTGTTAAAATATAAGAAACCATAGTGGTGGTGTTTCCGGTAGTTGAATCAGGCATGGCGGTTACTTCATTGCCATAACTTTGGGTGGTACCATACTCAAAGATATTGACTGCAGGAGAATTATTGGCCCTTACAAAGCCGTTAAGCTGAGCGGTAAAAAGGCCTATGTTTGTTGCACCAGAAGAAGAAACAGAAGGCCCGCCTGTAATGAATGTCATATCATCTCCATAACTCGTACAATTCTGATTAACAGCTTTAATTCTGAAGTGATACGTTGAATCAGGCGTTAAACCATTTACGATAACCGATGTTTGAATACTAATGCTTCCAAATACTGAGTCGGGCACCGCACTGATTTCGTTACCATACGCTGACGTCAAGCCATATTCAAATTTCAGGGCTGTTGGCAAACCATTATTATTCACGGCACCATTTAATCTGGAAGCAGATAAAGTAATATCTGATGCATTCAGGGTTACAGCAAAAACCGACATAAAAGCAAGAAACGTTTTTGTTTCGCCATAATATGTACTTGATGGGGTAACGCCTTTTAATCTGAAATAGTAATGGCTATTGTTTTGAAGCCCGGAAATGTTTGCCTGAATATAATGTATCATAGTGTCATTCACCAAGGCAGGACTTGCCTGAATCACATTTCCAAAAGCAAGACTTTGGCCATATTCAAAGAAAAGGCTCACCGGCTCATTAAATTTACTAACAAAACCGTTTAATGTTGCTGATCCAGAAGTAATAGCATTAGCATCCAGCGTTTGAAAGGTTTTGGAGGGATTAACATATAACGTATCACTGTAAGCTGTATCAGTGGCAGTTATAGCTTTCAGAAAATAGGAATATGTAGTATTGGGGGCCAGGTTATTAATATTTTCTGATATCCTAAATAAAGAATCATTTTTGACAATTACCTCCTGAGTTGTAGATGGAGCCAGCATAAAGTTTTTTGAATAAACAAATGAATACCGGGCTTTTCTATTGTGGGTGTTTATTGCACCTAAAAGGGTTACACTGTCTGCACCCCTTATTACTGCTCCCAAAGCATATACATCAACAACAGGATAATGATAAACGTAAAGCTCTCCAGACCTGCCGCCAATAGCGCCAAAATTTTTGTTGTAAAATTTAACTGTATTGAAGCATTCAAGACCTGTAAGGGAGCTATCTATTACTATCGGTAGCCAGGTAAGTCCGCCATCAGAAGTTTTAAGGATGGTGGCACTGTCGCCAACAATATAACCTATGTGCCCGGTTGCAAATGAAATATCCTTCAATATTCCGCCATTGGCATCCATAAGTACATTCCAGCTTAACCCACCGTCTATTGTTCGCAATATAGTCATTTTGCCTGAACCAGTATCACTTCCACCCACAATATAACCGATATTTGCATTAATAAATGTAATGGCATTGAAATCTCTGATTAAGGGTGCTATAGAGGGTGTCCAATTATATCCTGAATCTGAAGTTGTCATGATTACACCGTTATCACCAACGGCAAAGCCTTTGAGGGTATCAATAAAGAAAATGGATTTCAGCCAGGTACCATAATCATCATAAATAACTGTCCATGTATTGCCATTATCCTTGCTTTTTAATATGGTTTGCATAGAGTCGTTAGTCCTGTGGCCACCTGCAGCATAATAGGTGCCGGCACCGGCATAAACAATTTTGTTAAGGTCTCTATTTATAGGCACTATATTAAATCCCCAGTTCCTGCCGGCATCACAAGATCTGATAATTCTACCTTCATAACCTACAGCAATCCCACAAGAGTCATTTGCAAAAGCTATTGATTTAATCCATGGTGCCAACCCATCGTGGGCATTTTCGTACCATGTAAGGCCATAATCTGTAGTCTGGAACATTATTTCAGTGGAATCGTGAGCTTCATGACCACCACCAATGACAATGGTTCCGGGATCCAGTATTTCAACAGTGTTGACATCGTACCAGATGGTAGGGTTGTAATAATGCCAGTATTGGGCTTGAATAATGTTGCATGAGATGAAAACAAGGAATATTATTGATGCAGTGCGGATATTAGGCATTAGTCATTGGGTATTAGTCATTAGTAGTTACTTGCTTCGCTGTCATTAAGAGTCATTGGTCATTGGTCATTAATTCCCTGTCTATATTTTGCAGACTGCCGACTATTTAATTGCCGACTGCCTTATGTCATTGGTCATTAGTCATTGTGAATTAGGGAATTGATATAACAAAGATAAAAAATAAAACAGAGATTATCAAATTTATGATGTATTAATTGTTGCACTGCGTCTAGCCAAAGCCCAGCGCACCGTCAGGCGCACTCGTCAGGAGACGAGCGCGGACGACGAGCGCGGACGAGTGCGAAGGGAATAAAGATATGCAATAAGTGACAGATTAACAGACTAAAACACAATCAGCTTTTTGCTATAAACATCTTTTTCTGTATTTATTACACAGATATAGTATCCCTTTTGGAGTCTCTGAGCAGAAAGATTTATTGAATGGCTGCCGGCTGTATATTTACCATCGGCAAGCAAAGCCACCTGTTTCCCGGAAAGGTCGAACAAACGAACTAAAACTTTTTCATCCTGATTAATTGTAAAGGCAATAGTAGCTTGCTCATTGAAGGGGTTTGGATAGATGTTATAATTTAAATTGTCAGAGCCAGCAATAATTGAAGGCTCTTTAATTCCGGCGAGGAAGCCATCAAAATTCAGATTATCGATATAAGCCAAAGAATTGCCTCTGGGTTTGTTTTTGAAAGACTGAATAATAATCATACAACTGTCGGGAATGTCTGTTTCGTTGAAATCAGCAGTATTTAAATAATTTATATTAATTACAAATGGCTTATAATCCGATACCGTATCTCCAGTATAAAAATAGCTGGTGCCTACGAAATTATGATTCTTAAACATAGAAATATTAATACTCAAAGTATCATTGTTTTCAGGCATAAACTTATAATAGCCAGTTAGGGCTTTATAACGTGCATTAACACTAAACCGTGAACCCGACACTTGCGGATTACCGGTAGATAACAGTCCGGTGGTTGAATCAGAAAGGGTCAGGATGTTCTGAATAACAACGGCAAAGTTTCCATTTTCAGCATCAGTAGTACGTGAAACAGGGTAATGAATATACGATTGGTGCTTATAGTACCAACTGTCCAGATAATAAAGGCTATCAACAGTCCAGTTCTCGAAGTCATTATCAGGAATGTTAACCGAAGTGCCTATAAAACGTATATTATCTACAATTAAATAACTGTTTGCCAGCAATGGGTGTGTCATGTGGCGTATATCCGTTACAGTTATTACAATAATCAAAGAATCGGCATTACCAGCGGAAGTATATGAAATGGGAAAATTAAGATTGGCATAGTTGCCAGCTGAATTTCCATAAATCTTAAATAAATTATTTGAAATAACAACACCCTGGTTTTTTAATATCAATAATATCAATGCTGTATCGTTGGCGGGGATAGCATAATTAAAACATCCGGTAAGCGAATCAGGGCGCGCATTAAAAGGAGCACCTCCAACAAAAGTATGCCCCTGGTCATATGATTTACCTATCAAAATTCCACCCATCATACCCGGGTCTGTAGTATCGTTCATAATTTTCACAGCACTGTTGTTATAACAAGCCGGTGTATATTGAGTAACGAGTCCGACAGCGTCATCCCAACCTGTAGGTTTTTGGAATGTATGAAGAGTCCAGTGTTCAAAATCAAAATTAGGAATTTCAGGATTGCCGGTGTAAAACGTCATATCATTACCGTAATTAGTAACGATTTGAGTAGTTCCAACAGTTCTGTAGTGATAGACGGTATTAGGTAATAAATCTGTAGACAAAGCAGAAACGCTTACATTACCAGCAATAGAAGATGTATCGGGTATAGCCACAATTTCATTACCATAAGTAGTTGTCGTACCATATTCAAATTTAACGGCAGTCGGAAAACCCCCTGCATCAATGGAGCCATTTAAACGGGCTGAATTAGGTTTAATTTCTGAAGCCATAGAAGTATGGACTAACGGGAAAGGCATGTTATAAACAAACAGAGCACCAGCTTTACCTCCAATAACGCCAAAGTTCTGATTGCTAAATTTTACTGCGTTGAAGGATTCATTGCCAGTGAGGTTGGCATTTATTACAATAGGCAGCCAGTTGATGCCGCTATTTGTAGTTTTAAGCACTGTAGCGCTATCACCTACAATGTAACCGACAAGTGAATCGGCAAAAGAGATGTCTTTAAGGATTCCACCAGTTTCATCCATAAGGACACTCCATGTGGTACCACCATTCAATGTTTTTAAAATCGTTCTGCTACCTTGACCAGTGTCAGAGCCACCAATAATAAAGCCCTTGCTGGCATTTATAAATTTAATGGCATTAAAATCTCTTACCACAGGAGGCGTAACAGAAGTCCATGAATTTCCGCCATCAGACGTGGATAGAATTACACCATTATCTCCCACCGCAAAGCCATGCAAAGCATCTTTAAAACATATAGATTTGAGCCAGGGGCCAGGAGCATCATATATCTTATTCCAGGTATTACCATTATCAGAACTTTTTAAAATAGTTTGCATAGAACTGTTGGTTTTACGGCCTCCAGCCACATAATAGGTAGCATTACCAGCATATATAATTTTATTAAAATCTCTGTTGATTGGTGTTGATGGCCACCCCCAGTTTTTGCCTGCATCATTTGTTTTTATAATTCTACCACCGAACCCTGCGCCAAAGCCATTTGTTTGATCAGAAAAAGCAATTGATTTATTCCATGGGGCCAGACCATCGTGCGTATTTTCTAACCAAGTAAGGCCATAATCGGTAGTCTGAAACATGACCTGTGTGGAATCGTTAGTTTCCCATCCTCCACCAATAGCGATAGTGCCGGGATTTACAATATCGACAGTGTTAATATCAAAAAACGATGTAGGGTTGTAAGAGTGCCAGTACTGGGCTTGGGTTAAATTACTTATAATACAAAGAAATAATATTATAGCTGATGTGCGGGTTTTAGTCATTGGTTATTGGTTATTAGTAGTCATTAGCTTCGGTGTCATTAATAGTCAATAGTCATAGCGAGTACGGAATTGATGTAACAAAGATAAAAAAGAAAAAAGAATTTATATTATTTATGCAGTCTTTTTTGTTGCACGCGCCAGACGGATGCTTTATCGCACTCGTCAGGAGATAAATGCGTTATCGTACTCTTCAGGAGACGAGCGCGAAACACGAGCGCGAAGGATGAGCACGTTAGATGTAAAAGAATATCATTGTCATACAGAACGGATAGGGTCGCTTGTGCGGTGGTGAGTGAAGTATCTCTCCTAAAAATGAAACTCATCAAGGGTGCAAAACATTGTTAGAGAAATGGCCTCAATTTCGATCAAATAGATATTTTTCATACTGAATGAGTACATCAGGACTCTGAATGACATTTTTTCTTCTGAGAGAGCCTCCAGTTAACCAGTGACTGCTGAAAAACTCAAGAAAACCACGAAGTGGTTTAAGATTATAGCTCCGAATGCAATTCGGAGTAAAAACTAAATGTAATTTTAATGAACCCTGAAGGGGTTCAATATTTATGATACTGATATTGAACCCCTTCAGGGTTCATTTTGCATTGTTTTTTTAAGCAGATCCTAACTAAAAAACAATCAGCTTCTTGCTGTAAAAAGCATTTTCAGTGTTGATAACACAGATATAGAATCCCTTTTGCAGTCCCTGGGCAGAAAGGTTTATTAAATGACTGCCTGCAGTATATTTGCCATCGGCAAGTAAAGCCACTAGTTTGCCGGACAGATCGAACAAACGCACCATTACTTTTTCATCCTGTTTAATTGTAAAGGCAACGGTAGCCTGTTCGTTGAAAGGATTGGGATAGATATTAAAATTCATGTTAACAGCATCAGTTATTGCCGGTTCTTTTATGCCGGCAAAGAAGCCATCAAAATTAAGATTATCAATATATAGTTTGGAATTGCCATGAGGGATTGTGTGTCCTACAATAGTAATAAAAATCTGGCAGCTGTCTGGAACTATTGAATCATTAAGATATAAGATATTAATTGCAAGGGGTGTGTAATTTGCAACTTCAGCAAAATTCCGGAAAGTACCGTAACCTACAGCCACATGGTTTTTAAACATTGTTACCTTTATATTCATTGTGTCGTTTTCGGGAAAATACTTATAGTAGCCCGTAAGTGATAAGTGACGCCCTGTTACGCCAAATCCAGGCTCCAATATCTGGCTATTTATTGATATTTTACCCATTAAAGTATCTGTGGGGTAAATATAATTTTGTAAAAGAAGGGCATAGTTGCCATGTACGGCATCTGTAGTTCTGTCAATGGCAAAACTTTCGCTATGAAAAGGGTCAACAATAAACTTATTAGTATACGCCCATCCATCGAGGGCATAGTGTGTATTTGTATTCCAGTTCTCAAAGCTATTGTTAGGTATGTTGAGCGTTGTCCCTGTAAAACGAATATTGTCAGCAATGATATAGCTGTTTGGTAAATTTTGCGACATGTGAAATATATCGGTTGAAGCTATTCCCCAGATCAAACTGTCAGCATTACCCGATGAAGTATAGGGAATTGCAAACTTAAGTTCTTTAAAGTCTCCCCCTGAACTTCCCGGAATTCCATAAATATGGACAGAAATAGGAACACCCTGTTTTTTAAGCTCGATAAATAAGATAGCAGAATCACCGCCTCCGATATCATAATTAAAACAACCTAAAATTGAATCAGGTCTGGCATTAAAAGGAATACCGCCCGTAAATGTCTGTCCCTGGTCGTAGGTAAATCCTATTACAATAGCTCCCGGCTGTCCACCTGCGCTTAGAGGGATAGAATCATTTTTAATTTTAACGGCATAAGTACCATCGCAGGCATCGGTAGTTTGCGAAATTTTTCCGAAAGTCATGTCGTAACCTATGGGTTTCGGAAGTGTAAAAGGTGTCCACGACTCAAAATCAAAGTTAGGAATCTCAGAATAACCGGTATAAAGGAACATATCTTCCCCAAATTGTGTGGTATCGCTGTTAGTTCCTTTAACTCTGTAATGATATGTGGTATTGGGGATCAAATTGGTAAGGGGTGCATAAACATTCACACTGTCAATGCTTGAAGAAGAATCTGGTATGGCATTAATTTCATTGCCATAAGCAGAAGTGAGGCCATATTCCATTTTTATGGCTGTCGGAACACCTCCCGCATTTACAGTACCATTCAATTGAGCAGAGCCAGAAGTTATTTCCGTTGCAGGCAAGGTTTTAACATACGGAGGGATGAGTGTAGAAAACATCATATCACTGCTGTAATTTGTTCCCCGGACATTCGTGGCTTTTACACGATAGTGATATAAGGTATTTGGCGTTAAACCAGATAAAAGACAAGCTATAGAAACATCGCTGTTGCCTGTCGAGGAATCAGGTATAGCTGTAACCTCATTGCCATAGAAGGTGGATAACCCGTATTCGAATTTATTTACTGCGGTAGCATTGTTCGCATTTACAATGCCGCTCACCCTGGCAGAATTTATTTTAATATCAGATGGAAGACCTGCTACTACTGATGGTGCGCCTGCAACAAAAATCATATCTTCACCGTAGCTGGTGCCATTTATATTTATAGCTTTAATTCTGTAGTGATATGTGTTTCCTAATGTTACACCAGACAATGCATATGAGGCATTAATATTACTGACACCCATCACAGAATCGGGTACCGCATCTACTTCATTACCATATAATAATGTAAACCCATAATCGAATTTTATTGCTGCCGGAAAGCCATTATCTCTTACATTGCCATTCAATTGAGCAGATGTTTCTGTTATAGCAGTCGCAATCTCAGTATTTACATCGGGGATATTGACTGAAAAAAACATTTTTGTATCCCCCCAATAGGCAATGTCATTAAGTTAAGCTTCATATTGCTCTTTTATAATTTGTAAATGTCTGATACTTACCGTTTAATCTTCTTAATTTATTAGAT
>Ga0073936_10006562_pt1 | contig 15310 bp, 14 predicted proteins | sample AliMusrvi5mmetaG_FD_87041 | JGI IMG/M metagenome (GOLD analysis project Ga0073936, IMG submission 87041) | Freshwater lake bacterial and archeal communities from Alinen Mustajarvi, Finland, to study Microbial Dark Matter (Phase II) - Alinen... | ecosystem: Environmental > Aquatic > Freshwater >... | reverse complement strand
TTTATATACTATAATTGTATTCTTGATGGCAATAACAAATTTCACCATTTCCGTTGCAACAACGGGAACAACCGATATTGTGGATATCAGCGCGCAAGTCGATCAGTGTCTGGCAAAAGCAGGCCCCGGCCAGGGACTCATTCATCTGTTCATCCCCGGGTCCACTGCCGCATTAACCACCATTGAATATGAGCAGGGCGCAGTCCGCGACCTCAAAAAAGCCATCGAGCGCATGGCGCCCCGGGACATACCCTATGAACATGACCGGCGCTGGGGCGACGGCAATGGCTACGCCCATGTCCGGGCCGCTCTTATCGGTCCGTCTCTGAGCGTGCCGGTGAGAAACGGCGAAATGCTGCTTGGAACGTGGCAGCAGATTGTGCTGTGTGATTTTGACAACCGTCCCAGAAACCGTGAAATTTTGGTTCAGATCCATGCAGAAGCATAACTTCAGCTCAGCGGTATCCCGCTCATGCCGGCGGCTTTTCCTGCGCCTGCATCACTGATACTCCAGCCCTATCCTCATGGAAAAAAAATCACCTAAAAATGACGGCTATTCGGAAACCCTGTATTTTGACGATCTGGGTATAGTGAAAGCACTGTGCGGAGAGCATGACAGCCATATAAAAATGCTCGCCAGGCGTCTGAATGTGAAAATTCATGCGCGCGGCGCCCAGTTCAGCCTTAACGGCCCGCGCGCAGCGATTCTGGCGGCAAAAAAAATTTTTCAGGAGCTGTATTTTGTCGTGGAGTCAGGCTATCGCCTGAGCCCGGTTGATGTGGTGCATGCCGTCAAAATGATCGAGCAGGAGGCGCCCGTGCACCTGAAGGATATTTTCCTTGATACGATCATCGTCACGGCAAAGCGGCGGCCCATAACGCCGAAAAGCTATGCTCAGAAGAACTATGTTGATGCGATACGCGCCTGCGACATTGTTTTCAGCATTGGCCCCGCGGGCACGGGGAAAACCTATCTTGCCATGGCCATGGGCATTGCCGCGCTCATGAAAAAAGATGTCGACCGTATTATTCTTGCGCGACCGGCTGTTGAAGCAGGCGAAAAGCTCGGCTTTCTGCCGGGAGATCTCGCCGAGAAAGTAAACCCCTATTTGCGGCCCCTGTATGACGCCCTGCATGACATTATGGACATCCACCGGGCGCAGGAGATGATAGCGCAGGGCGTGATCGAGGTTGCGCCCATAGCGTTCATGCGCGGCCGCACGCTCAATGATTCTTTCGTCATTCTTGATGAAGCGCAGAACACCACGGCCGAACAGATGAAAATGTTTCTCACGCGTCTCGGGTTTAACTCCAAGGCTGTCATAACCGGCGATATTACCCAGATTGATCTGCCGCAGGCGACAATCTCAGGTCTTGTGCAGGCACAGCAGGTGCTCGGGAAGGTCGCGGGTATAAATTTCTCTTACTTTACTGAAAAAGATGTGGTACGCCACCCTCTTGTCGAGGGCATTATCAAGGCCTACGAAATTTTTGCACAAAAAGAAAAGCGTACATGAAAATAGAAATATTTGGAAAAAAGCAACGCCCCCGGCCAGCCGATCAGCCGCTGGCGAAGATCGAGAAGAAAAAAAAGCGGCTTGCCGTACTGCGGCAGTTCGCGAGCGGGTCTCTCTATGAAGTGCTTGCTCTAGTACTACTGTCCGCGGCTATCGCCTTTCTCACCGTTCCCGAGCAATCCCAGCCCCGGTATCAGTATAAGGCCGGCGAAATAGCCCCGCACAATATCCGCGCCGTGCAGGATTTTACGGTTGAGGATACGGAAACAACCGACCAGCTGCGGCAGGAAAAAGTCGACGGCGTGCTCTCTGTGTACGACTACAATGGGCAGGTCGAAAGCGAAATATCCCAGCGCATCACCACGGCTTTTGAGTCCCTGCGCGAGACCAGCAAAAAAAAGCCCCGTAATCAGGCACTGTCCGAAAAAGACCGTATACGGTTTCAGGAGGCGCTGCGGGTACCGGTCGATGAGAATAAATTTGCGGTCCTCGCGCAGCAGGGCTTTAGCAAGGATCTTGAGGAGGAGCTTTTTGATATGGTGCTGCCGTTTGCCCAGCGGGAAATCGTTGAGGCAAAGGGGCAGCTTTTCAAAGAGCGGGGCAGGGGATTGCTGCTGCGAAACATTGCCTCCGGCCAGGAAATCGTTATTCGCGATTTTAACTCGTTTATCGATTTGCAGGAGGCTGAAATACTTCTGCGGCGGGAGGCCCGCACCACGCTCAAGCAGGAGCCCCGCGAGGTGCGGGCGGCCCTGACCGGCATAGCCGTCAAGATGCTGCAGCCGACAATCACCTTTAATGCCCGGGAAACCATGCAGCGCCGCGATACGGCCGGGCAGGGGGTCGCACCGCTTTTTTATTCGGTCCAGAAAGATGAGATTATCGTGCGGGAAGGCGCCCGCGTGTCTGATGTGGCGCATCTTAAGCTTACCGCCATGAGCGCGCTGAAACAGTCGAAAAACATCCTCTGGTCAATGCTCGGGTACTTCCTTTTTTCCTTCCTGGCGCTCATGGTGATGTACCGGTTCTCCAAAAAGAACTTGAGCGATATCGCCATAACCCGCATAACGCGTCGAGACTTCATTTGTCTGTGTACCATTTTGCTCACCGCCTTTCTTCTGTTTAAATTCTGCGCTGCAGGGGCCGCGACTTTTTCCAAAGGCTACGCCCCTATTCCGCTCTCGTCATATTATTACGGCTTTCCGTTTGCCTTCGCCGCTATTATCATAAGCATAGTGCTCTCGCCGCAGATCGCGGCCCTGAGCGCAGTGCTCGTTTCCCTTTTTGCGGGCTTTCTTCTTGATAATACGCTTTCGTTTTTCAGCTTCTCTTTTATAAGCGCCATCGTTGCCACGCAGGAGGTCCGCTACACCAAGCAGCGCAGCTCCATCATACGGGCCGGCCTGATAGTGGCCACCATTAATGCCCTGCTTGTTTTTTCGCTGTATCTTATCGCCGGCGATGCTTTTACAATTGAGACGCTGTACAGTCTGGGATTCGGCATGCTGGGCGGAGTTTTATCGGCGGTGCTGGCAACCGGCTGTATCCCCATTATAGAAATCATCTTCAATTATACGACGGACATAAAGCTTCTGGAGCTTGCCGATCTCAATCAACCCGTGCTGCATGATCTTTTGATAGCTGCTCCCGGGACCTATCATCACAGTATTCTTGTGGGGGTGCTGGCGGAGGCCGCAGCCGAGGCGATCGATGCCGATCCGCTGCTGGCGCGCGTGTGCGCCTATTATCATGATATCGGCAAGATCAAAAAGCCCCTGTATTTTGTCGAAAATCAGAAAGGGGGCGAGAACAAGCATGACCGCCTCCTGCCCAGCATGTCGAGCCTCATCATCACGTCGCATGTCAAGGACGGCATGGAAATAGCCCGGCAGTATCGCCTGGGTAGAATTATTCAGGATATCATTTCCCAGCATCACGGCACCAGCATCGTGACCTATTTTTATCAGAAAGCCCGCGAGATGCAGGATGATGACCATCCCGTCAGTGATAAGGATTTTCGCTATCCCGGCCCCCGGCCGCAAACAAAGGAAGCAGGCATCGTCATGCTGGCCGACGCCGTGCAGGCCACCTCAAAAACCCTTACCGATCCATCGCCGGCGCGCATACAGGGGATGGTGCAGCGCATCATAAATAATATTTTTGTCGACGGTCAGCTTGATGAATGCGACCTGGCCCTGAAGGACCTGCACCTGATAGCTGAAAGCTTCAACAGAATTCTCAATGGTATTTTCCACGCCCGGATAGATTACCCGGTAAGCGCCGAAAAGGAGGGCAATGGCAAGGATACAAATAAAAAATCAGCAAAAAGCGATGCCGGCAAATCTTCCCCTGTTGCGGAAAACGGTGCGGCGGATTCTGGAAGCCTTAGCCTTGTCAAAGGCCGAGGTCAGCATTCTGCTGCTTGATGACCCTGGCATCGCCGTACTCAATGAACAGTATCTGAAAAAACCAGGCCCCACCGACGTCATTTCATTCCCTCAGCATGACGGGGCATGCCCCGCTATTCAGCCGCAGCTTCTAGGCGATATTGCCATATCCGTTGAAACGGCCAAGCGGGATGCGGCAGGGCGGGGAATCTCGCTTGAGGAGGAAATGACTGATCTTCTCATTCACGGCATGCTGCATCTTGTTGGGTATGATCATGAAACCTCTGCCGCCGACAGCAGACGGATGCGGGCGAAGCAGAGAAAAATACTGGCCCAGGTTCTGGAGCAGGTAGCTTAAGAAGTGATGCCGCAGGGCTGGCGTAGCGAAGCAGAACCCACCGATTATTTTTTTAACCATTGCTGATGGGTTGCACATACCCGGCAAGCTAATCTGACATATGAAGATGTGACCCCCTTTCCTTTGCTTGTTTTCTGGAAGACACTATAAGAAAATCGCGGCTCCGTTATGGGGCCGCGATTTTCTTATAGTGTAGAAACAAATTTTTATTTCAGCTTGATGCCCGTGCCCTTGCAGGTGTCGATATACACGCCGATAATGAAGCCCGCAAACGTTTCATTTGCCGGGCATACATTGATCATGGCATTGGCGCCTGACCTGGATGCTTCCTTGGCCACATCGGTCAAAAGGGCCTCATTGCTGCTGCCGGGATATATTCCAAGAATTTTAATAAAGGGAAATCCTATGCCGAAGCCGATCTCGCTGCCTTTAAACTGACCGACAGCGGTATAATTTGCAAAGTTCCCGTCGCCGGTGGTTACATTTTTCATATTTGCCTGTTTTGCAACCGCTGCAAGATCAACCGAAGAAACCGTTGCGCATGCGCCAAGGCTCAGGGCCAGGGCCATGACGCCCAGAATGGAAAGTATCTTTTTCATGCGTTGTGACTCTCCTTTCATGATGAGCGATTTACGTTTTCAGCGTATCCTGAAATTGCACAACTCTGGACTAAGTACCCCCTTTCGTCTATATATCGGCCAAGTCATCGGGTTTCATTAAGGCATTTAACAAAAATGCTGTGGCCGTCAGGCGAGACGCCTGACGGCCACAGCATTTGTATATGTATTTTCGCAGGGCAGGCGTCCCGCCTGTCATGGATATAATCGCAAACAGCTGCAAAAAAATGTTAAATGTCCAGCCCGGCTGGTCACCCGTGAGGCTGCTGCGCCGTCAGCTCCTGTTCAATTGCCTCATTTAAACAATACGGCCCCGCAAGGGGCTTGCCGCCGGCGATAATGGCGCGGTTTTCCAGCCGCAGGTCTCCGTCGGCAAAGGCCTTGACCGTCTGCACAACCAGGGGGATTTCGCGGCGGGCTCCTTCCTGCCGGATTTTTGCAAACAGCGGATTGCTCTCGCCTTGCTCACGCGCAATTTCCTGAAGCGGTGTATGCTTGAGTGTTTCATCAAGATTTGCCCAGAGGGGATCAAAGCCGGCCCCCCGGATCGGGAAGGTCACATAGGTAATGGGCGGCCCCTTATCGAGCTCCTCGATGACCAGGTGCATCATATTGCCGCTCTCAGCGGCGCGCTGCCCGATCAACGTCCAGATAACTTCCTGCCAGGTGCCGGCAGGACCCGTGGGAGCTGCAGGGTGCAGATTTACCATGGCAAGGGCCGAGCACATTTCAGGGCACAGCACTAGCATATAGCCGGCCAGCACGGTAATGCTGACGCCCGGTGAGCCGAGACGCGCCATGACCTCCCGGTCATATTCGATGCGCCACCGGGCAAGAGCCGCGGGATCAGCGCCGCCCTGCCTGCGCAGTTCCGGCTTAAACCGCTTGGATGAAAAGCACACCAGGGGCAGCTTGTAGTCCTGCACCTGCCGGATATAGCGGTCGCTGCCCTCGGCATCGCCGGGCTCCCGGCTGCAGAAGACAAATCCGATTTCGGCGGGCACCCTGCCGCTTGTGATGGCGGCAGTCATGGCATTGAGTAAATTCAGCGAGCCCTGTCCTCGTCCAGTTGAAAACCATCCGATTCTGTACATGTACGCCCGTCCCCGCAAGCTGTTTATTGCAATGATAAAATATAGGTCCGCAGATTTATTTTTTTATTTTTGATGTCGGCCTTGCGCCGGATATTGTCGCGGTGAAATTCAACGGTTTTGCGGTTTACGTCAAGAATGGCGGCGATCTGCTTTGAGCTTTTTCCATGCTTGATATGGTTTGCGACCTCAATTTCCATGGGGGTGAGCTGCAGGTGCTTGAGGGTCAGGGCCTGCAGAAAGGGCGAGACGATGTCCTGAAAATTTGCATCAAGGATGTCAAGATAGGACTGCTGCCGCTGATCAAGCCCTGCGTTTTTCAGCTTCTGCAGGCAGGGATTTATCAGCCGGTTTATATTCATCAGCACTTTATCTTCAAGGGATGCCTTGTCTTCCTCGCGGCGCTTCAAGAGTACCCGGAGCGCCGTATTCACCTCTTCAAGACTTGCCGTGCGCTCGGCAACTTTCTTTTCAAGCTCGCCGTGGGCAAATCTCAGCTCTTCCTCCATCTGCCTGCGAAGCGTGATGTCCCGGACCGCGACAACAGAGCCGGTCGTGCTGCCGGCGGCATCTTTGAGCAGCGAAAGATTTATTTCAACATCGATAATCGAGCCGTCTTTTCTGGAGTATTTTGTCACATAGTGCTGCAACGACTCCTGGGTTTTCAGCATGTCCTGCACCAGCTTTTGGGCATACAGCACGGAATAATGCCGGCCGTGCAATTCTTCTTCCTCATAGCCCAGGGATTCTACAAACGCACGGTTTGCCCGTATTATATAGCCGTCGTAGCTGGTGACAAACAAGCCGTCGTCGGTTGTCTGGAAAATATTTTCAAGAAAGTCGCGGGCCTGGCGTATGGTGCTGGCCTGGAGCTTGTGCTGGGTGATATCGCGCAGCACGGCAAAAGCGCCGGTTCGGTTGCCCTGCGTATCCCGCAAAAGCGTGAAATTACCCTCAACCGGTACAAGTTTATTATCAAAACGGGAAATATAAAATTCATGATTTTCAATTTTGCCGGTTTTAAAAAGCTGGCCCGTCATATCAATGCTTTTTTCATAATAGGCCTGATCGATTGTTACCGGCTCCCCGTAGGTTGTTTCATGCACCCCTTCCTCAACAAAGGCAAACAGCAGCGGCTCCCGGTTCATGATATCAGCCGACTGGCAGCCCAGGAGCGCTAAAAACGCGGGGTTGGCCCGCAGGATACGGCCGTCGCCGTCAAGCACCGTAATCGGGTCAATCGAGGTTTCCAGTATTGTATCCAGCATGTATATATCGGCGCGTGCCTGCTCGAGCTCCCGACGGCACGCGGCGAGTTCCGGATCAATCTGTTTACTGGTTTTTTCAGGCTCTTTTTTTTTCATATAATTCATTTTATAATCGGCCCGTACAGCGCGTTTCCCCATCGCTTACCGGGTAATGTCATATAATCTCCCGCAGCGCGGGCAGGTTATGTCAAGGCGCTTGAGGTCGCTCCACAGCTGCTGCTGTTGATCGGCAGGAAGATTTTTAATCATGGCAGTGATCTTTTCCGAACTGCAGCTGCAGCCGTAGAACAGAAGCACTTCCTCTAAAAGCTTCATTTCGCCTTCCGATGCACAACGGAAAACCTTTTCGACAAGCGCGGCATCGGAGAGGCCGTTTATCTCGTCAAAGGCTCCACCTGGCATCGGCCGCAGCAGCACCCCGCTGCCGTTTTCCAAAGCCGCAATGCGGATGAGCGTCTGTTCAGCCTCTTCAAAGTAGCGCTCCACAGCCTCCATGGGGTCCTGCGTTACCAGGGTGACATGGCTTTGCGCAAGGGGTGATTTTCCGGCCTGGCGCTGCACGACGCAGAGCCCCGCACCCTTTTTCGTATTTTCAAGTATGCGGCCGCAGAGCATGCCTTCAGGGTCGGCCCCGCAAAAAAAACCGGCGGACAAGCCCGGCAGCGATAGCGACCAGCCCCAATACTCGCGTTCGGCAAGCGATACCGCGGCAAGTCCGGCAGCGGCAAGCAGCCGTGTAATCAGCACCTCATACTCCGGCGCCCCGGCCGTGACAGGAAATCTGCTGTTGTAGGCCGAGCGGCCCTGCCAGAGTTTTTCCGCCTCGCCGGTCACCACGATCAGATTAGGGCTGGGCCATAAATACCGTTTGTAGTGTGCCAGATGTTCGGGGAATTCCATTATTGGTTTTCGCGCCCTTTTAAAGATTTGTTTCCTGTATACACCCGCGCGAGGGCGGGTAAAAGATTTTTTCGGCTGCCGCGGCCAGAGCTCCGTCATGGTCATGGTTCAAGGCAAACACCCGGAAATGCACCACCCGCGCGGGGATGTATTTAAAAATTTCCTGCAGCGGCTCATAGGATGTTTTTCCCGTTGAGGGATTAAAAATATTTATGCGCTTATTGCTTTCGGCCATGGGATTAAGCGGCCGGGGATCCTGTGTTGCAATATCAACGCAGAAGCGTATTTTTTTTCTGATCGCCGGCGGCAGAAAACCGCGAATGGCGTCTTCGAGCTGCTGCGGCTGGTGAAAGGCGAGCATGCCTTTCTGCGCCCGGTCGATGGTGAGCTCAGTGGAGTATGACATGCGCCATTTTATGCGGCGGTTGATAATGGCCGACCACTCCCGGCCCAGGCTGCGGCGCCTGCCGTCGCGGGCATTGCGCCAGGATTCGACTTCCTGCAGAAACGACCAGTCATTCAGATAGAGATATTCGTTAAGAGCGGTTTTTGGATTTTTGGGAAATACAAAGCGCATGGTATCGCGGAAAATTTCATGCATGTGAAAGTCGATCGCCCGGCCCGTGCGGTGATAGTAGATATTGGCGTACAGATTCAGCCGCGCATTGAGAAACCGGGTAAAGGCCGAAACGCCCGCCTGATGCAGCGCCAGCCCGCTGTCAGAAAAAAAGGAGTAGAACAAAAGCCGGCTGATATCGATAATGTCGATTGAGAACCCGGTCATGTAGGCATCGCGCTGCACATAGTCAAGATTGTCGACCGTGTACAGGCCGGAAAACAGCTGCTGCAGGAACTGCAGCCACCGGGGCCTGCGCTCGTCCCCCCGCTCGGGAGGCTTTTTTATAAGAAAGCCGATATCGGAGGGCAGTATCTGCTCGCCTTTTTCAAAATTCCCGGAAGGGCTGCGCCGGATTTTGGCGATGATGGCGCCGAGTTTTTTTTCAATTATTTCTTTCCCGAGAATTTCGTGATTCAGGCCGTACTGTGAAAGAAAATGCTCGTCGAAAAAATGCCCGTAGGGACCGTGTCCGATATCATGGAGTAAGCCCGCTACCCGGAAAGTTTCTTCGAAGCAGGCGAATGAGGGGCAGTCGGGGCAGACCGCTTTCAGGCTGGGATAGAGCTGCCGGGCAAACTGTCCGGCCATATGCATGGTCCCCAGGCTGTGCTGGAAGCGGCTATGCTCAGCCGAGGGATACACCCAGCGGGCGCTTTGCAGCTGCTGGATGCGGCGCAGGCGCTGCATCCAGGGCGTATCGATGATATCCTCCTCGGTTGTTTCAGCCGGCCGGTCAGGGTCGCGCACGGTAAAGGGGATGTAATTATACAGGGGATCGGCTATGAGCGCCGTGCCTTTGTGCGGCAGCGGTATCTCGGTCTTCATGCGCGCCCTCTTTTAATCAAAGCTTCGTTTGACCGCCTTCAGCCGGTTTTCCATGCGGGCCAGCAGCGCTTTGGTGTCAACCTGCAAGGCTGCAAGGCTTTCCGTGTTTTTGCGCACCACTTTTTCAAGCTCTTCTTTCCAGAACGTGATGACTTCGGTTTCTTTGGCGCGCAGTTCCTGGTCAACCTTTTTTTTCATCTGCTCGATAAACGCTTTATCCATTTTTTTGTCCCCGGGTGGATTTGTTGATTGAATACTAGCGCAGATATGGAAAAAAAGCAATTATACCGGGAATGGCCCGGTTATTTATCAGCATTTTAAATTATAGACCGTGGCCTTTTTTGTCATTTCTACCGCAGGGAGAAATCGTTCCTTTTGATGCTGCTTCACGCCTAAGATATTTCCCTTCGGTCGAGATGACAGATAACTAAAAGCGGCTATATGTTTTTGTTGAATACTCTAGCTTTTGCGTGTCCGCAGAAACAATATCCATGCCAGAAAGATTGATCCCGAGGTAATCCACAGCGGCATGGTGAAATTTTGCCCCACGATATAGCCGCCGATCAGGGGCGGCAGAAACTGCGCCACGGCCATCACCGACTGGTTGATGCCCAGAATTTCACCATGGCTTTTGTCGCCTCCAAGCCCGCACACCACTGCGGTCAAATTCGGGCTTGACAAGCCGTTGAAGAGCGGTATGAAAATCAGCACAGGAAAAAGCATCATGAAGTCTTTCACCATGAGCAGCGCGGGAAATGCAGCCGCCAGCAGCAAAAGCGATACGGGCAGAATCTGCCGGGAACTGAACCTTTTTGATACAGGCCGAACCAGCACGGCCTGAGTCAGTATCGACCAGATTCCGAGATAGGAGAGCACAATGCCCAGCTGTGACGAAATACCGACGATTAGATTGCAATGGCGAGATACTTCTTGATAGGAAAGCGCAATGTCCAGCTGTAACGGCTTGACAGTAAACTGTTTCATTAGATAGACTTGCAAAAACTGCGTGAAAAAATTGAACCCGAAGGCAAGGGCAAAAACAACCAGGAACATCCTGCGGTAGACAGTGGTTTTAAAAGCATTGATAATATTAATCGGGCCGACCAGGGGGTGAGCAGCCACATGACGGCGTTTTTCCGGGGGCAGGGTTTCCGAAAACTGCCATGCCACCTGCAGGAAGTTCAGTGCTGTTAACAGCGCTGCCAGCCAGAACGGCGTTGCAAAATTAAAGCCGGCATGGATTTTGGGGTCCGAAAGAATCCCGCCGAGAGCCGGCCCGATAAACAGGCTGGTTCCGAATGCCGCGCCGAGCAGACCGAAATTTTTTGCCCGTGTTTTCTCATCGCTCAAATCCGCAATGGCCGACTGTGTAACGGCCAAGCTGCCGGAAAAACATCCCGTGACAATACGGCTTAGGAATGCCAAAAAAAGGCTCTCGGTCAGTATGCCAACAGCCATTATGAGATAGCCCATAAACGAGCCGGCAATGGCAAAAAGCAGTATTTTTTTTCGTCCCCAGCGGTCCGACATAGCTCCCAGCAGGGGAGAGGTGAAAAACTGGCACAGGGGATAGATGCCCAGCAGAAACCCCAGTATGGTTGTCCGAACAGGGATGCTCGTCCCGAGGGCTATAATCCCGCCTGTCTGATCAAGGCACAGGGGCGTAAAAATGGGTATGGCAAGCGTCAGGCCGGTGAAGTTCAGAAAAGCGGTAAACGCAATAATGGCAAGATCCCGCCGGTTGCTTTTTTGTTCAGTCATGATTGTGCTTCACATTAGGGTTTAGCATGCCGCGTTTCTCTGAAAAGCCGCAGTTTCAGCTCAGGCAGCAAGGGAAAAGTTTCTGTCTATATATAGCAAATATAAAGTGCAGCGCAAGGTTATATTGTATAATTATTATGTAAGGCCAACGCCTGTCTGGGTAAGCATGTAGGAATCTGCTCAGCCGCGCTCCATGGCAATAATCTTTTTTTCTATCATTTTGACATGCTGAAATTCGGCATCCCGCAGCTCTTCAAGCATATCCGAAAGAAATCCGACCGTTGACTGTTTCAGCATGCCGTCGTAAAAAGCATAGGCGCTTTTTTCCCTGCGCAGTGCTGCCTGCAGTATTTCAAACGGCGTAAGGGGCGCTTTTGTTCTGTCTGCCATTGCAACCTCCCCGGTGTGATGTTGTTCTTTTATGGTGGAGATTTCCGTTGGACTATTTTCAGCTTTATTCCGGCGGCAACTTTTGTGTCCGGCGAAAGATTATTCTGCTGGCACAGCTCCTGAAGGGGAAGTCCATACTGCCGGGCTATGGACGAAAGGCCCTCGTTTTTTTTGACGACATGATAGCGCACCGTTGTTGCGCCGTGCCCGGGTTTTGGCAGGGCAGCTGCCGGCACAACAGGCTGGCCTGCCGGCTGCTGCGGCGCCTGTTCAACCGGTTCGAGGGCATATTCCGTATCGCTTTTTTTAACTATACGGTACTTGCCGCCCTCTGGCGCCTGCGGCAGGAAGGAAGGGGCGGGTTTTGCCACAGGTGATTTTTTTTCAGCCGGGGGTTCCGCCTGCCTGCCTGCTTTGTGCGGCAGTGGGGCCTGCTGCGCAGGCTCTTTTTTTTCTTCCTGCTGCGGGGAGGCGGGCGGCGGCGCACCCTGCGCTGTTTGGGCCGCCGGACTCTGCGGCTTACCGGCAAGATAGCAAGACACTGTTTCGGCAACGGTCTTCACAAAACGGTTTTGAAACTCCCTGCTTTTGAGCATCTTTTCCCGGTCCGGCGAGCTGATGAAATCCGTTTCAATAAGCACGGAGGGCGTGTCGGGCGCACGCAACACGGCAAAATTGGCCTCCTGGGGCGAGGCAAGATAGAGCTTATTGAACTTCCCGAGCTCACCAAGCAGCAGCCCGGCCAGTTGCACGCTTGAGTTGATCGTATGGGTCTGCACAAGATCGCACAGTATCACATTGAGATTTGATTTTTGCTGCTCAAGGGGTACCCCTCCGATACTGTCCGAGGCGTTTTCGCGCGCCTCAGCCACGCGCGCCACATTGTTTGAGGCTCCCTTGAAGGAGAGGCAGTACACTGAGCTGCCCGCGGCTTTCGTGCTGAATCCGGCATTCACATGAATGCTTAAAAACAGATCCGCGCCATATTCCTTTGCAATCTCGACGCGCTTGCCGAGGGGGATAAAATAATCGCCCCTGCGGGTAAGATAGGCCTTTACGCCGGGCGTTGCCCCAAGCTGTGCGGCAAGCTGCCTGCCGATGGCGAGCACGAGGTCTTTTTCATAGGTGCCGGTAGGGCTGACCGCGCCGGGGTCTTCGCCGCCATGCCCCGGATCGATTACCACGATATAATCACCTTTTTTCTTCTGCCGGGCTGTTTTCTGACGCTCGCCGCGGGCTGCCTGCTCGAGGTCCGTGCGGGTCAAATCAATGACCAGGCGGGGAGGCTTTTCATCTATTTTTTTCAGGATAAAAATTTTGTGCTCCGCGGGTTTTTCAAGCTCAATTAAAATCCTGATTTTACCGCTGCTGTGCAGTGCCCGGACTTTTTTTACGATGCCGTCATTGACTGAGAGCATCTCCCTGGGCAGAAAGCCGTCAAAGCCGTCAAGCTCGAGCACCAGGCGGTTTGAATCCTTCTGCTCCCCGGTTTCCCAGGTGGCTTCACTCTTGAGATCAAATACCAGACGGGTGAAGGTCGGCGAGGTCCAGTAGCGGATATCGGTCAGGCGGTTTTGCCCGGCGGCGGCAAAAGCAGCCGGGACGCACACAAGGCAGAGCGCCATAATACAAGCTGCCCGCTGCATATGGCGCTGCATTGTTACAAGCCGCGTAGAAGTGATGGTTTTTTCACGTGCCAGTCCGTGTTTTGCTCATAGCAGTAGGCGGCTTGCAGAATCTGCTCCTCGGCAAAAAGATTGCCGATTATCTGCAGCCCTATCGGCAGCCCGCTACCGGAAAACCCGCAGGGCAGGGACATGCCCGGAAGTCCAGCGAGATTTGTCGGTATGGTGAAAATATCGGAAAGATACATGCTCAAAGGATCGCTCAGCTTTTCGCCGAGCTTAAAAGCGGGGGCCGGGGCCGTGGGCGTCACAATCAGATCGCACATTTTGAAAGCCTCGGTGAAATCCTGCCGGATCAGCGTTCGGACCTGCGAAGCCTTTTTATAGTAAGCATCATAGTACCCTGCCGAGAGCGCATAGGTGCCCAGCATGATGCGCCGCTTCACTTCCGGGCCGAACCCTTCGGAGCGGCTTTGCTCATACATTTCGCGGAGATTTTCCGGCTGGCTCGAGCGGTAGCCGTATTTCACGCCGTCATAGCGGGCAAGATTCGAGCAGGCCTCGGCAGGCGCTATCAGGTAGTACACCGCAACAGCGTACTGCGTATGCGGCAGGCTTACCGGAACAATTTCAGCCCCCTGCCCCCGTAAAACAGCAATGGCCGCCTGCACGGCTTTTTCAACCTCTGGATCAAGGCCCGTAATAAAATATTCTTCTGGAATGCCAAGCCGCAGGCCTGTAATTTTTTTTTTCAGCGCGCGGGTATAGTCGGGCACCTCCCGGTTGACCGACGTTGAATCTTTCGGATCATAGCCGCTGATGGCGTTTAAGAGCAGGGCGGCATCATGCACATCCTTGGTGATGGGGCCTACCTGGTCAAGAGAGGAGGCAAAAGCGATAAGCCCGAACCGCGACACGCGGCCGTAGGTCGGCTTCAGGCCCACCACGCCGCACAGGCTGGCGGGCTGCCGGATCGAGCCGCCCGTATCGGTCCCGAGGGCTGCAATGCAGGCATCCGCGGCCACTGCCGCGGCAGAGCCGCCGCTTGACCCGCCGGGCACACGGTCAAGGTCCCAGGGGTTATGCACGGCCCCGAAATACGCGGTTTCATTTGACGAGCCCATGGCAAACTCGTCCATGCTGGTTTTGCCCACAAAAACCGCGCCGCAGGCCTTGAGCCTGCCGACGACCGTGGCATCATAGGGCGGAACGAAATTTTCCAGCATGCGCGAGCCGCAGGTGGTGCGTACGTCCTTCACGCAGAGAATATCTTTTATGGCAAGCGGCACGCCGGTGAGGGGCACGGCATTTTTTTCGGCAAGCAGAACGTCTGCGCGAGTTGCCTGCTCGCGGGCAAGGCCGTAGGTTTTTGTAATATAGGCATTAACCGAGCCGTCAACCGCCTCAATGCGGGAGATGACGGATTCAAGGGCTTCGACCGCGCTGATCTCACGGCGGGCAAGCAGACTGCTTACTTCATGAATGGTGAGGCTGGATATTTCAGGGGCCATGGCGTTTATACCTCGATAATCCGGGGCACTTTAAAGCAGCCCTCTTCAGAATCCGGAGCATTGGCAAGAACCGCCGCTTGAGCAAGAGAGGGAAGGACCGTATCTTCTCGGAAGGCATTGCTCATGTCAACGGCATGCGTGGAAGGCTTGATCCCTGTCGTGTCCACGGTCTGGAGCCGGTCAAACGAGTCAAGTATGCTGTTGAGCTGGGCGGTCATGGCCTCAAGCTCATCGTCCTTGAATCGCAGCCGGGCGAGCTCCGCCACATGCGCCACATCCTGACGGGTGATTTTCATCGGTTCTCCTGTTCAAACCTACCAGGCTGTTGAAAAACGCCCATCTGCTGCGTTGCGCTCATCATGCTTCACTGCGGCGTACGAAAAAGTACGCCTCATTTCGCATGATTTCGTGCGCCTTGCATCTGAGCATTTTTGAACAGCC
>Ga0073936_10006555_pt1 | contig 15321 bp, 14 predicted proteins | sample AliMusrvi5mmetaG_FD_87041 | JGI IMG/M metagenome (GOLD analysis project Ga0073936, IMG submission 87041) | Freshwater lake bacterial and archeal communities from Alinen Mustajarvi, Finland, to study Microbial Dark Matter (Phase II) - Alinen... | ecosystem: Environmental > Aquatic > Freshwater >... | reverse complement strand
GGCAATGCAGGGCCGCAGTGCGATTCCAACGGGCGATCAGCCCGTTGCAGAGGCGGCGGCACAAGACACCAGCGCGGCGGCTGCATGGACGGGCAGCAGTGACCTACCCGCTGCTCCTGTGGTGAGTGATGTTAATGCCCCTGTTGTGGCTGCTCCGGCAGCAGCCCCCGCTGCACCCGCAGCGGGGGTGGCGGCGCCCGCTGCGGCGCCTGCGCAGAATAACAGTGGCGGACAGACTTCGGCGCCGAAACCAGCGCCTGCGCCCGCACCGAAACCCGCTCCTGCACCCGCGCCCGCGCCAAAACCAGCGCCTGCGCCGAAGCCTGCGCCGCCGCCCGTTAAGACCAAGACAAGCTAATTTAGAGAATAAACGCACCCGCCGCTGAGCGACTTTATTCCGGCGGGCTCAACTCAGCGAAACTATGGCACTTACAGACACCACTCCTTCCAGACCGCAGCCGGTAACCCGCATGGTAAACTCCCCGGCGCCTCGAAATTCCTCTGGCGCGCCAGCAACCGCTACGCCCACTGCGTTGGCCGATATCGCGTGGTGGCTGATTGGCGCTCTGGCCGTCATTTTTGTGATGCTCGCCCTCGCCGTGGTATCGCTCATTCGCGCAGCCACCGCCGACCTGACGATGGCATGGTTTATCTCGCGCGGCACGGGCATCGCGGCGTACCTGCTCATCACCAGTTCGATGATCTACGGCCTGATGATCACGACCAAGACCGCGAATGGCGCAGTGCCTGCGCCGGTCACCTTCAGCATGCACGAATTTATTTCATGGCTGGGATTAGTGCTTGGGTTCGCCCACGCGGTGGCGCTGATGTGGGATGGCTATATCAACTATGGCCCGGCCAACATTCTGGTGCCATTTAACTCCGAGTACCGCCCGATATGGGTGGGCATCGGTCAAATCGCTTTCTACATTTCCGCACTGGTGCTCGCCAGCTTCTACGCGAAGAAACTCATCGGGCACAAGACATGGCGTCTGATCCACTATGTCAGCTTTATCACCTTCCTGATGCTGACGCTCCATGGTGTGCAGGCCGGCACTGATTCGAATACTCCCGTGATGCAGATTGTGTACATCGCATCGCTCGCAACTGTCCTGTTTCTGACGATCATGCGTATTCTGACGGCAAAACTGGCAAAGCCCGCTCGGCAGAATGCCGCGCATGCGCCCAAACCAGCACTGGTCAAAAGCCCGTCACCTGAACGCATGACCAAACAATAATCGTTCCGGGTTACCCACCCACGGGTCAACCGGATGCGCTTCCGGTTGACCCGCAAGAGGAACCAGTCAACCGCCGTGCATTTTGTGCATGACGGCGGATGCGCAAGAGGTAGCAATAGAGAACACTTCCGCCCCATAGCATTCCAATAGTTTTTGAATAGTCGTCCCATCGACGGCGCGGTCGCCAGGCCGCATGGCTCACAACCCGGATAACACCTGTCCTGGCCGAATTGCGCCTGTTGCTTCAGGGCTCTGATACCTGCATCGTCATTAGCCATAGCAGCCATAGCGATAGCGAGCCGTGAAGCGAGCGAGGCATATGAGAGCGCGAGTTCATTACTCGTTAGTAAGCGCCGCCCTGTTGCTGGCCTTTGTAGCGGCCATTTTTGCCACAGTTCCAGCAGCGGCACAGACGCCTATGGCAGCAGTGCCGGGTCAATCCTCATCTGACTGGACGCTAGTCTGGCAGGATGAGTTCAACGGCGCTGACGGCAGCGTGGTGGATTCCAACAAGTGGAACTACGATGTTGGAGGAGCGTGGGGCAATGGCGCCGAGTTGGAGTATTACACCAACCGGCTCACGAATTCTTCGATCCAAAGTGGGAATCTGCAAATCACCGCGCTGCGCGAAAACTACTTAGGCAACCTGTACACCTCAGCGCGCATCCAGACGAAGCGAAAGTTCACCCAGTTATATGGACGATACGAGGCGCGCATCAAGATCCCCGCGGGCAAGGGCGTCTGGCCGGCGTTCTGGATGATCGGCGACAACATCGACACGGTTGGCTGGCCGGCCTGCGGCGAGATCGACATCATGGAGCACATCAACCACGACGCGCCGATCGTCGGCACGGTGCACATGCCCAGCCCCGCTGGCGATGCGAGCATCGGCGCGAACTATTTTCTGCCAGGCGGCACCGATTACAGCGCGGATTTCCATCTCTTCGCCGTGGAATGGGAACAGGACGTTGTCCGATTCTACGTGGACGACATGCTGTATCAAACCGTGACGCGCGCGGATCTGCTGCCCAATCAACGCTGGGTGTTCGACCACCCATATTTCATCGCGCTGAATGTGGCAGTGGGCGGCGCGTGGCCGGGCTACCCGGACAACACTTCGGTCTTCCCGGCTACGATGCTGGTGGATTATGTGCGCGTGTATGCGCACATCAACAGCGCGTCTTATCTCCCGACTTCGCTCGCAAATTGAATACAGACTTCACTCGCTCAAGTCCTCGATCATTCCCCAATAAGCCATCATTGTCCAGATATCGGGCTGATGGAGAAACCATTGCACGGGGAAGCTGAGTTCGACAATCGCGGTGGAGAAGTGCATGCCGGCTTTGTCGGCTTCGATCAGGTCATAGTCCCATGCGGCATTGGCCTGATAGAGCCCGGCCCGGCCCTTGTCAACCTCAATCTGCCAGTATTCGAGGACATGCGCGGCGGCGTAGCGTGTGCGCAATGCAGCCGCCAGCGGCGCGGGCGTTTGGCTGTGGATCATGTCGATCGCCAGGAGTGGGGCGCCTCGGATCGCGCCCGGCGTGACGATCTTGCGGTCGTCGCCCGACACAAACATGACGTCGGGTGCAAGCGCGTCGCCTCCGACCATCTGGATGACGGCGCCTTTGCCGATGATGGCGCCTAGTTTATATGCGTCGACCGGGATGCTGAGCAAATTGACGCACCAAGCCTGCATTTTCGCCTGCAGGACGGCGGTGTTGGGTGTGAAGTCCATTGGGTTACCCTCAGGCTGCCAAGAAGTCGATAACGTCGATCATAGTGATGATGCCGTGGACATGGTCGTCGGCGTCGACGAGCACTGCTGCCTTGGCTTTTTGCAGCACGTCGCTGAGCGTATTCAGCGGGGTATCCTCGTTGACAGTGACCGCCGGCTGCACAAGCGACTCAATCGGCGTCTCGTGCACAGAGGCGTGCGTGTTGTTCAGCATATAGTCGAGCACGCTGGTCTCGCTGATCATGCCGATGAGCCGGCCGCCGTCATCCACCACCGGCAACTGCGAGAAGCTATGCTGCTTCATGCGCTGGATCACAATCTGCACGGTTTCATCCCCGCGCGCCGTCGTTACGGGGCGCAACTTGAGCGCCTGTGAGAAATCGGCCACGGCGCCCTGTGACCAGTCCGTGTTGAGGAAGCCGTTGTCGCGCATCCAGTTGTCGTCGAATATTTTGCTCAGGTAACGCGAACCGCCGTCTGGCAAAAGGGTGACTACCACACTGTCCTTGTTGAGGCCAAGCTGCGGAATAGCGCGCAACGTTCCAGCCACTGCTGCGCCACACGACCCGCCGCAGAAGAGTCCCTCCTCGCGCACCAGCCGGCGCGTCATCAGGAATGACTCGCGGTCGCTCACCTGCACGACCAGATCACACAGCTTGAGATCAAGCGTGCTGGGGATGAAGTCCTCACCGATGCCTTCGAGTTTATAGGTCTTCAGGATCGGCTCGGCTGGCACGCGCCCATTCTTCCATGTGTCAAACAGCAACGAGCCAGCGATGTCCACGCCGACGATCTTGATGTCCGGCTTCTGTTCCTTCAGGTAGCGCGCCACGCCGGTAATCGTCCCGCCCGTGCCCATGCCCGCAACGAACACATCGATCTTTCCGCCGGTCTGTTGCCATATCTCCGGGCCAGTGGTGGCGTAGTGGATAGCAGGGTTGGCGGGGTTGTGATACTGGTTGCCGAGGATCGCATTGGGCGTCTCACGCACCAGCCGCTCCGCGACTTTGTAGTAACTGCGCGGGTCGTCCTTATCGACAGCAGTGGGCGTGATGATCACTTTGGCGCCGAATGCGCGCAGGGTGCGAATCTTCTCGTCCGACATTTTGTCGGGCATGACGAAGATGCACTTATAACCCTTGATCGCTGCAGCAATGGCCAACCCGATCCCGGTATTGCCGCTGGTCGACTCGACGATAGTCCCGCCGGGCTTGAGCCGGCCCGACTTCTCGGCTTCTTCGATAATCGCAATGCCGATGCGATCCTTGACTGATCCGCCCGGGTTAAAGAATTCCAGCTTTGCGAGCACTGCTGGCGCGACGCCGCGCGTGATTTTGTTCAATCGCACCAGCGGCGTGCGGCCGATGGTGTCGAGAACCGAGTTGCGTATGTCTGTATTGCCTGTCATTTATTTCATCATATCCAGCGCCTTATGCCAGTCCGTCGCGATCATGACCTGCGCATCCGTCAGCGTCATCGCGCCCGCACACACCTGGTCGTGGAGAAAGTTCTCCACCTTGTCCTTCTCGTGGAATCCCGGCTTTGGGCTGGCATCCTCCGGCCACAGGTTTGAGATGTCATTCGATCCGCCGAGTTCGAGGCTGACGAGGTGATCCACCTCATACTGGCCGGTGGCGCGGGTGGTAATGCCGTACGAGTCATACACGTCGTTCTTCACACTGTCAGGCACGTTGCGCACCGACTTTGAATAGCCCGGCACGCAGATCTTGTCCTTCGTCGCCTCAGGGAGGATGTCGCCGGGCGTACAGGCTGCATCCTGCACGCCGTTGGCGGCCTTGCAACCGCTGGTCTTGGCGCGCGCGCCCCATTTGTGCGACGCAGTCGTGGATGAGTCCGGCGCCTTTGTTGCGCGCGGCGTCGTTTGCCCGCTGCTTGTGTCTGCCGATGCCCCGCTGGAGGACGGATCGTTGTTGGGGACAACGATCGAGCATCCAGTGATGGTCGCGATCAGACCCACACTTGCCAGTATCGATAGAAGTTTTTTCACATTACACCTGATTCTGATCATTCTTACCAGTCCGACTTACCATTCCGATCATTCCGATTGCAAAACAACCCAGACGTTATCGAAGTTGCGCGACGCCAGGTCAGCGCGCTTGATCCAGAAATATAACATGCCAGTGTTTGCCCACTCCATCCCGGCGCCGTCGTCCGAGTCCACCTGCAATAACAATTGCCAGTCGTGCGCATCCGCCAGTAATGCAGCGGCGCGCGGATCGTCCAAACCGCTGACGCCATGGGTCATCAACTGGCACTGCCCGCGCATGTCATCCTGGATCGTGTCGGGATGACCGAGCAGGCGGTGCTGGGCCGACGCGCGCGCCTGGTGACTGGGGAAAGCGGCGTAAAAGGCCTCGTAGCGCTGCTGGTCTTCGCGCGACCACATCAGCGTTGGCATCTCGACGTTCGGACTCGTCGGCAGCGTGGCCTCGCTGCTGAATACCATCGCGCACGCATTGAAGCATGCTGCGGATGAAAGTTCCTCCGGCGCAGGACGGCGGCTTAACTGTCCCTCGGTCAGATGGTCGATGAAGAACACCTGCCTGCCGGCGCGATCGGCAGGATCGGCGCCATACGTTTCCTGCGCCGCATCGTAGAAGAACCACAGCATGCCGGCTGGCGGAAGCGTTTGTGCGCCATCGACGCCCTTCAAGTTCTCCAGGCGGATCTGGGCGACAAATGACATCGGCACACTATTCATCTCCGGCCATTCGATCATCGCGGGCAGGTCGGGCAAACCGCCCAGTTTCGACGCGCCGACCGGGATGCTGTCTTCGTCCAGCAGCGTCGCCGTGGCGCGAATCGAGGGCAAAATGAGCTTGTCCGCTGCGCGAGCTATTTGCGCCAATCCGGCCGCGGCAAATGCGGAAGCAATGGTCTTCGTATCCATATGTCGGTGCCTCTCCCTGTGTGCAGTTCAACCTGCGAATGCGGGAATCATCTCACAAAGCCGTCACTTTGTCAGGGTTTGGAATGGAGCGGATCGGGGCGGAGCTCGATCCCGGCGGAGCAGACGCTTGCTGGCGTTCGAGTTCCGCGGCTCTTTTCAGGAGCTTGCGACGGGCGGCGGACTGGCGCGCGACGGCGACCACGCCGAGGATACCGAGAGGCAACCCGGCGGCGGACGCGACGATGATGAAGATGCAGGCCAGCAGCGCCAGCACGTCACTCGATCCGTTGGCCGGGTGCGCGCGCAACTGGCGCTCGATGTCACGCAGTTCACGCTTGGCGGCTGCGTTGTGGGGCTCGCGCTTGTCTTTTGTCATCACACTTCTCCTCGAACGGCTGCGATACAGGTATTGTAACGGTATACAAGGGGCGCCTGGTCATTTGCCCAGCCCCTGAGCCACCAGCCCAAGGATTTCGCGCTCGTATGGATCGACTGCGGCGCTAACAGTTAGTTTTGCCTGGATTTGCCGGCGGTAAATCATCTGGGCAACGGCACGGTTACCAATGGTGCGTTGCCACATATAATAATATCATTATGACCAAGAAAATGACCCAAAAGGAGTTGTCAGCGGTACAACTTGATGAACTACTCACCGCATTGAAAGCCCGTTTTGAGAAAAACATGAACCGCCATGAAGGTCTTGACTGGGCCAAAGTACAGGCAAAGCTCGAAGCTGAACCTGGAAAGCTGTGGTCGCTCAATGAAATGGAAAGGACTGGCGGCGAACCGGATGTCGTTGGTTATGATAAGAAGACGGGCGAATACGTTTTTAACGATTGTTCATCGGAAAGCCCTGAAGGTCGCAGAAGCATCTGTTACGACCGTGAAGCATGGGAATCGAGGAAGGCAAATAGACCAGCAGACACGGCTATCGATATGGCAACTGCCATGGGCATTGAGCTTTTAACCGAAGAACAATATCAAGAGTTGCAGAAACTTGGAAAATTTGACACGAAAACCTCGAGCTGGCTGACAACACCTCCTGAGATTAGAAAACTAGGTGGCGCCATCTTTGCCGATCGCCGCTACAACCATGTCTTTGTGTACCATAACGGTGCGGACAGTTATTATGGCGGTAGAGCGTTCCGCGGCTCGCTAAGGGTTTAGAAAGGTGTAATTCCCGCCGCGATTCGCTGCCACCGCCAAAACCCTTCGGGTGTGCCTTGCAACGCATCGATGCGCGTCACACCACCGGCTGTGGCAGGAACGAAAGCAGCGGCGTGTCGTCCGCATCCACAAGCTCGCAGGTCGGGTTTGGCCCCAGGCCATAGCCAAGGCGCGTGTCGGGGTCCATCTCGCGATTGAGCACCACGATGATGTCGCTGCCAGCGGCGCGATCAACGAAAGCGTTCACCACATACAGTGGCGCGCGACTTGCGGCATCAGGGATGCAGACTTCGAATCCGCGCACGCGTGATGGATCACCGCACACCCAGCCGCCCGCTACGCCGTTGAACCGCGCGCGGATGGCGTTGCACATGCCGGCTGGCGAGATAAATCGCTGGATGCCAGCCACTTGTGGGCCGATCTGCTTGCCCGCGAGCGCCAGTCGAGCCATGCGCTTGCCCAACCGGATCAACCCGCCAGTGTCGATGTGGATCAGATCCACCAGCGGGAGGTCGACTGCTGAGGTGACGGTCGCGTTCGTCGCGCGTTCAGGCAGGGTTCGTTGCGCCTCGCGCACGATGTCCCAGCCCAGCCACAAACCGTCGCGCGAGGGCGGCTCGACGACGCGCCCGATCTGAACGGTGATCACGGGCAGGGTGGGGATATCGGTGTCGGCTCGAACGGCGGCGATCCACTCGTCGAAGCGTCGCCCATAGCTGTTGGCAAGATCGATCAGCGTCGTGTCACTCTCGCCCTGATACCATAAAATGCCGCGCAAATTGCCGCCGGCCATGCGAATGCGTTCGAGCATCGCGCCGTACAGGCTGCGCCCGCCCATCGACTTGTAGCGCGGATTCCATTGTTCGAGGCTGGTGCCGCCGTGCGCAGCGGCGATCAGACCAATGCGCTTGCCGGTCGCGTCGGCCATCGCCTTGCCAAACGAGATGCCGAGGCCTGATCCGGTTGTGCGACTTGCGCGCTCGCGGTGCGCCCACTCGGCGTCATCGATCTGCCGATCGGTCTCGGTCAAGCCGGCACGGATCAGTTGCTGGTGCACCAGCGTGATGCTCTCCCAGAACCAGTGCAGCGGGTCTTGAGCGATGCCCCATGCGCCCGCGCTGCTGAATGACCACACGCGCTCATCGGGCTCAAGCGCGCCTTCGAGCCAGCCGCAGCCCTGCATGTTGGATTGGCCGGCGAGTACCCAGACGTCTGTATCAGGTGAAATCGAGTTTGACATGCGCTTATCGTAACTGATTCGCGGGATTACATGAAACGCAATTGTTTAGTAATATGATGCGCAGGAGCACAAACAAATGACACAGGCACACCCCGCCGTCAATGAGATCGATCTGACCGGTGTATGGCGTTTCCAACCGGATGCATTTAACGAGGGAGACCGCATGGGATACCAGGGCGTCGATTGCGACACGCGGTTATGGCGCGAGGCGTCTGTGCCGTGTTCGTTTGATGACTGCCTGCCGCAACTGGCCGCGTATGAGGGCATGGGTTGGTTTCGGCGCGACATTGAACTCCCGGCGGGTTGGCCGGGCGACTATGCTGTGCTGCGCTTCGAGGGCGTGAATTACAACGCGATCGTGTGGGTCAATGGCCGGCTGGCCGGGTCGCACGAAGGCGGCTTTTTAAGGTTTGAACTGCCCGTCGGCGGGTTACTCACTGCCGGGCGCAATACGATCGCTGTGCGCGTTGACAACACGCGCCAGCACGGACAGGCGCCGGGGAAGGAGCGCGGCTGGCGGCCTTATGGCGGCATATTGCGCGAGGTAATGCTCGTTCGGCGCGCGTCGCCTTATCTGCGCCAGCCGGTCATCGTTGCGCGCGCAGATGGCTCGTATCACGCGCAGATTGCGTTGAGCAACGAAAGCGCCGCTACGGTTCCCGGTTCGGTCGCGTTCAGCATTCTGGATGTCAGCGGCAACGTCGTAGCGCGCGGCGATGGCGATGAACATCATATCCTGGGCGGATCCGAAGGCGTGTTCGAGTTCGACGGCATCGTCCAGCCCGTCACGCCGTGGTCGCCCGAACAGCCTGCCCTGTATACCGCCGTATTCAGCGCGGGCGACGACAGTCTGCGCATCCCATGCGGGTTTCGCACGATCGAACGACGTGGGGCGGAGTTGTTGCTCAACGGCCAGCCGCTGATGTTGCGCGGCTTCAACCGGCATGAAGACTCACCAACAAAGGGCATGGTCGCCGACCTCGCCACTGCTGAAGGCGACCTGCGCCAGATGAAGTCGCTCGGCGCAAACTTTGTGCGGCTGTGCCATTATCCCCATCATCCCGGCGAACTCGACCTGTGCGACCAACTCGGGCTGCTCGTGATGGGCGAGATTCCACTGTACTGGTGGAATGGAGATGGCGATGGCGACCAGCCCGCAACCGTCAAACTCGCCGCGGCAAAGCAGCAATTGAGCGAGATGATTCACCGCGACAGCAACCATCCCTCGATCATTTTCTGGAGCGTCAGCAACGAGACGCACGAGCAGCGCCCGGAGGTCAGCGCAGGCAACGGCGCGCTCATCGAGTATGCGCGCCGGCTTGACCCGACGCGGCTGGCTGTGCATGTGTCCGATCACTGGCAGCGCGAGCCGCACTTCGAGCAGGACGACGTTTTGTGCGTCAATGCCTACCCGAGCTGGGACGGGCGCGGCTGGAAGTCAAACCCGCAATATGATGTCAACGACTCGACCCGCTGGTGGGATCAGGCGCTCGCGAAACTACATGCCGCCTATCCCGACCGCCCGATCCTGATCACCGAGTTCGGTTACCCCGCACTCTATGGCGTGTTCGCCAACGGGCTGGGCGAGGACATGCAGGCCACAGCATTACAGGCCGAAGCCAAAGCGTTTGCCAAACCCTACGTGTGCGGCATGACCCTCTGGTGTTACGCCGATCATCCGTGGCCGGAGGAGCCCTTCATTAATAGCGTGACCAACAGCCCATTTGGCGTGGTCACGCGCGACCGGCGCAAGAAAAAGGCATATGACGTCGTGCGCGGGTTGTTCAACGCACCGTCGCCCATCCGCACTGCAACCGACCCGCTCGACAATTGGCCTGTCACGATGATCCGCCCGCACCTGCACGACATCCCGGTTGTTCCCTTCCCGGGCGGTTACACTGTCCGCTCGCTGCGCCGCAATGAGGGCGGGTTGTGGGAGGACATCTGGCGCGACGCCGAGGAGTTCTTTAAGATTGAGAACGGGCTGTTCGATCGTGAATTCGGCGACGACCCCGCCGGGATCGAGCGGCGCTGTTACATCATCACCGCGCCCGACGGCGTGGCCGCCGCGACGATCAGCTCCTGGTACTCGCGCGATATCGCCGGGCTTGACTACGGGCGCATCCACTGGGTCGCGACGCGCAAGGCGTATCAGGGTCGCGGCATCATGCGCGCCGGCCTGAGCTACGCGCTGGGGCAGATGGCGCAATGGCACGAGCGCGCCATCCTCGGCACCAGCACCGGGCGTATTGCGGCCATCAAGCTCTATCTCAACTTCGGTTTTGTGCCAGACCTCACACCCCCGCGCGACCGCGAGGCGTGGCTGGCGTTTCGGAAGAAACTGGATCATCCGGCGCTGGCGGTGTTGGGGAGAGATTAGAGATTGGAGACTGGAGATTGGCAGGTTGGGATTTCAGGCGCGCGAAGAGGATGAGGGCGACGATGGCGAAGCCTGCCGAACCGATCAAGCCGACCGGCGTCGGGCCGAGTAATGTGCTGGGTTGGCCCTGTGTCATCAATACACTGAGCGCCGCGATGCCATTAATTGCCGCGTGTCCAATCACCGCCGGCCACACGCTGCCGGAACGGAGCGTCGCCCAGCCAAGCAAGATCCCAAGGATGACGGTGAACCACACCATCATCAGCATGCCAAGCCATGGGGCGCCGGGATATCCGAGGCCGTAGTTGTGACCCATCGCGATGATCGGCCAGTGCCACACGCCCCAGATCACGCCTGTGACGAGGATCGCCTTGCGCTCACCCAGCGGGAGCAGTCTGGGTTGCAAGTATGCGCGCCAGCCGAACTCCTCGCCCAAGGTGAATAGCCCGTTGATCAGCGGGGCTAATAAGATGCCTTGCAACAACTGCGCGCCGACTATTATCCAGGGGTTGATACCCTCAAGCGTCGCGGCTGACTGCCCTGCCTGTTCTGCGGACGTTTTCAACAGGTTGCGCGTGAATGTCAGATTCGGGTCAAAATATTGCGGGAACAGCACGAAGAACACAACCATCCCGACGATCGTCAGTAGCGCGGGCGCGATCCAACACAACAGCCAGTAGCGCCAGCCCTGCTTGAACTTTGGGCGCAAGTAAAGATTCTTCCACCCTTCACGCGTGATCAGGCGCGTGATGACGTGGGCATATGCCGGCGCGCCCATCACGACAATAGCCAGGATCGGCAACGCCAGCGGGTTGTTTGCCAGGCCGCCAGTTGCGTAAATTACCAATGCACCGAACCATGCGATGCCAAATGCAAAAATGAGATAAACGACAATCCGGTTGCGATCGATGACGTTGTTCATATAGTATTGTTTTACTCCCGTTTGCCGCGGCAGATGTCTGACTTCTCCGAGACGCTTCGCGAGACATCTGCCGCTATGTGCCATAATTCAAGAGGAGGACATTCAGATCATTATGAATATCATGGACAAACAGACCGAAGAAAAGCTTCGTCAGGGATTCAAGTACTTCAACCGCTTCATGCTGCTGATGTGGCGGCTGGGGTTGGGCAAGTGGGTGAATGCCTCACCTGAGGTAGGCGGGCAGATCATGGTGATCACGCACACCGGGCGGAAGAGCGGGTTGAAACGCCAGTCGCCGGTGAATTACGCAATCGTCGATGGCGAGGTGTATTGCGCCGCCGGGTTTGGCAAAGGCTCGGACTGGTACCGCAATATCACGGCCAACCCGAAAGTCGAGGTGTGGCTGCCCGATGGCTGGTATGCGGGCGTCGCTTCGGAAGTGACCGATGCGAAGAAGCGTCTGCCGTTGTTGCGTCAGGTGCTGATCGCCAGCGGGTTTGCCGCGCGCGCCGCGGGTATCGAGGCTGCCATGATCACGGATGAAGCCTTGGATGGGGCGACAACCGACTATCGCCTGATGCACATCCGCCGCACCGCGGAGCGCACCGGCCCCGATGGACCGGGCGACCTGGCGTGGGTGTGGCCACTGGCAACCGTTATCCTTTTCCCGCTGGTGCTGCTGTTGATGCGGCCACGGCGCAGATAGGAGAGACGCGCGATGCTTCCTAATGGCGCTAAAATCTCTGTTATGGGTTTTACTGCTTTGAGTCCCTTTGGGATCGAGTGAGGTTCGGTTTTGAGAAGCTACAACTTTACTCGATAAGCCCTGTTTCATGTGCCTGGTTTTGGCGAAGGTATTGTAAAAGTAACCGTTACCGCATAAGTGAAATCGTCAACACCCCGATAGATAGCACAAGCTCGGTAAGATAATAAACACATGCTAACCCGTTTAAGAGTCAACGGCTTCAAGAACCTGGTGGATGTGGACATTCACTTCGGCGCGTTTACGTGCATCGCGGGCGCCAACGGCTCTGGAAAGTCAAATCTGTTCGATGCGTTGCATTTCCTGAGCCAGTTAGCGGACAAGCCTCTCATGGATGCAGCGCTGTCGGTGCGTGAGGAAGGCGGACGGGCCAGTAGCGGTGTGCAGAACCTGTTCCATCATTACGGCAGCACATACGCACCCCGCATGACTTTCGAAGCGGACATGATCGTACCGCGAGATGTTACCGATGACCTGGGTAAAAAAGCGAAGGCAGCTTCAGCCTACCTGCGTTATTCCCTGGAACTGTCCATGTCTCAAAGCGGCGGCTACAGGGCACTGGAGATTGAACGGGAGGAATTACGGCCTCTCAGCCCGGACGCGGGCGCGGATGATGCACCGCTGCATTTCTCACATTCCACAGCCTGGCGCGAGTCGGTTCTGGCGGGAAAACGCAAAGCGCTTCTGATTTCAACTGGACAGGGCAATAATGGAACGACAATAACTCTCCACCAGGAAGGAGTGCGGCAGAATCGCACACAGGGCTGGCCGGCTGCCGGACTCCCCAAAACGATCTTGTCCTCACGCAATGATGCAGAGAATCCAACCATACTGGCGGTCAGACGCGAACTACAAGCGTGGCAAGTGCTGCAATTGGAAACAACAGCGCTGCGCCAACCCGATGACCTGAATGCGCCAAAACACCTTGCGGCCAACGGTCAGCATCTCGCAGCTGCGCTTTATTATCTGGCTCAGGCTCAGGTGAAGCTTGGCAATGGAACATCCGGCCAGGACCCGGATCGGATATACACCACGGTGGCGAACCGGTTGAGCGAACTGATTGATGACGTGTATGGCGTTCGCATCGATCGGGATCAGCAGCGCAATTTGTTGACGTTGTACGCTACAGGAAAGGATGGCGCCGACTATCCGGCTCGATCTCTGTCCGATGGAACGTTGCGCTTTCTTGCGTTGGCGATCATTGAAGCAGACCCGGATATGCAGGGATTGCTTTGCCTGGAAGAGCCCGAAAACGGCATCCACCCCAGCCGCATCCCGGCCATGTTGAAGTTGCTTCAGAATATCGCATGCGATACACAGGAGCCGGTGAATCGATTTAACCCGTTGCGGCAAGTCATTATCAACACACATTCTCCAGCGGTAGTGGCTGATGTGCCTGAGGACAGCCTGTTGCTGGCGCGATTAACAGAACGAGTTGCTTCAGGCCATCGCTTCAAGAGCCCACAGTTCTGCGGATTATCAGATACGTGGCGCGTGACAAACGCCAATGCAGCAGTGGCGACCAAAGGCGAACTGCTGGGGTATCTGATGAGCGCATATCCATTTGGACAAAACGAGGCGGATGCAACACCGGACAACACTGCCAGACGCGTTGTAGATCGTCCCGATATACAGTCATTGTTCAACCCATCTTAGCGAGATATCGGAACCATAATGAGATGCCTGACCAATCCCTGACCTTCACATTGCTTGCTGATGGCACTTCAGATAGCGTCTTGATACCGCTATTGACACTGGTATTACAGACCTGTCTGCCCGATGTGGCTATCAACAGCGTGTTTGCCAATCCAGATAGATTGCTCCCCCGACCGCGCAATTTGGCGGAGCGGATAGAACGCGCTATCGACATCTATCCTTGCGAGGTGCTGTTTGTCCACCGTGATGCCGAAAAAGAACCACGCAGCAACCGCATTGCTGAGATCACTGCAACAATCACTGAGCTGGCGGCCAAGGGTATTATGCATCCATACATCTGTGTGATCCCAGTGCGAATGACCGAGGCGTGGCTGCTATTTGACGAAGCAGCCATTCGCCAAGCCGCGAACAACCCGAACGGGCGTAATGCGCTGGCAATGCCATCGCTGCGTCGATTGGAAAATCTCCCTGACCCTAAGACACGTTTGTTTGATCTACTGAGATCGGCAAGCGAACTGCCGGCACAGCGACGCAGAGCCTTCGATGTTTACGAGGGCCGGCGACAGGTGGCCAGACGTATCACTGACTACAGACCCTTGCTGCAATTAAGCGCTTTCCAGGCATTGGATGCTGACGTAAAAGCCTGGGTGGCTGCAACGTATGGCTAGAAGCTATATCAGAATGGGGTGGAAACATCGAAATCTTCAAGGATAAACTGGGCTAGAACCCGCGTAACTATGTCGGTGAGTTGGACGCGAGACGCGAGACGCGAGACGCGGGATTGCTGGCTATAATCGGCGCATGCCTCTTACAACTATCCAGACCGTCGCGGTCATCGGCGCCGGGCAAATGGGCCCTGGCATCGCTCAGACCAGCGCCCAGGCCGGTTATACAACCGTCCTGATCGCCCGTTCGCAATCCGGCCTCGACAAGGGTCGCGCAAAGATCATCGCGAATCTTCAGGCCATGAGCCGATACGACCTGGTGCGCGCCGATGAGTTCGCCACGATTCTCGGTCGCATCACCTTCCGCAACGATGGGCTGGCCGGTGTGGCCAATGCCGATCTGGTCGTGGAGGCGGCTGTTGAGGAGTTGCCGCTCAAACAGCAACTTTTCGTCGATATCGAGGCCATCGCGCGCGAGGACACGATCCTCGCCAGCACAACGAGCGGGTTGCGCGCCGCTGATATTGGGGCCCTCACCGCGCATCCGGAGCGCGTCGTCGTGGCGCACTACTGGAATCCGCCGCACCTGTTGCCGCTGGTCGAGGTCGCGCCGAGTGAGCACACCGCGCCGTGGGTGATTG
>Ga0073936_10006551_pt1 | contig 15328 bp, 18 predicted proteins | sample AliMusrvi5mmetaG_FD_87041 | JGI IMG/M metagenome (GOLD analysis project Ga0073936, IMG submission 87041) | Freshwater lake bacterial and archeal communities from Alinen Mustajarvi, Finland, to study Microbial Dark Matter (Phase II) - Alinen... | ecosystem: Environmental > Aquatic > Freshwater >... | reverse complement strand
GATCCAACTACAGCATTACAATCTGCAACAAAACAATATGTTGATAATACAATCGCCTATGTTCAACCATCGGCGGTTGCGGCTGCGGTTGGAGGTTGGCAATCTTATACTCCTATTTGGACTTCAAATGGAACTGCTCCATCAATTGGAAACGGAACGCTTACAGGAAAATATAGAAGAATTGGCGATTCAATTGAATTAGTAATTGCTATGACTATGGGTTCTACCACTTCGTTTGGAACTGGTACCTATTATTGGTCATTACCTACTGGATTAACAATAGCTAATGATCCGCAAACAGTATATGGAGTTGCTGAAGCCTATCATGCTTCTGCAATTACTAATGGTTTTTCATCTTCTTCATCTGGAAATCTGATTGCAGTATTAGGAAGTTATACCGTTACAAATACCGCTCCGTTTACATGGGTATCTGGTGATACCTTTAATATGCGCGCTTCGGTGCATGTTGATCAATACTCAGCGAATATTAATCTCTTAACAAACTTTACAGAGTATGCTTATAATACTTCTGCAACTACTGCAAATGATTCTACCTCATTCGGTAATGATCCTGGTGGAGTATTGGTTCAGTCTTTTGCCCCAGCTGGAACAGCATTTATTACAAAACGCATAAGATTTACAAAAACAATTTTGTCAACTGATATTGTTATTTTTGAAATTTGGGATGGAATCCTTTGGAAAGAAATCCATTCAACGCCTATGCAGTTTGGTGTACTCACTAATGGAACTTTATTCTATGGGGTATATTTAAATTCAATTAATTCAACCGATATTGATGTCTACTTTGCATCAAAGGCTGATGGATTAGGTCAAGCTTGGTCTGTATATAATGGTGCAAGTTATAAATGGCGGGTTAGAAAAATTTCAAATGGCAACTTCGCTCAAGGCTCTCCAAGCTATTCACAAACAATAGGTGATGGAACAAATTCAACAATTGTAGTCATTCACAATCTTGGAGTTACCGATTGTAATGTAGCTATTTGGGAACTTACTGGTAATAAGCGTAAGATTGACGCTAGTGTTGAAATTCAGAATACTAGCTCAACTCAAGTAACCTTAAAATTCTTAACTGCTCCTGCTTTGAATTCATTACGAGTAGATGTATTTAGTAGTGGTGGAACTTCCTTAACTACTTCAGATACGTTTTCAGCAACAGAGACTTTAACAAATAAAGTTTGGATTAACGGAAAACCAATATATAGAAAAACTATAAGCTGTGGAGCGTTACCAAACAATACAACAAAAAATATTGCCCATGGAATTACAGGTATGACAGAAATTACAGATATATATGGAATATCAAATAACGGATCATCTTGGATTAATTTGCCCTTTGTTAATCCTGCTAATATAATCTACTGTCATGAAATAGCTGCTGATTTCACAAATATTATTCTTGTTACCGCTTCTGATAGAACACAATTCACTGTAAATTATGTTACTATTGAATACACAAAATAAGGAGCAATAAATGGCAATTCAAAATCCCATTCAAACACATACTTTTAATCTCCAAACTGAAATAGCTTCTAGGGTTATTCTCCTAACCAGAGACGTTCTAGATAATCAGAATGGATCAATAGCTACCAATTTTGGTGGAGCTATTCATCCAAAATCAATTACCTATGAACTTGACGAAGAAGGAAATAAGACTAGCATTTACGAAAGTGCCGATCTTGGCGTTATTGAAATTTCTCAATCTCAATTAATGCAATTGTTTGGAATAAAAGTTACATTAGCAGACGGAACGGTTTCGTATATTGGCGAAGTGGTTTCTAACTTTACTGATCAAATTATTGCTGCAAGAGTTTCAGATCCCGGTCTTATTACTACGCAAAATATTGATATTAATGCTGTATTAACAGCTCAATCAATTCCAGAACCAACTCCTGAACCAGATCCTATCCCTGAAGTAACCCCAACGGTTTAACAAATGGCATTACCCAGTTATCAAGCATACGAACCGATTATACTGACGGTAGCCAGTTCTACTCAAGCTTTATCTTTTAATCGGTCTGATTTATCTAATACCATTACACTGACGCAAACAAGTGCAAATGTATTAACGCTCTCAGGTGGATTAGGCATCGCCTCGCTAACCCCTGGAGTAACTACTGACGTTTTGTATCAAAATTCTCATATTCTATATTGGAATGGTTCACCAATAAGTTCACCATCTTATTTGGCAACAATAGGCGATGGTATAACAACGGCATTTACTATTACACATAATTTAGGGACAACTGATGTTCAGGTTGTATGTTGGGAATTAGCAGGTTTATATAGACAAATTACAAATTTAGACATTCGCTGTATTTCAACTACTCAAGTTTCTATTAATTTTATAACCGCTCCCGCTAGTGGCGCTATTAGAGTTATGGTTTACACAATGGGTGCAAATATTATTGCACCTATGACTAATCCAATGACAACTGCTGGTGATATGATTTATGGCGGGACAGCGGGTGCCGCAACTAGATTTGCAGGTAACGCTACAGCAACAAAACAATTTTTATCAATGACAAGTGCAGTTCCTAGTTTTGCCACAATTGCTAGTGCCGATATTACAACCGCTTTAACAACTCCAGGACCAATTGGTGGAACTACTCCCAATACTGGTGCATTTACTACATTAAATTTAATTAACGCAGCCAGTCCTACATTTACTATGAAAGGTTATGGTGCTGCAAACGGTTTTAATATTTCAATTGATTCTTCTAAAAATGTTACAATAAATAATAATGAAACTGGAACATTAACGCTTGCCGCAAATGGTGGTGCAATTTGTATCGCTATGACAACTACTGGTGTTACTATTCAGAATTATCCGCTAAATATTCTTGCTAATTATGGAATTACTATTACTTCAGGTACTCCAATAGCAGGAACGGCCACTACTCTTTATCAAATAAGCAATATTCTATATTTTAACGGATATCCAGTAGGATTAACTCCAGCAATTTCTGCTCCGTCATGGGCATCAACCATGACTTTAACTACAAATATTTATAATGTAATTAGAATTACTTTAGGTGGATCACCTACAACACTTAATTTTAGTGCCGGTAACGATGGTCAAAAGATACTTTTAGAACTTAAACAAGATGGAACTGGAACTAGATTAGTTACATGGGGAACCGGAGTAGTATTTGGAACAGATATTACTTCCGCTATGTTAATCTTAACTACCACTATTAATAAGACAGACGAAATAACTCTTGTCTATAATTCTGCCGCTTCAGCGTGGAGAATTATTGGTTTTGCCAGAGGTTATTAATGGCTGTACCAACATATAGACAAACTTATGAATCTGGCACAGCAGTTGTAACTTCAGTTGTTGTTAATGCTGGTGATTTAATTATTGTTAATTTTACTGATGATGCTGTAAACGAAACCACTATAACATGTGCCGATAATGCTTCAGGAGGTTCAAATGTTTATACACCTCAAGGTGGGATATTAAATAATACAACTGCCGCAACTCCTTTTAATAGTATATCTTTTTGGGCAATAGCTAAAGCTTCTGAAACGTTAACAATTACAGTTACTCCAGATCTCTCTTATAGTCCAAGTGTTTACGTTTGCGTACTCTATAATACTTCTTCTATACCTTATGAACAGGTAGTTAGTAAAATAGAAACGTCAAAATCAACTTCACATACTTCTCAATCTGTTACAACTACAAATCCAAACGATATAGTTATTAATATTTATCAACAATATGATGCAGCAAGTATAGGTCTTGCTGAAAATGGAACTGGATTTAGTTTAGTTACTAATGTTGATGGAGATGGATTTACTTATAAAGTAGTTGCTTCTCCAACAACTTTAAATGAAGCGGTTACTACGGCAACAGCAGTTCAATATACTATTACGACACTTGTATTTAAAGCACCTGTATCTTATCAACCTTATTGGATGATGGCGAGTTAAAATGGCATCCCCACATTTTTCTTTAGAAGATCCAATTACCCTTTCAGCGGCAAGTGGAACTTTACTTACTTTTAATAGTACAACTTATTCTACAAATATAATTCTTGCTATTAATGCAGCTAATATATTAGCTATATCAGGTGGCGGTCTTAGCATTCCGGCTTCAACTGGCATTATTATTCCATCTGGTGCCCCTGGAACTATAACGGATAGATTATATAGTTTAACTAATGGTGTTAATAACGCATTATATTTCAATGGATCAGCAGTAGGTTTTAGTAGATTACCAGTAGCAGATGCATCATATGTAATTGCTACAACAGCATCTTGTATTGTTCCATATACTTCAATTACTGCACCTAGAACTTTAACCCTTCCTTCTGCTAATGTTGCTGGACAGATTATTTGGATTGTTGATTCTTCTGGTTCTGTTACAACAACTAATACAATTACAGTTACAAGAGCAGGAACTGATACTATTGAAGGTATTGGAACAACTTGGATATTAGCATCACCTTATATTTCAGTTTGTTTAGAAAGTAATGGCTCTGGTAAGTGGGCTGTACTTACTTACGAAGAATTACCAATCATTTTAGCTGATGCAAATATTACTATAGCAAATAGAGAAGATGTTATTGTAATTATTACAAGCATTACTACTGGTAGAACAATTGCGTTACCAGCAGCTACAACATTAGGACAAAGAGTAACTATTCTTGATATTTCTGGTTCTGTTTCGGCAACTAATACAGTAACAATTAATCGTGCTGGTTCAGATACTATTAATAATGCTTTAACTTCTTATGTTTTAAATGTAGCTTATGGATATATTGAATGCGTAGCAAGTGGAACAACTAAGTGGAATATTACGCAATCACCATTGATCGCAAGTGGTGGATCATTAGTTTATAATACTGCCGCATCATTAACATTATCACTTAGTTCTGCGGCTACAACTATAACTACTATTCCATCTGGCACACATACTTTAGCAGGATTAGATGTAGCTCAATCATGGAGTGCCGTACAGACATTCTCAATTCTTCCAGTAATGACTCAGGGTATAACTCTTAGCTCTTATGCTGGTGGAACAACTGCTGGACAATTATGGTATGACTCAACTCAGCTAGGTTTAGCAACTTATGTAAATGGTATTAAAAGTTATATTCCAGGGGTGTTATTTGTTAGCAAAACATCTAATTCTGTAACTTTAGCATCAACATCTACTTATTATTCAGGAATTACAAATCAAACATTAATTGGAACAAATACTTTATCTGCTAATTTTCTAGTTGTTGGTAAAGCTATAAAATTAAAAGTAGTAGGTTTATTAACAATTGTTACAACTGCTTCAGTTGTTAATTTTAGAATTACTTTAGGTGGTGGTACAAACAGTATTACAGCTACAGCATCATTAGCTGCTGGAACCTATAATGTAATCATTGAAGTAGATGCAGTTTGTTTAACTACCGGAACATCGGGAACGTGGGGTGGCATTTGTATCGCTACTTATCAAGGAACTGCCACAACTACTACAAATACTGTAAGTCAAAGTACATTAAGTAGTATAAATACAACTATAACAAATGCTGTTGATTTTTTGGTTAATGCTGCGTCTGGAACAACCTCAACGTGGTTAACTAAGTTTGCAGTTTTAGAATTTAATGGATAGTTGCATTCTCACGCTTTTCTGTGCTACAATTTCTCATGAGGCGATCCTCTACCACCAATCCTTTAGGAGTTAGTCATGGTTGATCTTTCACAAAAGCTTTACGACTTTACTGGCGATACGTTTAAGCTCGCTCAGAATGGCGATGATCTTACATTATCGGATGTTATTATTTTAGCTGTTAAGACACCTAATCAGGCTGATACTACCATGTCGCTTCTTCAGAAGCTTGATTTAGCTCGTATTGGTAAGGCCGTTTATAATGATAGCGGTAATTTTAGTGCAGAGCAGATTGAAATGATTAAGGAAAGAATTTCTCTTACCCTTAATGCTCCTGCTTTAGCTCTTGCTGTTAATGATGCTTTTGAAGGTGTTCCTCCTGTTATTAAGAAGGAAGTTCCTGATCCTGATAAAATCGAAAAACTTATCGTTACTCCAAAAGTTTAATTTCTTAAATAGCTAAAGAAAAAGGCCCATTCACTTGGGCCTTTACTTTATATTCTAACGTGCTAAAATTATACAAAAGGAGTCTCTATGGCCGCATCTTTGACTAAGGCTAATGTTGTAGATATTTTCACGGCTTACAATAAAATTAATGGCAATCCTCCAGTTCCGCACAATGCTGAAACTATGGTAGCTATTAATACATTGTTAGGTCAGATTTCTACATTACTGACAGCTTATAATACTGATAATACATATAATATCGCACTTACTCAGCCAAAAGTAACAATTGTTCCATATAGTAATGGCATTCGTCCTTATAAGGTTATGTCTGGACAGGCTATTTCATATACAATTGCTACAACTGGCGGCGAGAATGCAAACGTTGCAGTAGCATTTTCAGCTAACAACCTTCCTGGTTGGTTAACTTTAAATAGCTCTACAGGTGCGCTGACCGGAACTGCCCCTGCCCTTTCTTCCTCTACTTTAAATTCAACCAGAGGCAGTAGAGTAGCCAATGTATCTGACGTTCCCGGTGGCGCGGCAATGATTTCTGCGATCAATGGATTTGGTCAGGCTGTGAATGGTCCATATCCATTTATATTTGAAGTAGTTAGCCAGTATTCATCTGCTGTAACAAGTGCCGCTACCGCATCTGGTGTTCATGCTGGTGCATTTAGTGCTTACACAATTACTGGCAATACTCCAACTGATGGCAATTCAGTAGCATGTCCTCCATTGTCGTTTGTAGCATATGATCTCGCACAGCTTAATGCGGGTGCTACCCCTGGAACAGTTGCCTTGAATCCAACAACTGGTGTGATTTCTGGCAATCTTGGTAGTGGTACTGGATCACCTGCCGCTGGCACTTACACTATTTACGTGGCAGTCATTAATGCTTATGGTGAAGGTGTTGATAAGGCAGTAACAGTTACTTTATCTTAAGCTTAATAGCTAAAAAGAAGGGGCCTCGCGGCCCCTTTTTTTATACATTCTTTTCCAGTCTGTCCTTTGTCATGGACAGTTGAAGTTTCTTTTCCTGGGTCCGTTCGTCATGACGATTGATGAACCCATCCCGAACCCTTCGCTTGCGATCCTTGGCTTGTCGATCCTTATGATGAGGATCGGGAACCATGGCTTCATTGGCGATATGCCGTTCACGCTTGCTTCCCATTATTCCACCTTTCCACCACGCAGCTTAATTTCAAAAACGGCTGCCGCTGCAAGAAGCGAACCGTCTTTTACTACCTTGCGAAGCTGATCAAGCGACATACGCTTGATCGAACGCAGGTGTTTCTGGTTCACGGCCTTTTCTTTTACTTCACCCATGGTTTTCTCCTTGTAGATGTTGTTGTTTAGCGACCAATCGAACGGCGACTGCCAGATTTGCGAGGGGTGTTAATCCTGGCCGCCAGATTGGCGATCTTCTTCTGGCTCATTTCATTGGGAGCCGTTTTAGATGGATTGTGACTCGTTCCAGGAGCGGCTTTCCAATCCACCTTCTTAACGAAGATGAATGCGCCAGTCCTGACCTGCTTTTCGGCATTTTCGTTGGTGGTGCGCTTGATTTCGCCGGTGATGATGTTCTTGATGCACTTCATTGGACTTTCCTCCATGCATTGTGGTTGAAAAAAATAGCCGCGAAATGCGGCTATTAATTTGGTTAGGGCGGTTGGATTCGAACCAACGAATTCCAGAGTCAAAGTCTGGTGCTGTACCACTGAGCCACACCCCAAAGGTTTTCTTTAAAACTAGTGTATTGGAAAGACTTGTTCTCTGACTTTCGCGTGTCTCCAGGCTCCACTCCATTGAGTGATCTGCCAGATAAATCCCATCAGAGTTTCCAATACTTACTACCCATTCAACTGCCATCAGAACCTTTGCTTCAGGAAGTACCCAGGATATATCGTTTCACCTTGAGTTTGGTATTTCACTCCCTGTCTACCACAAATGGGCGCAGTAGATTTGAATCAAGCTGTTATCAATCCATTACAGAGAACCCCTGACAGGTTTGTTCTGTAACAATTGACCTATTTAGCCTAGACCAAATAGACTTACATTGGATGAACAGTCCGAAAAGTTTCGGCTACCGTACGTTTTGACCAATTCAAAAGATTAGGTCAATGGTATAACCCTACGGTTAGGTGCTGCCTATTGACAGACTTTGCCACAGCCGAAGATTTGATGTTGGGTTCAAGTTCAAATTCCAGGGGTGATCAAATCCCTAGAGCCAAGTCTGGTGGCCTACCCAACGCTAACATCAACTAAGCAAACCAAGGATAACTGCAACTACTACCCCTGGATATAACAAGGCTCTTTTGTTTTTCACACCCGCAGTAGGGCCGAATTCCCGTTATAGCTTTTGTTGTTAATAAAATGTTGTCTAGATTAGTCGTTGTTTAACCACCAGACAACGAGGTGGCAACGGCATTGGGCTTACCCTATGCTATCATCTCAAGTGCATTCAGTACGAACCGGCTCGTTTCCTTGAGATTTGCCGAGATTGTTGTTCTCACATTGTACCAAATGTGAAAACAAATGGTGGACCCAATCGGACTCGAACCGATGACGTACGCCTTAAAAGGGCGGCACTCTACCAACTGAGTTATGGGTCCAGGTTTGCCGGTATCACGAGACTGACCGGCAGTTGCAGATTCACTCGACCACACTCCAAAGGAATGCGTTCTGCATCTTTTTGATAACCTATCCTATTTAGCTCAGACGTATCCATTTCCAGTTTCGCCGGGTTTTATCCCTCCACCGAATTTAGACCAGAATAGTCCTTGTATCAAGGAATTTATTTGTCGGTTATCTTTTGATCAACCGGTCTTTGGGCAGCCTACCGGAATGGAATTTTCCATGATAACATTATAGATCATTTAGTTATCATAACCCACTAGTCTAGCTTCGTGGGATTTCCATTTTGTTTAACGCATTTGGAGAAATGCGGTACGTTCTTTTTATGGAACGCACACCATAAAGAGCTACTTATTACAAGGCTCTTACCTTGATTTGCAATTATAGCTTTATCACTAGCGATGCCTCGCTGAGTAGCTATATCCACAAGACTAACTTAGTCCATGAAACTAAGTCGGTGGTCATTGCAAATTGGTCGGGAATAGAGGATTTGAACCTCCGACCCTCTGCTCCCAAAGCAGATGCGCTACCAGACTGCGCCAATTCCCGATTGGTAGCCAATGACGGATTCGAACCGCCGACATGCACCGTGTAAAGATGCCGCTCTAACCAACTGAGCTAATTGGCTTTCGATTGGTGGACCCGTAGGGATTCGAACCCTAAACCTAGAGATTATGAGCCACTTGCTCTAACCGTTGAGCTACAGGTCCAAATTAAGTGGTAGCCCCAAGGGTAATCGAAACCCTGTCTGCACCGTGAAAGGGTGCCGTCCTAACCTCTAGACGATGGAGCTATAAAAAGGGTTTTAATTTGGATAACCCCAAACCAGAGTGTTTAACCTTTACCACACACAAGGTATTCGCCGGGAAGGCGAATTTGATCCAATGCAAATACCGTTGCATTAGATTGAAATTTGCCAGTATCGGAGACTGGCTGTTACGGAACATTCCCCTTTACCAAGTATGCGACATTGGGCTTTACACCATTTCGCACTTGATAACATCCGTATCATACCGGCAGTTAGCCGCCGGTCCTTATGTTCTCTGCAAAGATCATTTACAGAAAACGATTGGTCCTCCCACCCGGACTCGAACCGGGACGCTTTTACAAGCGACAGATTTTACTTACCACTTCGGCTTTAGCCGCCCTTTCGGTTTGTGGTCTGGACTATGCCTTCACCATTTCCTTGCGGTTTTAGGTGGGTGATTATAGTCTCTACACGTTCAGGTTTCCCCGCTTCGCTCGGCGTTGGCATCGGCGTTACCCGTTAAGCGTTCACCGAATTTACACCTTACTAGCATACCGTTTCCAATATGCCGACCCGTTACCAAGTCTGCTGCGTCTACCAATTCCGCCATGGGAGGTTTAGAGTGACCTGAGTATTTGCTTTTGCTCAGATCTTTGTTTCGGATAAGCGACGGCCATCGCTTAAGCAGTTATCCTAGTCGATTTCCTTGGAATCGACAAACCACCCAGCACAATTCTCATCCTCGTACCTGCTTGGGTAGTAACGAGGAATGCGGGAGCCACTTAACAACCCGATGGTCTTGCCACCGATTTCCGTTGCCACGGCGATTGGCTATACTAATGCGCTGGCAAGCACAGAAGCATTTCGCTCAATCCTTTAAGGAAGTTAAGGTACTCCATATATCTTATAACAAAAATTACTTATATTTTGCATTATAAATGAAAAAACGCCTTGCATGGTTAGCAAAACGTACTAATTGCTTCCGAATTGAATGTGGAACGGTATCAAGATCGATATTATAACTTTCACGTTCATGCGCTTTTGTAATTCCAATTACCTCATCAAACGTATCTTCTTTACAGCAAAGGCTCCAACCAGTATAAAGATGCCCATCTTTATCGGTAGCAACGATAACGCCAACAGGCTTTTCTTTCTTCTTACACACAACCTTCATCAGTTCCATGACTGACTCCTTGTAGAAATGAATGGTACGCCCAATTGGAATCGAACCAATGACCTACAGCTTAGAAGGCTGTTGCTCTATCCAACTGAGCTATGGGCGCATTTTGATCAAGCTTTAACTGCTAAAGTAGTATCTACGGTAAATGGAATGCTCTTTTCTTTGCAATAAGTATTTATCTCTTCAACTGTATCGAAAGGTCCATGAACATCACCTTTCTTTTTAGTAATTGGATCTATTTCAGAAATATAATAAGAATAAAGAGTCAATCCTTGATCTTGAATGGTTGGCTTTTTTGATAAAATATAATTCATAGAATCTCCTAAAAATGGTGGACCTTAGCGGGATCGAACCGCTGACCTCCTGGATGCAAACCAGATGTTCTCCCAACTGAACTAAAGGCCCAAATTCGGTTAACCTATACACCGAAAGGTGATTGGTGGACCTGGCGGGAATTGAACCCGCGTCCAAGAAAGCCTAACATATACCCATTTTATCAGAAGCTTAGTTCTCGTTAACTACAATTGTCGTATGAGAACCTACAACAAAGGTTTTGATAGTATTTATCAGATTGGATTAACTATCATTACCAATCCTATCTTCGGAGCCACTTTTCAATCAAGTTTACTAAGTGGATTTAACGTGACCATTATCGAAGTCTCTGGTTACACGCTTTCTTCTTTAGGCAGCAGCCGCAAAAGCGACTTCGGGGGTAGAGAAGAAAGAGCCAAGGAAGTTGAATACGTTGGCAGTTTTGTTTTGATCGATTTGATAACCCGGCCATTCGATCAACCGGAGCTTCTGAGTATAGAAAGGAACAAACCTGTCGAAACCATGTCAGGCCCAATGAGATCAATTACTCCCTTTGTAGGACTTTCGGCCCATAAAGGGAGCAATTACTTCTTTAGTGCTTGTGCATTTTGCCGTGAGCCTTAACGTAGCTCTTGGTTTTGAATGCGCCGGTACGTGTTCTTTTGAAAGAGTCCTTTAAGATCAGCTTGCTACGGTTGATCTTTTCGAACTTCTCTACTTTGCGGAAAGCCATCGCTTTCTCCTTACCAGATAGTAGCCGGAATTAGCTACTACTGATAAGTTTGTCCTTATCCTTTTTCATTCCTGCTCCTTTTAGAAAAGCATTCACATTTGATGCTTCACCATGTAACATTGTGACGTAGCCCTCGCCGCTATACGGTATCAATGGGACGTATTTACACTGGCTGAATCATTCAGTATTGATTGTCACGCTGAATGATTCGGGATTGGAGGAAGGTGAGAGATTCGAACTCTCGGATGGCTATTAACCATCTGCGGTATTCAAAGCCGCTGCCTTAAGCCACTCGACCAACCTTCCTTTATCTATTACCAATATCTTTTAGATAATTGGTATTTCCTTCTTCAAAACCTGTGTAGATTTTATTGTATGTAATCCCACGCAACATGTTTGACATACAATGTGGTGTTACATTATATTCTTCTGCTTTTTCAGTTACATTAAATTTAATATTTGAAAATTCTTCCCTTAATTCAATTACTTGAGCCTCTGAGAACACCGCGTTTGCATTATTAGTTCCACCATTACTGATAGACCAATCAATTCTGCTTTTATTTAAATGGCATTCCTTGCACAGTAATTGACACTTTAAAATTTCTTCATCAATTTTCTTTTTAGAAAAATTAAGAAGTTTACTAATTGGAAAAGATTTTGTAGTTGGAATAATGTGATCAAATTGCAAATCTGTTACAGATCCACAACATACACATTTGCCACCCATCTTTTCTATGATTTCTTGTTTTCTCTTATGGTAATATTCTCTACTGTAATCACGATGATATTCTCTATCCATCGTCATATAAACCCCTCTAAAAGAATGGAGCAACTTACCAGACTCGAACCGATCACATCGACATTACAAATATCGCGCTCTACCAGATGAGCTAAAGTGGCAATCTTACTCGCTAACCACTCGGGCAACTCTCCTTGAGATAAGTCTTTATGATCTGCGAAGTCTTTTCGAGATCTGTAGAATAGGCCAGTTCTGGATTATGTATTTTAAATTTTCGACAAAATGCATGACCTAATCTTTCAGCTGTATCTTTTGAAAAGAAATCTTTTAAAAATTCTACATAATCTTCTTTATCAACTCCATGAGGGTATGATTGAGTTTTACTAAAATGTTTCGCAAACTCACAACGAAGTTGATATATCTTTAACGAACCTTCGTTTTCACAAGTTCCAATATAATTTTTAATATATTCTTTAGGTTCATGATTAAAATAATCCTGTAAAGCAAACATGGCATTTTCAATATCTTCAATTAATTTATCAACATTTTGCATCTTCTACTCCGTAGAATTTTTTGCAAAACTTTACATGTTGTTCTTTTAAGTAAGTTTGATATTCAACAGGAGACAATTTACCCTGGCATACTTTGCAGATATCTCCATCAACCATAAAACTTGGCATACTATAAAGTTTATTGCATTTAGGACAGAGTGTTAACATAACATCTCCGATTGGAGCCCCTTACCGGAATCGAACCAGTGACCTTCTGCTTACAAGGCAGACGCTCTTCCAACTGAGCTAAAGGGGCATTTACTCGTTCTCGCTTTTTTGTTTCTAGGATCAGCGATAACCGCAATTATCGTTAGCCGGGTTTGCGGGACGATAACAAGTTTCCTGGTTATTGGCAATAACAATCTACGTCCAGAAACTTTTAAAGATAACGCGCCCTATTCTTTTCCACATGAGTTATAGGGAACTCACCACCGACCCAGATCGGTGTTATTCTGATTACATTATAGTAACGATCCGATTACCACAATTGCTTAATCGGATCGTTTTATCAAAGGTCCAATTCACAGGGACCACTAGCCGCTTTAGTAAACCTACTAATTCTTGCGGCATCCTACCACATGGTCGAGGATGTAATTATTGTGCCACGAATGGCAGGGTAGGTCAATATTAAAAAAGAAGGCATTTCGCCCCTGGAAGTATTTCATTCCAGGGGTGAGCCTAGTGCATGTATCGCATTCCGATCTTTAACAGAATCAGCACTACGACAATACCACCAAGGAAAAGATATGGATCAAGCCGTTCCCAAATAGGGAGAGGCTGTTTTCGGAGCCATTGTTTTTGATGAAACATCTTTAAGTACCTCCATATATATTATAACAAAATTACGTAATTTCTTGCAAGCATTTCATTGCGGCTTCTTAAGAAATGTGGTAGACTTATCTCTATGAGTGATGAATTGATTAAACAATATCAATTAACTGGTTCTAAAGAAATTGAAAATCAGTTACTTGAAAACCACAAAGATTACATTCATGCAAACATTGCGAAGTGGCGCGGAATAGTGCCTGACGCGGTGCTTTTTGCACATGGTAAACATTATGCTACAGAAGCATTTAAAACATATGATCCATCTAAAGGTGCCGGAATTAACACTCACCTTTATAATAATATATCACAGCTTTCTAGATTAATTTACCAAAATCAAAACGTTAGTAGTATTCCAGAAAATTTAATTCAGCAAATTGGTAGAATTAAACAAGCAAAGAATTATCTTACAGATGAATTAAACAGAGAACCTACTGATGAGGAAATTGCAGATCACATGCATCAGCCTCTTGCACATATTAAAAAAGCAATTAAATATAATCGTGCTGATTTAATTAACGATTCTGATCGAGAAGTAAAACAGGAATCTGTTAAAGATTATACTAAGGCTAATGAGATATTCTCTTATCGTCAAAACTTACCAGAAGAACAGAAAAAACAATTTGATGCTTTAACTGGATTTAATAATCAACCAGTCCTGAGTCCCGGTCAGTTTGGCAAACAGTTTAAAATGAAACCATACGAAGTGTCAAGGCTAAAAACCTATTTTGCTAAAGGGTTAAAATAATGGCTTCTTCAATTAATCGTAATCAAGAAGTAGTTGATGGCGCTGTCATCGTTAAAATTACATTAATTTCAAAGGATGCTGGCGATAGTCTGCTCATCCAGAAATTTGGCGATATTGTAATTAATCCTACAGGTACCTTTGATGATCCTGCCGATGTAACCTTCCCTAATTTTTACGTCAACGCTGGTGAACCGGTTTGCTTCTACCATCGTCAAGAAATTATGGCTATTTTTAAAGATTATAAATTATCGCTTCCAGTTTTGGAAAGGCAAGCTAATCTTTGGGGTGATGCTATTACCTTGCAGATTCAGAATGCTATGATTTCTTTACGAGCTTTAGGTACTGGCACTGATACAACTACAATGAATACTGCGGTAAATATTTAATGTATTCTGATTTCGCAACTAAATATCAAAAGTATTTAAAAAGTTTTGGAGCTTATCTTTTAGGAGATAAGAGTGCCCCTACTTTTGATACCGATATTGATTTTAGTTATGAACGCAATCTTTTACAAAATGCATCTTCAGCAGAAACATTAATTCATCTAAGTAATGCTATGTATGATCAAGTTGCTGCCGCTAGAACGTTAAAAGAAATATATAAAAAACCAAGTGATTATTTTACAGATTATAAAGATTTTCTTACTAAAGAAACTGATAATATAGATTTCTTAAAAACAGAAGTACAAAACCAAACAGATACAACAATTAGTAGAATGAGTATTTCTAAAACATTAAAAGGTTTTTCTTCTATTCTTCAAAAGAAACTTTCTTTGATTAATCCGAAAG
>Ga0073936_10006547_pt1 | contig 15334 bp, 5 predicted proteins | sample AliMusrvi5mmetaG_FD_87041 | JGI IMG/M metagenome (GOLD analysis project Ga0073936, IMG submission 87041) | Freshwater lake bacterial and archeal communities from Alinen Mustajarvi, Finland, to study Microbial Dark Matter (Phase II) - Alinen... | ecosystem: Environmental > Aquatic > Freshwater >... | reverse complement strand
TGACTGCCAAGACACTGATCGGGGTCGCGGCTTCCGACGGCAAGTTCCTCTGGCGGTATGACAAACCGGCTAACGGGATGGGCCTTAACTGCTCCACTCCGATTTACCACGACGGAAAAGTGTTTGCCGCCTCGGCTTACGGTGCGGGCGGTGGTTTGGTCAGGCTAAGCAAGGATGCAAACGGTGGCGTCAAGGCCGAGGAAGTTTATGCCACCAAGAAGATGCAAAACCACCACGGCGGTATGATCCTCCTCGATGGCTGCCTCTATGGCGCCAACGGGGGCAATGAAGGTGGATTCCTGATCTGTCTCGACTTCAAGACTGGGAACGTCCTCTGGGACGGTCGCGACGATGCCGACAAGCGGGCCCCGAAAGGCTCCGTGGCCTTGGCGGACGGACGGCTCTATTATCGCACCGAGAAGGGAATCATGCTCCTGATTGAGCCGAGTTCTAAGGAATACATTGAGCGCGGCCGTTTCGAGCAGCCTGATCGCACCCGGCTGCCAGCCTGGGCGCACCCGGTTGTCGCCAACGGACGACTCTACGTGCGGGACCAGGATGTCCTGCTCTGCTATGACGTAAAGGCGAAGTAGATAGAGCCCACTCCCTCTGCATTCAAACAACTCGCATCAGCGGAGTTGTTTCCCGAGGCGGCAGCGGGCTCAGAAAATGACATCGCTTCGCGAGTTGGAGGCAGAAACCAAAATTGGGCACCCATGGCTCTTGCTGACGGAAAGCTTCTTATCCGAGACCAAACCCAGATGAAGTGCGTCAAAGTCGCTCGGTAACACAATCGAACCGCCGGAGTCGGGGGCACCGTCCAGCGCCGGCTCACTTAGAGAAAGGCCCAGCAGCCATGCCGCGGAAAAGCAAGGCATCGGCCATGGCCAGGCCCAGGTCGGTGCCTTTGCCGACTGGGTTAGTCGCACCCTGAACCGAAGCGCGGCGCAACCGTGATGGCCGACCATCAGGGCAGGGGGGACGGGATTCCTGATTTGGGCTACGGCAGATTTGGCGTAGCCAGCCGGTAAAAGCGGTTGGTTTTGTATGTGGCATCCGTCACTCTCTCGGACCTGTCCACGGGACGTGCGACCACATTGGATAGTCTTGACCAGATACCGCTTTCGAGTGCATCGGTGCATTCGACCGTGTAGGTCTTGTTGGAAAGGGCGCGGAAGGTCAGAGTCATAACGGAACCGGCCTTAATGGATTCTATTCTGAGGTAGCTCTTCGGGTCGGAAGGGTCGGTTCCGGCGACGTATTCCTGCCAATTGAGCATTCCGTCGCCGTCTTTATCGAGCGAGCGATCCGCCGCGTTGTTGGGGGTAAGGCCATGAGCAGTCTCCCAAATGTCCGGCATCCCGTCGCCGTCGCTATCGGTTAGAAAAGACAGGATCGCGGCCGAACCCGCTGTGCTGGCGATTCCGGCGGCGTTGGTTACTACAACGGTGTAGTTGGTGTAAGGCGGTCGAGCATTGGTGATGGTGAGGAAGGAGACGTATTCGTTGAGGAGGGAGGAACCATTTGGAACATCCGTGTGATTTCGCATCCAGGAATACCTGATCGGCAACTTGGCCGTGTTGGTAATTGCCACGCTCAGGGTGACAGAGGCGCCAAGCACGACCGCCTGGCTAAGAGGTCTTTGGACTATCGCAGGCGGTTCACCCATGAGTAAGAACTTGCCAGGGTTAGGGAGGCCGGAAATCCAGTTCACCGGGTCATTACCGTATGCGGACGGAAGGATGCGCTGGAGGGATGCGCCGCCTCCATTAGCATCGGCTGGCCACGGAGCCTTATCACCGTAGCGGACTTCGTCAACGGTGATGTAGGGGATACCATTTGTGTCTGGCCGGTCTGGGCGTTTCAACTGGAGCCGTTCGCCGTCGTCCTGCAACAGGCCGCCACTGGGGCCGAGCACCTGCACGTTTTCGGGCACCCCGTATTTCGCGCGGAAAGTGACCGGGTTGGTCGCCACGATGAGCAGCATCTGTTCTCGTGGCAGCACGATATTTGTGGGGAAGCTGAAGGCGAGCCCATTGATCTGCCATGTATTAGTCGAATATTCGGGATCGAAGAGAGGCACATCGGCACCGCTGATGTTCCGCAGTTCGATAAACTCATCACCGCCCGGCCCTGGGTGATACATGACCTCGGTCATCACCACGGGACCGATTAATGGCCCGGCGTTGGCACCGCCCAGCGTCACTGCGATTTGGGCGGGGAATTGCTCTTCGCCAACACTATTGACGTAACGCCCGAAAGTCACCCCGTTGGCAGCGCCGCCGAAGTTCACACCGTGCCCGTAGCCGGTGAGGTTGCCGGCCATGTCGGCGGCCGTCAGGTAAATCTCTTCCCCATGCGAATTGAGTGTGAAGTTCAGCGCTGTTCCCGGCGACGGATTGAAATCCGCCTCAGTGAAGACGCGGTAGCCGCCGGCCGGAATAATTGTGCTGTCCGGGATGCGGAACTTCCTAGGAACAGCAGCGTCATCGCTCAGAAACCAGCCGCCAAGTTTGACATCCTGTGCGGAGGGATTGAACAACTCGACGGCATCAACATCAGGTAGATCCGTATGCGTCAGGATCTCGTTGATTACCAAGCCAGTAGTGGACGCAGGCAGCGGGTCATCGGAGCCTGGTGAACCGCCCACCGCCGCACTGGCACGCCAGTGCGAACCATCTCCCGAGTTTGCGCTGGCTGCGGAGTCGCGTGGCACCAGGGAAAAGCCATAGCCATTCGCGGCCAGCGGCCAAGGCGCTCGATCGCCATAGTCAAATTCAAATAATGGGCTCAGTTCGGTCGAAACCCGGACCGTCTCACCCGAATTATCGAGTTTGCCTGTGTATACTCCACCAATGGCCACACCCGGATACCTCGACTGGAAGGCCGCTGCGTTTCTAACCAGAACGAAGAACCCGCCCTGGTTGAGGAGAGAGCCACTCGGGAAGGTGAAACTGATGCCGGCCGTGAACGACAGACCGGCGAGGTTTAGCGCATTGGTCCCAAGGTTCTTGAGTTCGATGAATTCAAGATCGTCGCTGGTCCAGGCGCCGTAGGGCAGGGGATGGTACATGATCTCGGTCACGACCAGCGGCGCAAGGTCCTGGGGAGTGCGGAAGAACGCGGACGTAGGACCGCTCCAGTTGGCACCATTCTTGACCCTGGATCGCACTAAGGTCGGCGCGTGGAGCGAGAATTGGCCAGCATAGGTTCGGGCGGAGGGGGCCACCCCGCCACCGCTGGCTCGCGGGTCCACGCCATCCGTGGTGAAATAAATCGTGCCATTGGAACCGGTAATCTGGACGACAAATCCGTCCGCCACGGAGCCGCCATCCTGGTTAAAGACGGGGGGGCGGAGATAATTACCATCAATCCAGTCGGCACGCTGTTTGAGCCAAGTCCTGAGCTGTCCCAGACGATTGGTCCACTCGGAAACGCTCGGCATGCCGTTGAGCAGCGATTTTTGCAGGGTGATTTCGGCAGCCTGGCCATCAATGATAGCCTCCATCGCGGTGTTGCTCATCGGCCCGCGGCGCAATTCCCACCAGCGGTCAATATACGCTTGCAAGAAATCCGGGTCGTTAAAGAGGCGTGGATACCAGAGCTGATCCGATCGGTGCATTAGCGACCCGGTCGGTCCTCCCGAAATATAATAGGAACTCCAATTGTAGTCCCACGCCGGGCCCATCCGGAGTTTACCGTCGTCTCCTTTCCAGGGAAACATGCTGATGAGAAGGCCGTCCCCGTTGCGCGTCAGCACGTTTATGATGAAATAATCCAGAAAATCCTGCTGCTTGATGTATCGGCGGTAACCATTCGTCGGGTCGCGCCAGATCGCATTATTGTAGAGCACGTCTTCAAACTGCTTGAACCAGTTTTCGATTGCCGCACGCTGCGCCGTGTTGATCGTGTACCCATTTGGATTATCGAAGTTGAGGTAAGCGTTCCACTGCTGGGGTAGGTCATCGCCGGGCACCGCGCCGTAGGAAGTGTCGGGCGCCGTTTCGACAATGCGGTTGGCGCCGGCCGTGTGAAAGAACCATGGGCGGGTGGCGCCGTTGGGTGTTGGCCAGCCATCCTCTGGCTCGGGATCCATGCGATTAATGTTCAGCAGCCAACTCCCGGTGGAGCCGTCGTCCGAGAGCTTCTGGAAGTTCAGCCGATCTTTGCCGCGCGAGACCCTTTCAATAATGGCATACACCCCGCGGCGGTCGGAGAGCCTCAGCTCTCCGCCGTCCTCGTTGATGAATGCTTCCACCCAACGGAACCGCACCGCATAGTCCCCCATGTTCCGGCTCAATTCGTAAGCAAAGGTATTAAACAGCAGCGCCGGGTCCCTGGTTTGGTCGGGGTCAGGATAATAGAGCACCCAATCTGCGTGCGAGGGCATGCCCAGAGGGGAGACCTCGCTCTCAGCGCCGTCCTCGTCCATGGCCTCGACGCTGTAAGGCTTCTGCTGCCACTCAGTCGAGTAGGCGCCACGCCCACGGATGGCGATGCGGGCGAGCATCTGTGGGGTGTTAGTGAACGCGCTCACACCGCCCGCGCGTTCGAACGTGGCCCAGGTTGCGGCCTGGCGATGAACCTGTTTGATGCCGGCCCCGCTCGCACTCCAACCTTTCTGAGGAATGACACCGGCTCCGAAGTTCTCAATGATCATGATCGGCAAAGGCGAAGTGTATCCCGCCAAGTCCGGCGCCAGCTTGATGAAACTCGTTCCGCTGGCGCGGCTGGCTCGTCCATCCAGTAAGGCCATGGCGCGGATCCGCGACGTGTTCGTCACCAGAATTGGGCCAGTGTAGGGGATTCCCGTCGCCGAAGCCGGGGGCGAGCCGTCAAGGGTGAACCGAATCTCAGCGCCCGGATCGGTTGCGCTCAGACGGAGGAAGAAAGGCTGAATAAACGTGCCTCCGGCAGGTGTAAACGTCGGGGCATCGGGTGGCGGCGGAGTTTCGTTGTTCGCCGAGCCAGGCGTTGGTAGTCCCAAGTAACGGACCAGGGATACATCACTCCCCAATAAACCGTATGAGATGTCCGCGCGTTGGGGCGGGAAAGCAGGATCAAATGCGTGGAGAATCAGAGGACCGGGTCCAACCAAGGCCAGATACTCGCCCGTGTTGCTGAGGCGAAAAATCGTGTGGAGCGCCGCGCCCGCGTTGGTCCGGTTCTTGCCGGAAGCAAACACGACCAGGTAGGCGCCGGATTCCAGGTTGGTTTGCGGGAAACCCCATTTCAATGGGTTTCCCCGATCGTCGGTGAGGAAATGGCCCGCAAGGTTGACGGCTGCCCTGGTTGGGTTCTGGATCTCTATCCAGCCGAAATGCTCCCCGTCCTCGTCGGCCAGGGTGGATTGATCGTTAGCCATGAACTCGGAGATGACCAGGTGGTCAGCCGGGTGGACCAGATGGACTTGGACCTGGGCGTTTGTCGTCCCGAAACTGTTAGCTGCTGTGAGCACATAAGTTGTGGTTGCGGTGGGCTGGATATTGGTTTGCCCGAGGCCGGAGGAGGTCTGTGCCGTCACGTTGCCTATTCCGGGTGAGATCGCCACGGACTGAGCGTATTGGACATTCCAGGAGAGAGTGGCGCTTTCGCCTGCGGCCACATATTCCCTGCTCTCACTGAACGCCTGGATCACCGGCGCGGGGTTCACCACGACGGTCAGCCTGTTGGTCACCGCTCCTCCGTTGTTCGTCGCGGTAAGCACGTAAGTCGTTATTACCGCCGGCGAGACTTTCAAGCTCGTCAGAGAAGTGACATTGGTTCCGTTAAGGAGCACGGCGTTCGCATTCCGCACATCCCACGCCAACGTGGTGGAACCCGGTGTGAAGACCGTTTCAGGGCTGGCGGTAAAGGAAACGATGACAGGCGGCCGGACAATACTGTTGAAAGCGTCGGAGTGGTTCTTGATCACTTCTTCGGACACCAAGCCGTTGTAGGCTGTAAGCCGGTGAATAGTGCCAAGCATGTTCTCGCTGTTGCCAGCGTTGGCCCCGAGCCAACCTTGGCCCGTTGGCATCCCGAACGCGGTATCCACTGAGGATCGCGTGCCCGCCAAGACTCCATTGCGGTAGAGGCTCATTGTCCGGCTACTCGCGCTCCAAACATAGGTGATATGCGTGGCTTGTGCGGGACAGAAAACGCCCGGGCTAAAGAGATAATCGGCGACCCCAAGTTGCGTGAAACCGAGCTGGCCCGTGTTGTTGTAGAGCTCGTAGCGGAGGTTGCTGGTGGAATTGGCGCCCACGGCCAGATAGGCCGAGGTGGTGCTGTCTGGATTCCCCTCCAGGACGAATTCCATCGTGGCATTGCCAGTGTTAGTCCCGAAATTGAACGCGGAGCGGTTTGTCCCGTAAAACGAGACCGCCGACGAGAGACGGGCGGTGGGCACGAGCCCGCCCGCAGCATCACTCGTTATCAGGATGTCGTAAGCCTCCAGCGAAGCCCGGGCGGTTGTCATTCCCCCAACCAGCACAAGGACCCCGAATAAATACTTCATTTCAATGTTGTGACGATTGCGGTAACCGAATGAAAATCGCCCCCCGGAGCAGGGTAGCTCCAGGGGGCGAGTGAACAGGAGACCAAGCGACGATCAAGGCACCAGCAGCGCGCGATAGAAGCGCTGTGAACGCCCCGTTATTACCGTGGGGTCCGTCACCTGGATGCTGGTGCCGCTCAAGGACGGGATGTCCTGGAGCAACTGCCAGGTGTCTGAACTCGAGAGCGAGTTGCGGTAGTCAACCTGGTAATGCGCGCCGGCAACGCCCTGAAGCGTGATGACCGCGTGCGAACCGGTAACCGCAACCGACAACGAAGGCGGCGTGGGAGGCACGAAAGCCTTGCCGTGCTTTTGAATGGTGGCATCGGGAAGCATCCCGGCATACACCACGATACGGAAGATCCTGCCATACATGGCTTCACCTCCGCCAGATGTGCTGCCAAGGAATCCTGCTCCGGTGGGCAACGCAAACTGGTCGCTCACCCCTGTCGCCGTTCCGGCCAACACCCCATTGGTATAGAGCTTCAGGGAGAAGGTGGTCGAGTCCCAGACAAATACGACATGGGTGGGAGCGGTGGGCGAAGCCACGGCCGGAGTGAACATGTAGTCCGCCACACCTAGCTGCGTGAAGCCCATTTGGCGAGTATTTGACCACTGCGCATACCGCAGGTTGCTGGTCGCGTTCTGGCCCACAGCCAGGTAACCGTCGGCGCCGGCAGTCGGATCGCCTTCCAGAATGAACTCCATGCTCGTATCGCCGGAGGTGGGCCCGAAATCGAACGGGACGACGCTCGACCCAGGCAGGGTGACGATATTGGTCAGGGTGGCGAGCGGTTCCAGGCCAGCGGTCTTATCCGCAGCGATAGCGGCATCGTAATTGGCCAGCAGCGGAGTGACCAGGACTTTCACTTTGGCGCTGACGGTCGTAACGCTATTGGAGGCCAGCAGGGTGTAGGCAGTGGTGACCTTCGGAGAAACCGTCAGGTTCGTGGTTCCAGTCACATTAACGCCATTCAGGAACACCGCGGTTGCTGCCTGCACTTGCCATTGGAGGCTCGCCGAGCCTTGTCCCACGATTTCGCTGGGAGTCGCCGTGAATGAGGTAATGATGGGCGGACTCAGCAGGCTGGTGAACGCCGCGGCATGTTTCTGAAGCGTGGCCTCGGAGACGATCCCGGCATACACGGCGACGCGAAAAATCCGGCCGACCATCGCTTCGGCGCCACTCGCATCAGCACCCAGGAAGCCTGTCCCGGTGGGAAGGGCGAACTGGTCGCTGACGTTGTTTACCGTGCCCGAGGCCACGCCGTTGACATAGATCTTGAGAGAGTAGGCCGCGGAGTTCCAAACAAACGCAACGTGAGTGGCGATGGTGGGCGAAGGCACGCCCGGCACAAACAGGTAGTCCGCTACCCCGGACTGCGTGAAACCCAGTTGACCTGTGTTGTTCCACTGCTCATAGCGCAGACTGCTGGCTGCATTCTGACCTGCGGCAAGGAACCCGTAGTTACCGGTCGCCACCGGGTCACCTTCGAGAATGAACTCCATGGTCGTATCGCCTGAGGTGGGTCCGAAGTCGAACGGTACTCCGTTCGTCCCGTCCAGGCTCACCGTGTTGGTCAAGCTGGCGAGAGGGACCAAACCGCCAGTCGCGTCCTGCGCGATCGTGGAGTCATACAAATCAAGCCGGGGATCGACCAGCACCTTGACTGTGCTGGTTGCCTTGGAGACCTCATTCGTTGCCAGCAGAGTGTAAGTCGTCGTAACGGCAGGAGAAACAGTCTTGCTGGTGCCGGTCACCGGGACGTTGTTCAGGAAAACCGTAGTCGCGTCCTGGACTGCCCAGTTAAGGACGGCCGAACCTTGGGACTGGATTTCCCCAGGGGTAGCTGTGAAGGAGGTGATGCTCACGGCTACTACGGGTCCGCGCGCGTTGATGAACGCGTCCGCATGGCTCTTGATTTTGGCATCCGCCAGCATGCCCGAGTAGACCGTGACACGATAGATGGTCCCGATCAGGCCCTCGGTCCCGGTGGCGTTGTTGCCCAGTAAACCCGCCCCGGTGGGCATAGAGAATTGATCGCTCACGCCCGTTGTCGTGCCCGCCAGAACCCCGTCCAAGTACAAGCTCATGCTAAGCGAGCTGGAGTTCCAGACGTAGGTGACGTGGCTCGGAAGTAAAGGCGAGGGCACCGTCGGGTCGAACAGGTAGTCCGCTACCGCTGCCCGGGTGAAGCCCATTTGATGAGTGTTCTGCCACTGCTCATACCGGAGGCTGCTGGTGGAATTCTGGCCGACCGCCAGAAACCCGGAGTCACCGTTTGCCACCGGGTCGCCGGCCACAATGAACTCCATCGTCGTATCATTGGTGGTGGCCCCGAAGTTGAAGGGCGCTCCCGCTGTTCCGTCAAAGGTCACGGAGTTGGTGAGTTTGGCCAATGGCACGGTGCTGTCAGCCGTAACGGCGGCATCGTATGCGCTGAGGCCCGCTGCCATCGCTGCGTGCGCGCAGCTCGTCCCGCCAACAAGCCCCGCTGCAATGAGGGCGAGCGCTGCGCTTGCGCGAAGGTTGTTCCTGCCTGGTCCGAATCTTCCGAGCATTTTCATGAGTAGTGAAAGTATTACCGCGTTTGGTTTTCCGAATTCACCGGTTGGGTTCGGGGAAAATTAACGTGCCCGCAACCACCGGCATCGACATTACTTTACGAAGTCACGGCAGCCCAGGCAATCGCTTTTTGCAGTAACAGATCGCCCCGAGCGCATTCGCGAGTCCCTACCCGGCTCCCCAAGGAATCGCCAATGCGCCAAGGTTTAACCGTTGCAACCTGGACCCCGAAACGCTCTGAGACAGTGCATTGAGCCAAGACATTGAGATCCAGTCACCCGCAAGCCATAGAATAGCAGGAGTAAAGCAGGGGGATAGCAAGGGGAAAGCAGGGGGAGTACTTTCCCCCTGCTTTCCCCTTGCTGTCCCCCTGCTTTCCCATTGCCATCGCCTTGCTGAAGACATGCCGGTCCATGGCTTGCGGGTTGCCGAGGCGTCCCTATTAACCTTTCCAAGGGCTCGCGAATGCGCCCGATCGCCCAAGCGGCAATGACTGGAAGGCGCCCCGATGATGGCCCACTTGGATCTCCGGCAGTATTTCGTCCATGTTGCCAGGTCGGATGCTATTTTATCCTAGCTTCTGCCTGTGAGTTGCTGTTTTGTTGGCGGGTGCCCATGATAAAAACCGGCCACCCCAAAGGCCTCTACGTCCTGTTTTTCACAGAAATGTGGGAGCGCTGCTCTTACTATGGGATGAGGGCTTTGCTGGTCCTGTATATGACCCAGCACTTGCTCGTCGACCCTGCTCGGGCCAAGACGGTGTTGGGCTACCACGCCTTCGAGTCCCTGCTTTTTCTGGTCTTCGGCCAGCTCAATGTGCAGCAAATCAGCTCCCAGGTTTATGGACTCTACACAGCGTTTGTTTATCTCACCCCCCTGATCGGCGGGTTCATCGCGGATCGCTGGTGGGGCCAGCACCGAAGCGTCTATGTGGGCGGCATCCTGATGGCCCTCGGGCAGTTTCTGCTGGCCTCGGAACACCTGTTCCTGGTGGGTTTGGTTTTTCTGATTGTCGGGAATGGCTTTTTCAAGCCGAACATTTCCACGCAGGTCGGGAGTCTCTACGCCGCCGGCGATTCGCGGCGGGATAGCGCGTTCATGATCTTTTACATGGGGGTGAACCTGGGTGCATTTCTCTCGCCTTTGATTTGCGGGACGCTGGGACAAAAGGTGGGCTGGCACTATGGCTTCGTCGCGGCGGGGGTCGGCATGTTGTTGGGGTTGGTAGTGTATCATTTCGGCCGGCACATGGTGCCCCACGAGACCCCGTCCCAACGGCAAGCCAAGGTGGCCGCCGCCGCCGGGGGCCTTACCCCCGGGGAGTGGAAGCGTATTGGCGTCATCTGCCTGTTGTGCTTCCTGAACATTGTTTTCTGGGGCATCTACGAGCAACAGGGAAATACGCTGCAACTTTGGGCGGACGGGCAAACGGATTGGAATCTTCTCGGCTGGGAGATGCCCTCGACCTGGTATCAGTCCTTCAACCCGGCTTTTATTTTCATTTTCACGCCCTTAATCGTGGCCCTCTGGAAGAGGCAAGCTGCTCGGGGCCGCGAGCCATCCACCGTGGCCAAAATGGGAATGGGCTGCGTACTGTTGGGGCTGGGCTATGTGATCATGGTCTTTGCCGCTCGCGCCTTTACCGGCAACAAACAGAACTTGATGTGGCTGGTGACTTCGACCTGGGTGTTTACTATGGGCGAACTTTATCTCTCGCCGGTTGGTCTATCCATGATCACCAAAGTCGCGCCCGCCCGAACCGTCTCAACCATGATGGGCGTCTGGTATCTCTCGAGCTTCTTCGGCAACTACGCGGCAGGGTTCTTCGGCTCGTTTTATTCCGTCATGTCCAAAGAGCGCTTCTTCGGCGTGCTCGCCATCGCCGGTATCATTACGGGTTGCGCCTTCTATTTCATCCGGCGTCCGGTGGTCCGGGTCATGCAAACCAAGGATTGACCAACTGACACTCCATTTGAGATTGAGTTCGCCCCGGGGTCCGGGATTACTGTGGTGTCCATGAAGCCTCTGCCGCTTTTTCGTGTTTCAGGACTGCTCGTCCTGCTCCAGTTGTTTTTGAGCGCACCTATCGTCACCTCGTCAGCCGCGGATGCATCCACGGCGGAGCGGGCTGCGGTCTCGCAGCAGGCTGAGAGGTCGGCCTCGGTTGCGCGGCTCCAAAAGGCCTGCCGCGACCTCGGGCGGCCATCCACCAACCTGCTGGTCGGCCTGGCCAGTTCCATGGAGAAGATTCTCCCGCGCGAGATGCCATTCGACCTTGCGCCCGCGCGTGAAATCGAGCTGAGTCTGGCACGCAATGAGAAGGAGAGTTTTCAGGTAGTTGTAGTGGCGGCGGCGAGCGCGTTACAAAAGGTCTTGGTGAGCGTCAGTGATCTGAAAGCGGCCGCCGGTGAGGTGCTTCCGCGCGAGCAGGTTCGCTGCGAGGTCGTGGGCTATGTCCAGACCAAGGCCCGCCCGCCCTATGGCACCTCGCACATTGGCTGGTGGCCCGACCCAATACTCAACTTCCTTGGCTCGGCGGACGTTGCGGCTGGTGACTTGCAGAGCTTCTGGATTCGCGTCCATGCGCCCCAAGACCAGGCGCCGGGCCTTTATCGTGGCACGCTTAGCGTTTCGGCGGAAGGCGAAGTGCCGCAGACATTCCCCCTAACCGTCCGAGTTCGTTCTTTTGTCTTACCGAAGCACAGCCCCTTGCCAGTGGCGATTACGTTCTCTCCACAAGACTACCCGGCGGACGAAAAGCAACCGCTCACAGGCGAATATCGTGACTCCCCCGAGTATCCCGTCAACGCCTGGAAGAAGCACAAGCTCGCGTGGGCGGAGATGCTGGCGGACTATTACATCAATTACGACAGTCTGTATCGGCTTGGCCCGCCGGATTTCGAGGTTGTGCGGCACCTGCATGAGCGCGGACAGTTGGTTGCTTTCAACCTCGGAAACTTCGATGGTCTCTCACGTGATCCGGCCGCCAGGACCAATACGCTGAGGGACTTGCGGAATGCCTACGACGAAGCCGTGAAGTTGGGCGTCGTTGACCACGCCTACATCTACGGCTTCGACGAGTGCAAGCCGGAGATGTTCCCGCTGCTGGAGCAGACGGCGCAGACCTTACGCCACGAGTTCCCCAAGGCGCTGCTGATGACCACCAGCTACGACCAGAGCTTCGGCTTGGACACCGTGGTCAAGACGATCGATGCCTGGTGCCCGCTCACGCCAAGCTACAAGCCCGACCAGGCTGCCAGGGCGCGCGAGGCGGGACGCCAGGTCTGGTGGTACATCTGCTGCGGACCGCTCCATCCGCACGCCAACATGTTCATCGAGTATCCCGCCATCGAGGGGCGGCTGCTGATGGGCGCCATGACTGCAAAACAGCGGCCAGACGGGTTCCTTTACTACCAAGTCAGCATCTGGAACTCGCGAAAGCCTATCACCAGCGGGCCGTTCACTGACTGGGATCCGCGCAGTTGGACGACCTATCATGGTGACGGTTCGTGGACGTGCGTTGGACCGGACGGCACGCCGCTGCCCACCATCCGCCTGGAGAACTTCCGCGATGGTCTGGAGGACTACGCCTATGCCATTATTCTGGAGGAGATAATTCATCGACGCGAGGCCTCTGTTAAGGCGCTGACCCCTGCGGAAAAGGAGTGGCTGACGAACGCAAAAGCCGCCCTCCAGGTGCCCGCTGAGCTGGTCAAGTCGATGACCGAGTATTCGACTGATCCGGCTCAGCTTTATGCCTGGCGCAACCGCATCGGGGACCTGATCGACAGCTCGGGCGCCACAGATGTGAATCCGTGGGGTCCGAATTTCGGGGCACGGGGATTGGCGGCCGTTCAGGCACCCAAGCGTTCGATAACTCTACTTACCGAACAAGGGCCGGACGGTGAGTTCCCTGGCTGGAAATCGTTCCACGAAACGCCCGGCACCAGGACCGCCGATGTGTGGCAGCTCCAATCCGACGGTGTGCTCATCTGCAAAGGTCAGCCGCGCGGGTATCTCTACACCGAGCGGGACTACCAGGATTTCACACTCCAGTTCGAGTGGCGCTATCCGCCCGGGGCGACTAACAGCAACGGCGGCGCGCTGGTGCGCATGACCGGCGAACACGGCATCTGGCCCAGGTGCCTGGAGTTCCAGCTTAATCAGAACCAGGCAGGCGACTTCTGGGCCATTCGTGGCTTCGAGTTCACCGGCCCGACGGAGCAACTCCGGATGATGACCAACGCCTCCCTCGGCATCCTCCGCCACCTGAAACGGCAGGCGGACCGCGAGAAACCAGCGGGCGAATGGAATCAGTTCGAGGGAATTGCAAACGGCGGAACAATCACCCAGAAAGTCAATGGTGCGGTGGTGAATGTGGCTACCGGCTGCGACGTAGTGCCTGGCAAGATCCTGATCACTTCGGAGGGGCAGGAGATTCAGTTCCGCAACTTGCGGCTGGTGCCCCGGTAGTGACACTCGACCGCTTCTCGAAGGCGAAGATGGTCTTCCAATCATCCTTGATGCTGATGACCGGCCAGCCGTCCTTCTTGGCCTCATCCATGAGCGCGTCGCTGAAAGTGCCAATCCTGGATTGCGCGCCGTAGGCGAACTCGCGCACGTCGTCGTCGTGATGCACTAGCATCATCAGCCGCGCGCCACCGCCGGCTCCCGTCCATTCCAGCATCTGCCGGTCGCCGTCCGAGTTGCCGAACGCGGCGATGGGCCGGCGGCCGATATGCTCGTTGATGCCAAGGGGCTTGGCTTCCTTGTCGTCAAGGAAATCAAGCTCCGGCAGCCGCACGAGCGCCGGCTTGCCGTCACGCATCTCGAACTTCGTCTTGATTCTGCTGCCGATGACTTGTTCGGGCGGGATGCCATAGACCCTCTCGGTCCACGGCCGCATGAACTCGACACTGCCGCCCGAGACGATAAAAGTCTTGAAGCCATTCGCGCGCAGATACGCGAGTAATTCGAGCATCGGCTGATACACGCACTCCGTGTATGGCCGCTTGAAGCGCGGGTGCTTCGCGGTGGCGAGCCAGTCCTTGTCGATTCGCTCATACTCCTCGGTGGTCATCCCGGCATGGGTGGCCATGATTATCTCCGCCATCGCCCGCTCGCCGCCCGCGAGCGCGCCTTTGAGGTCGCCCTTGAGCAGCGAGGCAAACGGCTCTTTGTCCCTCCATTCGAGGTGTTGCGGCGCGATCTCGGTGGCGCGGTCGAGAGCGAACAGGAACTGGACATACATCGGCTGCTCGGCCCAGAGTGTTCCGTCGTTGTCGAAGGCGGCGATCCGTTCAGCGGGCGGCACGAAGTCGCTCGAACCTTCCTTGGTCACTTGGGCGACGAAGCTCACTATGGCCTGTCTGGCCGAGCCGTCGTTCCAGGAGGGCAGAGGGTCTTGGGCGCGGGCAATGGTCGCCGCCAATGCGAGCGCAAGCACCGCATATCCGCCGAAGATGAGGTAGCTAATAGCGCGAACGTCCCGCGATTTGTCCATAGTCAAGTTCGACGACAGGTTACGCGCAGAGCGAAGTCGGTCAATTTTGAATTGGCCGGACTTTAGATGTAGCTATCCCGTTAATCGTGCCGCGCAGACTACTCTGGTTATGCGCGCGGTTATTGTCCGGCGCCGCCGCGGGGCTTGAAATTCGGGGATTCCCCTATAGCAATTTCTGCGAACGCGCAGGATCATTCCCCAAGACTAATGCCAGCCGACGAGCAATTCGATCAGGTGCCCGCGCTACCGCAACCCGCGTCCCAGGCGGGGACGGCGATTCTGGACCCGTGTCGAGCCGCACGGATTGATGACGTAACCGACTTCGCAGAGTGTCTGGTGAACACCAGCGCATCGTGTCCGCACCGCATGGTTTTCAGTGCTTTTCGCTACTGCGTGCACCCGCGGCGCGACGAGATTATTGCCCGCACCTTGCAGTGAGCGGCCAATCCCGCAGGCAAACGATGCAGATCTTCGGCAATGCTGCGGCTGGGGAAGGCCGCGCTCCGGTTCAGGGTAAGAACGTCCCGTCCCTCTGGCCCCGCCGCGCGTGGCCCATGGCGCAGAGGGTCTCCAGTATCTCTCCTACGTCCTCGGCTTTGACCCTCGCAAAGCCTCTCGCCACATCGGCGGCGGTCACCGGCTGCTTCACCCCCGCCAATGCCACATTCACCGCCTTAACCCGTTCCGCCATCGTCTTGGGCCACGGCAGCTTGCGACAGGGGTTGAG
>Ga0073936_10006541_pt1 | contig 15341 bp, 17 predicted proteins | sample AliMusrvi5mmetaG_FD_87041 | JGI IMG/M metagenome (GOLD analysis project Ga0073936, IMG submission 87041) | Freshwater lake bacterial and archeal communities from Alinen Mustajarvi, Finland, to study Microbial Dark Matter (Phase II) - Alinen... | ecosystem: Environmental > Aquatic > Freshwater >... | reverse complement strand
TCTTTGGATCATATTCGTTTTTTGCTGCAAAAATAATAAAACATGGTGAACAACCTTATTAAAAAAACCAACAAACTTTATAGATTTAAAATTTATTTTATTGCCGCTTATAAAAAAAAATTAATTTTGCACTTCCAAAAATTAAAAAAAATGGCAAAAGATAAAGATACAGGAACAGGGAAAAATATAGTTGCGGTTGAAGAAGCACTTAGTAAAACCGAACATTTTATTGAAAAGCATCAAAAGATCATCACCTACGTTGTAGGTGCTATAGTATTGATCATTGGCGGTTACATGGCCTTCAATAAATTCTATCTCGCTCCAAAAGAAAAGGACGCACAGAACGCAATTTTCTGGGCTGAAAGATATTTCGAGAAAGATTCATTAAAGCAGGCGCTGAATGGCGACGGAACCAATCCTGGTTTCCTGGACATCATTGATGAGTACGGTATGACCAAGACATGCCAGCTTGCGCATTATTATGTTGGAATGATTTATCTCAAACAAGGCAAATTTGAAGAAGCTCTTGACAATCTCAATGATTTCAAATCCGATGATCAAATGGTCAGTGCAATGGCTACAGGTGCTAAAGGAGATGCTTATATGGAGCTTAATGATAATGACAATGCCCTTAAGTATTATCTGAAGGCAGCAGATCTTCATAACAACGCTTTCACCACTCCTTTATTTCTGAAGAAAGCAGCCATCACTTACGAATTGATGAACAACTATGCTGAAGCTCTCAAACTATATGAGCGTATTCAGAAAGATTATTTTAAAAGCACCGAAGCGCGCGACATTGATAAGTTTATTGCACGTGCTAAAGCTAAGACTGGCGAGAAATAAAAAAGGAAATAATTACCAAATCAATAGCAGAAACCAAATATTTCTGCTATTTTTGTTTTATATACAATTACACATGGCTTCAAATTTAAAAAATCTTTCAGCTTACGACCGGCATAAGATTCCATCTGCCGCTGATATGACCTTCGGCATTGTGGTTTCCGAATGGAATGAAGAAATAACTCAGTCGTTACTCAATGGTGCCTATGACACACTTGTGGCGCATGGAGCAGATGAAGATAACATCTTTGTTCATTATGTTCCCGGCAGTTTTGAATTACCATCAGCTGCAGAGTTAATCATTAATACCAGAGAGGTGGATGCTGTGATCTGTCTTGGCTGCGTAATACAGGGAGAAACCCGGCACTTTGAATTTATTTGCAGCGCTGTTGCAAATGGTATTATGAATCTTGGTGTGGAAAACCACCTGCCTGTGATTTTTGGAGTACTTACAACAAATACACTGGAACAGGCAAAAGATCGTGCAGGTGGAAAGCATGGCAACAAAGGTGTAGAAGCGGCTGTATCTGCCATAAAAATGGTGGCTCTCAGAAACGAACTTGACCCCGAAGGAAACTTGTATTATTAATAAGCTTTAATAATGATACCAACAAAAAAAGACCTGAATATTGTCTTTATGGGAACGCCAGATTTTGCAGTGGCTCCTCTTGATGCTTTATTAAAGAATGGCTATAACATCAGCGCAGTTATCACTTCTCCCGACAAACAGGCAGGAAGAGGTTTAAAACAAAGCATGTCTTCAGTAAAGAAGTTTACTCTTGAACACAATCTGCACATTTTGCAGCCAACAAACCTGAAAGCACCGGAATTCATTGAGGAATTAAAAGCATTCAATCCGGATCTTCAAATTGTGGTTGCATTCCGAATGTTGCCTGAATTGATCTGGAAACTTCCACCTTTCGGTACTTTTAATCTTCATGCATCATTGCTTCCTCAATACCGCGGCGCTGCACCTATAAATTGGGCCATCATGAACGGCGAAACTGAAACCGGCGTTACAACATTTTTCATCAATGAAAACATTGATACAGGTAATATCATCATGGCTGAAAAAGTGGAGATTCTTCCTGCTGAATCTGCAGGAGAATTGCACGACAAACTCATGGACTGTGGTGCAAAACTTATTATCAAAACTGTAAATGCCATTCTTGAAAATAATATCAATGTTGTTTCTCAGGATGTAATTACAAGTTCAAATACAAACCTTAAATTAGCGCCAAAACTATTTAAAGAAGATTGTAGAATTAACTGGAACAACAATGCTGACAAAGTATTTAACCATATCCGTGGTTTAAGTCCCTACCCCGCTGCCTACACTGATTTAATTTCACCGGAAGGTGATTCTTACTATACGAAAATTTTCAGATGTAGTAAAGAAATCACAAGGCACCATTTCAGCACTGGTCAGATCATTACAGACTCCAACACACATCTAAGCATTGCTGTTATTGACGGTTTGATACATTTGCAGGAACTACAGATCTCTTCAAAGAAAAAAATGCCGGTTAGCGAGTTCCTGCGCGGCTTCCGGATAAATAATGACTGGAAGACAAACCTCGCTTGACAGCGAATTCAGTTTTCTACTGCAGGATTACCTGATTTTCATCGAAAGTTGTTAACAAAATCCATAATTTATCAACAATACAGAGCTTTTTGGAAGAAATCACTTGCATAGTGGTAGATAATCAATATCTTTGCTCTGTCAATTAAATTAATTTATTAATTTCTTTAAAAAATTAAACAAAACATGAACAAAGTACAATTAGTTGAAGCTATTGCTTCAGAAGGAAACATTTCAAAAGCTGCTGCAAAATGCGCATTAGAAGCATTTGTAAATTCAACAACAAAAGCCTTAAAAAAAGGCGAAAAAGTAGCATTAATAGGTTTTGGTACATTTGCAGTTAATAAAAGAGCTGCAAGAAAGGGCCGCAATCCACAAACCGGAAAAGAAATGAAAATTCCCGCCCAGAAAGTGGTAAAATTCAAAGCAGGTGCAACATTAAAAGGTAAAGTAAAATAATTTTTAAGTTGCTCTTTCTAAACAAAAAAGTCTCCAATCCCGGAGACTTTTTTGTTTTCTGACCATGTATGTTTACTTTTGCATTAGCTGTCTATTCTAACACAACAACAACATGCAAGAATTTAACCCCAATGATATTGGCAACATTAATAACAACATCTTCGGCTTTCCTGTTGACGAGGATGATGCAAAAATAATATTCATTCCTGTACCCTGGGATGCCACTGTCTCTTATAATGCCGGCACTGCAAAAGGCCCTGTAGCTATTTTTGAAGCCTCTTTTCAGGTTGATCTTTTTGATCCTTTCAAAGAAAATGCCTGGAATCCCATTTATGCAATGTGTGAGGTATCGTCGGATATAAAAGAGAAGAATGAAATTTTCAAATACCATTCCAACTATGTCATTACAAAATTAGCAGAAGGTAACGACCTGACTAAATCCAATGACATTCAAAATGCACTCAGGCTTGTTAACGCAGGAAGTTCCGATATTAATTCATGGGTAAAAACCAAATCGAAAGAATACATTGATAAAGGAAAACTTGTTGCTATTATTGGTGGTGAACATAGCGTTCCGCTTGGATTACTTCACACCCTGGCAGAAAAATTCAATGAATACGGCATCCTGCAAATAGATGCGCATGCAGATCTGAGAGATTCTTACGAAGGATTTGAATTTTCGCATGCTTCCATAATGAATAATGCATTGAAAATACCTCAGGTCAAAAAGCTCGTTCAGCTAGGTATCCGCGATTATTGTATTGACGAAAATGAAACAATAATTCAATCGAAAGGAAGAATAAAAACTTTTTTCGACAGGGACGTCAAGCATCGTTTGTATGAAGGACAGACATGGACCAGCATTTGTAACGAAATTATTGCAGAATTACCTGATCATGTTTACATCAGTTTTGATATTGATGGTCTTGATCCCAAATTATGCCCTAACACCGGAACACCTGTGATGGGTGGACTGGAAACTGATCAGGTGTTTTATCTATTTGAAAAAATAGTTCTGGCAGGAAAAAAAATAATTGGTTTTGATCTGTGCGAGGTTGCACCCGGCGAAAATCAGTGGGATGCCAATGTGGGAGCAAGGGTACTTTATAAATTAGCCAACATCATGGCAAAATCCAATAATATCTGATGACACACAAGCTGACCTATCAACAGAAATGCCAGTATTACGATTTCTTGTGCGACTTCATGACAGCAAACAGAAGACAAAGGTTTGATGATATTGCCAACAACAGGACGCGTCATCTGACCATTGTTTTGGAAGATTTGTTTCAGCCGCACAACGCCAGCGCTGTGCTTCGCACATGCGACTGTTTTGGGATTCAAGATGTGCATATTATTGAAAACGAAAACAAGTATAATGTCAACCCTGATGTTGCTCTTGGTTCCTCAAACTGGCTGACATTGCATAATTACAATTCGAAAGAATTCAACACACCGGATTGTCTTGAAAACCTGAAAAAACAAGGCTACACTTTGATCGCAACAACACCTCTTCAGAACAATTTAAAGTTGGAAGATGTAAAGATCGAAAACAAAACAGCCATTATTTTTGGTACTGAAAAAAACGGATTAACAGAGGCTGCACTTAAATTTGCTGATTCGTTCATGGTAATTCCAATGTATGGCTTCACTGAAAGTTTTAATATTTCTGTTTCAGCAGCCATTACTTTATTTTCGCTGACCGAACGCTTGAGAAAATCAGACTTTGATTGGCATTTGAGTAAAAAAGAAGAAATTGACATTAAAATAGACTGGGCAAAAAAATCTGTTCGATCATCGGAAATGCTGGAAAAACAGCACTTTCAGAAACTTTTTACAAATGTTGAAAAAACAAATTTCTAAGTAAATTTCAACGCAGGCATATTTATTATATCTTTGCGAATTCAAAAATCATTCAAATTAAAATTATTTATGGGAAAAGGTGATAAAAAAACAAAAAGAGGTAAAATTATAATGGGCTCTCATGGTGTTTCACGACCTAACAAAAAAGGACACCTGTTGTTTACAAAAAGGCTGCCAAAGCTGATGAAGCTGCAGCTGTTGAAAAGAAAACTTCAAAAAAAGTTGCTGCACAATCTACCGAAAAGAAATCTTCAAAAAAGGTAGCCGAGAATAAGGATGTAATTGTTGAAAACACTATTTTGGAAACTCCAGAGATACACGCTGAAGAAGCAGTAGTCGAAGTTCCAGCTGATAATGTTGAAGAAACAATTGCTGAAACTCCAAAAAAGAAATCAGCCAAAAAAGTAGCAGAGAATACAGTTGTTGATGCTTCTGAAGAACAACAATCTGAAGCTGCTGATAAGAAAGCCGCTAAAAAACCTGCTGCAAAAAAAGCTAAAAAAGATTCAACAGAATCTGCTGAATAAATTATTTTCAGATTTAATGTAGATATTAGTAAGAGGTCATAAGCCTCTTACTAATTTTTTATATACCTGCCCTCTTTCTTCAAAATTCTTAAACATGTCATAACTGGCCGCCGCCGGTGACAGTAAACATGTCCCATTAGGCCTGGTATTGATTTTGGCAGTCATGACTGCATTTTCAAATGTGTCAGCAAAGAAAATGTTTTGATTTTTTTTCGCTAATTTTTCAAGTCCTTTCATCATTCTCCTTCCTGCATCACCCAGAAAAATTATGTTTTTTACAGTTGATAACAGAAGAAACTCCAGCAAATGATCATAATCAATACCGCGGTCAAAGCCGCCAAGAATCAATGTTTCTACATCTACCAGCGTTTTTATTGCTTCAATTGTAGCTTCAGGTATGGTAGCAATTGAATCATTATAATATCTGACACCATCAAACTCGCCAACAAATTCAATCCTGTGCTCAAGACCTTTAAATGTTTTAATTCCTTCAGAAATTTTTTCATCAGGGATACCTGTGATTTTACAGGCACAGATCGCTGCCATTATATTCAACACATTGTGCTGTCCTTTCAAGTTGTGTTCAGAATTCAGATTGAATATTACAGTTTCACTCCTGCCATCTGAAAAAATAATTTCTTCATTGCTTACCCAACATCCCATTGATTGGGGCCGATTCAATGAATACCCATAAAATTTTCTATCCAATTTGTTATCCGTCATCAACTTTTTTATCAATGAGTCATCATCATTGAAAATAAAATTGTCAGAAGATTTTTGGTATAAGGTCAGGTGAAATTTAGAAAGCTGATAATCCTCAAAAGATAAATAATGATCAAGGTGTTCCTGGAAAAGATTCAATAGAATACCAATGTGCGGTCCTTTGGAAATAAACTCTAATTGATGAGATGACAATTCACAAACGATACGAGATCTTTCTGATATTTCTTCAATCATATCAAAAGGAGGAACACCAATATTCCCGACAAAAACGACATTTCTTGTGAAAAGTTTGATGATGTGGTAAATGAGACTGGAGGTTGTGCTTTTGCCTTTGGTTCCTGTCACACCAATGATCTGTTCTGAGTAATACTCAAGGAACAAATCTGTTTGAGAAGTTATCTTACCCCTGTCTATTTGTGCCTCTGGATGACTTAGAGAAATACCGGGAGATTTAAAAACAAGGTCGTATTCGGCAATTGAATTGAGATAATTCTCGCCGGTAATAATTTCAATGTTATTATCATTAATTCTCCGGACAATGTTTTCATTTTTGTCTGCAATAGAAATTTTAAGGTCAGAAAAATGCTTTCTTAAAAACCTGTATGTTGATTCACCTTCCCTGCCAAAACCAAGAATCAGCAATCGTTTTCCATTAATTATATTTTTTAAAAACTCAATCATTTAATTTTCGTTTTAATATTTTTTCAAAATTTTCAGGCAGGAAATGCTCATTATTAAACACACTCAAATGTTCTGAAAAATCAGTGTTCTTGTATAATTCAAAATTTGCTGATCGCTTATAATATTCCAATAGGAATGGGAGCTTTCCCTGATCATCCGTGATAATTTTACAAAGTGAGGCATTCACTTCATCAACCGTTCCGACACATTCAAAAGGTTTTGTTTCTGCGATTCCGATCAATTGATTGAATTCAGTAAGCAAATTTCTTTCTTCAAATAAATCCTTGCCAAAAATATCAATTATTTTCTCCCTTGCAACGAAAGGAGAAAGTATGATAAACGTGAACAAACATTTCGGGCAACTCCCACACCACACACCATTTTTACTACCTGCGTTACAACTTCTGAATACAGGAAAAAACGCAGGATTGGATGAAAATAATTTTGCGATCTGTAATTCATTTAACGGTCTTAAAAAACTAAAATAGTTAATATCCTCAGTGATGTATTTGCAATAATATTCTCTGAAATCTCTCTCAAATTTATACGACTTGGAGTATTGATGGTTTATCGCTGATCCTTCAATAGTGGCTTCATTAGCGCTCGATTCATTTGACAACGCAATGTATTTCTTCCCTGACATTGCAGCACTCAGCAATGTTATAAATGCCAACAATGCTGAAAAAGGTGTGTGTCCGTTAAGAAAACCCTGATCATTCATTTTTAATAATACAGGATCAATGGTTCTATTTACAATAAGGATCCTGTCATCGTTAAACCCGGCTGCAAATGCAGTTTCAGTACAGGCTGGTCGTGGATTTAAAATCAAAACTATATTGTCTGAAAATTCCTCCTTTAACAGATCAAGTGTTACCGAAGAATCCTTTCCACCACCAACAGGTATAAGCGCAGCATCACTTGTTTCAAATTTGGATTTTGGAAAAATCTCATCACTTTTTGAAATGATTTTAACAAAGTCATTGATATTGCCGGGTATTGAATTCAGATAAAAGAATTCGCCCAATCCGTTAAAATATAAATTCTTCCACCAGTCAATTTGTTCTTCATTCAGAAAACATGGTTCAATCAGTATCTCCGGAGGACAGGCAGCTTTCCAATAACTGATCAATTCTATCATGCCGATATGAAAAACAATATTGCGAAGCTTATTCTCTGCCATGTTGTCAGAGATCATAAACTCTTTAAATGGGATGTGTAACGAGGGTGAAAAAAAATATTTGCTATCCAGATTAAATTTAAATGAAATGTCAAGACTATGCTGATCCTTCCTGATATCAAAGCTTTCGTAAGTTAACCTTTTGTATTGTTCCCGAAACCTGAGATATTTTTTATGATTATCGCTTTTCTCCATAATTTATTGGTATATTTTTTGCCGTTAATGAATTGCTGAAATATCATTCAAAAGTACTAAAATGTAGAAATTTCAGTTTTATTTTTTGAAAAATAATTGAATTAATAAAGTTTGTAGAATGAAAACCGCTGATATAAAACCAACACAAGGCTCTTTACTTTTGTCTGAACCTTTCCTGAAAGACTTTTATTTTAGACGCTCTGTTATTCTTTTGGCTGAACATAATGAAAATGGTTCCTTCGGACTAATCATAAATAAACCTCTTGATGTTATGTTGAATGAAATTGTAAAAGATTTCCCTCCTTTTGAAACGAATGTATTTATTGGAGGTCCGGTAAACACTGATAGTTTGTTTGTCATACATACACTCGGAAGCAAAATCGAAAATAGTTTTCGTATCCTTCCCGGACTATACTGGGGAGGCAATATGGAAACGATCAAAGCAATGGTTGAAGCTAAAAAAATATCCAAAGAAGACATCCGTTTTTATATAGGTTATTCAGGTTGGGACCCAAAACAACTGGATAAAGAACTAGAAGATAACTCATGGGTAATTACCAAAGCCAAGCCAAAAGGAATTCTTTTTGAGCCACCTGAAGACATGTGGAAAAATCGTCTGAAAGAACTCGGCAAGGAGTATGCTCAATGGGTAAACTATCCAATGGATCCTATGATGAACTGATATTTTCAGGTTTCATTAGCCAAAAAACTAATGGTAATTCTCAATACCAATTGAATTATTTTTTAGAAGATGTGGCCTAGCTGATTAATAAAGTTCATAAACAATTCAGGTTTTAAAGCTATGGTAAATGCTGAACCAAACAGTGCTCCCCAAAAATGCGCATCATGACCAATATTATCGTTTGACTTCCGGGCCATGTATGCCGAGAAAACAAGATAAAGTATCCCGAAAATCGAAGCCGGCAGCGGAATTGGCAACAAAAACAGCATCAATTTAGATGCCGGAAGAAATAAAATGTAAGAAAAAACAATTGCAGACACAGCTCCTGATGCTCCTACAGCATTATACCAACTATCATTTTTGTGTTTTTCAAATGATGGCACCACAGATAAGAAAATACCGCCAACATAAAGCAAAACATAGTAAAGAATCCATTTTACCCCAAAATAATATTTCATTGCCTTTTCAACCTGTTCCCCAAAAGTGTAAAGAACAAACATATTAACGAGCAGATGTGTCCAGTCAGCATGAAGTACACCATAAGTGAAAAAACGATACCATTGTTTGGCTTCCCTGATAATATAAGGGTTGAACTTTAGCTTTGAAAAAAGTTCATTATTGCTAAAAGCAGGAATTGAAACAGCACAGGTAATAATGATAATTATCCACGTTACGAACATTTCTTGAAAAATTTAGTCTGCATAAAACTGAAGAAGAAAATCGAAAACCCAATGGCTTCAATGATGAGCCAAAAACCAAATTGCTATTCTATTTCACTTGTGAATAATCAATCTCTGAGCCAAGAACACTGTGAGGAACCATATAAACAGCAAATAAAATAATGGCTGCAATAATTGCCCATTTCCTGTCATACTTATTTTTGGAGAGTTTATAGAATGCTATTCCCCAAAAGATGAGTGCAACCAATGTTTTATTATCAGTAAGATCATGTCCGAATGGCCAGCCGGTCCAGTATGCATCAAAAGCATATTTCTGCATAATGGGACCCAGAATTGCACCACCAAAAAACAATGTAACTAGCGTTACAAAACTGTATCGGTATGTTCTGAAACCTTTAAAAATCGCCTCCAGTCCTGCTCTCGTTGAAAACAACATGGCCAGAAACATTAATAAAATGTGTGGAAAAAGAACTGAGTAAGGAACCACTCCCTTATACCTGATCACAACCCAATCATCAGACAAAACTGCTTTGTCAGTGCCCGATTCCAAAGTTATTTTATATTGTACTTTCCCGGCTGCAGGTTGAGGGGGTATTACGGCCACCAGATACTCTCCATCTCTCTTCATTGGAATTGAAGTGAGCGTATCTTTGCTTTTGAATCTTTTGTATTCAATTTTCCCTGAAATTTTAGTGTCGTTTGCTTCTATTTTTACAATTTCACCGGTTTTAGAATCAGAGGTAGTTGGAAGTCTGAATTTAATTTCGTTATTATGAAGTGTAACTTTACCGGTAACTGGGTACGAAGGTCCTGTCATCCGTTGAAAGACCGCAATAACAAGAGTGAATACAATTGCAAATATCCAAATCCAAAGAGATTTATGTTTTTTCATAACAAATAATTTATGCAAAAATAAGACTTATTTTGACAAGCATTGCTATTATCAATATTCCCTGACAAGGATCAGGGTCATTCTTCCATTAAAATGTGAACAAAAACCAATAATAACACTATCCTATTAAAAACTTTTTTTTCGGAAAGTAAATTGAAACGTTCCATTCTTATGAAAGAGACTCTCGAAAACGTCCGATAGTATAAAGAAGGGAAGTGTAATTATCAGAAAAAGCTTCTGGAAAAAGATATTGGAACCACCATATTCTGGTGCATAGCGCGCATTTCCTTTTAATCTTTCATACAAAACATCTCTTTTGGCAGTAAGCTTATTCAGGCAGCTTTGCACCCATCCGAAAGGATTTTGTTCTATGGACATCCATCGCTTGTGAATTAATTTAAACCCGAAAGTTTCCATGACTTTTATCAAATCATAAGGATCGAAAAAAAACAAATGCCTTGGGGGGTCCAGATGCAGCCATTGTCCTTTAAACATTTTCGCCTGCCATGAAGAAATATTAGGCATTGAAATAACAAGGGTTCCATCCTCTTTTAAAATGCTTTTAATTAAATGGAGTGTTTCCTTTGGGTTATCCAGGTGTTCAAAAACATGAAAAAGTGTAACGGCATCAAAATAACCATCAGCATAATCATCCTTCTTCAGTGTACCTATCTTTAATTTGATCTCTTTAACTTTTTTTGCACGTTCTGATGATCCTCCTTCCATTTCAATCCCATGGAGTTCGTAATCTCCAAATGTTGACAAATGCTGAAGAAACCGGCCGTTACCACAACCAATATCAAGTACCCTCGCTTTCGGCGATAATCGTAAAGACAAAAACTTTGCTCTCTTACGCCGGAACTTGTCAATAAAACCCTCAACGGAAAAAGCAAATTTACTATCACCTTCGCCATAATAAGAGGCATCATAAGCCATCTGTAATTGTTCCGGGGTTGGCTGTGGTGTAAGAAAAACAGCTTTACAATTATTACATTTGTTGATACCCCATAACCTTTCACTCGTATCCCTCGCAGAATACAGTTCAAAATTATCAGTAGTATTGCAAAACCGGCATGGAATGGGTGCTTTCACTCAGGAATTCATTTTATAAATTTCAAATTTTGCAATTCCGGTTCGTTGAAGAAAATGACAGAAAGAAGTTTTCAAAACCCCCAGTCCATATATTGTGCTACGCTTGAAATTTATTGATGAGCCTTCGCTAAAATATTTGGTAGGACAAGTAACTTCTGCTATTGAAAAACCTGCATAAACAACCTGCGACAGCATTTGATTGTCAAAAACAAAATCATTGGAATTCGCATGATAATTGATCTTTTTAAGCACAACACTTGAAAAAGCCCGGTATCCCGTATGATATTCTGAGATCTTTTCGTTTATTAGTATGTTCTGTGTAAAAGTAAGAAAGCGGTTGAAAAAATACTTATACAAAGGCATACCTCCTTTTAAAGCTCCTTTGCCAAGAATACGTGAACCCAGAACAACAGGGTACAGATCATAAGCAATAATATTGGCCATAGCAGGGATAAGTTTGGGTGTATACTGGTAATCTGGATGCAGCATGATCACAATATCAGCGCCAAGTTTCAGTGCAGTATCATAACAAGTTTTCTGATTGCCGCCATAACCGGTATTTTTTTCATGAACAACAACATTCCTGATACCTATTTTGCGGGCCACCTCAACTGTGTCATCAACACTGGCATCATCAACCACTATTACATCGTCAACTATTTCGAAGGGTATCTCCCTGTAAGTATCTTCAAGCGTTTTCCCTGCATTGTAAGCCGGAAGCACTACTATTATCTTTTTATTGTTTAACATCCAAAAAAATATCCATTTTAAATTGCATACAAATCTAATAAAATCATTCGATTTATTATTTTTGCATGAGAAAAAAAATAAAAACCATGAAAAAAACACTATTTACATTATTAGCAATTACAGTTATTTTTGGTTGCTCCAACAGTGACAAAAAAGTTCTCCACAACAATTTATATTTTTCCAATGACCTGGAAAGTGTGAAAGGATGGATGGAATACAACACTCTTCGACAGGGCAATGCTCATTCAGGAAATTACTATTCCACTACTGACAGCGCCTGGCAATTTAGCCAGACATTTGTTCTGCATGCCGGGGAAATATCTGCAAAACCTTTGAAAAAAGTTGATGTTTCCGTATGGGCAAATGTAAGTAAAGATCATTTCAATGGATGCATCGTTACCTGCATTACACGCAACGACAGCACAATTTTTTGGGCATCTTCAGACCTGAAAAATTTCTACAAAAAGACCGGTGAATGGTTTCAGGCAAATGCTTCATTCAATCTCCCTGCATCAATAATACAATCAGACAAAGTGAAAATTTATGTTTGGAATGTTGACGGGAAGTCCGAAATTAAAATGGACGATATGGAAATACAGTTCTACAATTAGCCATTGTTTCCCTGTTTGATATTGGGAAGATTCCATAACATCTCAACCCGGTTGTGATATTGATTTCAACCTGAAAAGTCTTCCTGTTTCAAAAGTTTAAATTTTCAACAGGATATCCATTTCTCAATTCACCGGAGAAGTATCCCCTGCAAGCCCTTTGAGCATCATGAAATGGGGTTTGTCAAGTGCATAATTGAGATGACCGGCTGAGCAGTAATCAGCATAAGCCTGCTTATAATTTTTCATCTCAAAATAAGCAGTTGAGCGGTTGATGTACACTGTCGGATCTTTTGGATTTTTTGAAAGCGCATAGTCATAGTCAGCAATAGCTTCAGTGTACATTTTTAACCCGGTTTCGGTCAAGCCGCGCCATGAATAACATTCCAGCTTTTTAGGATTTAGTTTTATTGAATGGTTAAGATCATTTAACGCTGCCTGATAATCTTTTTTCTGATAATACAGTATTCCTCTCCACATAAATGTTGCATCATTTTCAGGTTTTAATTTCATGCTTTGTTCAACATCAGTAAAGGATTGATCATACTTGCCGGTATTGTACAATGCTATTCCTCTCCACAGATAAGCATCAGCATCATCAGGTTTGATCTTTATGTAATAATCATAATCAGGAATAGATTCCTTGAACTTTTGCATTGAACTGTACGTATTCGCTCTTCCGATCAATGCTTCGCTGTCATTGCTTTTAGATTTCAATGCACTTGAAAAATCTTTTAATGCCAGCCGGAGATGGGTGGAATCTGAATTGTTTGGTCCATAAAAATTGTAATAGAGAACACCTCTATTGCTTAAGGCGCTGTGGAAAGTAGGATCAAGCTCCAGGCATTTATTAAAATCGGCCAGCGCTTTTTCATTGTTCTTAAGAAACCTGAAATAGTAGTACCCCCTGTTGTTGTAAGCAAAAGGAAGATTGGTTTTTTTGATCAGATCTGTGAAAAGAACTTCGCCGTCTTTCCAGATCCGTATGCGCTGAAATGTCAACACGGAAAATACACAAAGGCCAATAATGAGGATTGCAGGATACGCCCATTTTAAAATTGCAGCAAATTTCAATTTACTCTCTTGTGAAAAAACGTATCCTTTTCCAATGATGATAAACATTCCGATGTAGGGAATATAGCTGTAACGTTCGGCAACAATGGCGCCGCCGACAGGCAGCAATTGCAGCACCAATGCGATGGTGATTAAAAAAAAGAATGTTCCGAAAACAATGTCTTTACTGAATTTCCGTGAATAATAAACAAGGTAAGCAAGTATCAACATCACCACAGGGGCCACATAATACAACAATGGTAAATGTCCGTTTTGCCTGTCAGGATAAGAATACATATTTACAAGGTCAATGGGAACGATCATCTTTGCCAGGTATGTCATAGCTGCATAACTTGCAAGCAAAGGCCTTTCAAGCCATGAATACAAACGGGTGATGTCCTGTATGGCGCCTGCAGATTTTTGTGACATCACAGCTGCAATTCCAAATGAAATTCCAACAATAAAAAATGGAATTTTCCCTGCAATGGAACTACCTGTTTTACCAATAAAATCAATAAAATAATTTGAATGATTGGCCAATTTACTCTTCCATTTTTTACCATTATAAAAATCAATCAATATCAGCACAGCGGGAAGTATCACAGCCGCTGATTTTGACAAGCAGGATAACAGAAAGAACAAAAGTGATACAACATACAACTTTGTACTTTTCTCTTTTGAAGAACTGAACTTCATGTAAAATAACACCGACAATAAAAAGAAAAAAGTGTACATCACATCTTTCAATTCCGATACCCATGCAACAGATTCCACATGCATGGGATGAATGCCAAAGAATATTGCAGTAATAAAAGCGATCTCAGGATTTTTGATAAGCCGTTTGACAAAAATAAAAACTAAAACGACATCAGCCAGATGAAACACCAAATTGACAAAATGATAAAGAAATGGTTTTTCACCAACAAGGCTATATTGCAAAGCATATAGTATCGTGGTTAATGGATGGTAATTGCCTTTATAAAAAACAGTAAAAATCTGTGCAAGGTTGTGCAATGACAATTTATGCACAAGGTCATGTTCGATCACATAGCCGCCATCGTCCCAATTCTTGGCCCAGCCATTATCAAGTGATATAGCATAAACAATAGCTGTTACGACCACTGCTATTGAAATAAAAATAAGGTTCTTTTTTTGACTCTCTGCAGGTTTTGCGACCACAGGCTGTTTGCGGATGGTTACATTTGGCGCAGGACGACTTTTAATATTTGGTTTTTTATTAGCCATTGTTCTTATTTTATCAAAATAAAAGTGGACAAATTTACTTGATAAATTTCAATTATAATAATCACCGGTACCGCTCAGGCAGAAATGATAGCTTTATGGAATTAATCTTTCAAACATCTTACACTAAACTGGTCATGTTTTGGGTAGATATTTGTCCGATTTTATTTAACTGCTTATCTCCTTCTGTCAAGTTGAAGAATTTTTATAGATTTACACAGGAACAAAGAAGATCGTTACCGTGAGAATTTTTAGAAAATTTGAAATGTTGGGAAGTAAAGATAAAAAATGC
>Ga0073936_10006530_pt1 | contig 15357 bp, 15 predicted proteins | sample AliMusrvi5mmetaG_FD_87041 | JGI IMG/M metagenome (GOLD analysis project Ga0073936, IMG submission 87041) | Freshwater lake bacterial and archeal communities from Alinen Mustajarvi, Finland, to study Microbial Dark Matter (Phase II) - Alinen... | ecosystem: Environmental > Aquatic > Freshwater >... | reverse complement strand
TTAACCTTTAGACACTTTCGCGCGTCGGACCGTGGGCAACCTGCGGGGGCGGGCGGGAACAACATCAAACCTGGAAAGACAAAAATGATTCCTATTCTTGCAGAACTCACCGGTAATCTTCACGTCGGTATGGCGGCACTCGGCGCGGCTATCGGCGTCGGTTTCATTGGCATGAAGGCCTCGGAGGCCGTGGGGCGCAATCCTGGCGCGGCGACCCCCATCCTCGTCCAAGCCATTCTGAGCACCGCTTTCGCTGAAGGCATCGTGTTCTTCGCGATTTACCTCGTGAAATAACGTCTGGGTGGGTGCGGAGTCTTCCATGGCTACGCACCCGCCGATTTTTTGAATTTTAGCCTATGTTCATCGCTCCCATTTTAGCTGCGGCCCCTGGCCTTCTCGAAAGTCTTTTCGAGTCTGCTCGCCAGACCGGCGAACAGTTTGGCTTCAACTGGCCGCTGTTTCTCTCCAATGTCATCAGCTTCCTGCTTGTTTGCGCGCTGCTGAATCGCTTTGCCTATCGTCCGATTCTCGATGTGCTGGAAATGCGCCGCCAGCGGATCGCCGAGGGCTTGGAAAACGCGAAAAAGATCAAACAGCAACTTGCCGATGCCGAGGCGAAGCACGCGGAGATCCTGGAGCGCGCCAATGGCGAGGCCCAGAAGATGATCCACGAAGCCCGCGCATCTGCTGCGGCACTGGCGCAGACCCGCCAGCAAGAGGCTATCGCCGAAGCCGAAGGGATTATTGTCCAGGCTCGCGAAGCCAGCGTGTTGGAGCGCGACCGGATGCTTGCCGAACTGCGTCGCGAAGTGGCCCGGCTCGTGGTGAACACCACCGGTAAAGTCACCGGCAAGGTGCTCACTGTTGAAGACCAGCGGCGTTTGAGCGAAGAAGCCGCAAGGGAGATCGCCGCTTGATAACTCCTCCATAGGACCAATACGACCTATTCCATGAAAATCCCCAAGGAAGCCCGCAAACTTTCGCGTTCGCTCTTTCGGAGCAGCTTGACTGCCGGACGGATCGACCGCGTCAAGGTGTATGCCGTGTTGCGCGATGTGGCCGTTCGCAAGCCGCGTCATGCCATGAGCGCGCTCAAGGACTACCTGCGGCTCGTCCGCATGGAATTGGCCCGGCGTCACGCGATCATTGAGAGCGCTACTCCGCTCGAAGCGGACGCCGCTGCCCGGATTTTGAGTGATTTGCAGGCGCGCTTTGGAGCCGATATTACCCACGAATTTAAAGTCAACCCCACGCTCCTGGGCGGCGCTCGCATCCAGTTTGGCAGCGATGTCTGGGACGGCAGCGTCAGCGGTCGTTTGGACCGCCTGCAAAACGCCCTTAGCCACGCGTAGAAACCAAATCTCCCCTCAAACTCTTTCCAATCCATGAGCACCATTCTTCAAGAAATCGAATCGCAAATCGCCAACCTCAAGACCTCGACGACCCGGACAAATACCGGCGTGGTTCGGGAGTCCGGCGACGGCGTGGCAAAAATCGAGGGGTTGAGCGAAGTGATGCTCAACGAAATGATCGAGTTTCCCGGTGGCCTTTACGGCATCGCGCTGAACCTGGAAGAAAACGAGGTTGGCTGCATTTTGATGGGCGACGCGACCAAGGTCAAAGAGGGTGACATCGTTAAAACCACAGGCCGTCTGCTTTCTGTTCCCGTCGGCAAGGGGCTGCTGGGACGCGTGGTGGACGCACTGGGCCAGCCGCTTGACGGCAAGGGACCTATTGCCTCCAACGTGCTTTACCCCGTGGAAAAAATCGCCCCCGGCATCATCAAGCGCAAAGGCGTGAACCAGCCAGTGCAGACCGGCATCATGGCCATCGACGCGATGATTCCCATTGGACGCGGTCAGCGCGAGTTGATCATCGGCGACCGCGCCACCGGCAAGACCACCATTGCCATCGACACCATCATCAACCAGGCCCGCATCAACAAAGCCAATGCCAGCAAGCCGGGTTTCCGCCCCATATACAGCATCTACGTTGCCGTCGGGCAGAAGAACTCCAACATCGCCCGCACCGTGGGTGTTCTGACCGAAGCGGGCGCGATGGAATACACCATCATCGTTGACGCCTCGGCTTCGGATTCCGCCACCAACCAATACATCGCGCCGTTTGCGGGTGCGGCGATGGGCGAGTGGTTCATGGATAACGGCATGGATGCTTTGATCATCTTCGACGACCTTTCCAAACACGCCGTCGCCTACCGTCAGGTATCGCTTTTGCTCAAGCGTCCCTCAGGCCGCGAGGCGTATCCCGGCGACGTGTTCTATTTGCACAGCCGCCTGCTGGAGCGGTCTGCGCGCGTCAACGAGAAGAACGGCAACGGCTCGCTCACCGCGCTGCCGATCATCGAGACTCAGGCGGGCGACGTTTCGGCTTACATTCCCACCAACGTCATTTCCATCACCGACGGCCAGATTTATTTGGAAACTGATCTCTTCTACCAAGGCGTGCGCCCGGCCATTTCTGTGGGACTCTCGGTGAGCCGCGTTGGCAGTGCCGCGCAGATCAAGGCCATCAAGCAGGTTGCCGGAAAGGTGAAAGGCGAGCTGGCCCAGTTCCGCGAACTCGCCGCGTTTGCCCAGTTCGGCAGCGATCTCGATGCAGGCACCAAGGCCAAGCTCGACCGCGGCGCGCGCATCGTACAGCTTTTTACCCAGCGGCAATACAACCCGATGGCCGTGGAAGAACAGGTCGCTGTATTGTGGGCCATCCAGAACGGCCACATGGACGATGTGCCGGTGGACCGGATTAAAGAGATGCAGGCCAGCCTCCAGGAATTCCTGACCACCCGCAAACGGCGCCTCCTCGAAACCATTCGCGAAGCGGGCGCGATCAGCAAGGAACTCAACGATGAACTCGCCTCCACACTGGTCGAGTTCAAGTCCACGTGGCGTTAAGGTATGGCCGCTAACACACGCGATATTCGACGCCGGATCAAGTCGACCAACAACACGGCGCAGATCACAAAGGCGATGCAGATGGTCGCCTCCGCCAAGATGCGCAAGGCGCAGGGCTTGGCGCTGGCTGGACGCCCCTATTCGGAGTTGATCAACAAAGTGCTCGTCTCCGTTAAGCAGCACACCGATGTGATGTTGCACCCGCTGCTCGAAGTGCGCGAGGTGGGGAGGGAACTGGTCCTTGTGATTTCCACGGACAAAGGGCTTTGCGGCGCGTTGAACACCAACCTCCTGCGCGAGGCCAATACCTTCGATCCAGATAAAACCAGCTTCGTCTCCACCGGACGCAAGGCGCAGCAGCACCTCGCCCGGATGAAGCGCAATCTCATCGCCGATTTCCCGCTCCCCGACGCCCCGGCGCTCCGCGACACCAAGCGAATTTCCAAGTTTTGCATCGAAAAATTTCTCTCGGGGGAAGTCGATAAAGTGACGGTGCTCTACACCAAGTTCCTCAATACGCTCACGCAACAGCCGATCGCGCGGACGCTGTTGCCGATCAGTCCGTTCGACCTCCCCGCCGCTAAGGACACGGAGGCGAATGCCTCGAAGTCCGCGGTGCTTCCGGTCAATACGGAAGACCGCAATGGCTACCTTTACGAGCCGAGCGCGGAGGAAGTTCTGGGGAGCATCCTGCCGCACTACCTCCATTTCCAGATTTACCAGATGGTTCTGGATGCGCGGGCTAGCGAACATAGCGCGCGGATGGTCGCCATGAAGAGCGCCACCGACAACGCCCAGCAACTCATCAAAGACCTCACCCTGGAGTACAACAAAGTGCGTCAGGCAAGCATCACCACCGAACTGCTCGAAATCTCCACCGCCCAAATGGCGCTGGGCTAACCCATCTTTTTCATGAACACAGGCACCATCGTCCAAGTCATCGGTCCCATTGTGGACGTCGATTTCTCCGCCACCGGCAAACTGCCCTCCATCTATGACGCGCTCGAAATCGAGTATGAAGTCAATGGCGGTAAACACAAAGTGACGCTCGAAGTCCAGCAACACCTCGGCGAAGGCTGGGTGCGCAGCATCGCGATGTCCACCACCGAAGGGCTCAAGCGCGGCCTGCAAGTTACCGACACCGGCGCGCCCATCTCCGTCCCTGTGGGCGAGGGCGTTCTCGGTCGTGTTTTCAACGTCACTGGCGACCCTGTGGACGAGCGCGGCCCTGTGACCTTTACCAAACGCTATCCCATCCATCGCAAAGCCCCGGCGCTGGTCGATCAGGAAACCAAATCGAGCGTGCTGGAGACTGGCATCAAAGTTATCGACTTGATCTGCCCCTTCACCAAGGGCGGCAAAGTCGGTGCGTTCGGCGGTGCGGGCGTCGGCAAGACGGTGGTCATCATGGAGCTGATCAACAACATCGCCAAAGGCCACGGCGGATACTCCGTTTTCGCGGGCGTTGGCGAGCGGACCCGCGAAGGGAACGATCTCTACACTGAAATGAGCGAGGCGGGTGTCATCAACCAGCAAAACCTCGCTGCGTCCAAGGTCGCTCTTGTTTATGGCCAGATGAACGAACCTCCCGGCGCGCGTCTCCGCGTTGCGCTTTCGGCCCTCTCCATGGCCGAGTATTTCCGCGATGAGAAAAATCAGGACGTGCTCCTTTTCATCGACAACATCTTCCGCTTCTCGCAAGCGGGCGCGGAAGTCTCTGCGCTGTTGGGACGCACCCCGTCGGCGGTCGGCTACCAACCCACCCTCGCGGCGGAAATGGGCGATCTGCAAGAGCGCATTACCTCCACCAAGAGCGGCTCTGTCACCTCCTTCCAGGCCGTCTATGTGCCGGCGGACGACTTGACCGACCCTGCTCCCGCCAATACCTTCGCGCATTTGGACTCCACCATTGTGCTGGAGCGTTCCATCGCCGAACTGGGCATCTATCCCGCCGTCGATCCGCTTGCCTCCACCTCCAAGGCGCTCGCGCCGGAGGTCGTCGGCGACGAACACTACAACGTCGCGCGCGGCGTGCAGCGGGTGCTCCAGAAATACAAGGATTTGCAGGACATCATCGCCATCCTGGGCATGGACGAGCTTTCGCCCGAGGACAAGCTGACCGTCTATCGCGCCCGCAAAATCCAGCGGTTCTTGAGCCAGCCCTTCCACGTCGCCGAAATCTTCACCGGCACCAAGGGGCAGTATGTCTCCATCGCCGAGACCGTGCGCGGGTTCAAAGAAATTCTGGAAGGCAAACACGACGACAAGCCCGAAGCGAACTTCTATATGAAGGGCGGCATCGACATGGTGACGGTTTAATTTGTTCCTATGGCCAACACACTCCGGCTCGAAATCGTGACTCCGCAGGAGAAAGCTTATGCGGAGGATGTCAGCATGGTCGTCATCCCCGGCGTCGAGGGGGAGATGGGTGTCTATCCTATGCATATTCCCGTCATGACGGAGATCAAGCCGGGCGTGCTGAAAATCCTCAAGGACGGACTGGAAAGTGACTTTGCCGTGGGCGAGGGATTCGTGGAGATTACGCAGGATCATGTCACCGTCCTGACCGACATGGCGGTTGCGGAAAGCGCTATTGATGTGCATGCCGTGGAGCGCGCGATCGAGCGTGCCCAAACCGCGCTGCGCAATGCTGAGACATTGAATGCGGAGGAGATCGCCACCACCGAAGCCACGCTGCAAAAATCGCTGGTGCAACTGCACCTCAAGCGGCGCAATAAATAGAGGCGAGGAGGCGGTTTACTTGCCTTTTTTTGGGGCTTCGGCGAGACGGGAGACGGTGAGCTGATATGTGAAGTTACCCAACTTTAGAATCTGAATGGGCTCGCCGAGCTGCAGCCGGACGCTCGCGGTAGAGGTAGTGTTGCTCGACCCCCGATTTTCGGTGACAAACAATTGACTGAGCACATAGCGGACAAGAAATGTTCCACCCTCTTCGGGGACAATGGTGCCGCTAAATCCGATTAGCGGGTCGGCTGCGTTGGTTGAGAACTGAGTGGTGGCAACCACGCAGGAGATTTCCCCAATTTGTTGCTCCTTTTCCGTGACTATCAGCTTCAACTGAAGGTTCTCAGGAAGAACTTTACCTCCTCCTCCCGGCTCAGGTGTGGATATTGGTACCGGTGGCATTGGCCGCCTTGTTGTCGGTTGGGGAGTTTGAGCCAATGCGAGAGAGGAGATGAGGCAGAGGGTGAGAACGAGTGTTTTCATGGTTTTTCCTAGGTGCTTCCGGGCGTGCGCTACGGAAGGGATGTAGCAAAGCGGCGAGGCTGACACAATGTTTTTCAGTATGCGCGCGAACCCTTTCCGGCTGGCGCTATCGGGCTTTGCCTGATTAAATCCCGCCTCGCATGTCTCTCGAAACCCATCTTCCCGGTGCGCGGCGCGCTTTGGCGCTGCTGCTTGGGATCAATCTTTTTAATTACATCGATCGCTACATCCTTGCGGCGTTGGAGCCGGAGATTCGCAAGGCGCTTTTTGCTGCGAATGATCCCGATGCGATGGGCAAAAGCGGGATGCTGGCGACGGCGTTCCTTGTCAGCTATATGGTCGTCGCGCCGCTTTTCGGGTGGCTGGCCGACCGTTCTTCACGCTGGATGCTCGCCGGGATCGGTGTGGCGGTCTGGAGTCTGGCCAGCGGCGCGTCCGGGTTGGCCGGTTCGTTTGCCATTCTTTTGATGACCCGCGTGTTTGTCGGGGTGGGGGAGGCCGGGTATGGTCCGGCGGCTCCGACATTGATCGCCGATTACGTCGCGGAATCGGTCCGGGGCCGGGTGCTTTCGTTGTTTTACTTGGCGATCCCCGTGGGGAGCGCTCTCGGGTATGTTTTCGGCGGCGTGGTGGGGGGAACCTGGGGATGGCGTTGGCCGTTTTATCTCGTTACCCTGCCGGGATTGGCGCTTGCCGGGTTATGTTATTGGATGCCGGAGCCGCGCAAGTTGCTGGCGCGGACCTCGGCGATGCACCGCCCGGCGTCGGCATTTTGGCACGATCTGCGCGGACTGTTGCACAACCGCTCCTATCTCTTCAATACGGCGGCGATGACGGCGATGACCTTTGCCATCGGGGGGCTTTCATTCTGGATTCCCTGCTACATCCATGAATACCGGGGGCAGCCGGATTTGGGGCGGATCAACACGCTATTTGGCGCGATCACCGTGGGTGGGGGACTTCTGGCGACCCTTTCCGGCGGGGGGCTGGCGGACTGGGTGAGTCGGCGTCATCCCGGCGGCTATTTTCTGGTATCGGGCGTGGGGATGCTGATCGCTTTTCCGCTGACGCTTCTGATGCTCGTCACGCCTTTCCCGTGGTTCTGGGTGATGCTGTTTTTAGTGGAGTTCTTCCTTTTCTTCAACACTGGCCCGGCCAATGCGGCGCTGGTGAACGTCACGCGGCCCTCTATTCGCGCCACGGCTTTTGCGGTGAACATTTTTCTTATCCATGCCTTTGGGGACGCAATTTCGCCTCCTTTGATCGGAGCCATCGCCGACCGCTGGAGGATGAATGCGGCGTTTTTGGCGGTTTCGGGGATGATCGCAATCGCTGGACTTTTTTGGATTTTGGGTGCAAAATTTCTCGAAAGCGATACACAAGCTTCGGCCGATTTCACCGAATCGTAACGCGGCTGTCACTAGAGCTTCATTATTTTCCCCAAAATACCCGGAACATGAGTACCCCTAACGCCGCATCTGCGGCCAATGTTGCCGACAAGCTTACGCCTAACGCCAAAACCCAGCAGCTTTACCGGCTGCGTATTGCGGAGTCGCGTGGGGATGTCGAAGCGGCACAACGTCTGCGCTATCAGGTATTTAACGTGGAAATGGGGGAGGGGCTTGCCAGTGCTGCGGAGACCGGGATGGACGTGGACCGCTTCGATGACGTTTGCGATCACCTTTTGGTTGAGGAAATTGCCAGCAATACGCTGGTGGGGACATACCGGGTGCAGATGGGCGACCGGGCACTGGCTGGAGCCGGATTTTACAGTGCACAAGAATTCGATTTCACCCCGTTCCTTCCCCGCGCGGCGGAACTGGTGGAACTCGGGCGCGCTTGCGTTCACAAACAGCATCGCAATCTGATTGTGTTGGGTCTGCTCTGGAAGGGGATTGCCCACTACGCCAAAGCCCACGGGGGCCGCTATTTGATGGGATGTTCCTCGCTGACTTCCCAAGACCCTGCGGAAGGCATGGCGCTCTTCAATACGCTCAAGGACCGCTATTTCGCCGATCCGGATTGGCAGACGCGTCCGATGCCCGGTTACGAATGCTGTGCGGAGCCGCTCACCACGCCGGTGCGCGCGCCGAAGTTGATGAGCGCGTATTTCTCCCTAGGAGCTAAAATTTGTAGTGCGCCTGCTTTGGATGCGGAGTTCAAGACGATTGATTTCCTGACGCTGGTGGATATCCAGGCATTGCCTGCAAGCGTGGTGGCGCGTTACGACTTGCAGTAGGATTCCTTTCACCTGCTTCATGATTGCCTCCCTGCGCTTTTTCAGAATTCTCTTTCGGATCCTCAAAATCCTTTGGACGGTCGTTGTCGCTGGATTGACTTATTTCTTCGCTGTTCGGCTGACCGGGCGCACCGGTTCCATTGTCTTACGCGCAGCTTGGCTACAGCAACAGGCGCGGCGTTTTCTCTGGGCGCTGGGGATCGAGCCGAATTATGAAGGACAGCCGCCCCGGCAAGGCGTCATGGTGAGCAATCACGTCAGCTATCTGGATATCATCGTCCACGCTGGCCGCATGCCGCTGGTGTTTATTTCCAAGTCGGAGGTAGCGGATTGGCCTGTTTTTGGGCCGCTGACCCGTTGGGCAGGCACGCTGTTTATCCGGCGCGATCTTCGCAGCGACGTGCTGCGTGTGGCGGCAGAAATGCCATTGGTTGTGGGATCGGGGACTGTGCTCACCTTTTTCCCGGAGGGGACCAGTTCGAGCGGCGAGGGGGTGCTCCCTTTCCGCACGCCGCTCCTTGCGCCGATTGTCGAGAACGGCTGGATGGTGACTCCGGCGTTTGTTCGCTATGCACTCGAGCCAGGGGATGGCGCGGTGGAAGAGGAGGTCGCCTACTATAAGCCCGAAACGGTTTTCGGTCCGCACCTGCTCAATTTGCTGGGCAAACGGCGCGTCCGCGCAACGGTGACTTATGGCCAACCGCAGGTACCCGGCTCCAACCGTAAAACGCTGGCGAACCGACTGCGTGACGAGGTTTGTGAGTTGGGTGGATTGCCTAAAACTACGCTGGCAACAGAGCAGGACTGATTTGCTGGAGGTTTGATTTGCCTCCCCCTGCATTTTCAGGTTTTCAAACGGAGGGATAGGGGCGTATTCTCAACCTCTTTCTCATGAATTTCGTCAAAGTCGCTGTTGTTGGAGCATCGGGTTATTCCGGTCAGGAGTTGATCCGCATTTTAATGCGGCATCCGGGGGTGGACCTTGTCTGCGTCACCTCGCGTCAGTTTGCGGGGTAATCCATTGCCCAAGTCTATCCCCGGTTTCAGCATCATCGGTTCTCCGAGGTGAAATTCAGCGCGTCAGACGCGGCGGCAGTGGTGGCCTCCGGAGCGAAGGTGGCGTTTCTTGCGCTGCCGCATGGGTTGGCTCACGAATACGCCAAGCCGCTGCTGGAGGGGGGGCTGAAGGTTATTGACTTGAGCGCCGATTTCCGCATCAAAGACCCCGCTGTTTTCCAGGAATTTTATGGCGAAGCTCATCCCGCTCCCGAGTTGCTCGCGCAGAGCGTCTATGGGCTGCCGGAAGTGTATCGGGAGCAAATTCGCGCCTCGGATTTGATCGCCTCGCCCGGCTGTTACCCGACGAGCATTCTGCTGCCGCTGATTCCCCTGTTGCGGGCGCGGTTGGTGAAGCCTTCCAGCATTTTGGTCTCCAGCATGAGCGGCGTGAGCGGTGCGGGCCGCAAGGCGGCGATTGACTATCTCTTCTGCGAATGCAACGAGAGCGTGCGGGCTTACGGCGTGCCCAAGCACCGGCATCTCTCCGAGATTGAGCAGGAACTTTCCGCTGCGGCGGGCGAGCGGGTGGTCATCAGCTTCACGCCGCATCTCATCCCGGTGACCCGGGGCATTGTGACCACGACGTATGCCGACCTCGCGCCGGGCGTGGGCGCTCCAGAGATCACTGCTGTACTGGAAGCGGCCTACAAGAACGAGCCGTTTGTGCGCTTGCAGGGTTCGAACGGGAGTGCCGACATCAAGAACGTCACGCATACCAACTACATCGATATTGCCTGGCGGCATGATCCACGCACCGGTCGGGTGGTGCTTTTGAGCGCCGAGGACAATCTCGTCAAGGGAGCCTCCGGTCAGGCTGTGCAGAGCTTCAATATCCTTTTTGGCTGGCCCGAAACCGAAGGGCTTTAACGCTTTCATCCCGCACCATTATGAACAGTTTCACCGAAATCCCCGGCGGCGTCACCGCCCCGCAATCCTTCACTGCTGGCAGCGTTTTCGCGGGCATCAAAGCAACTAATACCTCCAAGCCGGATATGGCATTCATTTGCTCCACGGTTCCCGCCGTGGCGGGGGGGACGTTCACAACGAATAACGTCAAGGCTGCGCCGGTGCGCGTTTCGCAGGCGAATATCCGCTCGGCGGAGACCCGTGCCATCGTTGCCAACAGCGGCAACGCCAACGCTTGCACGGGTGTGATCGGCATCGATCATGCCAAGCGAATGACCAAGGCGACGGCTAAGGCGCTCGGGATCAAGGAACGCCAGGTGTTGGTCTGCTCTACGGGCCGCATCGGCGTGCCGCTTCCCATTGAGCGGATGGAGGAGGCCATCGCGCAGGCTCCCAAAGTACTTTCTGCCAGTGGCAGCTTGAAAGCAGCGAAAGCGATCATGACCAGCGATACCCACACCAAGGAAATCGCGGTGGAACTGACGCTTTCTGGCAAAAAAGTGCGCATCGGCGGCATCGCCAAGGGCGCAGGCATGATCGACCCGAACATGGCCACCATGCTCTGCTTCATCACCACGGACGCGGCCCTGAGCAAAAAATTGCTGCAACAGGCCATTTCCGATGCGGTTGAGCAATCCTTCAACCGGATCACCATCGACGGCGACATGAGCACCAACGACACCGTGCTCATCCTGGCCAACGGTGCCGCGGGCAATGCAGCGTTACGCGATGGACAGAAGGATTTTGATCGTTTCCAGAACGCTCTCAACCACGTTTGCTGCGCCTTGGCGCGGGTGATCGTAGAAGACGGCGAGGGGGTCAGTAAATACGTTACCGTCCAAGTACGCGGCGCCAAGAGTCGACAGGATGCCCGCAAAGCCGCCGAAGCTGTTGCCAATTCCACGCTTACCAAGTGCTGCTGGTTTGGGGGCGATCCCAACTGGGGCCGTGTCATGGATGCCATCGGCTATTCAAAGGCTCGCGTGCGTGAGGAAACGGTGGATATTTATTACGACGGACTCATCGCCGTACAGAATGGCACCGTTGCAGCGACGCCGTTTTCCAAGCTCAAGGAAGTCGTCGCCAACAAGCGCTTTACCATCACCGTGGATCTCCATATCGGCGAGGCGGAATACACTGTATTCACCACTGACCTGACGACGGCCTACGTTGAGTTTAACATGGGCGAGTGATTTTTGGATTGCGCAAACGGCGGGTTGGATTTCCAATGATCGTTTTTCCACCGATCCACTGTAGCTTTTTAAGATGAATCACGTTTCTCATCTCGCCCGCACCGAATCGCTGATTGAAGCCCTGCCCTTCATCCAGAAGTATCGCGGTCAGCTTTTCGTGATCAAATATGGGGGCAGTGCGATGGAGGATGAGCATGCCGTGGAACGGTTGCTGCGCGATGTTGTCTTTCTGGAAGCCGTCGGCATCAACCCGGTCCTGATTCACGGCGGAGGTAAGGCTATCACCACGCGGATGCGCGAAGCGGGGATCAAAGCGCGGTTTGTCAATGGCCTGCGCGTTACCTGCGAACAGTCGATTCACATTGTTGAGGAAGTCTTGAGTGGTGTCATCAACCCGAAGATCGTCGAGACGATTAACGAATTTGGTGGGCGCGCGGTGGGCATTCACGGCAAAGACGTTTTTCAGGTTACAAAGCTCCCTGCGCAACAGGACGAGAAAGGCGGATCGGTCGATCTCGGCTTTGTCGGTGAAGTAACCGGCGTTACCTTGGATCAAATTCAGAAAGCCGTGAATGAAGAGATTGTGCCGGTGGTCTCGCCCATCGGACGGGATGCATCGGGAGCCGTCTTCAACATCAATGCTGACACTGCGGCGGGTGCTGTTGCGGCGGCGCTTGGCGCGGCCAAGATAATTTATTTGAGTGATGTCCCCGGTATTATGCGCGATCCAAAACAGGAGGATTCGCTCATTTCCACATTATCCATCGCAGAAGTGCAGGGATTGATCGAGGAGGGGATTATCGCTGGAGGGATGATTCCGAAAGTTGCATCCGCCATGAGCGCCATCGAGAAGGGCGTCAAAAAAGTACACTTCATTGACGGACGCATCCAGCATTCGATTTTGTTGGAAGTATTCACAAACAGCGGCGTCGGCACGGAGATTGTCGCCTGATTTTTAAACCAGTTTTGGGAGATTCAAAATGGAAAGCACGCTTGAATTGTTTGAACAATATGTAATCCCGACCTACGGGCGGTTCCCGCTGGTGCTGGAACGGGGCGAAGGTTGCCGCGTCTGGGACGAGGCGGGGAAGGAATACCTCGACTTCGGGGCCGGCATCGCCGTCTGTTCCGTGGGCCACAGCCATCCGCGCGTGGCGGAGGCCTTCTCTCGGCAGGCTCGCAAGCTCATCCATACGTCCAACCTTTATTACACGCGGCCCCAAGGGGAACTGGCCAAGCGGCTCGTGGGCTATTCGGGTCATCCTGGCAAAGTTTTCTTTGCCAACTCCGGAGCCGAGGCCAACGATGGACTCTACAAGCTTGCCCGCAAATACGGCAACGAAGCTCTCTCTCCATTGTCGCGGCATGCCGCTGGAGAGCAGCTCGATTATGCCACCAACCGGTTTGAAGTTCTCACGTTCGACGGTTCCTTTCACGGGCGGACGCTTGGAGGCATTGCTGCCACCGGGCAGGAGAAAGTCAAAAAAGGATTTGAGCCGATTACGCCCGGATTTCGCCATGTGCCCTACAACGATGCGCCGGAACTCTCCCGGGCCATCGGACCGGATACGGTTGCCATTTTGATGGAGCCGATCCAGGGGGAAATCGGCGTGCGCCCGGCGACGATCCAGTTTTTGAAAGCTGTCCGCAAGATTTGCGACGACCATGGTTTGCTTCTCATGTTCGATGAGATTCAATGCGGCTTGGGCCGGACAGGTGACTGGTGTGCTTGGAAAACTCTTGTGGGTGAGGAAGTTATCCCCGATGCAGTAAGCTGGGCTAAAGGCATTGCGGGCGGATTTCCGCTCGGCGCATTCTGGGTGCGTGATCGGAAGATCACGCTCAAGAACGGCACTGAAGTAAGCCTGGCGAATCTGCTCGGACCCGGCACCCATGGGTCAACCTTTGGTGGCACGCCACTCGGCTGCACCGTTGCCAATGAGGTCCTTTCCATCATCGAAGAAGAAGGCCTCCTCGCCAACGCCCGCGAAATGGGCGCATATGCCAAAGCCGCTCTTGAAGGATTGCATTCGCCGCTCATCCGGACCGTCCGGGGCGTGGGGCTGATGATCGCCTTTGAATTGGCGCCCGATTTCTCCGAACACTTCGGCGATCAGCGTCCGCCTGCTCTGGCGCTCATTGCGAGGTTGCACGAAGCCGGGCTGTTGAGCATTCCCTCCGGTACGCACAGCATCCGGTGGTTGCCTCCGCTCAACGTTACCCGCGCGGAGATCGACCAGGCTGTGGAAATTTTGCGCACAGCGCTATCATAAAATTCACCCTTTTTTCCCATGAAGCATTTGCTTTCACTTGAGTCGCTCTCCGGGAGCGACATGGCCGAAATCCTCGCATTGACGCAGACGCTCAAGGCGACGCGAGGCCATCACACGGAACACCCGCTGCGGCATCAGTGCTGGGGAATGATTTTCAGCAAATCCTCCACGCGCACCCGCGTCAGCTTTGAGGTCGGCATCCGCGAACTGGGAGGCGACGTCCTTTTCCTGAGCGCCAACGACATTCAGCTTGGGCGTGGCGAGCCAATCAAGGACACCGCGCGCGTGATGGGTCGTATGTTGCACGGTGCCGTCATCCGCACCTTCGCTCAAAGCGATGTGGAGGACTTCGCCCGTTACAGCAACATCCCCACCATCAACGCCCTCACTGATGACGAGCATCCGTGCCAGATATTGGCCGACCTCTTCACCATCCAGGAGAAACTTGGCACCTACGAAGGCAAAACGATTACGTTTATCGGCGATGGCATGTCCAACGTGGCGCGTTCGTGGATATGGGCCTCCTCCAAGCTCAACTTTACCCTGCGTATTGCCTCGCCCAAGCCGTTCCAGCCATCGCCGGAACTGATTGCGCGGGCGGGTGGTGACATCCTCGTTACCGACGATCTCGCTGCTGCGGCTTCAGGGGCTGACGTGCTCTACACCGACGTCTGGGTCAGCATGGGGACGGAGAAGCAGACGGAATATCGGCTTGCTCAACTCGCTGGGTTCCAGATCAACTCCACTCTGCTGGAAAAAGCCGCGCCGGGAGCGCTGGCCATGCACTGCCTGCCCGCCTACCGAGGCAAGGAGATCACCGACGAAGTAATGGAATCCCACGCCGACACCATCTTCACCGAGGCCGAGAACCGTCTCCACGTTCAGAAAGCGATCATTACCTGGCTCCTGAAATAAGGACCATGAAAACACCCATCCCAGGCGGATTTCTTGCAGTTGTCGAAGGGATCGACGGCACGGGCAAATCGACCGTCGCCGCGCTGCTGGCCCAATGGTGTGGAGAACGCGGCCTCGCGTGCGTGTTCTCCAAGGAACCGACTGGCGTTTCCCATGGGCGCAAGCTCCGGGAGTCAGCCAACACCGGGCGGCTCTCGCTGGACGAAGAACTGGAACTCTTCCGGCTCGATCGCAAAGAGCACGTCGAGCGGAGCATCGGCCCGGCGCTGGCGGAAAATCAGATCGTGATCCTGGACCGGTATTACTGGAGCAACGCGGCCTACCAAGGTGCGCGTGGAGCCGATTTCGAGCAGATCATCGCTGCCAATGAAGCCATCGCCCCTATTCCCGATTTGATTCTCTTCCTGGACATCGATGTGAAGGAGAGCATCGAACGCATTCACGGACGCGGCGACGCCCCCAACGACTTTGAAGGCCGGGAGTATCTGGAAAAAGTGCGGGCGATTTTCCAAACCTTGCACGTGCGCGGTGACCGCCCCTCGGTGCGCATCGACGCCAGCCCCGACTTGCGCTCCGTTTGCGCTGAAGCATTGCGGGTATTTCAGGACGCGGCGCTCAAGAAGATTATAAGC
>Ga0073936_10006529_pt1 | contig 15357 bp, 6 predicted proteins | sample AliMusrvi5mmetaG_FD_87041 | JGI IMG/M metagenome (GOLD analysis project Ga0073936, IMG submission 87041) | Freshwater lake bacterial and archeal communities from Alinen Mustajarvi, Finland, to study Microbial Dark Matter (Phase II) - Alinen... | ecosystem: Environmental > Aquatic > Freshwater >... | reverse complement strand
CGGTCATGCGGTCGGCCACTACCTCTCCGGCTGTGCGCTGGCATACCAAAGCAGCGCCAATGACAAGCTCAAGCAGCAGTCAGCGCAAGTGGTCGCGGGCATGGCCGAGTGCCAGGCCAAATTCCCCAGCGGCTACCTCAGCGCCTATCCGGAGGAATTGATCGACCGGGTGGTCGCCTGCAAGGGCGTCTGGGCACCCTGGTACACATTGCACAAGATCTATGCTGGGTTGCTCGACCAATACCAACTCTGCGGCAACAAACAGGCGCTGGAGGTCCTTGAGAAAGCCATCGGCTGGGTGGATTCCCGCATGGGCCAACTCACCGATCCTCAAATGCAGGCAATGCTCAATTGCGAGCACGGCGGCATGAACGAAATCCTCGCCAACCTCTACGGCGTGACCGGCAACCCGAAATACCTGCATCTCGCCATCCGCTTCAACCACCACTCGGTCCTCGATCCGGCCATCCAAGGCGAGGACAAGCTCACCGGCTTGCACGCCAACACCCAGTTTCCCAAATTCATCGGCATGGCGATTGAATACGAATTCACCGCTGACCCGTCGTATCGCAAAGGCTGCGAGTTTTTCTGGAACGTGGTCACCAAGGAGCGTTCCTACGTCATCGGCGGCAACAGCGACGGCGAAGGGTTCTCGCCGAAGGAACATCTCTCGCAACATATCGGACCCAGCCCGACGGAAACCTGCAACACCTATAACATGCTCAAGCTCACCCGCCACCTCCTGGAATGGGAGCCCAAGGCCGAGTATGCCGACTTCTATGAGCGGGCCCTCTATAACCACATTCTCCCACAGCAGAACCCGGAGACCGGCATGGTCCTCTATTACATGCCGCTTCGCCCCGGCTCCGAACGCCCCAGCCGCTTCGGGTCGCCAGATAACTCGTTTTGGTGCTGCACAGGCACCGGCATGGAAAGCCAGTCAAAGTATGGCGACTCGGTCTATTTCCACAGCGATCGGGACTTGTTTGTGAACTTGTTTATGGCGACCGAACTCAATTGGCAGGAAAAGGGCCTCAAGCTGCTCCAAACAACCCGCTATCCCGAGGAACAAGCCACATCCCTATCGATCAGCGCCGACAAACCAGTCGCCATGGCCATCCACCTGCGCTACCCGTCGTGGGCAACCGCCGGCATCACCCTCAAACTCAACGGCGAAAAACAGAACGTCACCGCCCTGCCAGGCAGTTTCATCACGATCGACCGCACCTGGACCACCGGCGACACGGTCGAACTTGCGATGCCCTTCAGCCTGCGCTTCGAAGCGTTCCGCGATGACTCTAACAAAGCAGCCGTGTTGTACGGCCCGTTGGTCCTATGCGCCCGCACCACCAAGGACAATCCGGTGTCGGTCATCCACGGCGACAAGAACCAGGTTCTGGCCGATCTCAAACCAGTTGTGGGGGAAGTTAACACATTCACCGCCCCGGCAGCGGTATTTTGCACGTCGTTAGACAAGTCGCCGGGTAGCACGACCTTTGTGCCGTTCTACAAGCAATATCAGGAACCCTACACCGTGTACTGGGACATTTACGACGACGCACGCTGGGCGGCCAAGGAAGCCGAGACGAAGGCCGCGCAGGAACACCAGCGCATGCTGGACGCCAGACGAGTGGATGGCTTGGAGTTCTTCGACCAGGCCGAGCGTGATCACAACTACAAGGGCGAAAAGTCCATTGCCGGGGATCACAACGGACGGCGCTGGCGCCATTGTGACCCGGGCGGCTGGTTCCAGTATGAGCTCAAAGTGCTCGCCGACGAACCGCAGGTTCTAACATGTTCGTACTGGGGCTCGGATGGCGGTCGCACTTTTGACATTTTTGTCGACGACCACAAGGTCGCCACCGAGCAGCTCAAGGGCGAGAAGCCCGACGCCTTCTTCGAGCGCGAGTACCCGATCGCCGCCGACTTGCTCAAAGGCAAGGGCAAAGTCACCGTCAAATTCCAGCCGGTTGGCAACAGCCAGGCCGGCGGCGTCTTCGGCTGCTATATCATGAAATCAAAATAGAAAACCCGATCAGCTTAGCCAACAAAGTCATGAAAAAGGAACAACCTCTCAGCACCACATTGAAACTGTCAGCGGGTGCGTTGCTGCTGGCCCTGATGGGCCTGACGTACGCCAACGGAGCCCCAACCGAGGATGCAGATATGAAAACCGTAAAACCCGCAGCGGGTATCCAATTTGACAACGCATCCTTTTACGGCGCCGACGGCAAGTTTGATGTCGAAAAGGGCCGGGATGCGATCGTGACGCTGATGAAGTATCACAACTATCCGATATTTCCGGGAATGCGGGAGAAGATCTGGGTTTCGGATTACGGCACTGGCCAGTTCACCAAGCTTGGCTTGGCCGCCTATCTGTTCAAGAACAACGAGGAGGACAAATACATGCTCATGGACCTGTTCCTGCTGCCCGGCCAAATGCTGCCCGAGCACTGGCATCTGGACGGGGACAGCAACCCCGCCAAACGCGAAGGGTGGCTGGTGCGCTGGGGATTATCCCACATCGTCGGCGCGGGTGAACCCAATCTCGGCAAGGATGTGGTGGTCCCGGCATGCCATCACAACGGCGAGGTCACCGTAAAACACGAGGTCGTGGCCGGTCCGGGCACCTTCGTTTCACTGGCCAAGGTTTACACCCGCCACTGGCAGCTTGCGGGCCCGGAAGGTGCCATCGTCACCGAGGTTGCCAATGTCCACACCGAAAGTGCCGTTAGACACACCGACCCAAAAATCAACGACAACTTCCTCGGCAAACCGTAGCACGGGCACCTGCCAACGAATGCTTGGCTGGATAGTGACTCATGCGTTTCATACCCAACAATCCTGATGTTATCGGACCTCAAAGTCGGCTTCGCATGGATCATTTCCCTCAGCTTCGTGATGCCATTGCAGGGCGCTGAGCCCGTCGGTGGCTGTGCCGGGGCATTCACCTACGCGGCATGGCTCGATCCGGCCAGCCCGCATGCCACCTTGTTCTCAACGTCGGCGGGTGATGCCGCGACCCGCCCTGGCTGGAAAGAACTGCATCTGTGGGGTGACGAGATCCTGTTCTCCGGCAATGCCAGCGGTGGCTTCAATACGCGCGCCAGAACCTGTGATGGCCAATGGCATCATGTGGCATTCGTGTCCGATCCCGCCGCTAAGAAACAGTATATCTATGTTGATGGGGAGCTGAAACAAACCGGCACCCTCGACATGAAACCCGATGCCACCGGTGCGCCGCTGCTGCTCGCGCGCGGCTACGAGGAAATGGGCCACACCCTGTTTTCCTATGTCGGCAAGCTCGAGGACGTGCGCCTGCACGGCAGGGCATTGGCGGCCGATGAAATCCGCACCGCTATGAAGGGCGGTGACATCGACGCCAAGGGGGCTCCCGCCCTCCGCCTGAAATTGGATGGTGATGCGGCTGAAGTCGCACGCCTCGGCTGTGGCGAACATCTGAAATTTGTCGAGGGCAAGCACGGCCGCGCCGCCGAATTGACCGGGTGGGGCTACTTTGAGGTGGCGCCGGATCTAACCAGCGCGCGCTGGAAAGCCTGCTCGTTCCGCTTCGACGGCGCGCCGACGGAGCGCGCATGGACCCAACAGGACGGCCTGCTCGAACCGACGGACGGACCCGCCCAGGAGGCCCGGCGCTATGCCGAGGCCACCGCGCGACGCTGCCCCGCCATGGCCGCGGAGGCTGCAAAGCGCGCGGACAAGGCAAACGATTACCGACAGGTTGAGAATGTTAGAGAAGTGTATCTCAAAGCCTGCCAATGGAATCAAGGGCAACAACGCAAAGTTGAGAAGGCACCGGCACAGATCGACCTGGCCACCACCTATCTGGGCCAAATCCGGCCCCTGCCGGGCAAGCCCTGGGATCCGGTGCCGACTGCGAAACGACTGGATGAAATTGCCCGCCAAGGCCTGACCCTCGGCGACAAGGCGTCGGCCGCATCCCTGACGCAGTGGAACGAGGCCTTTGATCAGGTCCAGCAGACCATATCGGCCCGCTGGCTGCTGTCGCATGCCATCCAAAAGATCGCGTTCATCAAGCGATACACCTACAATGGCGGCCACTATTACACGGAATACATCCAGGGAACCTATCAACCCGGCGGCAATCTCTGCGTCCTCGATCTGCTAGACGGAGCGGTGACAGAACTCGCTCCGGCAATGAAAAACGGCGTGTTCGAGCGCTTCGATGTTTCCTTCGATGCAAAGAAGTTAATCTTCGCATGGAAAGCTTCCAACGACGCGGGTTACCGCATCTATGAGGTCAACGCGGACGGTAGCGGCCTGCGCCAGGTGCTCATGCCGCCGCCCGATGAGCAGGACCTGATCCGTCGCTACCACAACGGCTATCACCACGGCACGGACGACATGAGCCCCTGCTATCTGGCGGACGGCGGCATCTGCTTTGTATCCACCCGCAGCCAGTATGGCACGCTCTGCGACAATCCCGATTGTTTTACCTCCACCACCCTGTTCCGCATGGGCGCGGACGGCCGCAACCTGCGGCAGTTGACTACAAGTGCCCTGAGTGAACAGACGCCGATTGCCGCGGAAGACGGCCGCATCCTCTATTCCCGCTGGGAATATGTCGACAAAGGCGCGGTGAGTGTGAAGTGCATCTGGTCGATGTATCCGGACGGCAGCGGCTCGAGTGAGGTTTATGGCGCTGATATCGCGCTACCGCCGACGCTGACCCAGCCGCGGGCAATTCCCGGCGAGCCTGGCGGATATGTGATTCTGGGAGCGCCGCACTTCCCGCAGATGGGGGTTGGTTCCGTAATCCGCCTGGACATGACCAAGAATATGAGGACACGCGAACCGATGACCTATATGACTCCGTATACGGATATCCGTGGTGAGGGAGGGTTCGAATTCAGGGATGACAACGGCAAGTGGTATGGCGATGGCTCGGGACGGGGGCCGCTTTTCAGGGACCCCTATCCATTGTCGAAAGACCATTTCCTGGTAGCGCACAAACCCGCCGGCGCGCCGCTGACCGATCCGCAGGGCTACGGCATTTCGCTGTTGGATGAAAATGGCAAGCTGCAACTGGTCTATAACGATCCCACCATCTCGTGTTGGGTGCCCTATCCATTGAAGCCGCGCAAGCTGCCGCCGGTGCTGTCGTCCTCGAGGGATGCGGACTTGGCGCGCCAGCACCTGGCCAAATGCATCATCACCGACGTCTATCACGGGCTCGAGGATGTGCCGCGCGGCACGATCAAATTCATCCGCGTGTTGGAGCAACGGCCCCGCCCCTGGACGGCCCGCCGCTACTACGAAGGTGACCTTTACGACCAGCAGCATGCCGTGATCACCAAAGACACCCATCTGGCACTCAAGGTCCAGCACGGCATCGTGCCGGTGGAGCCGGACGGGTCCGCAAGCTTTCTGGTTCCGGCCGATGCCAGCATCTTCTTCCAGGTGCTCGATGAGAACTTCATGGCCGTACAGACGGAGCGCACTTATGTGAACTATATGCCGGGCGAAGTGCGCTCCTGCGTCGGCTGCCACGAGACGCAGCAGTCGCTCGCGCAGGCCGGCAGCCAGCGCGGCATGCCCACGGCGCTCAAGCGGCCGCCGTCGGTACCGGGTCCTCAGCCCGGCGAGCGCGACGGCCACCGCACGCTGGACTATGTGCAGGACGTGCAACCGGTATGGGATAAGCACTGCCTCAAGTGTCACAGCGGCGCGAAGACCGAGGGCAAACTCAATCTTAGCGGGGAGATGACGGAGTTGTTTAACATATCCTATGAGAGCTTGGTCCCGGAGCGTCGCAAGGGGTTTTATGACCGCGGCGTGCTGGGTCCGGTCATCGGCGAGAATCATCCCAAGACGGGAAATGTCGACTACCTGCCGGCTCGCTCGTTAGGTTCGCATGCCAGCATCCTGGTGGCGATGTTGAGCAACGGCAAGGTCAAGCTGGCCGATCCGAACAAAGCCGCGCGTGCCGCCAAGTTGATGGACACTCACAAAGACCTGCACCTTTCGCGTGAGGACTTGCTCAAGGTGACGAACTGGGTGGACACCAACTGCCAGTATTACGGCAGTTGGTGGGGACGGCGCAACCTGCAATACAAGGGCCTGCCCGACTTCCGCCCGGCCCAGACGTTCGGCATGGCCACGTCCAACATCAATCCCTATCCGAGCTGGAAAGGCGACAAGTGAGGCAAGGCGGAGACATGCTTGAAAGAGCAACCTGGCCCAACTCGTAGCGGTCTACGCGGTTGGGCAGGTTCGTCGAGACCCTGTCACAACTGATGCCCCGGTCCACCCGCCACCACTTCGGGTCCCTGCCTACCAGCTCAGCACCAACTTTTCCCCCACCTGCATGCCCCCCTCGCCACACTTCCAATCCATGTTCCAGATCGCCCTGGTCACCGCCGGCTTGACCGCCTCCGCAACTTGCGCCGAGGTCCGGCTCGCCAGAATTTTCAGCGATCACATGGTATTGCAGCGCAATGTGCCGTGGTCGGTGTGGGGCTGGGCGGATCCCGGCGCGAATGTCACGGTGGCCTTCGCCGGGGAACATGCCAGCGCCGGGGCTAGCAAAAACGGCGAGTGGTTGGTGCGCCTCCCGCCGCTCAAAGCCAACGCCTCCGCGCAGGACCTCACGGTGAGCGCCGGCACAACCGTGAAGCTCACCGACGTGCTGGTCGGCGATGTGTGGCTGGTCAGCGGCCAATCCAATGCCGCGTTCGGGCTGGGCGGCTGCAAGGCACCCGCGGACGTCAGCAGCGCCAACTATCCCCTGATCCGGTTTTCCGGCTACTGGGAACATTTCGCCAACTCACCGCAACGGGATGGAGGCGCACCCTGGAATGTGATGTCTCCGGCAACCGCGTCCAGTTGCTCTGGAATCGGCTTCTATTTTGCCCGCAAGGTGCAACCTGTGGCAGGGGTGCCGATCGGCATTCTAACATGCGCGGTCGGTGGCACCGACATCGAGAACTGGATGTCGCCCGAGGCCATCGACAACTATCCGGGGAACGCCAGTGTCTCCAAGGAGTATCGGGACACCATTGCCCAATGGGAACGCGAGTTGCCCTCGTCCAAGGCGACGCCCGGTCAGCGCCCGGCCTATCTGGCTGTCGACGAACCCATCGGCCTGGATCTCGGCAGCGCCTGGTTGGCCAAGGTGCGCGCCCAGCTGACCGCCGCCAACACGTCGCTGGATCCCACCTTCATCGAGCTGGAGTCATGGGTGAGGGCCGCCCAAGCCGCCCTCAAGGCACACCAGGCGGTGCCGGCCCAGCCCGAGTTTGAACCGGTGGGGCAATGGCTTCTAACCACATCGCTGCCGGCTGATCTCAAGCGCATTCCCATCCTGCCTCATCCCACCGACCGTCACGGCGTCGGCGGCCACGGCTGGTTCCGCACGCAGTCGCTCTACAATGGCATGATTCATCCGCTCATCCCGTGTGCGATTGCAGGCATGCTATGGTATCAAGGCGAAGGAGCCAACGGGGTGCCCTATTACCAACGCATGCGCGCCATGGTGGAAACCATGCGCAAAGAGAAGGCCAGCGAGTTCCCGGTGTATATCGTCCAACTGCCCAACTTCGACAAACCCACGGATGACCCGCAAGGCGAGGGCCCTGGCAAATGGCCGGGCACCCGCGAACAGATGCTCAAGTGCCTGCAAATCCCCAAGGTCGGCGTGGCCGTGACCATCGACGTGGGCGACGCAGTGGACCTGCACCCGACTAACAAGTTAGACGTTGGCGAACGCCTTGCGCTATGGGCGCTGGCCAGGGATTACGGCAAACCGCTGGTTTACAGCGGACCGTTGTTCAAGGATGCCAAGATTGCCAATGGCAAGGTAAGGCTGTCCTTCGCCAGTGTCGGCGGCGGCTTGATGATCGGCTCCAAGGACGGCCGCAATCCCACGCGCGAGGACAAAGGCGGCAAGCTCAAGCGCTTTGCCATTGCCGGCGCGGACCAGAAGTGGTGCTGGGCCGAGGCGGTCATCGACGGCAATACGGTGGTGGTGTCTGCGCCCAGCGTGCCCGCGCCCGTCGCCGTGCGCTATGCCTATGCCATGAACCCCGAGGGCTGCAACCTCTATAACAAGGAAGGTCTTCCCGCTTCGCCGTTCCGGACGGATGAATGGTAAGCACACCACCCAACCCACTAACAACCATGAGACGCATTGCAATGATGACGGGTTTGGCAACGCTGGCGCTGCATGCGGCGGCAGCTGACCAAGAAGCGGCCCCGATACACTACACGGTGGATCCCACCAAAGTGGAAAACACGGTCGACGGCAAGATCTACGGCCAATTTCTCGAGCATATCTTCAACTCGGTACACGGCGGACTGTGGGGTGACATGATCCTCAATCCATCGTTGGAAGCGCACGGCGGCGGCGGCTGGCAAATCGAAAATGACACGGTCATGAGTAGCCAGCCGATCACCGACCAAAAACTTATCTTCGGCGACGCCAAGTGGCGCGACTACGAATTGACGCTGGAAGCGCGCAAGCTCGCAGGTGCGGAGGGGTTTCTGGTGATGTTCCGGGTCGCCGATGCGGGGCGATTCTATTGGGTGAATTTTGGCGGTTGGGGCAATCGTGAGCATGCCATCCAGAAAAGCGGCGGCGCGATGGGCAAACACGTCGCGGGTAGCATCGAGCAGGCACAGTGGTTTCAGGTGCGCGTCCGCTGTGAAGGGGCGCACGTCCAGGCGGTCCTGGATGGGAAAAAAGTGCTAGATGAGACCGACCCGTCCAGCCCGATTCTGCAGGGCGGCGTGGGCCTGAACGGATGGAACAGCAAAGTGCAATTCCGCAACATCAAGGTGACCGACTTGGCAGGCAAGACCTTGTTCGAGGGCCTGCCACCCCGCAACTCGCTCGCGGCCGCCCCGGCATACTGGCGGTTTTTCGGCGCGGCCAACTTTTCCAATGACAGCGCCGACCCGTTCAATGGAGGCACCTCGCTGCGCATCGTGAATCGGGCGGCAGCGGGCGAATCCGGAATCCGCCAGGGACCAATGATGGTTCGCCAGGGCGAGCACTACGATGGCTCGCTCTATCTGAAGGGTTCGGCAGCCGCGGAGGATGTGCAGGTGCGCCTGTTGGATGAAGCTGGCCAACAAGTCTGCACGACCCGCCTCGGCGACATCGGCCAGACATGGAGCAAGCATCACTTCCAGTTCACTGCAGGCCGGACGGCGGCCAACGCAGTGTTAGAGGTTGTCCTAACCGGCAATGGCGACGTCTCGCTGGACATGCTCAGCTTGTTCCCACAGGCCGCGCTGGACCAGGGTGGCTTCCGCCCGGACGTGCTGCAGGCGATCCAGGCCCTCAAGCCGGCCACCATCCGCTATCCGGGCGGCTGCTTTGCCTCGGCCTACCGTTGGAAGGATGGCATCGGGCCGCGGGACCAGCGCAAGTATTTCCCTAACGTCATCTGGGACGACCAAGACCCCAACCAGATGGGCACCGACGAGTTCATGAACCTATGCGAACGCGTGGGCGCCGAACCGATTCTGCCGGTCAACATGAACCTGAGCGTGCAGGAGGCGCTCGACTGGCTGGAATATTGCAATGGCGACGCGGGCACCCAGTGGGGCGGCCTGCGGGCGAAGAACGGGCATCCCGCGCCGTATCAGGTGAAGTTGTGGGAAATCGACAACGAGACGTGGGGCATGGGGCCGGAGCGCTACGGCGAGGTGGTCGCCAAGTTCAGCCAGGCCCTGCGCGGCAAGGATCCGTCCGTAAAAATCATCGCCTGTGGCGGGTACGGCTACGACGACGGCAAGGGCAGCTCTAACGGATGGAACAAGAAGCTGCTGGAAAAGTGTGCCAAGGACTTCGACTTCCTGAGCATCCACTACTACAATGGCATCATGTATGAGCAGGATTTTGTGGCGGATCCGCGGCGCTACGAGGCCTACATGCGCGATGAGATTGGCAAGTTGATCAAAGTCAGCGCCAACCCGGCCATCCGCATCTACTGCTCGGAATGGGGCATGATGAACGACGAGTGGCGCTCGGGACTCTATACCGGTGGAATCCTCAACGGTTTCGAGCGCCAAAGCGAACTGGTGCCCATGAGCTGCCCCGCGGTATGGCTGCAATCGGTGTCGGCAAACCGGCCGCGGCCGCGCTGGACGAGTTGTCTGATCCTGTTCGACCAGCAGACTTGTTATGGCGCGCCCACCTGGGTGGTGGAAAAATTATGGCGCGAACACTTTGCTCCCAAGCGGGTCCAACTCGGGGGGCCAGAGCTACCACTCAACAGCGTGGCCACCCTGAGCGCCGACGGCAACACGCTCTATCTGAAATCAGTGAACCCGACGCCGCACGCGGTCACAGTCGACCTCGCGGCACCCGCAGCATTCCTGAAGGGAGCGCCGGAACTGTTGGTGGTGAGCGGGCTGGAGCACGATCGCAACAGCCTCGGGGAACCGGCGAAGCTCGCACCCAAGGCGCAAGCGGTGGACAGACGCGAGGCGGGCGTCCTGCGCTTCACGCTGCCGGCCTTGTCGGCGGCCGTGCTAACAATCAATGCGAAGTGAAGCTTAAGGCGCTCATTGCTGCGGCGGGACAAGCGGGTAGTCTAACTTCGGAGTAACCCGGCACGACTTTCCGCGGATTGCTGGCGGATTGATGGATTCCACGGGGAACAACGCCGCGCCCGGTCTATCTGGTGTTGGAGAAGCGCGCTGGTTTCAGAAGGGGATGTCCATATCGTCGTCCGGAGGAAGAGTTTTCACTTTCACTCGTTTCCCGCCGACCTTGGCGATGCGCACGGAAATGACGGTGTGGGTGGCGGATTTCTCGCGCTTCACTTCGAACAGGTCGATGGCCTCGAACAGATCGACGAATTTCTTGAAGCCGTAGGTGCGGTGGTCGAGAGGGCTCTCGTTGTTGATGCGGTTGGCGAGATTGGAAAGGTTGGCCCAGCCCTCCTCGTCGGCGGAAGTTTTAACCGCATTGCGGAGGGTGCTGACGAGCTTGGTGTTGTTCTTGAGATTCTGGCCGGTCTGGAGCTTGGTTTCGGATTTGGCGGCGGCGCCCGGGTTGGGTTTGGAGGGTTTCTCTTCCAGATAGATGAAACGGGTGCAGGCCGCGATGAAGGGCTCCGGTGTCTTTTGCTGGCCGAAACCGAAGACTTCTTTGCCGTCGGCGCGCAGGCGTTGGATAAGCGGGGTGAAGTCGCTGTCCGAAGAAACCAGGCAGAAAGTGTTGAGTTTCTTGGTGTAGAGCAGATCCATGGCGTCGATGACCAACGCCATGTCGGTGGCATTCTTGCCTTTGACCAGGTCGAAGGACTGCATCGGTTGGATCGAGTGCTCATGCAGCACCTTGATCCATCCGACAAGGTCGGTCTTGGTCCAATTGCCATAGGCGCGGCGGATGTTGACGACGCCATGGCTGGCGAGTTCCGAGAGGATGAAGTCGATTTTACCGGCAGGCGCGTTGTCGGCGTCGATGAGAAGAGCAATGCTGTTGGGGTGAGCGGGAGTCATGATGGAGAGGGGCGCTGGCGAGTGTGCACGCAAACCGGCGCGTGCGCAATCTTGCGCGGCGGTAATTTGCTGGGAGGACTTGCGGTGGCCTGGTTGGTGGGCGATTGTGCGTGCTGCGCAGCCAGTCGGCTGGCCCGCAGTGATATGTTCTCCAATACACCCATATGAAACCATCCCCCGTTCCCCGGTTTGTCGCCCACGTTTCGCTTGCGTTAGGTTGGCTTGTTAGTTCCAGCTTGATCCATGCCGCGCCGCTCATTTACGAGGGCGGCACGGGCCCCGGCAAAGGCAAGAGCATCGTGCTTATCGCCAGCGACCACGAATACAAGTCCGAGGAAGCGCTGCCACAATTGGCGCGCATCCTGGCAAAACATCATGGCTTCAAATGCACCGTGCTGTTCGGGGTGGATCCGGCCACCGGCGACATCAGCCCGGGCACTTCCAACATTCCTGGCACCAGCGCCTTGCGGGACGCCGATCTGATGGTCATTTTCACCCGCTTCCAATGTCTGCCGGCAGAGCAAATGCAGCCCATCGTTGATTATCTCGCCCGTGGCGGCCCGGTGGTCGGATTGCGCACCGCCACCCACGGGTTCCAGATCCCCAAGGACAATCCTTTCGCGAAATATGACCATGCCTATGAAGGCGCGGATTTCAAGGGCGGCTTCGGCCGCCAAATCCTGGGCGAAACCTGGGTCGGCCATTACGGGCCCAACCACCAATCCAGCACCCGGTTGGACCTGGTGCCGGCCATGGCCGGCCATCCGGTCCTCCGCGGCGTGACATCCGCGTGGGCCGAAATCGGCGCCTACAACGCCGATCCCATTGCCGGCAGCGAGGTGCTCGCAATGGCCCAACCGCTCACCGGCATGCAGCCGAACTCGCCGGACGACACCTCGAAAAAGCCGATGCCCGGGGCCTGGGTGCGCACCTACACCGGTACCTCCGGCAAGGCGGGGCGCGTGTTCACCAGCACCTACGGCGCTTCCGGTGATCTGGTCAACGATGGGATGCGGCGGATGGTGGTCAATGCCTGTTTCTGGGCCGCGGGTTTGGAACAGTCGATCAAGCCGGACATGGATGTGAGCATCGTCGGGCCTTACCGACCGACTTGGATGGGCGACGTCAAACGCGCCGCCCATGTCAAGCCGGAGGACCTAGCCGGGTGGGATACGCCGATCCTGCCCGCGCCTTGAAACGCCCTGCGACGGGGGCTACTTCGCCCGGATAATGCCGCGCATGACCGTCCCGTGGCCGGGGAAGGTGCAGACAAACTGATAGTCCCCGGCCACGTCCGGCAGGGTGAATTTGAGGGTTGCCTTCTGGCCGTGGTCCAACATTTTCGAGTGGGCCAGAATTTTGTCAGATGCGGGGATGAAATCCTTGGCAAAGCCATCGCCACCCATCGCCAGTGCCGCGGTGCAAACCGCATCGGCGGCACCCGGCTGGGTGATCACGACGTTATGCGGCATCAAGTCGACATTGATGAACGTGAGTTCCACCGGTTGGCCCGGTTTGGCGTCGATGCTCGTCTGATCAAATTTCAGGGCTTCCCTGACGGTGAGCAACTGCACGTCGAGGGTGCCATCCGCACGCACGCTCGGGGCGAGACTCTTGATCTCGGCCTCCTGAGTGAACGGCCGCGATTGCGGGTCGATGGCGTTGCCGCTCCAGAAATGAGCGACCGTCTTGGCGGCATTGCGGGCAAACGGTTCGGGCGATTCCTGCACGGCTTTGAGCAGGGCCAAGTCCCTCACGTCAAGCCGCTGGTGCAACCACAGCGCCTCTAGCAAGTGGTGGGCGTGCGCGGGATTGTGCGGATCGAATTGCTTGATCCACTCCTTGCAGGCGGCGATGACCTCATCGGGCTTGTGCTTGCTCAGTTCGATCTGGGTGCGGTAACGCACGCCATCAACCGGGTGCTTGAGATTCTCTAACAGAGCAGCCACGGGCTGGCCTTCGATGTTGACGTGGTCCTGGAGTTTGCGCCCGTCGGCGATGATGCGATAGACGCGGCCGTGGCTCTTGTCGCGTTCGGGGTCGCGGATATTGTGCTGCATGTGGCCGATGATGGCGTTCTGCCAATCGGAGAAATACAGCGCGCCGTCGTCGCCGAACTCGATGTCGGTGGGGCGGAAATTGGGATCGGTGGATGATACCATATCCGCCACCGGGGTGCCGTTGACCAAGCCTGAATTCGCATCGCGATTGAGTTTATACTGTTTGATGCCGAGGAACCCGATGGAGTTGCAGATGAGGAAATTGCCCTGGTTTTCAGCGGGGAACTGGCTGCTGGAAACGATGGCGCTGGAGGGCACGGGGCGCACCTGCTTTTGCAGCAGCTCGCGCATTTTGAACCCCTTCTGATCCGGCACCACCTGGAACGCATTGCCGGAGGTGCCGTCGGTGGCGTAGTGGAAGCCCCAGTAATCGAAGGCGATGCCGTGGGAGTTGGGACCATTGGCGGCATGGAAGCCGAAAGTATAACTGGCCGGATCGAACCGGTACATCCCATCGCGGGTGGCCTCAAATGCCTTGGCCCAGGGGGTTTCCACGTTCTCGACGATGAACACGCCGCGTTGCCAGTAGAGGCCGCCATCGGGACCAAAGCGGAAATTGTTAGCTGCATGGTGGGTATCCGCGTTATCGAGGCCCTGCAGGAACACTTCGCGCACGTCGGCCACGCCGTCGCCCTTGGTGTCCTTGAGGAAGAGGATGTCGTGGCCGGTGGCGACGAGCACCCCGCCATTCCAAAACTCAAAGCCCGTCGGATTCTCCACCGTGGCGAAGGTGATGCATTTGTCAGCCACGCCGGTGTGCTTGTCGTCGGTTAGAATGAGCAGGCGGTCGGTCAATGGCTTGCCGGGTTCCCATTTCGGATAGGAACCCCACGCGGCGACCCACAGGCGGCCCTTGGGATCCACGGCCATTTGCACCGGGTTGGCCAGTTCGGGGAAGCGCTTTTCATCGGCGAAGAGGTTGACCTTGAAGCCCGGGGCGACGGTCATCTTGGCGATGGCTTCCTGCCCATCGATGTAGGGCACGCTTTGCTCGGTCTTGTGACTGACGTTGGACACGACTTGAAGCGGGGCGGGCAGATTGCTATCATCGACCTTGAACGGCTTGCCGGCGGCCAGAGCCCAGATTTGGCGGTCGCGGTTGCTGGCCAACTGCTGCCACATCAGCAGTTCCTGTCGGAGCACCTCGCCGTTGCTCTGGTTGTTTTCAAAACGCAGCCCGGAGCGGTTGCCCCAGATATCATTGCTGTCGGAAGCGCGATAGGAATTGTGCCAATAAATGCTCTTGGCATTGACGACCTGGCGCAGCTTTTCATCGTTCGGAGTGAAATTCAGCGTTTTGTTGAGCAGCGCGGCACTGATGACCCGCGCCAGGTCGCGGTTGCCAGCGGCGGACAAATGCGCCCCGTTGAGGGTGAGGGGCGCCTTGGCTTTGGCGTAAAGCTCGAGGGTTGGCTGGAACAAATCGACGTAGGTCACTTGCTTGGCGGCGGCCACTTCCTTGATCGCATTGGCATAAAGGGCGAGGCGGTTGTTGTTGGCCGAGCCGTCGGGAAGCAATTTGTCATGCAAATTCTCATTGGCGATGGGCGAGAACAGGACCCATCGCAGGGTGCCTTTCCCGTTGAAGTTCTTCGCCTTGTAGTTGTCGATCATCGCCGCGTAATCGCTCTTGAATTTCTCGAGGCCGGGTTGACCTTGGAACGACTCATTGTAGCCGAAGAAGCAGAAAATCACGTCGGCCTTGCACTGGGCGAGGAGGGCTTCGGTGTTGGGCACATTTTCCGAGCGCGGGCGTTTGGCGACTTCATCGCCGCAGACCGCAAGGTTGCGGAAGGTGAGT
>Ga0073936_10006528_pt1 | contig 15357 bp, 18 predicted proteins | sample AliMusrvi5mmetaG_FD_87041 | JGI IMG/M metagenome (GOLD analysis project Ga0073936, IMG submission 87041) | Freshwater lake bacterial and archeal communities from Alinen Mustajarvi, Finland, to study Microbial Dark Matter (Phase II) - Alinen... | ecosystem: Environmental > Aquatic > Freshwater >... | reverse complement strand
TTCCCCAGCGGAAATCCAGGCGTTTCTCGATAAATACAAACTGACCCAAAAGCGTGCGGCGGAACTCACTGGCTATGGTGAGAAGAACATTTCACGCTGGCTCACCGGGCGTGCCAGGCCTTCAGAATCAGTGAGCAACTTCCTGCGGGTGCTGCTGTCCGAGAGCAGCGCCTTCGAGCGACTCAAGATGAAGAACTTCCCGGATGCTCTAAAGGCATATCCGGCCGAGGCGCGTCAACCGGATGTGGAAGAGAAGGAAATCCTTAAATTGGTGGACTACCCAGCCCCTGTGAAGATCTAAGAAGGCGGGGAGCGAAGTTATCAAATACTCGTTGCTGAAGATGAAGGGGCTGTTTCCCCATATTTCCGAGTTGGAAGCCGGGGCGCTCTGGAGAAGTAACGAGCTTGCTATCAATGGATGATGTGGCGTCGCGATACTGGTTGTACGCTCCGGGCGTCCCAATTTGTCTGCAAGCCGGAACTTTTTCGGAAAAATTCCATCCTCAATCCTCCTCAATCCCCGCATCCGGGATGTGGGTGAAGGCGATACGCATAGCCTCCATTCATTGGCTCACCATGGGAAACGGGCGAGTCGCCCGTTCCCCCCCTTAACGGCGGCCGGAACCGCAGCGCAGCGGAGATATGCAGGGGCAAGCAAGACAAGAAAAGAGAGCGCTCCGTTCACGCGTGCCGGCGCGCCGTGCCTGCCGTAGCTGCGGCTTCCAGCCGCACGCCTCTCTTCCGTAGCTGCGCGCCTCCGGCTGCGCTTCGCTACGCCGGGACAAGTCCGGCCGCGTCTTCTCTTGGATCCATATCCCGCCGACCAGTTTCCCCGAGGAATTGCCTTGCCGCGGCGGTCGACGGGCGATAGCCTCACCCCATGAAACGACCCTCTTCACCAGAAGTGATTTCTTCATGAGCCGCGAATACAAAATAACCTGCACACCATTGAAGGGCTCCGAGCTTGCTCAGATGCTTCGTCAGTTACCGTCACCAATTCATCGCCCTCAGATGGTGGAGATCTACAACTACCGGGTGGAGGATGACGGATATTATTTTATCGATCACCTTGTTGCCCGTAAGACTGCCGCAGTTGGATTGCAAGTCTTTATTGATGCGGCCCTTTCATCAGCGAATAGCGTCACCATCAGGTCCCATCCGGCAAGCTGCAGCTTCGCCGCCAGCGCCTCCTCCGACAGCCCCGCGCCAAGCCTGAGGCGGCGGACCTGCGGTCCTACGAGATTTCGGGTGGTGGCTGGCATTGCTCCGAATTGGGAGCATGAGGCTAACCGGCGGATTGCCGAATGATGCTCCGTTATCGGAGCAATCTGCTTGCCTCAGACAAAACAACTCCCCTCGCCATGAAACACCCTATCGAACCACTCCACCGAACTCCTTTCAAGCCACCCATTGCCCCAAAAGAAGATTTGCCGCTAAGTAATTCGCGCGCGGGCTCAAACGAGGCGTTGTTGCCCGTGCCGCTGCCAAGCGTTAAACACCAATTAAAATGAAAATAAGATCCAATTCCATCGTGATGTTTCCCCGGACCTTCGTGGTCTGCTTCGGTCCCTTGCTCGCCTGCGCTTGCGCTTCGGCCTCGCCCTTTGTCTATAACGAGCATAGTGGCGCCAACCCATGGGTGCTGCCTACCGGAACCAATCTGTTGGCCACTGCCGCCCCGACGCCGGCAACCTCGACCACCAACGCTGGTGCTTCGACCAGTTGGGCAACCTTGACCGATGGCAGCGTCGGCAGCCCCACTCCGGGCACCACCATCCCGTACCCAAGCCAAATGAACACGGCCGTGAGCCCCCACCAATGGTGCGGTGGTCACCTTCGTATTGGATATTGCGGGTGCTAACTCCGCCGGTTATGACATTACCGCCTTCGATTCCTACGGCCTGTGGGATGACGCCGGTCGCGATGACCAGACCTACACCAACCTGGCTTTCATCGCCAACATCAACCTCGATGGTGCCACCGTCGATGTTACCACCGGGTCAAATGCCGTAAGTTTCAATACGAACATGGCCTTCGTGGGACCTGTCGTCGTCGGTGGTACGAGTCCGAATCCAACTGTCATTTCCACCTCGGGAACCGGCCCGTATGCCAACATCTCGCTCGGCTCGTTAGGCGTCGGCTTGGCGGGAACCACCTTCCAGGTGGCCGACGTCACGGGTGACAGCAATGTCGATCTAACGGTCCATGCGATCCTCCAGGACATCAAGGACGTGGCCTCCCCGCTCACCAAAGCCGGACCCGGCACGATGTTGTTCACCGGTTTGAACACCTACACCGGCGACACCACCGTCACGGCGGGCACGCTTGGGGTCAGCGGCAATTCCATCGCCGACACCAACAAACTGGTCATCGCCGGCGGCATCGTGGACGTTGCGCCCTTGATGAATGAAACGGTGAACACCCTGTATTTCGGGGCCACCCAACAAGTCGCCGGCACCTACGGCAGCACCAGTTCGTCCGCCACTTACAAGGACGATAGCCGGTTCTCTAACACTGGCATTGTGACGGTCACCACCGGCCCGGCCATCACCGATCCCTACACGCTCTGGTCGGCGGTGATTCCCAACCCGGCCGACCGCGGTCCCACGGCCGATCCCGATGGCGACGGCTTCACCAACCTCCAGGAGTACCTGTTCGGCACCTCGCCGATCGCGAGCAACGGATCGCTCACGACCTTCCAGAACACTCCGGGCGGCGTGATCGTCCGCTGGTCCCAGCGTGCCAGCGGCACCTAGACCCTCCAGGAAAGCACCACTCTGACGGATCCATGGACCACCAGCGCGGTGGCTCACATCCAGTAGAGGGTCGGGAGTGCGGATGGTGCCGGAGCGTCCGCCCTTGGAAATCGCTTCTGAGGTGAACAAGGCGAACGCAGAACGTCGCGCCTTTGTCCCGACCTTCGCTATGCGCATCAATCGTGCCCGCGTGCATTTCCACCATGGCATTGCTGATTGCCAATCCCAAACCCAAACCCAGGCCACCGAACTGCCGCGTGATCGACGGTTCCGCCTGCTCGAAGGCGTTGAAAGCCCGCGACGGACTCTCCGGCTGCATCCCGGTCCCGCTGTCGTTCACCTCGGCGACCACCCGCTGCTCATCCGGCCGACAACGAATTCCCACGCAGCCGCCGGCCGGGGTGAACTTGATCGCGTTCTTCAAAAGACCTTCCAGGCATCTACCGCACAACGGAACAACTGCCGGGTGTCGATTAGGACTCTGCCCCCCAGCCAAACCACCTTCAGGAGGCAGGCTTTTTCTCTAACCAATATATCCCAAAGATTACAATTAAGTTCGATCATTTCGACTCACCGCCCGACACCATTATTGACGAAATGATCGAACCCCCGGTTCCGTTAATGTCAGGGATAAGATTCAACATAAGTACCGTCAACGGTAAGCGCTCCATGAGTGGGCGTCGGAAGCCGCTGGCCGGGGTTGCGTATGTTAGGGATATATCTCCACGCATTCATCATGGTTTGGGACCGCTGTAGTCGTGAGATTCGTCAGATTGTTCCACAGCCTGGCGGGGCGTTTGGAGGACTGTGGCGGCCTGGGCTTTGCCCCGGACCCCAGGATCCTCAGGGCATGGACGGAGGCTCGCCCCTGGAGCTTGAGGGCAGAACCGAGCGCAGTGATATGGGGTGTTCACACGAATGCCTCTTGGCCCGTCGGTTTTATTGGGCGCAAGCGGAATTAATTCAATCCGAGCGGCCTTTCGCCGCTGCCTGGCCCGCCACGGCCGCTATCGCCTTTTCCACGCGGGCGGCGTCCCCGAGATAGTAGTGGCCGATGGGATGAATCTTTTCGTTGAGTTCATACACCAAGGGTATCCCCGTGGGGATATTAAGCCCCGCGATGTCGGCGTCGGAAACGCCGTCGAGGTGTTTGATCAGCGCGCGGAGGCTGTTCCCGTGGCCCGAGATCAGTATGGACTTACCGCGCAGTACCGCGGGCGCTATGCGATTGTGCCAGCAGGGGAGTGAGCGCGCCACGGTATCCTTGAGGCATTCAGTTGCGGGAAGCCGCCCGCTCTGCAAATCCTTATAGCGCGGATCGTGGCAGGGATGACGGGGATCTTCCTTTGCGAGGGCCGGCGGGCGGACGTCGTAGCTGCGCCGCCAGGCATGAACCTGCGCGTCGCCATACTTCCTGGCTGTCCCGGACTTATTAAGCCCCTGTAGGGCGCCGTAATGCCGTTCATTCAAGCGCCAATCCCGGAATACGGGGATCCACATCAGGTCCATCTCATCCTGCACCAGCCACAAAGTGCGGATGGAGCGCTTAAGCACGGACGTAAACGCCACGTCGAAAGAAAAGCCGTGTTCTTTCAGGGTACGCCCGGCTTCCCGTCCTTCTTTTATGCCGCGCGCGGACAGATCGACGTCAGTCCAGCCGGTAAAGCGGTTTTCCCTGTTCCACTCGCTTTCACCGTGCCGCAGCAGGACCAGCTTTCTGGCGGCGCGTTTTGGGTTATTCTTCATCATGATGGCTGAGCATTCCATCGTAGCGGCGGATCGCCTCTTCGTAGAGCGCGGGTGTGGAAAGATTCCAATGAACTCGGCCGAGATTCCTCAGGCCGAGTTGTATCAAGCTGTCTTCCTGTTTCATGATGCCGGTGTTGATGAATCGGTTAGTTGGGAACATTGCGCAGTCCGCTTGTCCATCGCGGCAGGGTTCCAGTGTATGCCCGTCGTGCATGATCCACAGGACTTGTCAGGCAGGTTCCTTGGCAACGAGCCAGGCCCGGGCGTCTTCCACATTGTCGAAGACCTCGATCTTGGCGGTGGTGAAGGGCTTGCAGAATCCGCCCATCCACTTTTGCCAGGTCTTTTCACCGACGATGGCAAGCCGCTCGATGTCGGCAAAGTGCTTGGCGTCGAACTTGATGTCGTCCCAGAGCGCCACGGCTTCCCAGCCGTGAAAATCCTTCATGTGGAAGAGGATGCGCAGCTTGCGGTGAACCTTGAGCAGACGCTCGAATTCCGGGGCAAACCGGTCGTAATCCGCATGTGTAAGCTTGCCGGTGACATCGACTTCAAGCACGCCGTCAGCGCCGGGTTCAGAGAGTTTGAGTGACATGATGTTGTGTTTCTGAATTTCGGTTGGTTCGTAAATTGCCGCAGGTTTCCATGGTGCCGCCCCATGGTTCTCGATTTCTACTGTTGCCAACGGGACTTTACGCTGCGATGCGGCCCTTTGCATATGGGGTGTTCTCCCCGTGGGTTCCTGCCACTCTATCGTGACTCTGAGGTTTCAGACACCCCGGTAGGGTTAAACCCCATGGCGGCCGTCTGGTTATCCAGGTAATTTTCATCAGTGCGGACGGGATTCCGTCTGTTCCTGCGAATGGATGACTCACAACACACCGGACCAGTATATGTTACAACACATCAACGAACTTTACGGAAACAAACTCAACGCCTCGGATGGCGAGATCGGCACGATCGGCGATTTTTACTTCGATGACCAATCCTGGAACATCCGGTACCTGGTGGCGGAAACAGGAACGTGGCTCAGCGAGCGGCAGGCATTGATTTCTCCCTATAGCATCGGACGTTTGGATTTGGACAACAAGGTGCTGAGCGTCAACCTGACCCGGAGACAAATTGAAGACAGTCCTCCGATCGAACGCCACAGACCGGTATCGCGTCAATTCGAGGCGGAGTATTTCACCTATTACGGATGGCCAAATTATTGGAGTGGAGATGCTCTTCTGGGTTTGGGCGGAGATCCCGTGGGGTACACAGAAACCTCCTCTGAGCGACAGGCGCGCGAAGAGCGGCATCTGCGGGATGATACACACCTCCGCAGCACGCGGGCCGTCGCCGGCTATGAGATCGAGGCCAGTGACGGAACAATTGGCCGTGTCGCCGACTTTCTGGTGGATGACAGGACCTGGGCCATTCAGGAGTTGGTCGTTGAGGCGGGTCACTGGTATTCCGGCAAGGAAGTTCTGATTCCCATGGGCAAGATCAGCCGGATCAGTTACAATGAATCCAAGATCCATGTTTACCTGACCAAGGAAGACATCGAGCGGACGGGTGAGCACCACATCGCCCATGCTCATCGGCATTGATCGCTATAGTCAGCAGTGGCAGACGGCACTAGCATGCGAACACGGCCTTTGTAGGGTTTCACCCCATTGGCGTATTCGTCGAAATGGCCTTAGCTGCACATGTGTCGAAGCCCCATCACCTCGGAAAATCATGAACTCGGATCCGCTGCATGAAGGCCCTATCATCATCCATGGCACCGGTATTGGCACGGTGAGCCCTGGCATGATTCGTGAACGCGCTGCCGAATTGGCAGTCATCAACGGTCGAAAGGCCCACGATGCATCGCAGTCCGACCGGGACGAGGCGACCCGCGAACTAACATGCGGGAATGAGCTTGATCCGCAGCAGGTTTTGATGGAATCGGTTCCCGAATCCGAGCGGTGGGATCCGGTCCCCGGATCTGGCGGTCATGAAGCCGTGACCGTTTTCGATGACAACGAGGATGAAGACGGACGAAGCATGGGTGAAAGGCTTTGCGAGGAAGGAGTGGAAGAAGCGGGGCACGACCAGATGCTGGCAGCCGCCACAAAAACCCTGTCGGAAGGGAATTGATCCCACTGCCACGTTGCCCAACCCTCTGTCCTCCAGCCATGGAGGAAGGATCGGGGTTAAGGCCGATATCACTCTCCGAATTGCTCGGCCCCGATGCGGTTGCAGCTCCCTTACGGGTTCGATCTATCTTTGAAACCGCTGCCGGCAGAGAATGATCAAATGATCAAATCAGGTGGTCTTGTGATGGCTCGCACGAGGTAGGGAAACAGCTTCCTATCCATGAAAGGGTATTGGGTTGCCTCCGGAGCATCGTTGGGGCGAATGCGCTTGCCGCAGTTCCTGGCGCAACTGCTCGACCTCACGCAATAGATTCAAAACAAATCTCAAGCCGCTGTCACTCAACTCATGGGCGCGCCGCAAGTGCTCGATGCGGCGGAGTTCGCGCAGACCGTCGGTGTCGAATTCCTGTGCTTCGGTGGCCGGTGATACCACGCCAATCTCATGATAATGCAGTACGGTTTGGATACTCAGACCCGCCAGCTCGGCGACGACTTCGAGAGAGTACACGGTTTCGCATTCCGGATCGCAAACCGTGCGGCTCTCGGCTTCCTGGGGATTGTCGGGGTTCATGCGGAACGTGGGTGAAAGGTGGATGTGTCGCGGAGTTTTTCCCAAAGGGCGCGCTCTTCCTCACGAAGAACGGTTGGAATTTGGATGTTGAGAACCACATGGAAATCACCGCGCTCGCCGCTTTTGCCCTTGGGCAGACCCCGGCCGCGCACGCGAAGTTGCTGGCCATTCTCTGCCGCGGCGGGGATGCGGAGTTTGATCGGTCCGTCGAGAGAATGAACCACCGTTTCCGAGCCCAGAACGGCTTCCCATGGTGCGATGTTGAGTTCGCGGAAGAGATCCGCTTCGCGGCTGGTGAAATCCGGATGCGCGGCGTGGCGAACTCTCAGGTAAAGATCACCGGCGGAAGTACCGTCATGACCCGCTTCGCCGTGGCCCGGGACGCGGATTCGGCGCCCATCGATGACCCCGGGCGGGATGCGCACTTGTAACGATTGCGTGTCTGTCCTGCCAGTCTGGCGGTTCACCGATTGGAGGGAAATGGACCGTATCGCCCCCTGCATGACTTCTTCCAAGGTGACGAGAATATCACCTTCGATGTCATGACCGCGTCTCGGGCGGGTCCTGTTAGGAGTCGCTGCGGAAGACTCTTGCGAAAACCCATAACGGCTCGCTCCGCTGAAATACTGCTCGAAAAAATCACTGAAACCGGTGCCGCCGAAGTGAAACTCCTCGCCACTCTCCCGCGCGCCATGCGGAGGTGCCTGGGAGGTGCCTTCATGCTGCCAGTCGGCACCGAGGCGATCATATCGCTTCCGTTTCTCCGGATCGCTCAGCACTTCATTCGCCTCGTTGATCTCCTTGAATCGCTCTTCGGCCGTGGCTTTGTCCTTCGCCACATCGGGGTGGTGTTTCCGCGCAAGCTTGCGGAACGCCTTCTTGATATCGGCATCGCTCGCGTCGCGTGCAATCCCGAGCGTGCTATAGTAATCTTTGAATTCAACTGACATGGGGAGAATACTGCGGTGGAGGCGTTCAGAAGCCGCTTGCTGAATGGCGCGGGCAAACGAAAACGCCAGGCCACGGCGCACGCAGGCTCTAACTAGCATTCATGGATGTGCTTGGAATGCGTCAGGTCATTAACGACCACTTTTGCAGGTCGAAGGATCTTCTCGCCTTGCCGATAACCGCGCTGGAACACCTCGAGGATGGCATGATCGGCATGGGCCGGATCGTGGCGCTGGGAAACCGCCTCATGCTGGCGCGGGTCAAATGGCTGACCGACGATTTCCCCGGTCACGATGCCGTGCTGTTGGAGCAACAGGCGAAGTTGCTGCAACGTCATTGCCACCCCCTGATGAACTTGCGGGGAGCCGGGAGACGCGCCGGAGGCCAGCGCGCGTTCGAGGTTGTCGATGACGGGCAGCAACTCGTGGATGAACGAGGTCTTTTGGGCGGCGGCTCGGGCTTCACCGTCCAGGCGAGTGCGCCTTTTGAAGTTCTCGAAGTCGGCCGTCAAACGCAGGTTCAAGTCCTTTTGATTGGCGAGTTCGTCGCGGAGCGGGTCCGACTCGGCACTGGCGGTGTCGCCGGTGTTGGCAGCTTCCGCACTCGGCAGGGGATGGTGGGCTTTGTTTTGCATCGTTCAAAAAGGTGCCAAAAGAATGCCGTCATGCCAGGTGACATGCTATGGGGTGTATCCCTACCCAGGAAAGGTTTTCAGGGTGGATTTTCAGTTGATGGTTTGCCGTTCCAGGTGACGACCACTCAACACGGCTCGACGGCAAACCGGCACCAGACGGGGAGGTGGTCGGAGAAATAGCTGTCCAGGCGGATGCCCCGTGTTGGGCGCTGGGGATCAAGCGCCGGGGCGAGCTTCCATTTGAGATTGGCGAGTTTTGCGGAGTCGGTGAACAGGAGGTTGTCAAGCAGGCCGAAATTGCGTTTGTGGGTGAAGAACGGCGCCCGACATTTCGCGCAACACTCGTCGGCCGAAAGCGGGTGGTCGGCGGCATCCCGCATGCCAGTTAGAACGGCGACCTCGCGCGGTGTTTTGGCGAGGATCTCCTTGCTTCGGGGGTGGGTGAAATACGCCAGCGGGTCGGTGCCGCGCGGTTGATGGGCGCCACATTGCCAGCACTGGCCGGGATCGGGGTGGAACACGGGTGTTAGGAATGTGTCCGCCATGAACGATGTTAGTTCCTGCGACTGAGCACCGGCGTTGAAATCGCCGGCCACGATGACCGGCAGCTTCAAGGCGGTGTAGGCAATCTCGAGGATGAAGTCACGGATCACGGCGAGTTGGATGGCGCGGAGACGCGCCGCTTCAGGATGGGTCCGGCGCGCGGAACGTTCGGCCTGGTCGCTGTGCGCGAACTTGAGGGAGTCGGCTCTTTCCGCTTCCAAGGTGGCTAGATGGACGTTGATGAAGACAAATTGTGATATCTGCGTGGCCGTGACGCACACGCCATGAGCGGTGGCCACGCGGGGTTCGGTGTCGCGATTGCCCTGATAGTAAGCGCCTTGCGAGCGGCTGTCCGCCGGGGGTCGGTCGGATGCGCCGCACTTGGCAGGCAACTCCCGCACCGGCAGGTCAAGTTTGCGGCCTTTGAACTGTGAGTCTTGCGGGCCATCCAGCCATGGCGCCAGGAGGCGGGCGTTTCTTGCGCAAGTCCACATGCCTTGTTCGATCGCTTGGATCCCTGCATCCCACAGCGGTTGCCACTTCTTACTGAGGGGATACCACTCGGTGGTTACCGTTGGAACGTAGTACTCGTCAAGCGGGCAGCCGGCCTGCGCAAACCGCCGTGCAATCAGGGTTGGATAATCCAGCGGCGGCTTGAGCAAGCGACTCATTTCCTGGCAGGCTGCCACCAAAGGCAGGGCGTCGATGGCCAAGTCTCCGCTTGGCGCCGCGATGAAATCGGCCACCGCCTCGGCCCGATCCATGGTTCCGCCGCCTGCGGCCGGGACAACCCTCGCCCCGCCGCCGAAATTGGCACTGGCGACCACAAATCGCTGGATCCGGCTTTCAGACATGTTTCCCATCTGTTGTTAGCGCCGTGGTCAGCTTGTCAGGATTGCGCAGCGGGGTCAAGCTCCTCGAACATCGACACGAGCGCATTGGAGGTGCGGACGGGGTCATGGCGCACGAGGGATTTTTTCAGCATGACATCCTCGACCTTGATCAATCTCACGCCTAACTGACGCACGGCATCGGCATCCAGCGGCACCGGATAGGATTCCTCGGCCTCATAATTCAAGGCGAGATTGGCAGGAACCTTGCCGTTGTGCGCCAGGATGGCATCGGGAACCCGACCGCCGTAGCGGATGATCTCAGCCAGATGCCTGGAGGCGGTGAAGCCGTCGGTTTCACCATGTTTGGTCATCAGGTTCATGATATAGATCAAGGGTGCACGTGCCCGTTGCAGCGCCTGCGGGATGCCCCTAACCAGAAGGTTCGGGACGGTTGAAGTGAAGAGATCGCCCGGTGCCAGCACGATGAAGTTGCTGCGCCCGATGGCCTCCAGCGCGGCAGGATTGGCCGCCGCCTGCGGTTTGAGAAACACCCGCGCAATGGGAATCGCGGCATCGTGTTTGGGCACGCTGATGTTGGCCTCGCCGCGGATGAGGGTGCCGTCGGCGAGTTCGGCGAACAGGTGCGTGCGGGTCCAGGTGACGGCGATGACCTGGCCTTTGATTTTCAAAAGGCGGCCGAAGGCATCGATGGCCCGCCGCTCGGAACCAAGTTGTTTGGTTAGCGCCAGCAGAAGCAGGTTTCCCAGGTTGCGATCTTCCAATGGCGCGTCACTGAAGCGAAAGTCAAGCAGATCGCGCAACAGTTGGGATTCCTCCGACAAGGCGATGAGGCAGCGCCGGGCGTCGCCTGGCGGCAGGACCCCGAACTCGTCGCGCAGCCGGCCTGAATCGCCGCCGGAGTCCATCATGGTGACGATGGACTGAATGGACAGCTCGTCACGGTTTTTGAGGCCGGAAAGGACGCTGAACGAGCCGGTTCCGCCACCAATCACCGTTACCGTATATGTCATGCGCGTGGGGCGAAAGGTTGATGTTTCGGGCCGGCGGATGCAGCATTGGGAGCAAGTGGACCCTGGCCTGGGAACTACAGGTTCGCCCAAGTCTCCAATTCTCGCAACAGCGGAGTCTGTGCCAAGTCACCTGACCAGGCGCGCAGAAGACAAGCCACCGGTGCCTTGAGTGCGGGTAGCGAATCAGCGCCCGGCGTCATCGCCGCGGTCTGCGCGCGCAGCCAGTCAAGCAAGGGCGCAAGGTCGGCAAAGCTTCCTTGCGCCAATTTCTCGCGCAACTCCACGGCGGTTTTTTGCTCGAAAGCCAGCTTGCAGTCGAAGTCAACGAGGTCCGGAAGCCACAGGGCGGCCTCGCTGAGCGACAAGCCGATCCGTGCCAGCAGTTCGTTGTAGATGAGCCTGGAGATCCGCTCGGATTGCGCTCGGGCCTGCTGAAACAACTCTAACCCGCGCACCTGGGAGGGTTGCGAGCCTGGCAGGAGCTGGCAGTAGAACTTGAGCTTCGGCTCGGTGCCCGAAGGCCGCACGGTGATGATGAAACTGCCCGTGAGGTACTGGATGACGTCTCGCGGCAGGCGGTCGGTTTCACTGACAAACCTGCCAAAGCGTGCCTCGTCCCAGTAATCCACGATCTCGTTGACCGCTTGTCCGCCGAGGGTGGTGGGCGGGAGTTTTCGCAACGAGGCTAGCAGATCGTCCTTGCGCGCGATCCCTGCGGCACCGCTCATGGTGATGGAGCGGTTGACCGTGTCGTAGCCACCCACCTCCTCCAGAATCGCGACGTAGTAGTCGAGCAATGTCCGTCCCTCCCCTTGCAGCCTTTGATAGAGCGCGGCCAGATACATGCATGCCGGCGTCGCATCCTTGTCGCGGATGGTGGGCACGACGATGACCCCGTGGCTCTCTTCGGCCGCCAGCACCAGGGCATCAGGCGAACAAACCACGTCATGGTAGCGGCCCGTGTGTTCGAGCTTGCGCAGCACGTCGGCCACATATTTGAAGCCGACGAGCAGGTCATCCACGAGCATCGAGCCCGGCGACTTCTTCACAATGGCACCGAGCAGCTTGGTGGTGACCGTTGTTTCGACAACCAGGCCGCTGCGCCGCGGACCTAGCGGATCGAGCATGAGGAAATAGCATAGGATGGCGGCCATCTGATTGCCGTCGAAGTGATACCACGAGCCATCGGCAAGCTTGGCTTCCAATCCGAACCGGTCGGCGTCAGGATCGCTCGACAACACCAGCCCACAACCCTGCGCGTCGGCGAACTCCCTGGCTGGCGTGGTCGCCTCGGGCACTTCCGGATTGGGCGCTTTGAACGGGATCACCGCAAAGCTGCCGTCGGCATCCTGGTGCGGCGGCACCCGGAACGGAAAGCCCAGCCGCTTGAGCACTGCTCCCACCGTGGTCATGCCGCAGCCGCACAGCGGCGTATAGACGACGGGCACGTCGGCCCGCGGCGCGTAAAGTCCGCCGTACACCTTGACGTAGGTTTCGATATATTCCTCGTGCAAGTCCGCCGGGATGTCCAGAATCAACCCCTGCTTGAGAGCCTCCTCAAACGGCAGGGGATTGATGGCGGTGGCCTGGGCCATCACATCGACCAGATGCTGGTCGTCGGGCGCCACGGGCTGACCGCCAAACTGGTCGTAGAGCTTGATGCCGTTGTCGTCGGGCGGATTGTGCGAAGCCGAGAGATTGATGCCCCCGGCCACTTGCAGGCGGCTGATTAAAAACGACAGTTCAGGGGTGGTCAATACGGCCGAATCCGACGCTGGGTCTGCCAGGTAGGCCACAATTCCGTTTGACGCATATATCTGGCAAGCCAGTTTGGCCAACGAGCGGGACGAAGTGCCGAGCAAAGGGTGATCGGGGCCGAGGAATCGGTAGGTGCCGGCAATGTCGTTGAACCTCCGCACGTCGTTGGCCACCACGACCTTGAGGTCGCCGCGGTCGGGAAAAGCCTGGCGCAAATACTGGCAATGCCCCTGCACGCTCATGGCGACGGTGCTGGCGTTGAGCCGGTTGGCGCCATAGCCGACGCGCCCGCGGCGTCCTCCCGTGCCGAAAGGCAGAATTCGCCAGAAGGCATCGAATAACAAGGGCACCTGTTGCTCCTGCAGGTGGCGCTGCAGAATCTCGGGGTAAGCATACGGGATCTCGCCGCTTAGCCACTCCTGCAAACACAGCGCGGCAGCATGGCCCATTTCCCCGTAGGTTTTTGTTAGCAAATCGCGGATTTTCTTGAGGTTTGGGGAATCGGTCATGGTAGCGTGAAGATTTCGGCATCAGTCTGGCAGCAAACGCTAGCCTGCCGCAGCCGCAGAGTCAAGCCCATGTTCCCGGTTTTCCAAAGGGTTCGAGGCCATGGCTCATGGGGAACGAAGGGATGTGAAACGGCCCATCACCATGGCCCGGATCGCAGCGTCCAGGCCGCAGATTGCGAACTGGGGGAGACGGCAAACCTGGGCAGCGGAGTCCATTCACAACAGCGTCGCAGCAGAATGTGAAACGGCAAGCAGCGATCGCTGGCACATGCCCAATACTGTTTACTTAGGCGATGCAGGAACGAGACAGGAAGAGGCGGCGGCCAGGATGCCCGCGCCACAGGTGGCCCGGGCATCCTGCCCGGAGCCTCTGTTGAAACTGCCAAGAGTGCTAAGTAAACAGTATTGGGCGCATGCCCGCGCATTGGCGCGATTGCGACTACTTGATGAAAGCTCCGCGCCACGGCGGACAAGTCCGCCCCCTCCACGGCGGTGCCATGCCCCGGAAAAACCTGCCGGATAGAAAAACGCTTGACGCCAAGCCCGCGACGCGCGACAAGTCCGCTTTGATTGGAGAAGTTCAATGCGGTCAAACCTCCACCGAGGAGCACGGAAATCACGATGTATCTAACCGGACTTGCCACGGCAGTCCCGCCCCGGCGTTTCGCCCAGGCGGAAGGCTGGGCTGCGGTGCAACTCGCACCCCAATTCGCACACCTTAACTCACGCTCCCGCGCGCTGCTGCGCAAGGTATTGACCGGTGACAACGGCATCGACTCCCGCCACCTGGCCATCGCGGAGTTGCAGGAGGCGTTTGTCATCACCCCCGACGCCCTGCATGCCCGCTTCGCCGAGCACGCCCCCAAGCTTGCCGCGCAAGCCGCCGCGCGCGCCCTTGAGCAGGCCCGGTTCGGTGCCGCGCACATCGACGCGGTCATCATCAGCACCTGCACCGGCTACCTGTGCCCCGGTCTAACCAGCCATGTGAGCGAGCGCCTCGGCCTGCGCGGCGACGTGCAGGCGCTCGATTTGGTCGGCCAGGGCTGCGGCGCGGCGCTGCCGAACTGGCGCACGGCCGAAGCGCTGCTGGCCGCGGGCCGGGCACAACATGTGCTGTCGGTGTGCGTGGAGATTTGCAGCGCCGCGTTCTACCTCGACAACGACCCTGGTGTGCTCATCAGCTCCTGCCTGTTTGGCGATGGGGCGGCGGCGGCCGTGTTGTCGGCCCGGCCCGCCGCGCACCGGCGCCGGGTGGAGTGGACGCTGGCTGGCAGTTTTCTGGAGCCACGCGAACGCGACGCGCTGCGCTTCGAGCAGCGCGACGGCATGTTGCGCAACATCCTGACGCGCCGGGTGCCCGCGCTGGTGGCCGAACACGCTGGCAACCTCCTCGCCGAAATGTTGCGCGCCTGTCCGCTGGCGCGCGCCGATCTAACAGGCTGGCTGCTGCATGCCGGCGGACGCGAGGTGCTTGTCGCCCTGCAACAGCGGCTCGGCCTGGACGCCGGCGACGTGAGCCGGAGTGCGGCGGTGTTGCGCGACTTCGGCAACGTCAGCAGCCCGTTCGTGCTCTTCGTGTTAGAAAAGGCGCTGGCGGAAAATGCGCCCGGCGGCTGGTGGTGGTTGGCGTCGTTTGGCGCGGGTTTCAGTTCTCATGCGGCCCTCTTGCAAGTGGAGTGAACCATGCGTCGCGACGTCCAACCCGAATTGCTAGACAGCCTGCCGCCCGCCGCGCCGCAGGCGCTGGGGTCGCGGGCGGATCTGCGGCGCTTGAACGGCATCATCAGACCTCAGTTAACGACCTCGTTTTTGCCGAAGAGGTGAGCAAGTTCAATTCCTCCAAAGTTCGGGTTTCGGCACCGGTTTTTTGATCCTGGAGCCCGGATTGGGCCTGGGAAAAAC
>Ga0073936_10006526_pt1 | contig 15364 bp, 15 predicted proteins | sample AliMusrvi5mmetaG_FD_87041 | JGI IMG/M metagenome (GOLD analysis project Ga0073936, IMG submission 87041) | Freshwater lake bacterial and archeal communities from Alinen Mustajarvi, Finland, to study Microbial Dark Matter (Phase II) - Alinen... | ecosystem: Environmental > Aquatic > Freshwater >... | reverse complement strand
CAAAAACGGGCAACATCATGGTCCTCGGAACCGTGATTGTGATGGGAAATGTCTAAGACGGATTCTCGGTCAAGGCTTCGGGCAATATTGAGGTGCGTGGTTCGGTGGGCAAGTGTGAGATCGTGGCGGAAGGCGATATCATCATTCACCAAGGTGTGGCTGGCAAGGGTGGCGGCACGGTTCAGGCAGGCAAAAACATCTGGAGCAAGTTCATCGAGAACACCAGTGTCGAGTCTGGCGAGAATGTCATTGTTTCCGATGGCCTCATCAATACCACCATCGTTGCCAATAAAAAGATCATCTGCCAGGGTAAGCGTGCGGCGATCGTGGGTGGCAAGTACCGTGCCTGTGAGGAAATAAACGCCAAGACCCTGGGCTCGCCAGTGGGTGGCACCGAGACTATCCTCGAAGTTGGCTACGATCCCAAGAGCAAGGAGAAGATGGATGCCCTGCAAGCCCAGGCCCTGCAGATAAAACACCAGGCAGAGGAACTCGACAAGAACATCGCGACACTGAACGCTACAAAAAAACAACGGAAGGTGTTGCCCGAGGACAAGGAAGCCATCCTGCAGGATTACATCATCAGGCGAGAGGAGTTGGTGGCGGAGGTGCGCAGCCTCGCCAAGGAAATCGAGGTAATACAGACATATCTGAATGGTCTCAAAACGAAAGGAAGAATCAGTGCCTCCAGTCGCGTTTATCCCGGCGTGAAGCTTGTCATCAAGGATGTGAAAGAGGATATCAAGACCGAACAGAAGGCCATAACGTTCTACCTTGAAAACCAGATGATCCGAACGACACGCTACGAAGAACCCGAGGACGAAATCCTCAAAAAGGGGCCTCCCGATGCCCATAAGACCGATTGACCTTCAGACACTCCTCATGCAGATGACCCAGGTTGGACGAGACCAGGCCATAGAAAAAGATGGGCCTGCCTTGCAGAGTTCCATACAGGGAGCGGTGGCGCAAAAGAAGGAAATCGAGTCCAAGGATGCGGTGCGCCGTCCCGAAGAGCCCAAGGATGGGCCAGGGGCAGTCAAGGAGAGAGGTGGCCGCTCGCATTTCCATGAAGGAAAGAGTGGGGAGGAGGACGCGGAGGGCGAGGAAGGGGACAAGCCTCAAGATGAGGTCGTTCGTGACCCTTCCCTTGGCAACCGCGTGGATTTATCCGGATGAGTGCCCTCGCCCAATTCTTTCTCTTGGCTGCGATCGAAGTGGCAGGGTTATTTGTCATCTGGTTTATCATCCGAGCCAAAGTCAGGCGATATCTTGAGCTGGAAAATCTTCTCGCTGGCGTGCGCGACGAGGCCCGGGCCCTCGTTTTGGAACTCAACGAGACCGCCGATCGCAACGTATCCCTCGTCGAGGACAGAATGGCCACCCTTCGCGTTCTTTTGGGAGACGTTGATAGAAGGATTGGCGTGGAGCGTCGGGAACTCGAAGCCAGGGATGCCGAGCGAGAAGTTTACGCGAAGCTGAATAAGCGCCGGCCAATCGTCCCCAACTCGGATCGCTTGCCTGCCAATGAGATTTTGGCGGAGTCGCCGATCACCTTGAATCTCGGGGCAGCGGAAGTCGTGATGGCACCCTCCCAGTTCGGCTCCCAAGGATCATCCCAGGGAGAGGGGCGGCAGACTCTTGATGTCGTGATGGCTGAGAACTCTGTTGTTCCGCCCAAGACACGGCGCGAGCAAGCCCTGGAATTATATCGGCGTGGTTTTTCGGCCGACTTGATCGCCGCGCGGATCGGGGCCACCGTCGCCGAAATCGAGTTGCTCGTCGAGATCGAGGAAAGACGGTCTTCCAGTAATGGGAGTTCCACCTGATATGCTTCCTGTCATAGGCATCGATTTCGGAACGACTAATTCGCTCTGTGCATGGCTCGACGGGGAAAGGCCGACCATCATTCCCAACACACGCGGTTCACGATCCACCCCGAGTGTTGTGGCATCCACGGCCAAGGGCGAAATCCTCGTGGGCGAATCGGCGAAGAACCAAGCCTACGTCAATCCCGAGAATACAATATCCGGCATCAAGCGATTGCTTGGCTCAGAAAGCGTCATGCAGATGGGCGGGAAATCCTGGCGCCCAGTGGAGATCATAGCGCTTGTCCTTGGTTCCCTCAAACGGGACACCGAGCAACACCTGGGTCAAACCGTCGAGCGGGCGGTGCTCACCGCCCCCGCGCATTATTCTGACAGGGAAAGGCGGTCGCTGTCGGAGGCTGGAAGACTCGCCGGGCTCGATGTGATCAGGATCGTGAACGAGCCCACTGCCGTTGCCCTCGCGCGGGCCTGGGAAACATCCCTGCGAGTTCGTGACAAAGTGCCGATCCGCGCGGGACCTGGCGCGGGGAAGCCGTCCCTCGTCCTCGTCTACGATTTTGGCGGAGGCACCTTCGATGTCACCGTTCTCTCCCGCGAGGGAACGGATTGCCGTGTGCTGGCCTCCAGGGGTGATGGGCGACTCGGTGGCGCCGACCTTGACCGCGAACTCAGACGGCTGGCTGTCGCTCACTTCAAGGCTGAAGGGCTGGATCTGGAGGCTGATCGCTTCCTTTCACAACAATTGGCTGAAGCGGCGGAACGTGCCAAGATCGAGCTTTCCGAACGTGAGGAGGCATCCATCGCCCTGGCCTTCGCGGCGGCTGGGGGCAAGATTCTTCATCCTTCCTTCGACCTGAAGAGATCAGATCTGGAAGCCATAGCCCTGCCTTACATCGAGAGAAGCATCGACCTCGTCGAAAAAGCCCTTCGCGACGCTGGCGTCGCAGTGGGGGACCTCGATTCCCTCGTGCTGTCGGGCGGATCGAGCAGGATTCCCCTCGTTCGACGCATGCTCGAGGAAAAGCTCTCGCTGAAGCCCGAGGGCGGAGTCAATCCCGAGGAGGTCGTCGCTCTCGGCGCCGCCGTATGGGCGTCACTGGCAGCCGGACAGGGTGAAGCCGCTGAACGGATACGGGTACGTGATGTCGTATCCCGAACCTACGGCGTGGAAATCGACGGAGGGGTCTTCATCCCGCTCATCCGGAAGAACAGCCCCGTCCCATCGACACACAGTCGTGTTTTCACAACCGTTGTCGACGATCAGGATTCTGTGGAGATACATGTGTTGCAAGGCGAGAGCCGTGTGGCCGCTGAGGACGTTTCCCTGGGAAGATTCCTATTGGCGGGGATTCGCTCGGCCAAGGCCGGAGGTCCGCGAATAAACGTCATTTTCTCGATCGACGAATCGGACATGCTTCATGTCACCGCTGAAGATCTTGAAAGCGGTGCGGAGCAGGCCATCAGCATCGTGGATTTCGACCGAGGGACCCCAGACGAAGGTCGGGAGGAACTTGTCAGGAAAGTCGATGTCCTCGCCGGTCGACTCGATGAACTCGGGGAGGGCTTGTCGCTCGAGCGAGGACTCGAGTCCGAGATAAGTGACCTTCGCGCTCGCGTCCGACTGAGCATCGACGCCGGTGATGACAGTATTCGCATACTCAAGGCGGAACTCGAGGGTCTTGTCGGTGAGCTTCTGGCCAGGCGTGCGGAAGCTCGAAGCGAGGCTCGCATCAGCCTTGGAGTGCGGAAGTGAGTGAGCGCGAAAGCTGGAGAGGGGCGGCCCTGGCTTCTCTCGCCCTCGGTCCAGGCGCTGATGATGATGACATCCGCACCGCGTACCGACGCCTTGCGCTACGGTATCACCCCGATGCCTCCGGCGATCCACACACAACAAAGCACTTCACCTGGGTTGTCAAAGCCTACAAGGTGTTATCCGCGATCGAGAATGAACCTGATGGTCGCGTCCGGCCACGCTACAGGAGTGTTGAGGAGGCTGGCTGCGACCTCTTCGCCCTCGGGCAGGTCCTCGCCTCCGATCCGGATTCCGGCGCACGTGGGGCCGCCGTGAGGGCCCTGGGAATGTCCGGGCGCTCCTCCGCATACGTCTTCCTGCGACGTGCGATTTACGATCCAGTCGTCGACGTCGCGCTCGAGGCTGTGCGCGCGGTGGCTCTCCTTGGTTCACGACAGGCTGAGGGAGAGATAGCGGCGCTGTACTCGAGGTCGGATGCGGCGCTTAAAATGCGCATACTCGAGTTGGCTCTTGCCACTGGCGAGAAACTGTTCCGCTCGACGCTGGAAACCGCAACCACCGATGACGATCCCCTGTTGCGGGCGACGGCACTACAAGCGCGGGAACTGCTGCGGCTCTCGTGATTCCAGACTCACTGTTCTGATGCCTGGTTACCCTCGATCGCGTATTCCTCGATTTTCTGGTAGAGGGTCTTTCTTCCTATGCCGAGTACCTCCGCCGTCCGCGTCTTGTTTCCACCCTGGGCGGCCAGGGTTTCGCGGATTAGGATCTTTTCAGCTTCTTCGATCGTTGAGCCGATGGGCACCCGCACATCCCTCTCCTCGCCCGATGAGCGAACCCCAGGTGGCAGGTCGTCCAGGCTGACCAGGCCGCTTGATGCCATCACCACCGAACTCTCGATGCAATTTCGCAGCTCCCGCACATTTCCCGGCCAGGGATAGGCATAGAGGGCCTGTCTCGCCTTGGGATCAAAGCCATCGAGCTTCTTGGCATTCTCCTGCGCGAACTCCCGCAAAAAGGACATGGCCAACAGGGGAATGTCGTCGCGCCTCTCCCGAAGCGGCGGTACGAGGATATTGACGACATTGAGCCGGTAATAGAGATCCTCCCTGAAGTCTCCCTTCCTTATCTCCTCTTTCAGGTCCCTGTTCGTCGCGGCTATAACCCGGACGTCCACCTCAACAGTGTCTTCTCCGCCCACACGTTCAAACCTTCGTTCCTGCAGGACGCGCAGGATCTTTATCTGCACATTCTGGTTTATCTCACCTATCTCGTCGAGGAAAAGAGTTCCCTTGTCGGCGAGTTCGAAGCGGCCGCGTTTTCGCGCCTGTGCGCCGGTGAAGGATCCTTTCTCATGGCCGAAGAGTTCGCTTTCGAGGAGGCTTTCCGCAAGGGCGGCGCAATGCACCTTGATGAGGGGGCCGTCGCGTCGTGGCGAGAGGTTGTGTATCGCATCTGCGACCAACTCCTTGCCAACACCGGAATCGCCGGTGATGAGAACACTCGCGCGAGTCGGTGCGACACGGCGTACCAGGTCGAACACCTTTTTCATTTCGGCGCTTTTTCCGATGATGGAACTCGACCTGCGCTGGGCTTCCACCTCGGCTTCCAGTTCGCGATTCTTTCGGGCTAGTTCCCTGGTTTCCAATGCTCGCTTGACGAGGATCGAGAGATGGTCGAGGTTGACGGGTTTGGTGAGGAAATCGAAGGCGCCGGCTCGCATCGCGGCAACCGCGTCTTCAATGGTGCCATGGCCGGTGAGTACGATGACGGGAAGGCCGGGATATCGGCTCGTCATTGATTTCAGCACTTCTGTCCCGCCGAGCTTGGGCATGCGCAGGTCGGTGATCACCAAATCCGCATCGCCCGACTCGACCAATGCCAGTGCCTCCGCGCCATCTGCCGCGGGGAGTGCCCGGTAGCCATCGAGAGAAAGGGCTTCGGCCAGGCCTTCACGAATATTCTTTTCGTCATCGGCTACAACGATTGTAAAACGCATCTAAGGGACCTTAACGACATTAGTCGTTGCGACATTAGTCGTTGCGACATTAGTCGTTGCGACATTAGTCGTTGCGACGGCAGTCGCCACGACAGTAGTCGCGTTCGCCATGCTGGCCATGCCCCCGTCGTAGGGTAAAAGCCGCCGTTCCTTCTGTGGGATCGGCAGGCTGATGATGAAGGAGGATCCTTGGCCGGGACGCGACTTCACCATGATTTCGCCATCGTGCTCCCTTACTATCTTGAAGGTTATCGTAAGGCCGAGTCCGGTTCCATTTTCCTTCGTCGTGAAATATGGCTCGAATATTTTGGGCAGGTCCTCTTCTGAGATTCCCACCCCGCTGTCTTCGACGGCTATCCTGACCTCGTCCTCGATTCGTTCTGCCCTGAGGCGCAGTTTCCCGCCTCCAGACATCGCAGCGAGCGCGTTTTTCACGAGGTTGAGCACTGCCTGCTTCATGAGTCGATCATCGAGCAATACCCGGGGCAGGTTCTTCTCGATGTCCAGTTCGACCATCACGCCCGCCCGCTCTGCCTCGGGTTTAATGAAATCGGCGATTCCCGAGACGAGCTCCCCGGGGTCACCCTCGCGCAGTTGAACATCCATTGGCCTCACCGCGAACAGGAAATCGACGACAATCTTGTTGAGCCTGTCAATCTCCTCGTCCACGACGCCGAGGTGGCGTTCGAGGAAGGGAATCTCAACCTCATCCTTGCCGTGAAGGGCCTTTCTGATAAGTTGGATGTGGATGGACAACGAGCCCAAGGGATTCTTGATCTCATGGGCGACGCCCGCAGCCAGTGTGGTGAGCGAGGCGAGGCTTTCCGCCCTTCGCAACTGGGCTTCCTTGCGTCGCTTTTCGGTGATGTCTTCCATGTGCACTATGGCCCCCTCGATGTGGCCTTGCGAAACGAGGGTGCTCACCGAAACCGCGATGAGCCGCGTCGTGCCCTTGGTCTCCAGCCCGAACTCGCGGCCGAGCACAGTCTCTTCCCCCTCGAGTGTGGCGCGAAAGAACTCGGAGAGGTCCTGGTCGGAGACGCTGTGCCACAGCGGGCGTTCGGCCGGGTCTGACCCTGTCAGGCGCAGGAACCTTTCGGCGGATTTGTTGTAGATGATTGGCAAGTGATCGCGGTCACAGACTACGATTCCGTCCAGCATCGAGTCGAGAGCCCCTTCCATGCGGCCGTTCTCTTCGGCGAGGGCGATCAGGAGCGAACGCATTTGATCCTCGTTGAGACGCGGAATCTTGGCAAGGGCGCGCTCGACAAAGCGCCTCATCGCTGGATTCCCGCCGATCCGCCACCGGCCTCGGTCAGTGCGTACATGAGGGACTCCGCCAGGAGGCTGGGGCTTCGGTTTAGGGTCTCGTAGTCGTTCGAGGCGTTGCGCACCAATAATGCCGCCTGGTCGATGAGGTGGATGGCCGTGGCGTCCAGGCCTTCCTCACGGAGCATCGCTCCGAGTGTCGAGGAAAGTGCGGCGATGAAAGAACGGAAACTCGAGGAGTACCGATCGTCCTTCTGGCCAAACTCCTTGGTGGCCTCGAGGAGTGAGGTCAGGGCTGAGGTTCGAAGGCCGCCGTTCCCTTCGGATCTAGTGGAAAACGCCGCACCCAGGAATGCCTCGGCCTTGGCACGCGCTTCGGCGGGTGGAAAACTCCTTCGTGCCGATAGGAAGGATTCCACGGAAGGGACCTGCTCCGAGCTGCGGAACACCCGTTCGATCACGAGCCCTGTACCGGCGCTGTCTCGCATCGCGAAATTATAGGTCCGCACACGCGACAGGATCGTCGTCATCAAGGCACTCCGCCTCGAACTGGTGAGGACGAACCGGACGCTGTCCGGCGGCTCCTCCAGTATCTTGAGCAGCGCATTGCGAGATGACTCAAGCATGCGGTCGGCGTTCTCCATCACGACAGTCTTGCGCTTGCCCAAAGGCGAGAGCCGAGACCAGAACTCGATGTTTCGAATCATGAAAACCGGTGGGGTGTCGGGCACGAAGGCCTCGAGTTTGGCGCAGATGCCCGCGGCTTTGGCGGCCGCTTCGGCGGATCCGGGCGCGAGGACGCCAGGCGTTGCGCGCTCTGGTGCGACAGCGTCGATCTGCTCCTCGAGTTCGCGCAGGAGAGGGGCTGCCTTGGCGATCCGCGATTCCTCGCCCTGGTAGAGGACAGCGTCGAATCGCCTCGCGAGCTTGCGTGCCGCTCGTGAAAAAAAATAGGATGAGGGTGCGCCTGGTGAGCGGTCAAGGAGTTCCAGGGCGGCCTGTATCTCCTCGGGGAAAGTCCGCGGGCCAAAGAGAACAAGATCGGGGTGGACGAGTGAGCGATGCCGTGTGCACGAAGGGCAGGGGCAATTCCACGCGGCGCGCGCAGCGATGGGTCGCCCCTCCGTGGTGGAGGTGCAGGAGAGCACACGTGCCAGTTCCAAGGCCGCCGTTATTTTCCCGGAACCGGGTGATCCCGAAAAAAGGATGGCCGGCGGAAGTCGGTCTGCTTCTAGATCCGACTTCAGCGTCTTGAGGATCTCATTCTGGCCGAGCAGGTTTTCAAACACGATTGGCCTATGGCTACTTGATTTTCGGCAGGTCCAGCTTGGCTAGCTCCGGTCCGATTATGGGCAGGATGAACCGGACGATGGCTGAGCCATTGAGGAACTTGGTGAAGCCCACGATGGAAAGCGTCTTCTCGAGCATGCTCAGTGCGATCACCAGAAATGAAACCAGGATGAGACCTTCGGCGAGCCCGAGGACCACGCCGAGAATCCTGTCCACGCCCCCTAGTTGTGCGGCTTCAATGCCCTCCTCGAGCAAGCGTGCAATGAGTTTGATAATAAGGAAGACGATGAAGAAGACTGCGATGAAGCCTGCGATCAGCGGCAGTATTTCGGGTTTGGCCGCGAGACCCCAGCCGACAAAAAGAGAGCCGGCGGCTTTGTAAAAGACAATCCCTGCGAGGAGTCCCACGAAAATGGCAGCCACCGAAAGCAGTTCAGCCAGAAAACCCTTGACCAGGCAACGGATTCCGAGGAGGACGAAAATGACGATGAAAACCCAGTCGAGCGCGTTCATGATGCCTCTCCTATGCGTTCAAGTATGAGTGTGGCTATTTCCGTGGCCGCATCGCGGCCAGCCAAGGCTCTCGCCGCCTCACCGATCGCCATGCGAAGGCGGTGATCATCGAGAAGCCTGGCAATCTCCTCGACGAGCCTGTCCGCGGTCGCCTCCGGCCCAACGAGGCTGATCGCCGCTCCTGAGCGGACGAAGAGGGCGGCGTTGTCCACTTGGTCGCCGCGGGTGCCAGAGCCGCACAGGGGCACGAGGATCATGGGCTTGCTGAGCGCCGAGCATTCCCACAACGTTCCCGCACCCGCCCGACCCACAATGAGATCGGCCGCGGCAAGCAGGTCGGGCATCTCCTCACCAATGTGGGTGAATCTTCTGTAGTTCGAGCCTGCGGGCGGGAGATTGTCGACTCCCCCCGACACTGCGGCATCACCTGTCTGGTGGACTACAAAGGTCGCTTCACCCAGTCTGGGAAGAATGGCAGCGACGAGTTCATTGATCTGCCGCGCACCTTGGCTGCCACCAAGAAAAAATAGTATCGGTTGCCCAAGGGTAACGCCGAGGAGGGCCCGTCCCCGAGCGGGGTCGGCGCTGTGGAACGTGGGGCGGACAGGATTCCCCATGACCATCGCTTTCTTTTCCGCGCCGGGCGCCAGGAACTCCCGAGTCTGTTCATAGCTGAGCAGGATCGTATCAGCCCGACGGGCATTGAGGCGTGTCGCGAGTCCCGGTGTAAGGTCTGATTCGTGGGTGTAATAAGGAATGCCAAGGGAAGCAGCAGCCGCGCAGGGCGGCACGCTCACGTAGCCACCCTTGGAAAAAAGGAACACTGGTTCCAGGGCTTTGAGAATGCGCAGCGCCTCAGCGTAACCCGAAATGACACGGAAGGCATCGGCGAAATTCTTTAGAGAGAACTCCCGCCGCAATTTGCCACTTGGTATGGCATAATAATCAAATCCGGCCGCTTCCACCGCCTCGCGGTCTGAGTTTTTTGTGGATCCAATCCATGCGATCCTGCCAGAAAAGGCTAAGCCCCGAAGGGCTTTGGCAATGGCAAGGCCAGGATAGACATGCCCCCCGGTGCCCCCTCCGGTGAAAACAAGGGTCCTTTTGTCCACGGTTTTTTAGCTTATTCCGCCACAGGAAGGCCGAACATTCTGGCATAGGCAGCGAGGGCGGGATCACCCTTCGCTCCGGCCAGGACCTTTTTGGCAAGGAGTTTGCCAAGTTGAACTCCTTCCTGGTCGAAGGAGTTCACGTTCCATGCGAATCCCTGGAACATCACCTTGTTTTCGTAGTGGGCAAGGAGGGCACCGAGGGCGCGCGGATTCAGCCGCTCCCCACGGATGAGCGTGCTAGGTCTGCCACCGGGGAATTCCTTGTTCTTGTCCTTGTCTTCCTTGCCGCAGGCGAAGGCCACGATTTGCGCGGCGAGATTGGCATTGAGCTTCTGCCTGCTTGTCGAACCCTCGACCTCAATGTCACCTCCCGTTTGTCCTTCGAGGAAACCAATGAACTGGAGGGGAACCGGATCGGTGCCTTGATGGAGGAGTTGGTAGAAGGAATGCTGGCCATTCGTGCCCGGCTCGCCAAAAACGACGGGCCCGGTGGAGTAGGGGAGTTTGACGCCGTTGCGGTCCACGCGCTTTCCGTTGGATTCCATGTCTAGTTGCTGCAGGTGGGCGGGGAAACGTGATAAGGCTTCGGAGTAGGGGAGGACGGCCGTTTCGCCCATCTTCAGGACGTTGCGTTCGTACACGCCTATCATCGCGTCGAGAAGGGCCGCGTTGCGCGAAATATCCTTTTCCAGTGCGAGGCGATCCGCCTCGTGGGCACCCGCCAGGAAATCCACGAAGGCCTCGGGGCCGAAAGCGAGGGAGAGGATAACACCACCAACGGCGCTTGAGGATGAATAGCGACCGCCTATGAAATCGTCGATATAGAAGGACTCGATGTAACCTGGGTTGCCCGCGAGGGGGCTTGTCTCGCTTGTCACCGCGACCATGTGCAGGGCGGGGTCGAGCCCTGCGGATTCGAGCCTGTCGCGCACAAGGCATTCGTTGGCGAGGGTTTCCTGCGTGACGCCACTTTTGGAAACAAGGATGAAAAGGCTTGTCGCCAGATCCAGCTTCGAGAGCAGGTCAAAACCGTCATCGGGATCGACATTGGATATGAAGCAGGCGCCCATCATCGCCCGTCCTTCGGCGATGGCCCAGCGCTCGAGTGCGAGGTAGAGGGCACGCGGGCCGAGGTCGGAGCCGCCGATTCCTATCTGGACAACGGTCGAAAATGGCTCGCCTGTCGATCCAACGATTTTTCCCGAGTGCACCGCGTTGGCGAACTCGGCGGCCTTTTCGCGCTCACCCTCATAGAAGGCGCGCAGGTCCCGCTCCTCTCGGAGCACGGCCTTTCCAAGCCTGCCCCGGGCGAGGTGATGGAGAACCATCCTCTCCTCACTGAGGTTCATCACTTCGCCTTCGGCAAGGAGCTTGTACTTTTCAATGAGGCCTTGCTCCTCCGCCAGCTCGCCGAGGGCGTCCAGAATGTGCTCATCCACGGGCGATGCAGCCCAATTATAGGTGAGACCGGCACCAGCCGGAATGTCGCAGGCGGCGATCCTGTCCGCAGTGAGGATTTCACCGATGCGCGGGGTCGGCAGCGCAGCGAGCTTGGGGAACGCATTTGTCTCGTCGAGCCTTTTGTATTCGATCATGTGTGGCTCCTTTACCCGAATATATGATATCCGCACCTTGGGCCTTCATCAAGGCGTGCCCTTGGCCGAAAATGTACAGGGAGCTTGTTGGACCCCCAATTGTTGACAGGCCCTCGTTTTCAAGGAATATACTGTTTTCTGGAGGCGCTGTGGCTGTACGAATAGATCGGGTCGAACGAGAGTTCATCCTGGGCTCGGCAGCGGAATCCAAGACCAACGCACGGTTGAGATCGGCGGGAAAGTCCATGAAATGCCGGGTGGCCACTCTGAGCAGGGAAGGAGTTGGATTCGCGACTGGAGACGCGTCTTTGGCCTTTCTTCCCCGCGAAATGGTGTCTGTCAGCTTCGAATTTCGCGGTCAGGTTGTGGCCTTCGAAGCGCCCGTGCGAAAATCAGCGGCGGGAATCGTCGAGCTGAGCCTGCCGGAAGCGATGTATCGGAGCCTCTCACGAAGATGGCCACGTGTCAGCGCACCCAAGGATCTATCCGTTGAATTCCTCATCCCAGACGCAAACCTGACCCTGGACTACCCTGAATCCGCAAATTGGTCCGATGTCGAGCTCCCGGAACTCCGGGAGGGACTCGATTCGCAGAATCTCAAGGCCCTGGTGGAAAGTTTCAAGTCCAAGGCTTCAGAAATAGCGAGTGAGGGGCGGGTTGTGATGTACAAGGAAAAGGGTCCCTCGGACATCGCTGAGGAGATGGCCGCAAAACTCGGGAGAACCCTTTTTGTGCCATCCACCACGGGATCCTTGCCTGTGGCGGATCCTTATCCGGCTGGACGAATAATCACCCGGGAGATAGCCGAAGAGTTCGAGGGTCCCCAAAGCGTTGCCCAAGGTTCCCGGCTTTCGGCTTATCTGCTTGCCCACTCCGCACAAGGTATGCATTCCGGCCTATGGTGTCCTGTTCTCTATTACCATTATGCGGTTGGAATCATACTGATGGCGAATGGTCCGGAGCGTCCCCAGGAACTCGACTTCGGCGCCGTGGACCTGGCATGGGAGTTTTCCCGCATTCTGGCCTGGTTCCTCAAACGTCATGGATATTTCGCGGTTGCCGAAACCGCTACCCAAGGGACAGTGGGTTCCAGCAAGGGAGGGATCATCGACGCTAGTCCTTCCGGGCTTCTTGCGGCTTTGCCAGGGACCAATCCCGCCATTGCTCTGGGTTCTGTCATTCGACTGCGGCTGATCGTGAAAGGGAAAACCATTGTCTGCTCTGGCAAGGTCATGCGAAGATACCAGGAAGGTGAAATGAGTTTTTGCGGCCTTGCCTTCATGGACCTGTCTACCCAGGAAATGGCAGAGCTTTCCTTGGATCTCTACGGCGAGGATGAACAGTTTTCAGTGGGGGGAGCATGAACCTGGAAGCGGCCGTGGCGCTTTCCTTGAAAGTCATCACCGATTGGCGCGTCATCATGATCACGATTGCGACACTGCTTGTGTGGGCCGCCCTTCGATATGTCGGATCCATTTACCATAAGCGTTCCCCGCCTCGTCGACGCTCCTCAGCATCCAGTTCCATCAAGATTCCTTCGCTGAAAAGAAAAACCGCATCGCGGGCGGAGGCCACGGCGGAATCGGAAAATGATCTGATCGAGTGAGTCCTCAGCCATCAGCCTACAGGTGAAAGAGTTTTCGAAGCGAAGCCCGATTGACTATCCGGTAATGCATGAAAAACAGGAAACCCGCCAAAGGAATGCCCGCGATGACAACGATCGCGGACCAAGATATCAGAAGGACATTTTTTAGATACCAGTTCACAATGAGGTCCACTCCCACACAAACGAAGACCGCCGCGGTCAGGCTTATGGCGATTATGTTCATTCCTTTCCGTCTGGCTGTGACTGACAGGGTTCCACTGGCGACAACCGCGATTTCGAGCAACAGGCCCAAGGGCAAGCCGAGAGGCAGGAACCATTCCATCCGACCATCGAAGGCATCCACAAGCAACAGGAAAAGCAGGTTTGACGGACCCAATACCGCGAGTATCAGCCATGTATGGCGAGCGAGTATCAATGGAATGCAGACAAGCAACCAAAGGCAAGCGATGGAGGCGATCGGATAGAGAGACCACGTTAGGTGTCGATCGGCAAGAAGGTCTATTGCCATTACGACGATGGCCGCGATCAAGCTGCAAATCGTGTACAATTCCAGGAAAATTGTACGCTTTTCCTTCGGCGTCAATTGGCTTTGGTCGTTGGGGTCAATGATCTGTTCGGGAAAGGACTGATGTGGGAAGGGAAGGGGATCACCGCTCAGAATCATGACGTGGCACAGCGGACAGTGACGAACGGAGTTTCCTACTTCCACCTTGCAATTGGGGCAAAGGGCCATCATTCCCTCACACATTCGCCGAGATTTCGATGGGGACGCCCATCCGTTCAAGTCGCGTAAAAAACAGGCGCTCCAGTTCCGTTGTGGTCACAAGGGATCCAAAGCTGATATAAAGGTCGTTTTTATAGCTGACGCAGGCGGCCTTGGTCTTGCAAACCCGGCTGGGTGGGGGAATGAAGGCAAAACTTTCCACGTGGGTGGAAAGTGCTTCGGGAAGCTGGACTTGGCCGAGATTGGAAAATGAGCCGGACATGGTGTTTTCACCCATCCGCCTGTATACCAGCCTGGCGGCCATATTTTTGAGGCCGAGTGGAAGCGCCCGTATCAGCATGGACCGACCGCCCATTACATTTCGGGACATTTGCCGGGACATATTCTTGACTCGAATCGCTTCCTGCAAATACAAGTGGACCAGATTGCTGATTTCGTCGAATTCGTAGAATCCCAAACGCGTGTCCAGAGATGGAAGGACGTACAGTGAAAAATTTCGCATTGTCCGGCTGGGAAAGAGCCTGCGCAAGTTCACTGGCACCTCCAGTGCCAGGATGGGCGACATGGCCTTCCGCATGGGACTGGGCAGAGCGTAAAAAATATCCTGTAAGGCGGCCAAATATATCGCAACCAGCATCTCGGTCAGGCTCACACCCAGTTGTCGGGAATGCTCCACAATGACATCCAGGGGCATGTGGCCGGTTATGATCCGATATTGCCCCCGCCATAGCGGTATGGCTGGCATGTGGAACGCACGATGGACCTTCTCTGGGTGAGGGATACCCGGCCGAACATGGCGATTGAATGCATCCTCATATTCTTCGGGATCTGGCATCTCTGCGGAGGTGAAGATGTCTCCGGAATCCGGGATGTCCTGTCCCAGCAATCGGTGATACTCCAAGACCAGAGCCTTGAGGAAAATCAGTGCGCCTGCCCCGTCGGTGAGGAAATGGCAGAATTCCACGGCAATCCTGGAAGAATATACCCTGACACGAAACAGGAAGTTGCCATGCCTGACACGCATGATACGGCAGGGGTATTTTGAATCGGCGGAAATTTTGGGGCGTTTCGTGTCGGCTGGCTCGAGGTAATACCAGAAAAAACCGCGTCGGAGCACTACAAGATAGTAGGGAAATCGGGGTGAGATTGCGGCTAGGGCCGCTTCGAGGACCGGAAGGACGATGGTTGAGCCGAGGGTGGCAGATATCCGGAAAACCAAGGTCGCGATTGAGTTTGACAGGGCTGGCATGAAGGCCCCCGCATTGTCCAGGGTATACCACCGCTCCTCGCCCTGATGGAAATCTGTCCGGGACAGGCGAAGATTTTGCTGGATGTTGTCCGATGAGGCCCATGTTTCCATGACTACAAGTATTATCCGAAGTGATTGAAACTTCAAAGGTAGGGGAGAATTTTCAGCATTGATGAAGATGTTCTTTCCACGGCCATTTCCTTGATTTTCTCACCATACCGAGGTGCACTGCCTCATCCATCGCTCGTGCTGCATCCTTCTCGTCCCAGCCGGTCATGACTCCCCACATCGCACAATACGGCGGCTCCCTTTGTCCCGTTTTCGCTCCCCGCAGGAGGGAGAGTGCCTCATCGGTCGAAAAGCGCCTAGAGTGCGCGATCACGAAATTTCTTATTTCTTCCTCGCCATCTCGCGGCCCGAGACCTTTT
>Ga0073936_10006525_pt1 | contig 15366 bp, 11 predicted proteins | sample AliMusrvi5mmetaG_FD_87041 | JGI IMG/M metagenome (GOLD analysis project Ga0073936, IMG submission 87041) | Freshwater lake bacterial and archeal communities from Alinen Mustajarvi, Finland, to study Microbial Dark Matter (Phase II) - Alinen... | ecosystem: Environmental > Aquatic > Freshwater >... | reverse complement strand
GCACCTTGGTCAAGGTCATCGGCACGTCCACCTGCGATTGCGGGGTCGTCGCCGCCGACAAACAACCCGCCGATATTCCCGGCATTTGCGGCATCGTCAAAGGTGCGATCCTGCCCGGCTACTACGGCATCGAGGCCGGCCAATCCGCGGTGGGGGATATCTTCAAGTGGTGGGTCGAGGTGGTGTGCGGTGGCGACTCCGCCCTGTTCCAGTCCCTCACCGCCGAGATCGGCGCCATGCAACCCGGCCAAACCGGCCTGCTCGCGCTGGATTGGAACAACGGCAACCGCACCATCCTGGTGGACCAGCGGCTCAGCGGGTTGTTGTTAGGGCAGACCCTGCACACCACCCGTGCCGATATCTACCGTGCCCTGATCGAAGCGACGGCATTCGGCGCGCGGGCGATCCTCGAGCGGCTCAAGCAATATGGCGTGCCGGTGGCGCGCATCGTGTGCTCCGGCGGCATCGCTGAAAAAGACCCGGTGCTCATGCAAATCTATGCCGACGTGACCGGCTGCGAGATGTTGGTTTCCCGCTCGGCGCAAAGCTGCGCGCTGGGCGCGGCCCTAGGTGCCGCCGTGGTGGCCGGTGCCTATCCGGACTATGCCGCGGCGCAGGCCGCCATGACCGGGGTGAAGCCCCATACCTATCAGCCAAACCCGGCGGCCACCGCCGTCTATGACAAGTTGTACGGCCTCTACCGCCAGACCCACGACGCCTTCGGCGGAGTAACCGCCGCCGCGGCGCTGGGCAATGTCATGAAGGACCTGCTGGCCATCAAGCAAGCCGCCCAGGCCGGTTAGAAAATTCCCGTTTCCGCTTGCCTTCCACCCCTCACCGAATAGACGCCCTAACATCATGCCCATCCCTCCCGTTTCCGAAGTCTGGTTTATCACCGGGTCGCAGCACCTCTACGGCCCCGCCGCTCTCCAGCAGGTGGCCGCCAACTCCCAGCAGGTTGTCGCCGCCCTCAATGCCTCTGGCGCGCTGCCGTGCAAGGTGGTGTTCAAGCCGGTGCTAACCACTCCGGATGAAATCACGCGGCTCTGCCTGGATGCCAACTCCACCCCGGAGTGCATCGGCTTGGTGGCGTGGATGCACACGTTCTCGCCGGCCAAAATGTGGATCGCCGGACTGCAGGCGCTGCGCAAGCCGCTGGCGGATTTGCACACCCAGTTCAACCGCGATTTGCCCTGGGCCTCCATCGACATGGATTTCATGAACCTCAACCAGACCGCCCACGGCGGCCGTGAGTTCGGTCATATCGGCGCGCGCATGCGGTTGCCGCGCAAGGTCATCGTCGGCCATTGGCAGGACCCGGAAGTGGTCGCGCGCCTCGCCGCGTGGATGCGCGTCGCCCGCGCCTGGCAAGCGGGCCAATCGCTCAAGGTCGCGCGTTTCGGCGACAACATGCGCCAGGTGGCGGTGACCGAAGGCGACAAGGTTTCCGCGCAAATGCGCTTTGGCTGGGCTGTCAATGGCTATGGAGTGGGCGACCTCGTGGCCCATGTGGACGCGGCGAGTGACGCCGCCGTGGACGCGCTGTGCAGCGAGTATGACGACACCTACACGGTGGCGCCTGCGTTGCGGGCCGGCGGTGCGCGGCGCGCTGCGTTGCGGGATGCCGCGCGCATCGAGTTGGGACTGCGCGCGTTTCTAACGGAAGGAGGGTTCGGCGCCTTCACCACCACGTTTGAGGATTTGCACGGTTTGACCCAACTGCCGGGATTGGCGGTGCAACGGTTGATGGCCGACGGCTACGGGTTCGGCGCCGAAGGCGACTGGAAAACCGCCGCCTTGCTGCGGGTCATGAAAGTCATGGCGGAGGGCGTCGCCGGAGGCACCTCGTTCATGGAGGATTACACCTATCATCTCGATCCGTGCGGCGCCCTGGTGCTTGGCGCGCACATGTTGGAGGTTTGTCCGTCCATCGCCGCCGGCAAGTCGTCGCTCGAAGTCCATCCGCTAGGTATCGGCGGCAAGCAGGACCCCTGCCGCTTGGTCTTCGATGGCGCCGCCGGCCCCGCGGTCAATGCCTCGCTGGTCGATCTGGGCAACCGCTTCCGCCTGCTGGTCAACGAGGTGGAGTGTCTGCCACCCGCCCAACCGCTGCCCAACCTGCCGGTCGCCCGCGCGCTGTGGCATGCCCAACCCGACCTCAAGACGGCCACCGCCGCCTGGGTCTTGGCGGGTGGCGCCCACCACACGGTGTTGTCGCTGGCGTTGGCCACCGAGCATCTGGAAGATTTCGCCGAGATCGCGGGCATTGAACTGGCCGTCATCGACCGCGACACCCGCCTGCGCTCGTTCAAGGACCAACTCCGCAACTCCGACCTCTACTATCACCTCGCCCAGGGTATCCGCGGCTGACCCTCGCAACGCTCCCGTCATGCCCACCTACCGTTCCATCCAGGAAGAATGCTGCGACGCCAATCGCGCGCTGCCGGCCACCGGCTTGGTCGATCTGACCTTCGGCAACGTCAGCGTGGCCGATCGCGAGCTGGGCGTCTTTGCAATCAAGCCCTCCGGCGTCGAGTACGCCAAACTGCGGCCCGCGGATATGGTCATCATCGACTTTGACGGCAAGCTGGTTGCCGGCTCGTTGCGGCCGTCCTCGGACACCCCGACGCACCGGCGCTTGTTGCTCGCCTTCGAGGGCATCCGCGCGGTGGTCCACACCCACTCGCGCCATGCCGTGGCCTTCGCCCAGGCGGGCCTTGACCTGCCGTGTTTCGGCACCACCCACTGCGACTACTTCCATGGCGCGGTGCCGGTGACCCGCGCGCTGACCCCCGCGGAAGTGGGCGGCGATTATGAATGGGCCACCGGTGAGGTGATCGTCGAACGCTTCGCCGGGCTGAAGCCACTGGAGGTGCCCGCTGTTCTTGTTAGAAACCACGGCCCCTTCGCGTGGGCCACCAGCGGGGCCAAAGCGGTGGAAGCCGCCCTGGCCTTGGAGATCGTCGCCGATCTGGCCATCAAGACTCTCGCGCTCAATGCGCAGGCGCAACCGGCGCCGATATATTTGTTAGACAAGCATTTCTTCCGCAAGCACGGACCCGGCGCCTACTATGGCCAGCCGGGTTGATTCTTCTCCCAAACTCCAACCCCCCAACACTCCAACCCACAACCATGCATCTGTATCTATCAAGTAACCCGCTGGCCGTGACCAGCCACATGGCCGGCATCGACTGGCTGATGATCGCCGCCTACTTCAGCGTCCTGCTTTGCGTCGCCTGGTGGGTGGTTAGTAAAAACAAGGACACTGCGGCCGACTATTTCCTGGCCGGGCGCAACCTCGGTTGGTGGGTCATCGGCGCGTCGATTTTCGCGTCGAACATCGGCTCCGAGCACATCGTCGGGCTCGCCGGTTCGGGCGCCAAGGATGGTGTGGCACTGGCTCATTACGAGCTGCATGCCTGGTGCCTGCTGGTGCTGGCGTGGGTGTTCGTGCCGTTTTACATGCGCTCGCAGGTGTTCACGATGCCCGAGTTCCTCGAACGCCGCTTCTCGGTGGGTTCGCGTTATGTGTTGTCGATCGTATCGATCATCACCTTCATCCTATCGAAAATCGCGGTGGGTATCTTCGCTGGCGGCATCGTCTTCGGCACCTTGCTGCCCGAGTTGCAGATTACCATTGGCAGCATGGTCATCGACAGTTTCTGGATCGGTTCGATCGCGGTGATTTTGCTTACCGGCATTTACACGGTGGTCGGCGGCATGCGCGCGGTGGCATACAACGATGCGGTGCAGGTGGTGGTGTTGATAGGCGGGTCGGCGGTGCTGACGTTCTACGGCCTGCACAAGCTGGGCGGATGGGGCGAGTTGCGCCACATCTGTGGATCGGACATGTTCAACCTGTGGAAACCGCTGGTGCCGGTGGGCCAGACCGCGTCGTGGGCGCCGATCAAGGAATTCAACTCCGCGGGCGTCATCGTCAAGCAGGCATGGTATTTCAACAACAACTTCCCCTGGCTCGGCATGGCCATTTGCGCGCCGGTTATCGGCCTGTGGTATTGGTGTACCGACCAGTACATCGTGCAGCGCGCGCTGGGTGCGCCGAACCAGAAGGTCGCTCGTGAGGGCAGCATTTTCGCCGCGTTCCTCAAGTTGTTCCCGGTCTATCTGTTCATCATTCCCGGTCTGATTTGTTATGCGCTGGTCAAGCAGAACGCAATCCCGGAAATGACCGCCGCGTTCCACGAAAAGGGCTCGCAGGGCGCCTTCCCGATGATGGTCCAATACCTGTTGCCCGCCGGCCTGCGCGGCATCGTGGTGGCCGGCCTGCTCTCCGCGCTGATGGGTTCGCTGGCGGGCGTGTTCAACGCCTGCTCGACACTCTTCACGGTGGATATCTATGAAAAACTCCGGCCCAAGGCCAGCCAGTCGGAATTGGTGCGGATGGGCCGTCTGGCCACCGGCGTGATGGTGCTCATCGCGCTGCTGTGGATCCCGGTGGTCAAGGGCGCCCACGGCTTGTATGAATACCTGCAATCGGTGCAGGGCTACTTGGCACCGCCGATTTTCGTGGTGTTTTTCTTCGGCGTGTTCTGGAAACGCCTCAACAAGCAGGGTTGCTTCTGGGCGATGGTCATCGGCTTTCTGGTCGGCATCTTCCGCATGGCGGTGGACACCCCCATCACCCTCGGGTTGTTCAAGGAATATGACCAGGGCTCATTTCTGTGGATCGTCAACAACATCAACTTCCAGTACTTCAGCATCCTCATCACCCTGGTATCGGCGGTGGTGATGGTGGTGGTGAGTTATCTAACCGACGAGCCGGACCAACCGCAAATCCAGGGCTTGACGTTTGCCACGGCCAGCGCCGACGACAAGGCGCAGACCCGCGCGAGCTGGAACTGGATGGACGTGGTGGGTTCGGCGGTCATCGTCGTGTTTATCCTCGGCGCCTATCTCTACTTTACGGGCTGAGTTACTCATGAGCAAACATATCGTGGTTTTGGGGGGCGGCGTCATCGGGCTGTCCGTGGCGGAGGCTTGCAGCCGCCGCGGTCACCGGGTGACGCTGATCGAACAACACGGCGAACAACGCAGTGGTTGTTCGTATGGCAACGCCGGCATGGTGGTGCCCAGTCATTTCGTGCCGATGGCCGCGCCCGGCATGGTGGCCATGGGCCTCAAGTGGATGTGGAATCCGGAGTCGCCATTCTATATCAAACCGCGGCTGGATTTTGACTTGCTGCGCTGGGGCCTGCGCTTCGTGCGGGCCGCCAGCCGCGCGCATGTCGAGCGCTGCGCGCCGGTGTTGCGCGACTTGCACCTCGCCAGCCGCCAGGCCTATCAAGAGCTTGGCGCCCAGGGCGAAGCCATCGGTTTGGTCAGCAAGGGGCTGCTGATGTTGTGCAAGGAAAGCCACACCCTCGACGAGGAAACCGCGATGGCCGCCAAGGCACGCGCGCTGGGCGTGCCGGCCGAGGTGTTGGATGCCGCGGCCACCGCCCGGCTCGACCCGGGAATTACGATGGATATCGTAGGTTCCGTGCACTACCCGCTGGACTGCCACCTGAGCCCGGAACGCTTGCTCGCGATGCTCCAACAGCGGGCCGGCCAACAAGGCGCCCGCCTGCTCTGGAACACCCGCGTGGTGGGCTGGGCCCGCGACGGCGGGCGGCTGCGCGCGGTGCGCACGGACGCCGGGGAGATAGAGGCTGATGAGTTTGTGCTGAGTGGCGGGGTATGGTCCGACGGGATGATTCGCGAGCTGGGGCTGCGCCTGCCGATGCAGGCGGGCAAAGGCTACAGCGTGACGCTGCCCGATCCGGTCGAGTTGCCCGCGCTGTGTTCGTTGTTGGCGGAAGCGCGGGTGGCGGTCACGCCGCTGGGTGCGAGCCTGCGCTTTGGCGGCACCATGGAAATGAGTGGCACCAGCGAAACGGTCAGTCCGCGCCGCGTCGAGGGGATTTTACGGGCGGCCTCACGCTATTTTCCCAACTTCAAGCGCGCCCACTTCGACGGCCTCGCGCCGTGGCACGGCTTGCGCCCATGCGCGCCGGATGGCATGCCCTATCTGGGGCGCAGCGCCGCCGCGACCAATCTGTTAGTCGCCACCGGCCACGCCATGATGGGCGTGAGCCTCGCCCCGGTCACCGCCGCCATCGTCGCGCGCTTGCTCGACGCCGAACCCGCGGGCTTCGACCTGCAGCTGCTCAGCCCCGACCGCTTCGCGTGAGGCGGGGAGGTCGGTGGCTGGATTTTTCGCTTTCAACCGGAGATGACCTCATCCATGAGGACGTCGTGCGGTTGGGGGAAGGTGTCGGCGACGCGCTGGCAGGGGTGGCAGATGCCGAGTTTAAGGGCCGCGGGATGGGCACTGGCCAGAGCCCGGTCGTAATAACCCCGGCCGCGGCCGAGGCGCCCGCCGTGCGGATCAAAGCCCAGGCCGGGGCACAAGAAGACATCGACCTCAGCCAGCGGCACGCGGGGCAGGGCAGGGGCGGGCTCGCGGATGCCCAGGGTGCCGCGCTGCAAGTCGCAGGTGACGTCGCGCACCGCGTGAAACACCAGCTCCTCACCGCAAACACGCGGGAATACCCAGCGCCGGCCGGGATCCCAGGCCACCAGCGGCAATAAGTCGACCTCTTCCGGCAGCGCGGCGTAAAGCGCGACGGTGCGCAAGGCAGGGTGCGCCGCGAGCCAGCGGCGGGCGGCCTCGCGGACCGGGGCCGACTCGCGGGTGGCGTCGTGCAGGAGCCGGCGGAGTTCGCCGCGGAGTTGCTGCTTGTTGCTGGTGGCTGCGGAAATTGTCACTTGCCAAGCTGGGGGATTCGGAGATAGTTTGGCCTATGATTCGCATTTGGCAAGTGGTGGTGGTTTTGTGGGTTGCGCTGACGCCTGCACGTGCCGATGAGCCGCCCAAATCCTTCGCCTGGGTGCCCTTGAAAATCCAGGTCAGCGCGTTTTCCAGTGATTTGGGCATGCTCGATGCCGAGCGCCAGGAGTACGCCACCAACCTGGCCAACTGCGCGGCCACCAGCATCCTCCAAGCCAAGGCTTCGCCGGCGTCGCTGGAGCTCGGCCGGCGCTTGCTCACCCTCGCTCTGAATCTGTCGCCCCGCAACAAGCGCTCGATCATCCTCAATTATCAGCTCGGCAAGGGCATGCTGCCAGAGGTGGCCAAGGGCGACTACAGCCCGCAGGTGCTCGCCCGCCTGCTGCTGACCCGCGGCCAATTGCTGACCAAGCAGGAAAGCGCTGAAAACCTCATGCTAGCCCGCCTGTTCTTCCAGGTTTCCGCCGAACTCGATCCCAAGAACGAGGACGCGGTGTATGCCAGCGAAGTCGACCGGCTCGATCACGGCAACGTGGATTGGACGGTGCTGACCCGCCCGCGGCCGGCACCGGACGTCGAGGCGACGCCGGACAAGGAGCCACCCAAGGAACCGGTTAGAGAGCCGGCCAAGGAGCCAACCAAGGACACCGTGGGTCCGAAATTGGTGCCCAGGGACGTGCCGAAGGATCACACGCCGCGCGTCGGCCCGCCGGGCCGGCCCTAGCGGTTGCCGGCTGGTGCAAGCAGAGCGTCACGACCACGCCGCGAGCACGAGGGCCTTCGCACAACTGGTGCCGTGCCACATCGGCCTTGACGCCACAAGGGACCGCGGGCAAGTTGGCCGCCTGCCATGCAAGCCGACCTGACACCGCAACTCGGACGCACCCTTTCCGAAGGGAAGACCAAGCGTATCATTGAAAAAAAGGACGATCCAAGCCGCGTGATCCTGCTGGCCAAGGATGACATCACGGCCGGTGACGGCGCCAAGCACGACATCATTGCCGACAAGGGCCGCATCGCCACCCAGACCGCCTGCAATGTCTTCCGCTTGCTCAACGCCTGCCATATCCCGGTGGCCTTCGACGCCCAAGGCGGGCCGGATTGGTTCGTCGCGCCCAACTGCCAGATGCTTCCCTACGAAGTGGTCACCCGCCGCGAGGCCCACGGCTCGTTTCTCAAACGCGCCCCGCATCTCGCCAAGGGCCAGCTATTTCCCCGCCTCGTCGTCGAGTTTTTTCTCAAAACCAAGGACCGCCGCTGGTGCGAGCACGAACTCACCTGCGATGATCCCTACATGATTTGGGACGAAGCTGCGGCCACCATCAGCCTGTTCCATCCCGCCAAGCCGTTTGCCACCCAACAGCCGTTTCTGGTGCTGGCCGATAGCGAGGTGTTCAGCCACCCCGGCGAAAGCGCGCTGTTTGGGGAAATGTCCCGCCGCGCCCGCCAAACGTTCCTCGTGCTCGAAAAAGCCTGGCAATTGCAGGGCCGCAGGCTCGTCGATATGAAGGTGGAGTTCGGCATCGACCCCCTCGGCCAGTTGCTCCTCGCCGATGTGGTCGACAATGACTCGTGGCGCGTCATCCAGGACGGCGCCTATATCGACAAGCAAATCTATCGGGATGGTGGCGAGTTGTCGGAAGTTGTTAGAAGCTACCAGCTTGTCGAGCGCCTCACCGCCCAATTCGCGCTGCCGCGCCAGCGCATCATCCTGTGGGCGGGTTCGCCCAAGGACGACCTCGCGGCGCTGGGCGACGCGGTGGCGCGCTTGTCGGATGGCTGCATGGAGTGCGTCACGAGCGTGTGTTCGGTGCACAAGGAGCCTGTGCGTGGTCTGTTAGAGCTGGCGCGGCTCACCCAGGAGGTGCCGGATTGCGTGGTCATTGCCTGCATTGGCATGTCCAACGGCGCGGGGCCGACACTTGCGGCTGCCACCAGCGTGCCGGTCATCACGCTTCCCGCCTCCTACGAAACTTTTCCGGACGACGTGTGGTCGTCCCTGCGCGCGCCGAGCAAGGTGCCGGTCATGACGGTGCTCAACCCGACCAACGCCGTCCTCGCAGCTCTCGGCATCCTCGCCCTGCACAACCCCCAACTCCACGCCTGCCTGCGCTACGACATCGAAGAGCGCACCACCAATGTCGCGGTGTTGGAATGAGCCAGGCTGTCCAGGGCTGCGGGGCTTCGCTGTTTCCTGGCAGCAGTGACGCCCACGCAAGAACATGCCGCGGGGTTCAATTTGCCGGCTTGCTCTTGGCGCCCTTGGTGATGAATTCGTCGCGCGACAGAAAGCCGTCATGGTCGGTGTCCCACGCGTCGAAGCGCAATTTTGCGGCGGCTGAATCGGCCTGTTTGGAGAGGAATTCCTCGCGGCTCAGTTTGCCATCGTGATTTTTGTCGCGTTTTTCGAACATGGCCGCGCGCTCGGTGTCGGCCGCCGGCGCTTCGGGTGGGCCCGGTGTCTTGGCCTGCGGCGCGGTGATGGGCGGGGGCAGGAATGCGCGCAAGCGGGTGACCACCTCGGGGTTGGCGGCGGCGAGGTTTTTCGATTCAGCCGGATCGTTCAGTTCGTCGTAGAGTTCGGTGGCGGCGATGCTGGCGTCCTGGCGGTCGCGCCACAGCGTCAGCCGCCAGCGCTCGTCGCGGATGCTATAGCCCATGAGCGACTTGCCGCCGGTCTGGCTGCCGCCGCGCGGGTACTGGCTGATGGCCACTTTGGCGGCGCCCTTGGCCGGATTTTCGACGAAGGGTTTCAAGCTGATCCCATCGAGGCCGGCGGGGATGGGCAGACCACACACGTCGGCGAGTGTCGGATAGACGTCGACAAACTCGACGGCCGCAGTGCATTTCTGCCCGGCACCGGTCGCTTGCGGCAGACTGAGGATGAGCGGCGCGCGGGTGGCCAGCTCAAAATTGGTGTGCTTGTGCCACAGGCCGTGGTCGCCGAGTTGCCACCCGTGATCGCCCCACAGCACCACCACGGTATTGTCGGCGAGGCCTTCGTTTCGCAGCGCGTCTAACAATCTTCCGACCTGCGCGTCGGTATAACTGATGCAGGCGTAGTAGCCGTGGCGCAGCGTCTTGGCGAATGCGGCGGGAATCGGATTGCCGTTAGGCACGTTGGCATACGCATGCAACTCGCCGTTGTCGTGACCGGCATAGGCGGGAGCGCCCTCCGGCAGGTGGTCGATCGCAGGCGTCGGTATTTTGTTAGGATCGTAGAGGTCCCAATACTTCTTGGGAGCGACAAATGGCAAATGCGGCTTGAGGAAACCCACCGCGAGGAAAAACGGTTGGTCCTTGGTCTTGAGGTCATGCAGGCGTCGCACCGCCTCCGCGGCCGTGAAGCCGTCGGGCAATTCGTCATCACTCTTGGAGCTGACCTCGAAGGCCGGTCCCTTGGGCGGCTTGCCGGCTTTGCCGGCGTTGGGCTTGTCATTGTCCGCGGGCAAGGGCATCCTGGCATGCTCCTGCACGCCGGGGCCGACGCTTTTGACGATGCGTTTGGTCCAGTCGGCCGGGTCGGTATCGATGGTCTGGCCGTTGGGATACCAATGCGGCTCGCTCCACGAGCGGCCGTCCTCAAAGCCGTGATGATAGATCTTGCTCAGCGCGGCACAATGGTAGCCGTTGGCCTTGAAGTATTGCGGCAGGGTGACCACATCGGGCAGCGCGACGCGAAAGTGGGTGTTCAAATCCCACACCCGCGTCGCATCCGGCCGCCGCCCGGTCAGCAGCGAACTGCGCGTCGGACTGCACACCGCCTGTTGGCAGTAGGCATGCATGAAGACGGTGCCGCGCGCGGCCAGGCGGTCGATGTTAGGAGTCTTGACCACCTCATTGCCATAGCAACCCAGCTCCGGGCGAAGGTCATCCACGGCGATGAACAGCACGTTGGGCCGGGGCGCCGCGCCGGCGGCAGTGGCTAGGGTCAGCCAGACGCAACTGCAAACGAGGTTGATGCTGGAGCGGTGGATTGGCATGGGGTGGTTTTTTGATTTTTAAAGGGGGGGTGGATGGCACCGGATGGATCAGCGCTGCCCGTGGTTTGGGCACAGCCCATCACGGCGGCTCAGGATAACGATCCAGCGCACGCGGGCAAGCGCATTTCTCCGGGAAACCGGCTCAGGCATCCTGATGGGCACCGCGACCCATGCGGGTTGAGGGAAATGGCATGAGCCAGTTTGGCTCCGGGCAGCACGCCCGGTCCACGGTGGCGCGGGCATCCTTGCCAGCAAGCCAAGCGGCTTGCCGGTTCAGCCATCTTCCCGTGAATTCAGGCCTCTAGCGCAAGCTCACGGCATCGGCCTTGGGGAAATCGGCGGGGACTTTTTGGGTCACCTTGCCGGTGGCGGCCCATTCGGTGCCGCGTTGCAGGGTGGTGATGAAGCCGACGCATTTCATGGCTTCGACGCCATGGCCGAGGGTGGTGTGGAACACCCGGCCCTTGCCATAGCTGATGGCGATCAATTGGGCCTCCTGCTCGCCACTGCCACCGAACTTGGGATCGGCGAAGGTTGTTGCGAGAATCGTCGCGTTTTTGGCCGGACCGCGCATGAAATCGTAAAGCTCGTCGGTGGCGTGCAGCCATTTTTCAGGCAGACCCGCCATGATCGGATGCTTGGGCGCGCGGGTTTCCAGCACGTACGGGTGCTGCTCGCCATGATGGCCGACCTGGCCGGGCTGGGTGTCGAGCACCTGCTTGCCATCCTTCCAGCGCAGGTAGGCGCCGGTCTTGTCGTTGCGCCCGCCCCAGCCGCCGACGGCGATCATTTCATTGTAGGCCGGCCATTGCGCGAACGAATTGTCGGCGGCATGCACCGACACCATGCCACCGCCGCCGGCAACATACTCTTCAAACGCCTTGCGCGTGGCTTCACTCCACATTTCGCCGTTGTAGTTCATCACAATGACTTTGTATTTGGCGAAATCCGGCTTGAATGCCGCCAATTCGGCACCATTTCCGCCTGGCGCGGTCGCCACTTCCACGGCAAACAAGCCGGTGGCTTCGAGATCCTTTTTGATCACGGGAGTGGTGGCTTTCCAGTCGTGGTTGTTTTGGCCGTCGATGATGAGCGTTGGCAACGGAGCCGCTTGCCCGGGAAGCAAGCCTGCGGTGAGTAACAAAGCAGCAAATAGCGGTTTCATAGGCGCCCAGTCTGGAAAGGTGCCTGCCGAAGGCAAGCAAATTCCGGTCCTGGCGGCAACTTCGGGCACACGCTCAGATGTCCGGCACGGGCGGCCTCCGCCTTGCTTGGCAAGCGAGGGGGCCCCTCCACTGCGCGCCGGTCGTTGCCGGGTTTTGGGGATGGGGCTTGCCAGCACCCGTTGGCTCTCCCTCGGCCGAGCGCGCTCCAGATCAACGCTCCGTGCGATGCTCGACCCACCTGCCGGGCTCCCGGCACATCCGCGATGGACCCCGAGGGTGTTCCTGGGTTGCGAAACCCGGGCCTGCGGCTACACTAATGCCTCACCCCCGCGCCATGCTCCAATCGCATTTTCCTGATCCTCCGCTTCTTTCCTCAGGCCGTCGCATCAGCTGGGCCGCTGCCGGCATCCGGCCCGCCCTTTGGATGTTGCTGGCCGCTTGCGCGCCGCTGGCTCATGCCGAGTTGGAGCGCCAGGCGTTGCGCGACGCCGCCGACTATTCCGCGAGCCGGCGGGGCTGTTCGCTGCTGGTGGTGCAGCACGGCCAGACGTTGCTAGAAGAGTATCCCAACGGGGGCGACGCGCGCCTGGCCCACCAAATCTACAGCGGCACCAAGGCATTTTTCACGTTGGCGGTGCTGGTGGCGGCCCAGGACGGCCTGCTGCGCCTCGATGAACCGGTGGCTAACACCATCTCCGAGTGGCGCGGCTCATCCCAACGCAACGACATCACCCTGCGTGAACTGATGAATTTCAGTGATGGATTGGACCCCTCATTCCATCTGCATTCCGACCAGGTGGCCGACCGCAATGCATTGGCCCTGCGCACCCCGACGGTGGCCCCGATCGGCACGGCCTTCACCTACGGACCCAGTCACGGCCAGGTGCTCTGCGAGGTGCTGCGCCGCAAACTCGCCGCCCGCGGTGAAACCCCCTTCGGCTACGTGCAACACAAGGTGCTCAATCCGTTAGGCATTGGGGCCGTGCCGTATCGCGCCGACGCCCAGGGCATGCCGTTGGTGGCCAGCGGGTTCCAACTGACCGCGCGCCAATGGTCGCGGTTTGGGCTGATGATGTTAGGCAGGGGTTCGATCGGGCGGCGCGAGTTGGTGCCGGCCAAGACATTTGTGCAATGCTGGCAGGGCAGCCGCATCAACCCGATGTTCGGCCTGGGTTTCTGGCTCAACACGGCCGCCACGAACCCGGGGGCCCGCGAGTCGGACATCGAGAACATGTTGGAGAAGAAGTGGCAGGAGCAAGATTGGCACAAGCGCTGCATTTGCCGCAGTGCCCCTGCCGATCTGGTGGCCGTAGTGGGCTCCGGCTATCAACGCTTGTTCGTCATCCCCTCGCTCGAACTGGTGATCGTGCGGCAAGGCGTCAATGCCAAGTTTTCCGACGCGGAATTCCTGCGCAAAATCCTCCGGCACTGACGCCCTCAGCTGCCAGCGGCCGGGAGCCGCTCCGGCTTTTTTGGCGTTGCCGGCCCCTTACTGCGCCGTGCTGGCGGCGCCGGGCGGTACAGGCAGCGCACGCAGCGGGGCGACCTTCGCCGGCGCAGGTGGCGGCACCGGGGGGGTGCCGAGTGGCTTGCGGGTGGCCACCATCAGCGTGGACTCGCCGGCGTGGTGACGATAGCCGATGCCAAATTCCAGCGGTTCGGGATGGGTCGTGCGGTAGGCTTCCGCCAGCTTCGGCTGGTAGCAATTCTTGAACAAGGCGATGGGACCGGGGTAACTGCCGAAGTAGCGCATTTGCCAGGCGTCGGCCGTGAAGAAGGAAACCGGGACACCCGAGTCGTCCTGCACCAGGGTGCTTGTGTTATCTAGCAAAAACCCGCGGATTGCCGAAAAATAGCTCTCATGCATCAGGTAGGAGGCCGATTTCACACAACTGTTGCCCGGGGCCAGGGTCTTGCAGAATTTGAGGAACCCGCTCTTCTTCAAGCCGGAGTCCGAGATGTCGGTGCTGAAATAGTAGAGGGTGCGCTGGGCTGTAGAGCCCTCCGCCAGGAAATGGATGCGCACGCCCGCGGCCGGGGACTTGGGGCTGTGGGTGGCGTCGGGTTGTGGCGTGAGCGCGCCTTCCTCATCGAGGCTGACATAGCTCACGTCGGTTAGAGTCAACCCCGAGCGGGCCAGGAAGATATACAATACCGGCAGCGTGCCGCTCAGGCTGTGATTTTGGAAGTCATCCTTCATCTTCTTGGTGATGAAAAAACTGTAGCTCATCACCGAGTTGAGGGATTCTTGCAATGCATGCAGCTCGCCGCCCAACACCCGCGGAGTCAGCTTGGCCACGTCCGGGATCGGGCCGATGGGTTCAATTCCACACAGCACGTAGGTGGTGGCCTGCGGGAAGAAGGTGTCGGCATACAGGAAATCCGGCCCGCTGAACATGTAGAACGCGGTGCCCTTGGCCGCAAAGGCATCGGGAATGTTCGTCGCAGCCCAGTTGCGCACTTTGGAAATCTGGCTCTTCTCCAGCCGCGCCCAGGCACTGTCGAAAAATTTCGCATGCTGCTGCCACGCGCTTTCCTTGGTCAACGCGACCATGGCCGGGTCGGCCGACGGTGTCATGCCCGCCAGCAGACGCGCGGTGTCGTTGGCTGAATTGGCCACGGGCGAGGGCGGGGCGTCTTGGGCCGGCAGGCGTGTGGCGAGCATGCAGGCGATCCCGGTGATGGCGACAAGTTGGTGATTCAGGTTCATGGTTGCGGTGGGGAGGCGGGTGAAGATGCCGGTTTTTTCGCGGAAAGCAAGTAGAGGATGAGGCCGAGCCCAGCCGTGGCCAGACCGATGAGCGATTCAACCGGCCTGGACAACAAGATGTTCCACAGCATCCAGGCCGACACCGCCAGGAATATCAGGGGTGTGACCGGATAGCCCCAGGTCCGGTAGGGCCGCGGCAGATCCGGCCGCTTGTGCCTCAGCACGAACACCCCGATGACTGTTAGGAACGAACACAATTGCAACACGAACATGGCGCAAGTGCCCACCTGCTCGAAACTCGAGGTCAGCAAAAACAGGTTGACCAAGCCGAATTGCACCAAGGTGGCGCGTACCGGGGTGCCGTGGTGACTTTTGCCGGCAAACCAGCGCAAGCCGCGCAAGTCTTCGCCCATCACCACCATCACCCGCGGCCCGATCCACATCATCGCGCTGATGGTCGATACCAGCCCCACGCAAATGAGCCCGGCCATGATGCGGGTGCCCTCCGCGCCGAAGAGATACGGCCCGGCGGTTAGAGCGACTTCCACCTTGCCGGCCATTGCCGCCAGCGGCGTGCTGCGGACAAACACGGCGTTGACGGCCAGATACAAGCCCATCACCAACAAGGTTCCGAGGCCCACGGAGATGGGAATCATCCGTGAGGGATTGCGCAGCTCACCCGCGATATAGGTCGAGGCATTCCATCCCGAATACGAG
>Ga0073936_10006524_pt1 | contig 15369 bp, 15 predicted proteins | sample AliMusrvi5mmetaG_FD_87041 | JGI IMG/M metagenome (GOLD analysis project Ga0073936, IMG submission 87041) | Freshwater lake bacterial and archeal communities from Alinen Mustajarvi, Finland, to study Microbial Dark Matter (Phase II) - Alinen... | ecosystem: Environmental > Aquatic > Freshwater >... | reverse complement strand
ATTTTATAGCTTATAAATACTTATACAAAAAAAGATGGCTGAATCGAAAATTGATTTTTCATTTGAAAACCTTCATTTTTCATGTGAAGGCAATAGCGAATGGGTGGAATCCCAATTAAATCAGATACTTAGCCGTATTCCGGGGCTAAACAAACCGGAATTCAATGTGGTTACAGAAGAAATTCAAATGGCGCGGGTTCAGGATGCTTCAGCAAACAAAATGCTGGCTTCCAGCAATAAAGAGTCGATTAAACGCGGACGTAAACCAAGAAACGGAGAAGCTTCAGGAGGTGGTGAATCCTTTGGAGATCCACTTTCTGAATTTCTTAAGGAGAAAAACGCAGACAAAAATCAGGTGAAAAAATTTCTGGCAACAGCGGTATTTCTTCACTCACAGGGTATTGAGAAATTCTCTACCCCCTTAGTGTCAAAATTGCTGAAATCATCTCATATCGAGAAACTTATTAATGCAAGTGATTGTCTGAATAAAAATGAGAAGAAAGGATTCTGCATCAAGGATGACAAAGAATTTATTCTCACCGATTCAGGAATCCGTTCGATTATTGGCATTACTGAAGAATAAGGTTAAAAGGAAAAGGTTAAAGAGAATTCTCACAAAGAAATTGCTTTTTAACCTTTTCCGATCCTATAATCCCTTTCCTAGAATCCTACACTGACACTAAACATAAAATTAGCTCCTGCCTGAGGGAAATAACCATCCATCTTATTTCGTCTTCCCTGGTAAAGATAGGAGTAAACCCAGGCATTACTTTCGTATTGTTTATTGAAGAGATTATTAATCAATAATTTGAACTTAAGTTCCTTAAATATTTTTTGATCAGGCGTATAATCAAACTTAAGGTTATTCACCAGATATGCCTTCAATTTCCGGTCATTACTCGATGTGTTATCAATATACTGTTTACCAACGTAATTGGAAAGAAGGCTAATCTCAAAATTTGAACATAACCGATATGCCAAAATACTATTGGCGATTAGGTCGGGCGAGAAGGCCAGGTCCGATTTGCCTATCGTATTGGCCTTTAATCCACTGTTATCCCAATCTTCAACGTATTCCGTAAAATTCTCAATTTTATTACTGCTAATTGTTACATTCAGATTCCAGTTAAATTTCCGAAGAAATTTGATACCTGCCATAAATTCAACCCCTGTACGGGAACTTTTATCAACATTGGTCATGATCGGGGCTCCGGTACTGTTGATCTGGCCGGTATGAATCAACTGGTTTTTGTAACTCATAAAGTAGATGTTTGTTCCAGCCATCAGATTTGATGATTTATATTTATAACCCAGCTCAAAATCATTCAGAGTTTCAAAAGTCGGTTGTTTCCCGGTCTTATCAGCATCTACGAAATTATCCCTGTTCGGCTCGCGATTTGCGCGGCTATAACTTAGATACGCCTCCTGATGAACTCCCGGGGTATAAAACAAGCCGAATTTTGGATTGAAAAAGTTATAATTATGAATCTGAGTTACATCTCTTAACTTTTCATCAATGCCGCCAATCTCATAATTGATAGTGCGATACTGAAGATCGGCTGTTGTATTTAGATTTTCTGTTATCTGATTAGAATATCTGGCATACAGGTTATTATCCTTTTTGAGCCCTGATCCGCGATACCATTCATAATCCATGTTTGCATCACCTGCCGTTTTAGCCCAAATCACCCTTCCATAATGTTGACCATCATAAACATTTGCCCCTCCACCAACGCTGAGTGAATTTGCCTTATTTTTATAATTCAGGGAAAATATCATTCCATAAAAGCTATTGTCTAGCCACTTTCGGGTTATCATATCTGTAATTTCAACACCTGTGCCATTAATTACGGGATTTGCAAGTTGGTAGTCGGCGTAGCTTTGATCGGCAACATATTCTTCATAATAACCCCGACCGTAGGTATAAAAAGCGGATGCGTTTAAATTCAGATAAGCATTGAACTTGTGTGAAAACTGGAGTTGATAGTTGTCCTGCTGATAATGGTCAACCTGATTTTTGTAGGTGTAAAGATTGTAAGTTCTGCTATTTGAATTAAGCATATTCAGAGTCTGTTCATGCGTGTACATGCCGTCCGTTTCGTACTGATTCATCCCCGCCACATCGTTATTAAGCCTCACGGATGGTACCCCATTCCACGCCTGATAAGTTTGCTCAAAACCGGAGAAGACAGTCGCTTTTAGAATTGTGTTTGGCGTAAAATACCCCCCTGAAACAAAAAATGATTTAAGATCGGAGGATCCGCGGTCAATAAATCCGGCAGAATTAAGCTTTGACATGGATATATCCATTGCAAATTTGCCGTTCAATAGGCCAGTGCTGGCGCTCAGGTTATTCCGAAAGGTACTGAAAGATCCCGCCGAAGAGCTGTAATTTGCCTTTGCTTCAGGGTTCAGCTTACTGGTTTGCAAATCGATGGTTGCACCAAATGCTGCTGCGCCGTTTGTTGAATTTCCGACACCGCGCTGGATCTGGATATTCTCTGTTGAAGCCGCCATATCGGGAATATCGACAAAATAGGTACTTTGTGATTCAGCATCCGACATTGGAATCCCATTAATCGTAACATTAATTCGGGTAGGATCGCTACCTCTGATCCTGAAATTTGTATAACCAACGCCATTCCCTGCATCAGAGGTGGCTACAAACGAGGGGGTATAATTGAGCAAATAGGGGATATCCTGACCCAGGTTCGAAGCCTGAATCTCCTCTTTCCCAATGTTTGTATAGGCCATTGGAGACTTCTCCCCTGCCCTGGCTGCCGAAACCAAGACCTCTTCTGTCAAAACGGTGGTTGGTTCAAGAACAAGCTCCACCGTCCGTGAATTGGATAGCGTTATCTCTTTACTGAAATTCTTATATCCGACAAATGTTACCACAAGGGTATAGTCCCCCTTTGGGAGGTTTGAAAATTTAAAATCTCCGTTGATCCCTGCGGTGGTCCGGCTAAAGGTGTTTTTCAGTGTCACATTGGCGCCACTGAGTGTCTCGCCCTTTAAATCCTTTACAATCCCGGTCAGCGAAAACTGGCCGAAAACGATGGCTGCGATGAACTGCAAAGCCAAAAGTAATCCAAATCGTTTCATTTAATAATACTTAAAATGGTTAAAAAATAACCAATGAGGAGGTAATTATCCAATCGCCATCCCTACACCGGCATTATCCGGATCAGGTTCGGTGGGTTTGATCTCAGCCCGCTTTCTTCAGGCACCCCATTGCGTAACTTAATAGAAAATCAGGAAATTACCCGTGAGGGCAAATCCGGACATAATTGTGAATAATTAGAAGGTAATACAAAAACGGAATGATTTTTCATTTTCCCTTTCCGGCATTACCCGGACAGGTTCGATGGGTTTGATCTCAGCCCGCTTTATTTAGGCACCCCTTATTATTATGGGACAAAGGTAAGTTAAAAAATGATAAATGAAAATTATCAAAATATCAGTCCTATCGCATCGTAAAAACCAAAAAATTAATTGTCGCAGGTGCAATTTCAAGTTCAAAACCCTCCTTTAAGGACAATTGAAGTTCTTTTTTGGTCTCCATCACGTTGTTTTTTCCAAATGTATTTATTGCATTTAGCGACGCGGCCGAATAGGAGACATACTCTATGAGTTTCATGGTCATACCTTGTGGTAAATGATTGATAGCAATACCGGTCAACATAGATTTGCGTTGAGACAGGTTCAGCACGGCAAGAACGACCGTTTTGAAATCATCTGAGATCGTAGCTGTTGCATCGACTGATTGTTGGTTAGATTCAAACTTTGGGGAATTCACCTCAGCATCCAAATGATTCTCAAGCGTATATTTCCGGAACGCCTGCAGGGGTGTATAAACAGTCTGGCAAAACGAACCCTCTTTGCTGGTCATTATCGGAGCCAGAACATTGACGGTCTGGGCCCAGGTTGCCAGCCCTATTATATCCGAATTTCGCTGAAAGATGTTTAGAAACTTTGCAGTTGCAAGGGCGTGCGACCAGTTATAGGTGTACTCCAATTGATAGGCGCCGCTCCCTTTTCCGGAATTTGCATCCCAGATCCCCCATTCATCAACAGCGAGTTTTACCGGTTGTTGACGGGGTGGAAAACGATACCAGGGAGAAAATCCGGAAACATTATCCGGGATAGTTTTCAGAACTTCCCTTAAGGAGTCAAAACTTTGATTGAAATTCTCAACACTCTGAAGCAATCCCGAATAGGTGGTATCGGAGGGCATCGCATAAAAATGAACCGATAGAAAATCGCAAACCGGGTGTATCTCCTGCATTAATTTTCTGCTCCAGCTCAGGTCTGAAGGATTTCCGTCCAGCGTTATTTTAATTGTGGGATCCTGCAGCTTCATAAGCTTTATAAACTGCCAGCTATCTTCAATGTATCTTTTGATATTCTGATCCTTACCTGCATCGGGAGCAGCACTCTCCTCATTTCCGATGCCCCAGTATTTTACATTAAACGGCTTTTCATACCCCTGTGAACGTCTGAGATTGGCATAGAACGTATCTTCAGTTCCATTGCAATATTCCACCCAATTAGAAGCCTCCTCGGGGGTACCTGTCGCCATATTGACAATGAGAAAAGGTTCTGCACCAATCTGCCGACAATAGTCAATAAACTCGGAGGTACCAAAGTGGTTATCGTTGACCCCTCCCCAAATCAGGTTTTTCCGTCTTGGGCGCTTGCGCTTCTCCCCTATTCCATCCTGCCAGTGATAGATCTTGACTACGGTTCCTCCCGGAAATCGCAGGAGCGGAGTTTTTAAATCTTTTACCTTTTGAAGTACATCCTGTCGAAACCCGTTCTCCGAAGACAACGGTGAACCTTCCTCATAAATTCCGCCATCGATACACCGACCCAGGTACTCGATAAACTGGCCATAAATTAGCGGAGCTATTTTTGTCGCAGGCTTATTCAGATCTACGGTAATTGTGGCCTTTTCGATCGTTAAGCCTTCATTTTTAAACCCTTTAACATCATCCACTTTCAGAATAGAGTGAGGGTGATTAACAGCGGAGGAGCGTACAACGAGCACAAGAATAAAGAATGTGGCAACTAATAATAGCCTCTTTTTCATCACAAATTAAATTGAAAACCAGTAATTAAACTTGATAAGGAAAATATTGTTAGGAGCTGTATTTGACAAACGCCCAATTGCACTATGTAGCGGTTCATTTCCCGGATTCAGAAAATCGGTCCGTTCATTACTCCAAACCAGAAAAATCTGGGAGCCGGGCCGGTATTCCCACCTGAAAACCATATTCGAACGGAACTGGTTAAAATTGAAGTCAGGCTTTTTAAAGCTATAATCCACTTTATTATCGTTATTCTCGTCGACCAGATATTGATCGCCATTGAGGAGAAGTGAGTTGTTTAGTAATCGAAACCGGTTATTTAAATCATTTGCCCTGCCGTTTGTAATAATTTTAAAATTTGTATAGCTCCCCTGTGTTGCAAAAGGACTTCCATAATATTGAATCGATATCTCGGGGGTAATGTTATAATCTGCCCGAAACGTTAACCCCATGGTTTCCTGATTAAGCTGCCCCAGGATAAACCTGCTGGCAGTACTAAATTGTCTGGTGTCAACATACTGAAGCTTATCAACTCTTGCCGAATAATTAAGATTCAAAGAGAAAAGCAGGGTATTTACCGGCCGTACCGATATTCCTGCAGTAAGATCATTTAAATTGCCCGTATGTTCCCCTGAGAAGGAGGAGATTGTGGTAAAGTTCATCGTCACTTTTTTTGACTGGTCACTCCGGAGGGTAAAAGTTTCGATCCATTTGGAGGGGATCAGCATTGCGTTTCCTCCGCGAAGTATCCGGTTATCAAGCGCTGCATTCTTATATTCAAGTGTATTGGCAAATCCCCACCTGTTTAAAAAGTCAGCAGAAATATTCATCAGAAAATCTGAATAGAGGTATTGTCCGCTAAAGTCCAAATTATTAGCTTGTTCCAGGCCAATGGTATAAGTGCGGAAAATAGAGGCCGGTTTATTAATAAAGTAAGAGAGCATATTTCTCTGATGAATTAAATCGGCATTTTGAAGGTACCCCATATCATTGAGATCCAATCCCGGTGATCGCCATCCAACTTCCGTAGAATATTTCCATAACCCTCCGCTCCCTTTTCCTATTTTTAGTTTACCTCCGTAACCGGATAAACGGGTAAGGGTGCTGTCATAGCCCAGATGGTATGCATCGGGCCGCTGAAAATAACGTGCAGACGAAAGCTGGAGGTTTCGGATTGCCTCAACATTGCCCTGGATTTCACTTCCGATGACTTTTGCCTCCAGAAAATAACGCTTTGCCTTCCAATAATGCAGTAGATCCAATCCGCCAGTATAAGCACCCTTGTTTAAAAAATTCAGGTCCGGGTTATTCAGAGCGCGGTTTGTAGCTGTTAAAATTCCGCCAAACAGGGTATTGCTGTGGTTAAAGTCCTGCTGAATCCGGGCAACTGCATAACTTGTAAAAGGCTCAACACTAACTTTTCTGTCGCCTGCAGTTGAATTAATTATTGCCTTTTCATTTGCTGTAAAGCTTTGTAGTACACCAACAGACAATCCATCCGAAGTTTTTCCGCTAAACTTCAGTGCGCTTAAAATAGTCGTATTGTCGGGTGTTTTAAGATACTCCATATCCTTTAAAACAGGATGAAAGGATGGCAAATGGCCGATACGACGACTATAAAAGAGGGTGGCATCATCCATGTCAAAATTAAAGATGCTCCTCCCCTCGAGAAAGAAGGGGCGTTTTTCTTCAAAAAAAGTCTCAAAAGCAGTAAGGTTCATCACCGACGGATCTGACTCGACCTGTCCGAAATCGGGATTTACAGTCATGTCAACGGTGAAATTACTACCAACACCTATTTTGGCATCCAAACCGATATTGCCTAAAAACCGGTGTCCGGTATTTGCGAATGGATTTGCAGCCTCTTTTTTAAATGTTCTTAGCTCTCCTAATGAATAAGGCATCAATTCGATGCGTTGGGATTTTTTCAGTCCGCTGATTCCCCTCAGTTCACCAAAAAGGTAAAGCATTCCGGGACCAGTGGAGGTTTGTTGCTCCCAGTCGCTCTCTTCCTGCAGACGATCGATCCAACGCCAGACATGCAATCCCCAAACCTGATCATGCTTATTGCTGTACCGTAACTGACTTAACGGAATCTGCAGCTCCTGAGTCCACGCAGAATCCTCATAGGCTACCTTACCATACCAAACGGCATTCCAGTTCCAGTCGCCGATCCCGGAATTAGGAAGGATTGCATCAATTTTTTGTCGGCCTGCTGTCATATCAAACTCAAAACCAGTACGATGATCATGATAACTGTCAAAGGTGATGCCTGCCATATCGCCTGTCAGCTCGTCTCTTCTGCCAGCTTTTCGGCTAATTTTCTGAGGTTCCTTGTCCACGGCCCGAATAGCGACGTACAAGTTTTTGTCATCGTACAAGATTTTGACAAAAGTCGGATGAGTCGGCTTTGCCCCTTCGTTTGGAATCCACTGCACAAAATCACCTGCCCAGTTTCCTGTTTTCCAGCAAGGATCATCCAAAACTCCATTAATTACAGGCCTCTCCGTACTTATCCGCTGAGTTGTGTAAACCCGCAGCGGTTTGGGTCGAAAATTAGACTGGACTGAATCACCATCAGGATTTCCCTTTAATACCGTTACCAGGGTGAATAAAAACAATGGGAGAACAAGAAAAAACTTTACATATTCTCTTATAAATAAGGCCAATAAACTTCGAGATATCATTATTAAGGCGGATGGTTGATCTAATATTTTATGCCTGCAAGATAACAATTTGAATTGGCCCGGTATAAAAATCCTATCTTAAACTATTCGCAATTTCAATTAAAATAGGATGACCAACTTTATGAATAGCGGTTATTTAGCTCTCTTTTTGCTTAGAACTGGATAAAAGGGTGCCACCTGATCAGAAATGTTATTAACCCTGTTGACTAATTAATTCCTAACCATTGAAACCATATTGTGACTCTTGTTAACTTTGGAAAAATATAAGCGCTGAATGACACTTGACAATTTCCCATCCAAACTTCTGGAAAATGCTGTAAATGAATTTTCTAAACTTCCTGGAATTGGGAAGAAAACCGCCTTACGGCTTGTTCTGCATCTGCTCAAAAAAGAGGTGGATGAGGTTTTACGATTCAGCCACGCCTTGACCCAACTTCGTGAGGAGGTTAAACATTGTAGCATTTGCCGCAATATTTCGGACCATGACATTTGCAATATTTGCAGTAATCCGGCCCGGGATCACCGGATGGTGTGTGTTGTGGAGAATATCCGCGATGTGATGTCGATCGAAAATACCCAGCAATACCGTGGAGTCTATCATGTGTTGGGTGGGATTATTTCACCAATGGATGGGATAGGACCTGCCGATCTGGAGATTGAGTCGCTGTTGTTGAGGGTAGAAAAAGGGGAGACTGATGAGATTATCTTTGCTTTAAGTACTACAATGGAGGGTGACAGCACCAATTTTTATATCTTTAAAAAATTAAAGGATTTTCCTGTGAAGATTACCACCCTCGCACGCGGGGTCTCAATCGGTGATGAAATTGAATATACCGATGAGATAACCCTTGGGCGTTCAATCGTAAACAGAATGCTTTTCGAGAACTTTATGGGATAAAAAAATGAAGAAATACCTTTCCAATGACATCATTACCCTCCGGGCTATTGAACCTGAAGATATTGACCTCCTTTTTTCGTGGGAAAACGACCCTGAGATTTGGGAAGTGAGCCATACACTGGTGCCCTATTCAAAATATATTCTGTCACTCTATATCCAAAATTCAGATAAGGATATTTACGAAAGCAAACAATTACGATTAATGATTGATACCACTGAAGGAAAAACTGTCGGAGCGATCGATCTGTTTGATTTTGATCCCTATCATTCACGGGTTGGGATCGGATTATTAATCTATGCTCCGGATAAACGTTCCAAAGGGTATGCCTCTGCTGCTATGGAACTCCTGATTCCCTATTGTTTTGGCAAATTAAACATCCATCAGGTTTATGCCAATATTGAAACCGGAAATAAGATCAGTTTCGCACTCTTCGAAAAACACGGCTTCAAAACCTGCGGTACAAAAAGGGAGTGGCTCAGAACCGATGAGGGTTGGAAGGATGAGGTGATGGTGCAGAAGATTAATGAATAATGGTAAGTGGTGAATTGTTAATGGTGAATGATTAATGGTTAGTGGTGCATGGTTAATTGTTAGTGGTTAATTGTAAGTAAAGAATGGCATTAACCATTACCGCATTGACCATTAACCATTAACCATTACTGCATTAACCATTACCGCATTGACCATTACTGCATTGACCATTACCGCATTAACCATTACCGCATTGACCATTAACCATTAATTCCTTATAATCCGGCATTTCGGGCAGAAAGGTATAGGTCTGCTGATTTGAATCGAACCGGCAACAATAATGGGATAAACCGTTAGTGACAATCAGGTAGCTCACCCTCAACTCAAGGTTATATCTGGCAATCTGATCAAATACCTGCTGTGTTATTTTCACCTCAGACGCCTTACATTCAACTACTACAAGAGGGCTCCCCGATTTCGAAAAGAGTACAATATCTGAACGAAAGTCTTGCTGGTTGATCCGCAAGGATCTCTCCAGCGCTACCAAAGTTGAAGGGAAATGCTTTTCCTCAGTAAGATATCGTGCAAAATTCTGCCGCACCCATTCCTCTGGAGTAAGCATTACCCATTTACGACGAAAATCATCAAAAATCTGCTTTTTACCGGTTTGTTCCCTGATGCGAAAAGAATATGTGGGGAGATTAAGATCCATAATCATACTTTAATATAGGCGCTGTTTTATAATCAGGTCGTTATTTACTCCCTTAAATCATTGTCTATTAGGGGCAAATATAATTCAATATTTGAAGATTGGAGCAAATAGAGAAACAGATTTAATTCTAAAATTTATTCGCAATTGAACAAAGAATCTGCAAAAACCAGATATTTTTGTACAAAATCTTACTATGAAGACCAAAGAGGAGATTGTACGAAATTGGTTGCCCCGTTATACCGGCAGAGAACTGGAGGATTTTACACAGCACATCATTCTAACTAACTTTCAGAATTATGTCGAGAATTTTGCAGAGAAGTTCGGTGTTCCGGTAGTTGGCGAGGAGAAGTCGATGCCAAACGCCAGCGCGCATGGGATAACAATCATCAATTTTGGAATGGGCAGCCCAAATGCTGCCACTATTATGGATCTGCTAAGTGCGATAATGCCCGAAGCAGTCCTCTTTTTAGGAAAATGTGGAGGGTTAAAGCGGAAAAGCGAACTCGGCAGCTTAATTCTCCCGATCGCAGCAATCCGAAGCGATGGAACATCAAATGATTATCTGCCTATTGAGGTTCCTGCGTTACCCGCCTTTAGTTTACAGAGGGCGGTCTCCTCAACAATACGGGATATGGGTCTCGACTATTGGACAGGCACCGTTTTCACTACCAACAAAAGGGTTTGGGAGTACGACGAGCGGTTCAAAAAATACCTCAGCAAGACCAGGGCCATGGCAATCGACATGGAAACGGCAACAATTTTCACTGTCGGTTTTTGCAACCAGATTCCAACCGGCGCCTTGTTGTTGGTCTCAGATCAACCGATGATTTCGGCGGGAATTAAAACCGCTGAAAGCGACAGGGAGGTAACCCGAAAATTTGTGAATCGTCATCTTGAGGTAGGAATAGGCGCACTCACAGAGATTATCAATGACGGACGCTCTGTGAAACACTTGAAATTTTAATTAGCATGGATTACAACCAGATAATAAACGACTTAAAAGCAAAAAAATATTCACCGGTCTACTTTCTGGAGGGAGAAGAGCCCTATTTTATGGATCAGATCAGCCACTATGTCCTTGAGAATGTCCTTACAGAAGAGGAGAAAGGGTTCAATCAATCGATTCTCTACGGCAAAGATCTGAGTATTGATGCCATCCTTACTGCAGCAAAAAGGTTTCCAATGATGGCTGAACGGCAGGTTATCGTGATTCGTGAAGCCCAGAATATCAAAAACATTGAGGAGCTGACGACGTATGTCGAAAACCCGATGCGGTCGACACTTCTGGTGATTAATTACAAATACAAAACGATCGATAAGCGGAAGAAACTCTATAAGGCTGTGAATAAAAACGGGGTCTATATGGAATCCAAGCCGCTCTACGACAATAATATTCCGACGTGGATCACCAAATATCTCAAGGAGAAAAACCTTGGCATCGACCCTCGTGCGGCACAGATGATTACCGACTTTGTTGGGAGTGACCTGCAGCGAATCGTCAATGAACTTGAAAAAGTGACTATTTCGATGGTTCCGGGGACCAGTATCATGCCTGAGGATGTTGAGAAAAATATCGGGATCAGTAAGGACTTCAATATTTTTGAATTTCAAAAAGCGCTTGGAAATAAAGATATTCTTAAATCGAACCAAATCATTAATTATTTCATTGACAATGAGAAACAAAATCCATTGCCCGTAATTTTGGGAATGCTTGTTGGTTTTTTTCGAAAAATATTGATATACCACAGTATTGAAATGAAATCGGACCGGAACCTTATGGCGCAAAAACTGGGTGTAAACCCCTTCTTCCTCAACGATTACATCAATGCCGGGCATAACTATACCCTCGACAAGGCCATTAATATCATTTCGATGATGCGGGAATGCGACCTGCGTTCAAAGGGGGCGCGTGGCGGAAGTACTCCAAACGGAGACCTGTTGCGTGAACTCGTATTTAAAATTCTCCATTTATAAAATAAAAAACGATGACAATAATATTAGTTCTGATTATCAGTTTAGTCTCTGCATTTGCCTTTTCACAGAGGGCGGTGATGGCACAAATGCAGTTTAACGCTTACAAAATTTACCACCGTAAGGAATTCTACCGGGTAGTCACTCATGCATTCGTTCATGCCAACTGGGAACATCTGATCGTGAATATGATCGTACTCTTCTCTTTTGGATCGGCAGTTGAGCACTTCTTTAACCTGTATTTTGGTCTCCTGGGAAGGGCTTATTACCTGTTTCTGTTTTTTGGTTCTGTAATTTTCTCAACACTTTATTCCTTATATAAAGAAAAAAATAATTCGTATTACAATGCGGTAGGTGCATCCGGAGCTGTTTCAGCAATCCTTTTTGCAGCGATTTTCTTCGATCCCTGGAACAATATCTACTTTTTTGGGATATTACCCATTCCAGGAATTATTTTTGGAGGATTATACCTCTACTATTCCTATTATATGAGCACCAAAAAGGCAGATAATATAGGTCATGACGCTCATTTTCTGGGGGCGATCTTCGGATTTTTCCTTCCGATTGTATTAAAGCCATCCTTGTTATTCATGTTTTTTGATCTGCTCTTTGGCCGTATATCAATGTAGGTTAATCCAACATTCTGAGATACGAGGGTAAGATACTGTAATAATCATTTAAATAACAGAACGATAAGACAACTATGAAAGGTGGGTTTAATCTCTTCAACGGCAAATTCTTGCGTGAAAGCGAAGCGCTCTTTACAGGGAAGGATCTGAAAAGGTTAAATGGCGGAATATGTGAGTCATTCAGGGCTGAATATAACCTGGTTATGTTTGCCAGAGCGAATTATGATTACCTCATTGATTCACTCACTGAGATTAGATTACCTGTCCCTGAAGAGTGGAACTTCCCCCGGTTTACAAAAGATGTCTCCAGGTTGTTAAATAAAAATCATCTGTACCTGGCTGCCAAAGTAACCATTCATCTGATACCGGGTATCTCCGGAACAGAGTATTTAATGAAAGCGGAGGAGATCCCCGGTGGATTTTTCCCGGTTAAAGAGGGTGGAGTGCTTATCGATTTTTACGAAGAAGGTGCTAAGAGTAGCTCCTCATACAACGCTTTTGAACCATCCAGCAGGATATTATGGGCAACAGCAACACGTACGGCAAATTCCTTATCGAGGCATAATTTAATCCTTTTAAACAACAAGGGTTTCGCCTGTGAATCGATTGAAGGGACCTTTGGTTATCTCCTCGATCAGACCGCTGTTTTCCCAGACCGTGAGGCACAGGGTTACTCCCCACCTATTTTGAATGTTGTGAAAGGTTGTGCCGAAGCGTGTGGCTTTAATATTGAGGATAGAAAAGAGGTTAAACGCGAGGACCTGCTCAATGCTGACGAGCTGTTTTTAATTAACAACTTTACTGGCATTCAGCCCGTTCTAGGCTTGTATGCCCGCCGGTATTACACCACAGGGACCGTCGCCATTGCAGTTATGCTCAGGGAACTGGCCAGGGAACAACACCTCTCTACTCCTGTTACGGATAGAGATCTTCTAAAAGATCCCCTTTGGTGAAAAATATTAAATTGAGCTATTTACAAGTGCACACTGTTTGATCATAGATTCGCTATCTTTGGTATAAAATCAGAGATGATGGAAAGAATAATTGCTTTTACAATTCTGAGTATGCCGCTTATCCTGTTATCCGGGAGAACGATTTTTCAGTTTAGAAGCCATGGTTTTTACCGCTTATTCAGTTGGGAGTCAATTCTATGGCTTCTTATTTGCAATCTGAAATGTTGGTTTGATAACCCATTTTGCATCCGGCAAGTGTGTTCGTGGTTACTTCTTTTTATCTCAATTTACCTCGTCGTCTCAGGGGTGATCCTTTTAAAAAGAGAGGGGAAACCAAATAGTAATCGGGTTGAAAAAGGGCTTTACAAATTTGAAAAAACTTCTGAACTTATCGAGAGCGGTATCTTTAAATACATCCGGCATCCGCTTTACAGCTCACTGCTCTTTTTGACCTGGGGAATATTTCTGAAACATGTCACCCTCCCATTATTTCTAATTTCTCTAATTTCAACCCTTTTTCTATGGCTCACATCTTTATTTGACGAAAATGAGTGTATAAGCTATTTTGGTGAAAAGTATAGAAGTTATATGAAACGGACAAAGCGGTTTATTCCGTTTGTGATTTGAACAACCTGTTTATTTTCCCAATAAGCTTTCTGTCTTCAATAAAAATGTTTCTACGGCCTCATTGAGATCAATATCCATACGATCAGCAAGATCAGTGAGCCACCAGATACATTCACCCAACTTATGCTGTATTTCACTATCCGTATTTTCTTTTGGCCAGCGTCCCAGTTTCGACATTGTATAACGCCCGACTAATCCGGCATCTGTTAGAAAAGCCAGGGCATCTTCCTCTGGAGTCCATTCCAAGCCATGATGCAAAATTTCTAATTCATGATAGCGTTTTCTGATTTCCAAAGAACGTTTTTTTTACCCCTTCTAAATTTAAATTTGGCATTCGGAATTAATTTGAGGTTGGATCTTCGGGAAAATTCTTCCAGGTCTCGTAATGGCCACCTGCCTTTTTAACACTCTCGAGCCAGAAGTTCTTGTCACTCTTCATAATCAACTGAGGGTCGGCATCCAGCACAAGCCATGAATTTTCGGCAATTTCATTGTCGAGCTGACCTGGACTCCAGCCCGAGTAGCCAACAAAAAACTTCACCTGATCGGGCCGTGCCAAACCCGTTGCAAGGGAAAACTTCAAAGCTTCAAAGTCACCACCCCAGTACAATTCGCCGTTAATGTGTAAACTTCCTTCAATGTGCTCTCCCAGTGTATGTATGAAAAAGAGGTTGTCACCGCTTACGGGTCCGCCGACAAATAATTCAGGGGCATAACCGTTTGGCATGACCAGTATTTCATTCATCTTTGTCTCAAAAGGCTTATTCAGTATAAACCCGACAGCCCCACTGGCCGAATATTCAACGAGTAACACCGTCGAGCGGCTAAAGAAATTCCCTGGCAGGAAAGGCTCAGAGATCATTATCCTCCCCTTCTGCGGAGCAAGTTTCCCCTTTATCTTAAAGAAATCGTAATCGATTTTCATAGCGTCAATCTTTACTTCTTTTCGATAATTACGAAAATATCTTCGTTTTTTTTCTTCATTAAGAACTGCTCCCTGGCAAATTTCTCGAGGTTTTTGGAGCTGGTTTGAAGCTCCTTCAGCCGCTCGCTATCAGCAAGAATCTTCTCTTTATAATAGGCACTTTCGACTCTGTATCGCTTCACTTTATTCAGATTTTGCCTCAGAAACAGGATGTTATGATCATCCAGAAAGATCATCCAAACACTAAAAACCAAAAAAGCAAACAAGTACTTGTTTTTGATGGTTTTGAAAAATGCTTTAAGGATAACCGGTTTCATCTGTAAATAATTTGTTTTTTAAAGGTCAGATGGAATAGCCTTAGGGATATTTTCATTTCGGTTTGTGATTTCTCAACCATGGCTATTT
>Ga0073936_10006522_pt1 | contig 15373 bp, 8 predicted proteins | sample AliMusrvi5mmetaG_FD_87041 | JGI IMG/M metagenome (GOLD analysis project Ga0073936, IMG submission 87041) | Freshwater lake bacterial and archeal communities from Alinen Mustajarvi, Finland, to study Microbial Dark Matter (Phase II) - Alinen... | ecosystem: Environmental > Aquatic > Freshwater >... | reverse complement strand
GTGAAAGGGCCATAATGAGACTGCCCCGAAACCTCTTTGCGCGCATTGCGCCCATGAACCTCAAAATGCGTAAGTGCTTGATAATCAACAACCGCATTATGAGGTTCAGGGGCAGAATTGCTGTGAAGAACTACACCTTTGTTGATTACGCGACGCAGGCCTATCTGGCGCTGGTAGGGCTGCTGATCCTGTTCTTTCACAACAGCACCGTCCCGGCCTGGCCAAGGTTGCTGGCCGCTCACGCGGCCGGACTGGTGCTAATCCACCTGCTTATCCAGGCACAGGCACGCTGGAGGTCCGCCCGGTTGCTGGATTTCCTGCGCCATTTCTATCCAGTGCTCCTTTACACCGCGTTCTTCATCGAGACCGGCTCGCTGAATCGCATGTTCTTTAAGGAGTACCTCGATCCCCTGGTGGCCCAGTGGGAACAGCAGATCTTTGGTTGCCAACCCAGCGTCCTCTTCATGCAGAAGCTTCCCTGGCTAGCCGTTAGTGAGCTGTTCTATATTTCCTACTTTTCCTACTATATCATGATCGCCGGGGTGGGAATTGCGCTGTTCCTGCGCAGCCGCCGGCAATTCTTCCACTACGTTTCCGTCGTCTCCTTCCTTTTCTATGTTTGTTACCTGATCTACGTCGTGTTGCCGGTGATCGGATCCCGGGCATTCTTTCGGCAGGTCGACGGCTATGCGTTGCCCGAAGCAACTCAACAACTGGCCGTAACGGACGCCTACCCTGATGCCGTTCAGGCGGGTGTCTTCTTTCACATCATGAAGTGGGTATATCGCGTATTTGAGGCCCCTGGCGCGGCGCTCCCCAGCAGTCACGTGGCGGTGGCCTTGTGCACAGTGTATTTCTCATTCCGCTACCTGCGGCCCATCCGCTACCTCCATCTGGCCGTCGCGATCATGCTTTGCTTTGCGACCGTCTATTGCCGATACCACTATGTAGTGGATGTCCTGGCCGGACTGGTCACCGCCGCCGCCGTGATTCCCCTCGGCAATTGGCTCTATCTCAAGTTCGGCCAGCCCGAACGGAGCGAACCCTAGGTTAGATACACATCAGCGATTGCGTGTGCGGCAAGCGCACCACCGCCGTGCCCGCGATCTTATCGTGCCAGCCCTGCTTGTCCTTGTCCCACGCGATCCACAAGAACCCGAGGAACATCACCACGATTGAGAACGCCGCGGCCAACCCGCGGACCAGGGCCACCGGAAACGTGAGGGGCTGGCCGTCCAAACGGACGACCTTCAGCTTCAAAATGACACCGCCGACCGTTGTGCCTCTCCAAGCCCACAGGCCCGCGAAGTAGGCGAGCGCGACGAGAAACCCCAGCGTCGCTCCTCCGACCATGCTGAAAAGAATGCTCACCAGAATCACATCGAGGAACGCGGCGCCCATGCGCTCCCAGAAATTAGCGCGCGGTAAGGTCCAAGCTTCAGACGTCACCGGGGCGGGGGTGGCCGCTGCCACTGGCGACGCGGCAAATCCGGATGCCGCGGCGTCGGGTTGTTGGGCCGAGCCAACGGGGTCCATAGGCACCGCAGCAAAGCCGGCCGCTGGAGCTGCGCCGCCCAGGTTCAGTGGTCCTGCAGGAGGGTAAGCGGCTTGCAGCGGACTTGTTGGAGGCTGCGCGCGTTGTGGCATCTCGCGGCGCAAGCCTCCGAAAAGCGCCATCACTGCGGCGCCCAGCGCCCACAGCCCCGTCGTCAGCAGAGCCAGCAGGCCGAGCACGGGCACAAGGTAGATCACCGTCAGGAGGGCGGCGCCGATGAGTAACTCCACCAGCGGCTTCAGCGTAGTGCCGTGGCCGAATTGTTTGGCAAGTTGTTGCCCGAAGTATTGCAGCAATGCCACTTTGCCCACGATGCCTGCAAAAAGCACTGCCGCGGATAGGAACGGCACGATGAAGATGCCGACGCCCGTCGCCACCAGAATGAGCGTCACGATCGGGATCAGCATCTTGGTCAGCAAGCCGATCAGAAACGTTGTCGCCGGCCGGCGGGTCAGTTCATCCATGCAGCTCTGCACCGGCCGCGGGAAGGCCAGCGCCACCAGGAGGTACAGCAGCAGGAAAGCGCCTGACACCGCCCACACCCAACCCACGCTGGGTGCGAGTGGACGCATTTTCAGCACGCACTCGACAAAGAACTTCCGCAACGGTTCGAACCCAGGAAACGCCCCGGGAAGAATATTGATAATTTGGCCTTTGACGGCGTCAGTCTTGGCCAAATCCAGCTTACCGAGCACAGAGACGGCATCCCCGCCAACGCTTGCGCCATCTTGCACGTCCAGGTCGCCGCACACTGCTACCGCGTTGCCGTGAATTCGTGCGCTGGGCGTTAACCGCACCCCTCCGAACACGTTCACCACCGCATCGCCGACCTCGCCGCTGATCTCGGCCCTGCCACCGATGACAACGACAGCTTCTGTCACCTTGCCCTGTACTTTGGCGGAGCCGCCGATGACAACGACCACTTCTTTCGTCTCTCCCGCTTTGACCACGATGTCATGGCCAAAGACGACGAGCGGCGCGCCGCTGCCGTGCCTATCGATCTGTGTAGTGCCGTCAGCCGCTTCGGCGGACGAAGCGTTCGTGACCGAATCGTCGGCCACTGCGACTTCCTCCGCATTGGTGGTTTGCGCCCAGGTTGGCGTGGACCCGCAAAGTGCCAGACAGCCGAGCACTGCCAACACGCCGCTCGCGATGTTCCTCAAGTTTCGTCTCTTCATGTTTGTTTCCTTTCAACGGCGCGCGAAGGCGAGCCGCACATACAATGTCCCAAAGCCGACGCACACGGCGTAGCCTAGCAGCAAAGCCACCAAGATTCCGAAAAGCACCACCGAGCCGAGGCTCCTGACCGCCAGGGCAAGTGCATTTACGAGCACACCCAAGGTGCTCAAGGTCGTGCTCAGTATCCTGAAACAGCCACTCGCCTCGCTTGTTGCGGATGCCACCGCCGACCCATGCACCAACTGCCAGCTTCCGAAGCACATCCCGGCGAAAGCCGCCAGGAGGACGAGCATCGAAACCGCCTGGAGCGGCAGTGACCACGTCTGCCAGGCTCGCCGGTACCAGGGTACCCCTGCGCGCTGGTCGATCACCGCCATCACGCGCGGCAGCAGCGTTTTCGGGGCGCGCAAATTCGGCAGCGCCTTCAGTTCGCGGTCAACTGCCGCTTCCAGTTGGGAGTCCTTGTTTTCGTTCATACTGCACCTGCCAGATATTCGTCGCCCAGTTTCAGCCGCAGCTTTCGCCGCAAGGTCTCACGGGCCCGGAAGATGTCGGTCTTCACCTTGCCCATCGAAACGCCGAGCTTGGCGGCGATCTCGTCATACTGCAGGCCCTCCATGTGGAAAAGCACCAGCGGCACGCGTTGTGCCGCCGGCAGGGTCTGCAGCGCCTGCTCCACCATTTCCCGCCGTTCCGACCTCGCCAGGTCCGCTTCGACGTCATCATTCGCGGGAAACTCGATCTCCGCTTCGTCTCCTTCTTGCCTACCCCTGCCAAACAAATCCGAAAAGAAACTCCAGCGCGAGCGGTAGCGCGACAGATGGTTCAAGCATAGGTTGGTGGCCACGGTTTTGAGCCAGCCGCCGACGGTTTTGCTTTCGCGCAGTTCGCCGAAGCGTTCGTAAGCCTTGAGAAAAACGTCTTGCGTTACGTCCTCGGCCTCGGCTTGGTTCGCGAGCAAGCGTATAGCCGTGCTAAACACCATGTCCTGGTAGTTTCGCATAAACGTCTCGAATTCTTGCGCGTCGGTCATGGGTAGGCTTAGGCCATCCGCCGAAGATTCTATCCTGCCCAAGCAACCGAAGGCAAAGCCGCAGGTGTGCCGGGAAACTGGAAGTTGTGCCGGGCATGAGTTCACGCTCCAAGAATCCGTCCGACCGAAGCGTTCAAGACCGGCCAATCGTTCACCGGCCTTAGCTGAAGGCGTGGCTCGAGAATCATCTTCGCCAGCGTCATAGTCATTAAAGTCGTATTCGTGTTTACACCGGCATAACCCGGCAGGGAGGAGGATTGTTTCAGAAATACTGCCCCGTGGCCGCGTTGGCGAGAACGTGGAGCGAGGATGCCCCGATTCGCCAACTCCCGAGGGCGGTTGTGTTCACGCCGTTCGGAGGAATGACTCGCCCGTCAAGGATCGAGGGCCGAGGATCCCCGCGTTGGTGCGGATCTTACGGGATAGCGGCGCTGCGGCCTTGGGTAAGATTCTCCGCTTTCCACCTCATCGCCGTGCGGATGCGCGTCGCGCCGCTAGGGTGGTCGAAAAAGATGTATTCCTCGATCGGACTCGGCTCCATTTTCCGATATTCGGACAATTGCAGCGCTGCCTCGGCGAACCCGTCCGGCTCCCGGGAAGCATTCAGGCCGAAGACGTCGGCCTCCATTTCCTGCGTGCGGACCAGGGTATTCGTGATCGGTGTGGCGATGAAGCCGCAAGCAGTGATCAGCGCCATCGCCAGGGGTAGCACGGCCAGATCGCCCGCGCCGTTAATTCCCCACCGAGCTCCGAACCGCGCCAACAAGCAGTCCAGGCTCCAGCGCAACACGCTCATTATCAACACCACTAGCACGGACATGAAGACGAGCATTTTATAAACGTGGTTCATCACGTAATGCCCCATTTCGTGGCCCATCACGGCCTCGATGGAAGCAAGTGAGCTGCGGCTAAGCAGGTTGTCATTGAGCGTGACGCGCGTCGTCCCGAATGCGCCACTGACATTCGCGCTGATCCGTTTTGTCTGGCGCGAGGCGTCCATCTGATAAACCTCCGTGGCCGGGATGCCATTGGCCCGGGCGAGCCGCAGGATCGGGTCGCGCACCTTGGCGTCGGTCAGAAGCGTATACCGGTTGAACATCGGCGCGATGAAGACCGGCGCGATTACAATCAATACGGCCATAAAGACCACCATCACCACCGAGGCATAAAGGTGCCAGCGCTCGCCCCGGCGCCGCACCAGTGCGAAAATCGGGATCAGCGCGACGCTCCCCAGCACCAACGCAACCATCAGTCCCTTCAGGGAATCCCCGAGCCAGCCGCCGAAACTCTGGTTCGACATCCCGTACTGATGCTCGCGAAAGAACCCCTCATAAACCGTTAGCGGAAACGTCAGCACGGAGGTCAGGAGCAAGTACTGGACCCAGTAGGCCATGGTGTGGAGCGCCTTGAACCGCGTCACTCGCATTGCGAGGTCCCGCATCCGCGCGGACAGCCGGGTGTTCAACAATAACACCGCGACGCCGATGCCGCAGAGGAACTCCCAGAGCTGAAGCCAATAACCGCCTTCGAAATACGCGTCGCTTCGATGTTTCGTTTCAGGCGTTAAGCGGTCGAGGTAAGCCCGCGTAGCGGTCTCGACATTAAAGGCCGTGCTTGATCCGGACGGCGACCCGGTCTGAGCGAGCGCAGCCTGATTGTTGGCCAACAAAACCACGAGCGCAAGAACCCCCAGGAGGACGCGAGCGACAGATTTGTTCCAATCGCCAAAGAAACCCTGCCGGATGGAATGGTTGACGGACATGTTGAGATCTTTTCATCACGGCTCCGGCGAATCAAGCCCAGGTGTCGTCGCTCAATCTGCTCTTAGCGCCCCGCCGTTTCGCCATTCTCCTTTGGCAAATCCTCATTACGACCAAAGCCCAGGGGAAACAGGCGATATCCGCGCCCCGGCCTTCGGGTAGCCTGAGGGGAGCCTGAAGCCTGGGCCTGGCCAAGAGGTAGGCAACCACTAGGCAACCACTCCGATGTGGATCCGATCCACATCGGAGTGGTTGCCTAGTGGTTGCCTACCGGTTGGCTAGTAATACGCCTGGAGTCGGCCTGCGGGCGGCCTGGAGGTATTTGGGAGCGAGTTTGGCTTAGGCTAGGGAATCGGGGCGTCCGGCCCAGTGGCTGGAAAGCTACGAGGGCGCCCTCGCCCCTGTCCTCAGCGACCATTGAAAGGCCCATGCTTTTGCTGAACCTTAAGTAAGCGCCATTGCACCTTCGGGGTGGTAGGCCAGCCTGCCAAACAGCCGCGCTAATCTGAGCGCGTCTAACTTGTGGGTAATGACAAGGGCTTCAAGGTGGCCGCAACTTCTTATCAGAAACCCGCTTCTCACTTCTCCTGGCACTCCCGTTAAGCGGAGCAGCACGTTCGCCGGGATTACGTTAGCCCCATTTTTCTTCCCTGAACCGTCCACCCCCGCCTTGGTCGGCCTGGGGGGCTGTCATGCCGATCCTCTTCCGTCGGCGCAGGTAACCGCGCGGCTACCACTCGGCCGCAGTCTACACCTGCTGCGCCTTTCCTTTTTCGCCGGCCAGCAGCAGAGGGGGGCGGCCTAGCCCCTTTGACGGCCCGGGCTTCTCCCTTGGCCCAGAACCAAGCCTTCCTAAGTCATTGTAGGAGACGACGTAAGGAGTCTCTGATCCCTGACCTGCTGCCCGAACTTGGGCCTGTTCGGAACCTGCTGCTTAGAGACTCCTTACGTCGTTTCCTACAGCTTCCGATTGGAGTCCTTATCCCGGACTTTGTCACTGGCGGTGGGGCTTCTCTTTGCCGCGGACAATTCAGGATCGCACAAAAGGCCGCGGCATGTTCAGATAGCTGGCTGTGACAGCGAATGTGATTGTGCCCGGTACTTCCCAGCGCAGCGGCCCGAGTCGCCTTGTGAGTTTTGTGCTCGGCGATGTGTTCCTCGGCTTCCTGGCCATTGTCGCGGCGGCGCTGACAATCGTTCCCTCGATCTTCAAGATCACCCCGCATCTCGACGCCCTCCTGGAAGCCGGCCAGTGGACAATCATTGCGCTCTTTGCTGTCGAATACGGTAAAGCCCTGGCCGCCGCCGGCTCGAAAGCGAATTTCATGCTCAATCCGTGGCGTATCGTGGACGCCGCCACCATCGTCATCCCGCTGGCTACGCTGGTGCCGGGCGCTTCGCATTTCCTGCGTTCCTCGGTCGTGCTGCGGCTGATCCGTTTGGCGCGGGTAGCCGCGCTCGGGGCGCGCGCCAGCGGCGTCATGGCGCGTGAAGAGAAGGCGGCGGTGGCACCGCAAGAGCGGGCTCCGATGCAGGTGCGCATGCTGCCCGCGGCGGCTGGTACCCCGCCCCGCCCGGCCACCTGGGAGGAGTTCGTCCACTGGGCGAAGAAGCCGGGAACTGAATGGTATAGCATCGCCAATGTCGGCCCGCATAACCTCGCCGAGGTCGCCAAGGCGGCGGGCATCTCGCAGGAGTTCATCACGGCGCATCTGCTGGGCGCCAGCTACCCGCACCTCGAAGCCACCGGCACTTACCTATCCCTGTTCGTTTGGGTGCCGGAACGGACCGCCGACAACCAGATTGTGCGGAACGGCCTGCTGCTCCTGGCCAGCGACAAGAGCGTGGTCACCTTCTGCCGCCGCTCGGTTCACTTGATGGAGAAGATAGCCGGCTCGGTGACGGGCGAGCTGGCGTCGCTCCCGTTTCCGACCCGCACGCTGTGCCAGTTCCTCAAGACGGTGCTCGATGCTAACGAGGCGCTGGTGGCCCGGTTTGACGAAGAACTCGGCGGATTGGAGGAGCTCCCGGTGCGGGACAGCCGGCAGCAGTTCTTCGAGCGCACGTTCCGCTTGAAAAAGGAACTTTCCGCCGCCCAGTCCGACTTGTGGCGCCTGCGGGGAGTACTGAAAGAATTGGCCGAACCGCGGCTCAAACTGCCCGGCGTCGTAGCTGGCGAAATTCCATTCCTGCGCGACCTGGCCGAAACCGGCGACTACCTCTACGAAACGGTCAACAACGTCCGGGAGGGCGTCCTGTCACTGATCGAATTGCACTTGAACATCGTCTCGTTCGAGATGAACCGCGTGATGCGCGTGCTCGCCGTCGTCAGCGTCCTGGGGCTGATTCCGGCAGTGGTAGGCGGGCTTTTTGGCATGAACCTCGCCGACAATCCGTGGCCGTTCACCTTGCCGCAGGTGACGTTCGTGGTTGGCTTCGCCATGGTGAGCAGCCTCTATTTCTTCGTCGTAAAAGGTTGGCTGCGCTGATCCGCTACCACGCCGCCCTGTCATCACCTGGCACGAAGGCCGCCGCCCACCCGCCGCGCTTCCCGGGCGACCACCAGTTCCTCTGCGTGTGAATGACCAAGATGCGTCCCAGCACGCCCCGGGCTGATCTGAACATTACCACCGCGCACGAGGACCGGCGATGCCATAGGAGCGCGGCCTTTAGGCTGCAGAAACACACGAAAACCCAGTAGCACCGAAACGCTCCTTAGCCCGTCTCCCAAATGACGTTCTGCGGCCTGAAGGCCGCGCTCCTATGCGCTGGTGGTAATGCTAAGATGCGCCAGAGCGCCGCCGGCGCCAGCATTGACGGCCCCGTTTCTCGTTCGCGTCATCTGCCTCGAATGGTGCTGGTTTGGGGAATCGCAGGTCTTGATCGGCTGGGCGCAGGACAGCTTTCTTCAACGGCCGCGATAGGGCAGGATTGAGGCGGCTTTTGTAGGTGGAGAGTAGATACATCCCCATATAGCCTCCACCCTCATGCCCAATCCGGGCTCGGGTGATACGCCGATGCTCTCAGGCCAACGGCCTGCCTCATACCGGCCCAGGGTACTCGCCCTGGGTTCATGGCCCGGTTTTCCCAGTGCAGGCCAACGGCCTGCTTCATAGCAGTAAGAAGATTAGAGGTCCTTGAGAAGGTCGCGACCTCGAACCCCCAGGGCCTTGGCAATCTTGAGTAGCGAGCTCAGTGAAATCTCCATGTTCCCGCGTTCGACTTCACCGATGAAATTGTGGTGCAAGTCAGCCCGCTCGGCCAGTTTCTCCTGCGTGAAACCGGCGCGTTTGCGGTATGTGCGAATCGTTTCGCCCACGACTCGGCGATGGTGGAGCCTCTGCGGCACAGCTTGTCACGAAAGCAGGAACGCCCCTTTCTATCCACCCAGCATACTGGGTATTATTTGTGCTTGCGTATTCGTGCATTTCTGAGAATCTACCAGCAATGAGTGCGGGAGAATTCCAAGCCTGCCGCGTTTGACCCGCATTCCGAGGACGGAAAACTAGTCGCCTTTTAGGTGTTCGCGGCATGACGGCTCATTCGGTGCGGGGTTATTTGAGCGCGACACAGATGGCGGTGAAGATGCCGGTCTTTGCGGTCAGGACCGTAAGCGTACCCCTGCATCCCTGCACGTCCTTCCTCGGTCATCGCTTTCCGTGTCCCTGTCGCATCTCAACAACCAGCTCCCCCTTGATGGAAAGGTCATTATGAAACTCGCTAAGTTCGTTCTCTCATTTGGTGGTTCCCGTCTCGTGCGGTCAGGTACTCTGCCAAGCATCGTCATTAGAACTTCGCGGTGTGCAGCGGTGGGGCTTTTTTGCCTGCTCTCTGCATTCCGGGCGTGGTCAGCCAACTGCGTTACGCCTCCGGCTGGGCTGGTCGGTTGGTGGGCGGGCCAAGGCAATGCCAATGACATTGCGGGCACCAACAACGGCACGCTGCCTAATGGTGCCACATTCGCGCCTGGCGAAGTGGGCCAGGCGTTCAGTTTCAACGGCAGCAATCAGTGCGTCCAGGTTCCCTACTCGCAGGCGCTGGTTGGTCCCATCTATTCAGTCGAGGCTTGGATCGAGCCTCTCTCCCTGCCGAGCGGTGGGATCAATCAGGCTGTCATCTTCGGACAGAGCTTTGGCCGCTCGCTGTTGATTGCTCGCCCAGGGAACTCCGGAGTCGTGATTCTATTCGGATTCGGCACCAGTCAGGTGACGTTCGACTGGGCAGTGAGCACCAACGAAATACCCATCGGCCAGTTTAGCCACCTGGTTGGAACGTGGGACGGAACGACCCTTCGCCTTTATGTCAACGGTGCTTTGAACGCGCAGAACACGCCGGGCACTTCGCCCGTTGATCCGGGCTGTCCTTTCTCCATTGGCGGTTTCTACCACAGCCCGCCAGGCGATAATTGCTATTACGTGGGACAGTTCTTTAACGGGCTTATCGACGAAGTCAGTTATTACAACCGCGTGCTGACCGAGGCTGAGATACAAGCTCTCCACGATGCTGGCAGCGCCGGTAAGTGCATGCCGCCGCAGCCGAATTGTGTTCCACCGCCTTCGGGTCTGGTCGCTTGGTGGCGGGGCGAAGGCAATGCTAACGACATCATGGGCAGCAATAGCGGCACCCTGTCCGGTGGAGTGACCTTCACCAGCGGCGAAGTCGCCTCAGCGTTCAGCTTCAATGGCACAAACAGTTACGTCGAAGTGCCCGATTCTCCCTCCCTGCGGTTGACCAACCAGTTAACCATCGAGTTCTGGGTCAAGCGGCAGGATTTACAGGACGGTGACTGCATCGCCAACAAGGGCGGCGATTATACTCGCAGCATGCTGAACTACGGGGTAATCATCAACCCGCCGAATTGGGACAACTCACTGGCGTTCACCTTTGCCGGTGGTGCACGGCATTCGCTGAGCATTGCCGATTTCAAATGGCACCACTGCGCGGTGACCGCCAGCAATGGTGATGTGGATCCGATCTTCTATGTCGATGGGGTGCAACGAGCCGTGACCTTGCGCCAGGGGGCTTCGAAAATTAATCTCTATCCCTCGACGGAGGCCCTACACATCGGGGCACAGGTCGATCCGATAAGCGGTTGGAACTATTACAGCGGAGCCCTCGTTGATGAGGTGAGCATTTATGACCGCGCCCTTTCGGCCAGCGAAATTGCGGCCATCTACAATGCTGGCAGCGAGGGCAAGTGCAGGGTAGCCCCAACGGTTCGCACGGCCACCGCAACGGCAACCCTCGTGAATGACTTTGTCGTGGGTGCGACCATAACGGATGGCGGCTATGGCTACACCAACACGCCCATCGTGAAAATCATTGGCGGAGGCGGCAGTGGGGCGCAGGCCGTGGCTGTGGTGAGTAATGGGGTAGCCATCGCGGTCCACTTCCTGGATGCGGGTTCCGGCTACACCAGCACGCCGTTAATTGTCATTGACCCGCCGTTTATTCCCAATCCGGTCTTGGATATAGCGCCCATGTCGTTTCTGGTCGTTTCCAATCTAACCCTTGGCGGGGTCTATCAGTTGCAGCATTGGGTGGGGTGGTATTGGTCAAACCAGCCAGTCAGCTTCACGGCCACAAATGCCCTCTACACGCAGATGGTCGAGGGAGTGGCGGACAGCGGAGATTACCGGCTGGCGCTCAATCCGGTCCCGGCCCAAGCGTTCGCTGCCGCCCAGGTCGTCAATGGTTTTGTCGTCGGTGCTGCCGTGACCAGCGGCGGTTCCGGCTACGTCACAAGTCCGGCAGTCACCATCGTTGGGGCTGGCGGCACGAATGCCACGGCGGTTTCTCACATTTCCGGTGGCGTGGTGACCAGCATCGCCATTATTGATGCTGGAAATGGCTACACGAACACTCCAACGGTCCGCATCGCGCCCCCGCCCGCCGCTGCCGTGTCCCCTACGGTGCTGCCGGTGATGCGTGTGGATTCCGCAAACCTGGCTCCATATGACAACTATCAGATCCAATTCAAGCCGGACCTTGGCGGACCGTGGGGGAACTGGAATGGGGGCTTATTCAGCCCGACTGACGTGACCAACTCGCAATACCTCTTCATTACGAATGGCGTCGGCTTTTTCCGCCTGCAATATGTGCCGTGAGTGGGTCTGGCGCGTCTAAAGCTAAAGGCTAAACATGCGTGCAATGCGAACATTCTGCATGACGCTGCTGCTCCTCTTCGCGTTGCCCGCCGTGGTGCAAGCCCAGTTTACTTACACGACCAATAACGGTGCGGTCACCATCACGGGATACGTGGGCTCTGGCGGTGCGGCGACCGTCCCCGACCGGATCAATGGACTGCCAGTCACCAGCATCGAGGACTACGTGTTCCAATATTGTTCGAGCCTGACCAACGTCACGATCGGCAACAACGTCACCAACCTCGGAGACAATACGTTTATATACTGCACCAACCTGACCAACGTGGAGATCGGCACCAACGTCACAGGCATCGGGGACAATTTGTTCTATCACTGCACCAGCCTGAACAGCGTCACGATTCCTGATAGCGTTACCAGCATCGGAGGCGATGCGTTCTATCGCTGCAAAGCATTGACCCGCGTCACGATAGGCACCAACGTCACAAGCATCGGCTTCTGGGCTTTCGGCAACTGCCGGAGCCTGACCAACGTCACGATCCCGAACAGCGTCACGAACATCGATGGCGGTGCGTTTGCTGGCTGCACCAGCCTGAGCGCTATCACGGTGGATGCACTCAGCCCCGCTTATAGCAGTGTGGATGGAGTGTTGTTCGACAAGGGCCAGACCACCCTCATTCAATGTCCCGCAGGAAAAGCCGGAGGCTACACGATCCCGAACAGCGTCCAGAACATCGCGGACGCAACGTTCGCTGGCTGCACCAACCTGACCAACGTCACGATCCCGAACAGCGTTACCTGCCTCGGGAATGAGGCGTTTTATTACTGCACCAGCCTGTCCAGCATCACGATCCCGAACAGCGTCACCAACATCGGGGACAATGCGTTCGATCACTGCACCGGCCTGACCAACGCCACCATCCCGAACGGAGTCAAGAGCATCGGGAACTGGGCGTTCAATTCCTGCAATGCGTTGAACAGCATCACGATCCCGGACAGCGTCACCAGCGTCGGGCGCGATGCGTTTGCTGGCTGCACCAGCCTGACCGCAATCAAGGTGGATTCACTCAACCCCTCTTATAGCAGCGTGGATGGAGTGCTGTTCGACAGGAGCCAGACCACGCTCATTCAATGTCCGGGAGGCAAAGCCGGAAGCTACACCATCCCGAACAGCGTCAACACGATTGGGGACCTTGCGTTCGACAACTGCGCCCGCCTGACCCACGTCACGATTGGCACCAACGTCACCGTCATGGGCGGCTGGGCCTTTCAATACTGCACCAACCTGACCAGCGTGGCGTTCGGCACCAACATCACCGCCATCGCGAACTATGCGTTCTATTACTGCTCCAGCCTGGCCAACGTCACGATCCCGAACAGCGTCACCCTCATCGGGAACTATGCGTTCGTTGGGTGCAGCAGCCTGACCAGTATCGCGATTCCCGCCGGCGTCACCACCATCGGGGACTTTGCGTTCTTCTACTGCGCCAGTCTGACCGCAATCACGGTGGATGCACTCAACCCCGCCTACAGCAGTGTGGATGGAGTGCTGTTGTACAACCACACCATGCTCAATCAATGTCCTGCCGGCAAAGCCGGGAGCTACACAATTCCCAATACTGTCACCTCCATCGGGGAGAATGCGTTCTATCGCTGCTCCAGCCTGACCAACGTCACGATTCCCGACACCGTCACCGGCATCGGGAGCCATGCGTTTTATGACTGCTCCAGCCTGACTAGCGTCACGATCCCGAACGGCACCACGATCATCCCCGAGTGGATGTTCGCTGGCTGCACCAGCCTGACCAGCGTCACGATTCCCGACACCGTCACCTACATCGGGTACAACGCGTTCGCTGGCTGCGCCAACCTGACCAACGTTACGATTCCCAACACCGTCACTTACATCGATGACGCTGCCTTCGCCCAGTGCTCCAGCCTGACTACCATCACGATCCCCGATAGCGTGACCTACATCGGAGGCGACAGATTTCCGGGCGGAGCGTTCGCTGGCTGTAGCAGCCTGACGGCGCTCTATTTCAGGGGAGATGCTCCTGGGGTAGGTCCTGATCCATTCGCCTATGACAAGAACGCGACCGTGTATTATCTCCCCGGCACCGTCGGCTGGGACACGCGGTTTTGCGATCGCCCGACAGCATTATGGTTTCTTCCCAACCCACTCATCCTTACCATCGGCCCCAGCTTTGGCGTGAAGACCAACCAGTTCGGCTTCACAATTTCCTGGGCAACTAACCTCCAGGTCGTGGTCGAAGCCTGCCCGAACCTGGTCAGTCCCGTCTGGTCTCCACTGGCCACGAACACCCTCAGCAGCGGCTCGGGCTATTTCAGCGATTGCTAATGCATAGGGTGATGATCCTCCGGAAAAGAGGCGTACGTCGGCCATAATAGCGTAAATGCTGTGGTTAAGTGAGGTCCGGAGCCTGGTTTCGCTGCCTTCTGGTGGGCTCCGAAAGGGGTTCAACATGGCCATTTTAGCCATTTGGGGGTTCAACAATGGGATCAACTTTCCCCTTGCAGGTACGAGGTCATCCCGGCCCGGCGAACCGACCGGAAGGCATGCGCGGGTTAGGCTGGTGCGCGAACTTCTCCCCGGGGCGGGCGGGGCTTGGTGACGGCGGCGATGGGGCGGTGGGCCAACAGAATGGCCAAGGTAGAAACTACATCAAATCGCTCCGAGGCGGAATCGGGAGAGTCAGAGCGTCCGCTGGAGCGGGGTACTTTCACGCCTAGTACGCTCCAGGAGCGATCCGAAGTTAGCTAGGGGTCCCATGGAGCAGTTTCAGATGTCCCAGCCATCCGACTGCGTATCGTGCTGCTGGCTTAGATACGCACAAGGCGGCAGCACACGGACATCGTAGACGGGGTTGATAGCGGCCCAGGCCTGCGTGCGCTTTCCTCGGAACCAGTAGCCGAGTAGCAGGCCGGTAATGAACCCTGTGAACCAGTTCAAAAGGCGCATACGGCTTACTCCTTCCGCAAAACACGATCCTTTCCGCTCGACGGAAAGGGCGCGTCAGCGGCAACGCCAGCGCAGCAGACAAGGAGTCCAGAGGGCGTGCCCTTTGGCGCGGGTCTGGGCCGGCGTGAGGCCCAGCAGAAACAGTCGGGAAAATCCATCCCCAGGCCAGTTAGCGTCAACGGAGTTCAGAGGTCCTCGTCGTCTGGCGGCGTTGTCTGCGTCGCATTGGCGCAATCAATGGTGGCACTCTAAGAGCCGCGCAGGCTTCTGCCTCCCGTCGTTCCCGCGTTTGCCTGCGGCGAATGCCGATAATCGTTCCAAGCATTGCCCCCGTGACTGCCGCATAGTAAAGGTCGCGAAAGAATCTCATAAATGGGGAAAGGAGGGCGGACCCTTTCGAGCCCGCCCTTGGTTCAAGGCCGCTCAATTCGTCGAGCGGAAGGATTCGGCCAGCGCCCAGATGCCGAGGTTGATGTCCACGTTGGCGCCAAGTCCCCTTATCTGCCGCATGGGCCGGAAGGGCTTGCCACTGCGGTTCACCCTGCTGGTGTCCCGCATGCCACCGCGCAGGAGGTTCTCGCCCACTTTGTTAGTCACGGCCCAGAGGTCGCTGCCTGCATCCTCGTATCGGCGGGGCGCAAGCAACTGCTCAGCCCTGATCGGCGCCAGGGCGGGGTCGCTGTAGCGCAGGGCAAGGGCCTGAGCTGCAAACTGCTGGGCCTCCGCGTCGGACAGTGCCGTGGATCGGAAGCTGGCAACCCT
>Ga0073936_10006519_pt1 | contig 15377 bp, 11 predicted proteins | sample AliMusrvi5mmetaG_FD_87041 | JGI IMG/M metagenome (GOLD analysis project Ga0073936, IMG submission 87041) | Freshwater lake bacterial and archeal communities from Alinen Mustajarvi, Finland, to study Microbial Dark Matter (Phase II) - Alinen... | ecosystem: Environmental > Aquatic > Freshwater >... | reverse complement strand
TCAGACCGTGGTGGCCTGGAGAGTGAGCACGGAGCCGGCCCGTTGGGTTCCAAAGCGGGACGCGATTGCCGGTGAATGTCTTGGTTCTTCCCGCTCCGCCGAGGCGTGGTCGGCTCGGCGCTGGCTGCGGCTCTCGCCGCGCTACATGGGCCGGCTGGCGCAAGGGGGACGGCTATTACGCTGCGATGCGCAGGTTGCCAAGTGTTTCCTCGCCAGGGTAAGGGAGCAGGTGGCGCAAGACGCGATGCCGGTCCCCGTTGAGATTCACCTGAGCAGCGGCAGCAAGACCGAATTGCATTTGATTTCGCCGAACAGCGCCAAGGCCGCAGAAGAGAACGTCAACTCTGAGGAGCGCCAGCCGCTTCAATCCGGGCCCACAATTCAGTAACGCCATATACGGTCTTGGCCGACACAAGCAGCACCTCGTCCAGTTCCAGCCCTTTTTTCAAAGCCAGCAAGTTTCGTGTGCGCTCGTTGCCGCTGAGCCGGTCAATCTTTGTGGCCGCAACGGTAAACTCGCGCCCCGCGGCACGCAGCCAATCGATCAATTGCCGGTCGCTGTCTTGCGCGGGCACATTCGAGTCCACCAGGCACACGCAAAGCTTGAGCGTAGAGCGGATAGCGAGGTACGGTTCGATGAACTCAGGCCAACCCGCCGAGATCGACTTTGAGATCTTGGCATAGCCGTAGCCGGGCAAATCCGCAAACACCATCCTGCGCCGCTGACTCGTGTCGAGCAATGCAAAGAAGTTGATAGCCCGTGTGCGTCCCGGCGTCTGCGAGACCTTGGCCGCCTTCTCGCCTACCAGCGCATTCAGCAGGCTTGATTTGCCCACGTTCGACCGGCCCAGAAAAGCAATCTCCGGCACATCCGGCGCGGGAAACTGCGCGGCGGCCAGGGCTGAAAGTAAAAACTGTGCTGTATAGCGCATCAGTTCTAACGATACAGGAACTGGGTGCCGAGCACTCAGTAGTTCAACCAGCGAACCAGAAGTGTTCCGAGGATCATAGCAATAAGAATGATGAGGAGTTTCAGCAGTGCTGTCCGATGCGCACGAAAAGGATTCCCGAAGAGTCGATGGTAAAACGTTCTTCTGGTCGGGTACTTGGTGCGATGCCGCCTTGACGCAGCGCGGGTAGATTCCAGGTTTAGCTGTATCGATTCGAGCGCAACAGATGCATCATTGGGGAATCGCAGCATCCCGCACAGAAGATGGTCGGTATAGACGTAAAACGAGTTGTCCATTTCGGCTTCGTTGACCGCACGGGCCAGGACCATCTTTGCGTCTTGATCGAGAGGAATATCCTTCATGAGATCTGAAAGCGCCTTGCCGCTGGGCGAAGGAATCCCTAGCGCGGAACGAAGGTCTGGCTCGTGATCCTTGAGAAGCATTGCGGCGGCTGAGCACGATTCGCCTTCCCGCAAAATGCCGACTAAAATGTGCCCTGCCGTTATCTCGCTGGAAGATTGAAGGGAAGCCTCATAGCGGGCAAAAAATATAGCTCGCCTTGCCTCAATCGTGAATCGTTCGAACATCGCCAGGCCTTTTTTTCGATATCGCTCACTGCCGTGCCGGCAGGTTCGCCGGAACCTCTGTCTGCGGCACGACGGGCAGCACCTCGGCCTCGGCGGGCACTGCAGAAGGCAGCGGGCTTTCCAAGGCCAACACCAGCACCTCGTCCATCTGATCCACAAAATGCAGCTTCATTGACTTCTTGATGTTGTCCGGCAACTCGGCGACGTCTTTCTCGTTGGCGCGCGGCAGAATCACCTCGAAGATTCCAGCACGCAATGCGGCCAGCAGCTTTTCCTTCAAGCCGCCAATGGCCAGCACCTTGCCGCGCAGCGTTATTTCGCCAGTCATGGCAATGTCGCGCCGCACAGGAATCTTTGCCAGCGCGCTCGCCAGCGCCGTCGCCATGGTGATGCCGGCCGAAGGGCCGTCCTTGGGAATCGCGCCTTCCGGCACATGCAGATGCAAGTCCACGTTGCGATAGAATTCGCGGCTCAGCCCCAGTGCCTGCGCCTTGCCGCGGATGTAGCTCAGCGCGGCCTGCGCCGACTCCTGCATCACGTCGCCCAATTGGCCGGTGATGGTCAGCTTGCCCTTGCCATCCAGCACCTGTACTTCAGTGGTCAGAATGCTGCCGCCCACTTCGGTCCATGCCAGGCCGGTCACCAGGCCCACTTCACTCTTCTCGTGGACCTCGGATTCGCGATACCGCGCCACGCCAAGGAACTCGTGAATATTCTCAGCCGTGATTTCTTCCTTGTGTTTTGCGCCGGCCTTGATTACCTTGCGCGCCACCTTGCGGCACACGTTGCCGATCTCCCGCTCCAGGTTGCGTACGCCGGCCTCGCGTGTGTAGTTGCGGATGATCTCGAGAATCGAGTCATCCTTGAAGATGACGTTCTTGTCGCTCAATCCTGTCTGTTCGCGCTGTTTCTTCACCAGGTACTGGCGCGCGATTTCAAGCTTCTCCTGCTCTGTGTAGCCCTGCAGGCGCAGAACTTCCATGCGGTCCTGCAGCGCAGCGGGAACGGTGTGCAGCACATTGGCCGTGGCCACAAACAGAACCTGCGACAGGTCGTAGTCCACGTCGAGATAATGGTCCTGGAACGTGGTGTTCTGCTCCGGGTCAAGCACTTCAAGAAGCGCAGAAGCCGGATCGCCTCTGAAGTCAGAAGCCATTTTGTCCACTTCGTCCAACAGAAAAACCGGGTTCTTTGTGCCGGCACGCTTCATGTGCTGGATGATCTGCCCCGGCATGGCGCCAATATAGGTGCGGCGGTGGCCGCGGATCTCCGCTTCGTCGCGCACTCCACCCAATGAGAGCCGGACAAACTTGCGGCCTGTCGCCTTGGCAATCGACATGCCCAGCGATGTCTTGCCCACTCCCGGAGGTCCGACGAAGCACAATATCGAGCCCTTGGGATTCTTAACCAACTGCCGCACCGCGAGAAACTCAAGAATGCGCTCTTTGATCTTCTCCAGGCCATAGTGATCGGTGTTCAATACCTTCTCGGCAAAATCGATTGAACGCGTCTCTTTCGACTTCTTCTTCCACGGCACGGCCAGCAGCCAGTCAATATAATTGCGGCTCACGGTTGACTCGGCAGACATGGGCGGCATGGCTTCAAGCTTCTTCAGTTCCTGGATCGCCTTGTCCAGTGTCTCTTTTGGCATTCCGGCGGTTTCTATCTTTTTGCGCAGTTCGTCGAACTCGCTTTTTTCGCCGCGGCCCAGTTCTTTCTGGATGGCCTTGATTTTTTCGTTGAGGTAATATTCTTTTTGCGCACGCTCCATCTGCCGCTTCACGCGCGACTGGATGTTGCGATCCAGGTCCAGCTTCTCAATCTCGATGTCCAGCACATCCGCAATGCGGGCCAAGCGAGCCGCCGGATCGAAGATCGCCAGCAGTTCCTGCTTTTCCTCGATGCCCAGTTGCAGGTTGGCGGCAATGGTGTCGCTCAGCTTGGCCGGCTCGTCCATGCGAACCGTTGCAATGATGGTCTCGTAATTCAGCGACTGCTGCAGCTTCACGTATTGCTCAAAGAGGCTGGTGACCCGCGTCATCAATTGTTCTGCCGCCGGAGTCATCTCAAACTGCGACTTGCCCACCCGCACGGTGGCCACAAAAAATCCGTCGCGATCCGTTACTTCAATCGACTTGGCGCGCTCCACGCCTTCCACTAGAACTTTGATGTTGCCGTCCGGCATCTTCACGCTCTGCACGATGCTGCAAATCGCACCCACCTGGTAGATGTCTTTCGCCTTGGGCTCGTCGATGGATGCGTCATGCTGCGTGGCAAGAAAAATCTTGCGGTCGCCGCTGAGGGCTTCTTCAAGCGCACGAACGCTCGACTCACGGCCAACTACGAACGGCGTCATCATGTACGGGAAGATAACCATGTCCCGGATTGGCATCATGGGCAGTTTGCGCGGCTCGTTCTTTTCGCGGGATGTTGTCATAAGGCCCCCAGGGATTTTAGACGCGCAACAGCAGCCCTGGGTGCGGGCTGCTATCAGGACTCATGATGCGATTGTACAGCGGAAAGGGCGAAACGGGAGAGCCGAAGAGCAAGTACAAATTGAGACTAAGGAATGGCCTGTTATCCCCAACTCAAAACGAGAGTCGAGACAACAAGCCATTCCATCTCTTCAATGGCCGGTTAAGTTCTTGGGGCTTCCCAAGCCGGTGCACAAATCCCACCCCCGTGCGGCAAAGGTGCCTGAGTAATAGCCGCAGGCGCCATACGTGATGTCATTGAAGCTGCCGGCGCTCTGGCTGCTATAGAGGGTCGTGAGTTCGGCGGCGCTGGAGGAGCCGAAGTTGCCCGCCGCATTCACAATCCCGGCCACCATGGGTGTGGCCAAGCTTGTACCCCCAAGAATCCACCATCCGGCGCCCGGAACTGCATTCGTATCCAGAACCCAAGCGCCTGTATTCGGATTCGAATCGGCGGAAACATCTGGTACGCCGCGATTGGCTCCCACTTTATTCGCGACGGCAGGCACGCCGGATTGATAGCTGGGAATGGGTTCATAAAAACTTACGCCGCCTCCCGCGTCGGACCAGACTATCTCCTGGATCAGGTTGCCCGTGTACTCGCTGCGTGCAGTCGAAGTGCCCCCAGCGCAAACCACGTTCGGCGATGCGCATGGATAGAGTACGCCGGCGCTGTCGCCCGATGAAGCGAAGTAAACCACGCCGGGGGTCGTAAACAATGAGTCGAGTGAAGTTTCCTCGGGAAATTCGCCTCCGCCCCAGCTTATCGAGACTTGGCCCCTGCCTCTACTTCCCGGAGGACACGCGGTCGTCCTACCGCAGGCCACCAGGTTGCTTGCTACCTGGACTGCGGGAAACAGGTCGGAGTAGTAATTTGAATTTGCTTCTACCAGGTAGAGAGTGGCATTCGGCGCCATCGCGTGCGCGTACTGAACATCCAGAGACTCTTCCAACTCCCAACTGCCGGTCGGGTCTACCGGCGGAACGGCGCCGCCGGCGTAGACCACGTGGAATCTCTCCCTGGAAAAGCGCAAGCCGAATTGCGCCGAGAAAGCCTGGAGGTCGGCCGCCGCATTCGGATTGTCGTATGCGTCTACGATCGCAATCGTCCGGCTGCCTCCCGATGGCGTATTGGTGGTGTCGTTGGGATTGCAACCGGCAATTGGAGGCACCACTCCATACAAGCAGGCCAGCGATTCCGGCGTTTCATATCCAAGGCCCAACACGGGCGGCGCCTCGCTGGGCGAGGCAGTTTCAGGTGCGAAGTAACGGAAGTTGGTGTGCGCTCGTTGGCCTCTGTCGCTCGCGTTGACGCGGTTTGAGTCTGGGATGATTGGACTTTCATGCCGGGAAGCCCGGCTCCTCTCGCCTTCGTTCTCTGCCCCGTTGAGAGCTTGTTGCGCCAGTGCCGGTGTAAGTGTGAGCAGAAGCAGTCCCGCAAGGGCGAGCTTGCACTTATCGCCGGCTCTAATTGCGTGGGGTTGCTTGGGATTGAGTTCCTTGCTTGACGGGAAATCGAACATTGGGGATTGACCTCCTTGGGGGATTAAAAACAGAACACATTTACTTCGAGATGAAGCAAGCAGCCTGATCGCCCTTGCCGCGGAGATGCGATTAGAGCGTCAAGCAAATGCTGCAACAGCGCCCGATGCAGTACCCGGTTCCCGATTGTCACTTGGTGGCAGGGGATTAGCATTTCCTTGTGGGAAAAGAGCAACAAGTTTCCGAGCCTCGGCCTGCAGTGGCAGAATCTTGCCGAACGGACTTACTTGATTAGGCTTGCTGAATCGGGGTGGACCGGATCTGGCTGGCTACATCCGGATGCAGGTACAGTACTCAGTTCTTCGCATAAAAGTCAAGAAAGGTGAGCAATGCTCTCAGATTCCGAGAGTAAGCGCATTGAACCGCACGACATTTAACTCCGAACTCCGCATTTTATTCATAGAACTAACTGACTGAAAAACAGCGCATCAACGTTTTGAGTTGGCCCTCGCTCTTGCAAGGGCCAATTCGTTTCACCTTTAACCAGCCGCATTTTCAAAATGCGGAAGTTCATTTTTGCTGAAGGACAATGAACTCGACCGTATCCGGCGGGAATGGGTTGGATATCTTCAGGCTACTGCCGCTTCCTGCCTTCTCCTCCACCAGTTCCAGATTCTGGGTCTTGCTGATGCGGTAGCGCTTGATGGTAAATGCGCTCTTGCCCCAGGGCAGATTGTTCACGCTCAGGTTGTAGCCGGCGTTGTATTTGTATACAATTCCGTTGCGTTGCGGCAGTTCATCCACCGGCTCAGTCTTCGCTGGTTTAGGATGCGCAGCCTCTTCGGCCTTGATCTTTTTCGCCATCTCCTCAAGTTCAGGCGAGAGGATCATATCCTTTGGCTTGTAGCCCGCTGGAATTTCATAGTTGCTGACGAGTATCTGCACCTTCTTGCCATCCGCCGACCGCCCGGCCAGCGCTGCAAAACCGATGGTGTCGGGGCCTTCGATCGCAAGCCTTCTGGGCGTGTCCAGCATCTCGCCCATCGCTTTGAAGGTGTAAGCGGGTTTGAAATACTTGCCCTTCAAATCAAAAAGTCCCATCCAGGTTGCATCGCCGCGATAGAAGATTGCGGCATTCAGCGGCGCATCCTGGAAGTAACTCAGGGCAGCGCCCACAAAGGCCGCATTGTGTTCGCCCTGTACCTCAGCTTTCTCACCTTCAGTAAAGTCCGGAGTCAGGTTCCACTCCGATAGTATGCTTTCCGCCTTGGTGTAGCCGTGCGCATCGAGCAATTTGCGGAAGTTATTGGCCAGACGCACACCGTCATACGGGTCGGCAGAGCCGATGGCATAAGTGTGCCAGGAGTAAAAGTCAAAGGGCACTTTGTGCGCTGTGCAGTAGTCCAGAAGGCCTTCGCGCCAGGGCGAAACATGCGCCGGGTCCGCAATCGCCGGGCCGCCGACCTTCATCTCCGGATCGACCGACTTGAGCGCGCGGGCGGTCTTCTCATAGAGTTGGTAGAACTGCTCCGGCGTTCCGGTCCAGAACACATCGCCCGGCTCATTCCAGAACTCCCAGTAGTGGATGCCATAGTGAAATCCGTGCGCCCATCCCTGGTTGTAGTGCATGGCCGTGTGCTTTACAACGCTGGCAAATTTATCGAAATCGGCCGGCGGCTCAGCCTGCGCTCCCCAACTGCGGCCGATGCGGTAATAGACCTTGGCGCCGCTCTGGTGGATGGCCGCCATCACTTCATCGGTGGGGCCAAAGTTGTAGCTCTCCGGTTTTTCCGGGTCGGCTTTAGGGTCAGGGAAGAGGACGTTCTTGTTGCCCGTTTCCACCACTCCGGCGCGTGCCGCGTTGTCGGGAATGAGCCATGCCAGCCAGATATTTTTGAAATCGAACGTGGCGTCGATGTCCGTCGGCCCCATCATGTCGTGCGTGCGGACGAGACTAGTCCGCAGTTCCTTGTACTGCTTCACCAGGTTCGGCAGTCCCGCCATCACCGGCGTTGGCTGTCCGTTCAGACCCTGGAAGTCGTGGATCTCGCCGACCAACTTGCCTGCATCCACTTGCAACGAACGGTAGCCCGCAGGTGCGGGGCTTTGCGCCCATCCAGCCGAACAGGCCAATAAGAACAGAAAAGAGAAACTCGAGAAAGCCTTCATGTACTACTCCTTCGTTTTTGGGCAAAATGCTTGCTGTTTGAGCCGCGCCTACTTGCGTTGAAGAACAATCAATTCCACGGTGTCTGTCGCAAAATTATTCGACAATTTCACGCTGCCGCCGCTGCTGGACTTCTGTTCAACTAATTCCAAATCTTTTGTCTTGCTGATCCGGTAGCGCTTGAGGGTGAAGGGAGCTTTGCCCCAGGGCAGGTTGTCGATCGCGAGATGGTAGCCGGCGTTGTCGCGGTAGGCCATATCGGTGCGAGCCGGCAGTTCGCTCGCAGTTGTTGGCGGCTTGCAGGGCAAATGCTTCAGTTCTTCCATCACGTCAGGCGGAACTGCCATATGCGTTGGCTTGTAACCTTGAGGAATTGCATAGTTGCTGATGAAAATCTGCACCGTCTTCCCGTCAGCCGACTTGCCGGCGAGCGTAGCAAAACCGAATGTGTCGGCGCCATTGACGGCAAGCCGCCGCGGCGTTTCCTGCATTCTCCCCATTGCCTCAAATGCGCGCGCATTTTTGAAAGGACGCCCCTGGAGATCGAAGAGTCCCATCCAGGCTGCGTCGCCGCGATAGAAGATCGCCGCATCCAGAGGCGAGTCCTGCAGGTAGCTCAGCACCGAGCCGATAAACGCGGCATTGTGCTCGCCCTGCAACTCGTCCTTTACCGCATCGGTAAAATCGGCGATCAGATTCCATTCAGAGAGAATGTTCTCAGCATTTGGATATCCATGAGAATCCAGCAGCCGGCGAAAATTTTGCGCGAGCCGAACCGCATCGTAAGGATCGGCGGAATCATCGTTGTATAGGTGCCATGAATAAAAATCAAGCGGCACCTTGTGCGCCGTGCAGTAATCCAATAGTCCATCGCGGAAAGCCAGCACGTGAGCCGGATCAGCCAGACCCACGCCGCCCACCTTCATCGATGGATCCACCGACTTCAAGGCCCGCGCTGTTTTTTCATACAGCTGGTAGAACTGCTCGGGAGTGCCGGACCAGAAGAGTCCGTCCGGCTCATTCCAGAATTCCCAATAGCGGATGCGATAGTGGAACCCGCTTGCCCATCCCTGGTTGTAATGCATGGCCACGTGCTTCACTACACTGGCGTACCTGTCGAAATCCGCTGGCGGATCGATGTTCGCGCCCCAACTGCGGCCCACGCGGTAATAGACTTCCGCGTCGCTGGCATGGATGGCGGTAATCACTTTATCGGTTGGGCCAAAGTTATAGCTCTCCGGATTTTCGGGATCGGCCTTCGAGTCAGGGAAGATAGTGCTCTTGTTCCCCGCCTCCACAACTCCGGCGCGCTGCTTTGTGTCCGGAATGAGCCATGCCAGGTCGATGCCTTTGAAATCGAACCTCGCATCTATATCGGCGGGCCCCATCATGTCGTGGGTGCGCACCATGTTGACGTGCAGCGCCCTGTATTGCTCCACCAGGTCAGGCAGGTCTGCCATCACCGGTGTCGGCTGGCCGTTCAAGCCCTGGAACGAACGTATCTGGCCAATGACTTTGCCTGCGTCAACTTGCAAGTTGCGGAACCCGCTCTGAGCAATCGCGACAGGGCAGGGAAGCAGGAGCACTAATGCGAAACCAGAGAGAGTCTTCATCTATGTTTCTCCCCAAAATTGCGTGGGTGAACCATGCGTTGCTTCTGCAATTGCGCGTTTCAACTCATTCGTGGATCGCGCTCACTCTATGCTGCCTCTTCGCGTGAATTTTGAACGCGATGCGCGGGTGGCTGTTTGTCTCGGTTGGAATTGTACACGGCAAATCCGCTTCCCGGCGCGAAAGCTCTTTGCGGGTGCAGGTGCGCCTTACCCGACCGCTCTTCCTGCCGAAGTCATCCAGCAATCGTTGGGGTACATCTTGTCCACGTTTTGCGGAGTGACAATCTCATGCCGGGTGAGAACTGCCGGGGGGACCGTTCGGTTATTGAGGATGTCCGACGCGAATTGAATCAGTCCCTTTCCGTAACGCTCGGGATAATAGGCCACGCTGCACACCAGCCTCGATGAGTCCTTCCGCATTTCGTTTCGTGCTTCAAGGCATCCGTCCTGGCCGGCTATAGCGCACTCTTCCTCGGCGCCAAAATCGCGAAACGCCTGCAGTGCCGCCAGCGCAGACAGGTCGTTCACGCCTCCAATCAGCACCTTGTGCAGCTTGCGCAGGCGGATGTACTTGCGCACCGTATCGAGCGTCTTTTCAAACTGGCCCTTGGTGTCAAGATGGCAGCATCGCACGGTTCTCAGCGCGGGCAGCACTTCGATCATCCCGTCGTACATGCCGTTCATGCGCGCATTCAAATACGGTCCCGCGATCTCGGTGCCGATCAAATAGATTTCATTCGCAAGGCCGCCCCAGTTCTTCGCGGCCCACTTGCCAAGATAGCGACCCGCCAGCCGGCCGGCTTTGTAATTATCGGCGCCGAAATAAAAGGCTCCCGGGTGGGGGATATCCACTGCGATAAACGGTATGTGCGCGTCAGAAAACTTTGCCGCTACCTGCGAGGCCACCGCGGAATCGATCTGCGAGTCGATCACCAGGTCAACCTTTTGCTCGACGAAGCTGTCGGCATTGCGCAGAGCCATCGTCGGGCTGAACTTGTTATTGAGCACGATAAGGTCGATATTCGCTTCGCTGGCCGCTGCCACCAGGCTATCGGTTACCGTGGCCGTAAACGCCACCACGCTGCTCTGCGCCGCGTACCCAATCCTGCATCGCCGGCCCGGCGCCAAATCAACGCGCAGGCGATATCCCTGCTGGCCCACGCGCTCAAGCAATCCGGCCTCGACCAGCGTTTCAGAAAGCCTGAAAGCAGTGGCCTTGGTTTGCTGGGATCGCTTGGTGATGGTGCGCAATTCAAGAATCTCGGTCATCGACGAAAAAGACTTGAGAATATCCGCGGCGCGAATCACGGCCCTGACGGTATAAGTTCGCGGCGTAGTTGCGTGAACTTTTGAGACGGATGATGGCGGACGTTTCATGACGCGATACAGACTACCATGCGCCGCTTCTCCATACAAAAAGCCTTTGTAACCCATTTCAAACCGTTTCAGCGCGATGAATGGGCGGAGGGCTGCGGGATGCGAACTCGAAAGTGGACGACGTTTGTCTCATTAGGCAAAATAGGCTCGTGCATCAATTCCTGGCCTTCTCCGGCCTTGTTAACTGTCCGGTTCGGGCAGGTGACCCAGGAAGAAGGTAGAATCTGGCTGACCGTAAACATGCAAATCTGAAAGCGAGGAACGCCGGAGATGAACAGCGCGGGATTTGGTTTTCTGCTCCTGGTAATTGCAGGCTTGATGAACGCAGGTTTTGCCGTGCCCATGAAATACACGCGACGCTGGGCATGGGAAAACACCTGGATGGTCTGGACTTTCTTCGCCCTGGTCTTGCTGCCGGCGGTGGTGGCGTTTTTCACTCTGCCCGATCTCGCGGCTGTTTATCGGGCCTCCAGCTTCACGCTGTTGTGGCACGTGGTGGTCTTTGGAGCCGGGTGGGGATTGGCGCAGGTTTTTTTCGGCATCGCAGTCGATGCCATCGGAATTGCGCTAACCTTCTCCCTCGTTTTGGGCACTTCTGCTGCGATGGGCGCTCTCATTCCCATGCTAATGCTGCACCCCGACAAACTGCACACACCAGTTGGCCATTTGCTCCTGTTGGGCATCGCTTTGCTGCTTGCAGGTGTGGCTATCTGCGCGGTTGCCGGAAGGTTGCGTGACAAGCCGACAGCCTCTGACACTGCGCCGCGCAAAAATCCCACGCCAGGCCTCATCCTCGCTATCCTCTGCGGAGCCCTGGCGTCCCTCCAGAATTTCGGTATCGCCTTCGGTTCGCCTCTCATCGATATTGCCAAGCAGCACGGAGCGAATCCCTCAAACGCCGCCAATGCTGTGTGGCTGCCGCTGCTGATGGCGGGCGCAATTCCCAACCTGTTCTATTGCGTGTACCTGCTAAGGAAGAACTCCACCGGCGGTAAATTCATGAACGCAGGATTCAGCCATTGGTTTCTGGCATTTATCATGGGCTCCTTCTGGTTGGGCAGCCTGCTGCTCTATGGCGCATCCGTTCCCCTGTTGGGATCACTGGGCCCCGCGTTGGGATGGCCGCTTTACATGTCGCTGATAGTGGTCGCCGCCAGCCTGGTGGGCATTGCCACCGGGGAATGGAAGCACAGCGGCCGCAGGCCGTTGGCGATTCAACTGGCAGGCGTTGGCGTGTTGATTATCGCCATTGTCATTCTGGCCCGGGCAAGCCAGGGCATGGCTTGATCATTCGATCGAAGAATAGACCGGCCAGCCGCGATTCCGTATATAGTTAACCAAGTTGACAGAGTGCGGCTGGCTCTCTTTACGGCGGTTCGATGCAGGCATGAAGAACGCACAAGAAATGAAGGCGGGAAACCGGCTCAACGTGCTGCGCATGTTGCGGCGCGAGGGCCTTTCCCGCTCCGAACTGGCTGAAAGGACCGGCCTCACCCGGGCGGCCATGTCGCTCATCGTCGGCGAACTGCTGGTTGACGGCATCGTCGTTGAAGCGGCGCGCAGGAAGAGCGTCTCGGGCCGAAGGCCGGTGCCCATGGAACTCGATCCGGGATACGCCTATTCGATCGGACTGACCATTTCGCGCACCGGTTCGGAAGCGGGCGTGGCCGACATGCGCGGTCGCCTCATCTGCCGCCAGCCGATTGAAATCGCCGGGCTCACGCGACGGGAATCCCTGCGCCGCATCAAGACTTGTCTCCGCGGCCTGATGCGCACCTACCCATCGCCAACCGGGCGATGGCTTGGCCTGGGTATCAGTACGCCGGGCCCCGTCGATGTGGCTGCGGGCACCATTCTGAATCCTCCCAATTTCGATATCTGGCACAACGCCTGCCTGGCCGATGAAATGCGGGACCTTGGCCTTGGCCATGTCTTTCTTGAAAACAACGCCCAGGCGCTCACCATGGCAGAGAAGACCTTCGGCGCAGGCCGGCAGTCAAGGAGTTTCGTTCTCCTCGAAGTCGAAGCCGGAATCGGCAGCGGCATCGTTATCAAAGACGCGCTCTACTCGGGCTGGCGCGGTTTCGGCAACGAAATCGGCCACACCTCCATCGACCTGAATGGCCCGTTGTGCAGTTGCGGCCTGCGTGGCTGTGTGGAGATGTACGCCTCGGTGCCCAGGGTGCTGGCAAAGGCGCGAAAGCTGGGCAGACTCGAGAAAAAGAATGCGCGCATCAATGACTGGCGCACCTTCATGGATCGCTCCGCGGCTGGAGACTCGCTCTGCCGGCGCCTGTTGAAAGAGCAGGCGCAGGCCCTTGGAACAGCGATCGTCAATGTGATCAATGTTCTCGAACTCGATGCCGTGGTTCTCACCGGCGACATTTTGTACCGTGGCGAAATCTTGCGTGCGCATATCGAACGGATACTGAACCAGACCGCGATCAACCGCTGGCTTCGTCAAGTGCCGGTCCTGCTTTCTCCCCTCGGGGAGCGGCCTGAACTCATGGCAGCCGCAGGCATTCCGGCAGAGAGATTCTTCCAGGGACTTATGGAACCAATGAAAGTGCAGTTGAAGAGCAAGAAACTTGGAGGGTAAGAGATGAAATACCGCGTTTTTCCAGTATTCCTGGCCTTTCTGGCCATGGGTTTTGCCGATGCCGCGGGGCCGTTTGTCGGCCTGGCGAAAAATGAATTTCACCTCAGTAATGCGGTGGCTTCTCTTACTCCGTTTGTCGGTCTGGGAATGTTCGGCCTGCTGTCGATTCCGGCGGGCATCGTCCAAGCGCGCAGAGGTAAGAAGTTCGTCCTCATGCTGGGTCTCGCCGTTGCGCTTGCGGGCGTATTGATTGCCAGTTTCGGCCTGCACTCGTCTCCGCGCTTCCTCATTTCCATGGTCTTGTTGGGCGCCGGAACCGCCGTCCTGCAGGTTGCAGGCAATCCTCTTATGCGCGATGTGTCGCCAGAGGGCAAGTTCGCGCGCAACCTCTCACTGGGCCAGTTCGTCAAGGCCATCGGCTCTCTATCCGGCCCCATTCTGCCGGTCATCGCGGCTCGCTATTTTGGGGCGAGTTGGATGGTGATTTTTCCCATCTTCAGCGTGGCGTTGCTCATCACGCTGTTGGCGGCTGGCACGCTGAAGCTTCCTCCCAATGAAGTTGGCGCCAAGGCAGCCACGTTGCGTTCCTGCGTGGGCCTGCTCGCCAACCCCTTTGTTTTGGCAATGACCTGTGCCATCTTCCTTTATGTTGGCGCTGAGGTTTCCATCAGTGCCGGTATCCCCTTGCTCCTCAAAGAGCGCTTTGGCCTCGAGATCGGCAAGGTCGGCCTGCTCGGCACCGGGCTCTTCTTCATGGCGCTGATTACCGGAAGATTTCTGGGTGGCGTCATTCTCAACTGGGTCAAGCCGGTAAGTTTTCTGGTCGCCACTTGTGTGCTTTCGCTTGTCGGGCTGGCTGCCATCTTTGTCCCTGTGGGCATGGTGGCCGCGGCTGGGTTTATCCTCATTGGCCTCGGATTCGCCAACATCTTTCCGCTGGTCTTTTCAACCGCACTCGATCACATGCCGGAACGCGGCGATGAGATCTCAGGCCTGATGGTTACGGCCATCGTTGGAGGCGCAATTGTTCCGCTGCTGGTGGGAATAGTGGCAGACCATACCAGCGTAAAGGCTTCGCTTCTGCTGCCCGTCGCCGCCATTCTCTATGTATTCGTGCTCGCCCTGGCGCAATTGAAGACAAGCCGCTCCGGCAGCCCTAAAACCGGCGCCGCGGTGGCGTAGGCCGAGTTTATGAAGTTGATTGACAAACTCAATCGCGGTCCAGATAATCAAGGCGAATCACAGCCTGAAGAATTCCCGCTTGTCAGGTTGGATTCGCCTCGCTAACGAACACAAGCGCATGCAGGGAGCAGCCAACTCCTGCCAAGTGCCGCTTACCCGGTACAAAGAAAGAAGATCCAGTGAGCAGAGAAATTTGGGTTGGTGTTGATATTGGCGGTACCAAAACCGCAGTGGTAATTTCCCGCAAACCGCCCGAAGTGATTTCCCGGACTGAGTTTGCCACTTTGCCGGCCAAGGGGCCGCAGCAGGCTATCGACCAGATACTGGCGGCGCTCAAAACAATGCTCTCCGAATTGAAAACCAGCAAGAGAATGATTCGCGGAATCGGCGTCAGTTGCGGCGGCCCGCTCGATCCCCACGCCGGCGTAATTCAGGCGCCGCCCAATCTGCCCACGTGGGTTGACGTTCCCATCGTTGACATCCTCAAAAAAGGAATTCGGCTGCCCGGTGGTTCTTGAAAACGATGCAAATGCCGGGGCTCTGGCCGAACATCGATATGGCGCCGGGATGGGCACGCGCAACATGATCTTCCTCACCATGGGCACTGGCCTGGGCGCAGGCATCATCATCGACAAGAAACTGTACAGCGGATCGAACGACCTGGCCGGTGAAGTCGGCCATGTGCGGCTTACAAAGAACGGCCCAGTCGGACACAACAAAGCTGGCTCCGTTGAAGGCTGGGCCAGCGGCGGCGGCCTGGCGCAGATTGCAGAGACCATGCTGAAAGCCGCGCGCAAAAGCGGGCGCAAGTCCCTGCTGCTCGACCTGCCGAAGAAACGCAAGGTGACCGCGAAAGACGTCGGCATTGCTGCGAAAAAAGGAGATGCGCTGGCACAACGCATCATTATGGCCTGCGGCAAGAAACTCGGCCTCGCGCTGGCGATCC
>Ga0073936_10006517_pt1 | contig 15378 bp, 14 predicted proteins | sample AliMusrvi5mmetaG_FD_87041 | JGI IMG/M metagenome (GOLD analysis project Ga0073936, IMG submission 87041) | Freshwater lake bacterial and archeal communities from Alinen Mustajarvi, Finland, to study Microbial Dark Matter (Phase II) - Alinen... | ecosystem: Environmental > Aquatic > Freshwater >... | reverse complement strand
TGATGGCCGTGACGGCCTTGTCGATGCCGCGCTTCAGAGCTGTGGGGTTGGCGCCGGCGGCAACCGTCTTCACGCCTTCGCGGAAGATGGACTGGGCCAGAACCGTAGCGGTCGTGGTGCCGTCGCCGGCCACGTCAGAGGTCTTGGAGGCAACTTCGCGGACGAGCTGCGCGCCCACGTTCTCCATGGGGTCCTTGAGGTCGATCTCTTTGGCCACCGTCACGCCGTCCTTGGTGATGGTGGGGGAACCGAACTTCTTCTCGATTACAACGTTCCGGCCCTTGGGCCCGAGCGTCGCCTTCACAGCGTCCGCGAGGATGTTGACGCCCCGTAGGATCGCCTGACGGGATTCTTCACCGTGCAGAATTTGCTTTGCCATTGTGTTTAAATCTCCTAAAAACAGTTGTCAGTTGTCAGTTGTCAGTTGTCAGTAATCAGTTGTCAGTTCCCAGTGTTCAGTCATCAGTGAGGCCATTTCGAGAAAGGCGCGCCAACTGACAACTGATAGCTGATAACTGACTACTTCTTTACGATTCCGAGGACTTCTTCTTCGCGCATGATGAGGAACTCTTCGCCGTCGAGCTTGATCTCGGTGCCGGAGTACTTGCCGAAGAGGACGCGGTCGCCAGCCTTGACGTCAAGGGGGAAGACCTTTCCTTCGTCGTTTGACTTGCCCTTGCCCACGGAGATGACTTCGCCTTCCTGGGGCTTTTCCTTGGCGCTGTCAGGGATGATGATTCCACCACGGACCGTTTCGCCCTCTTCCAAACGGCGGACGAGGATGCGGTCGTGGAGCGGGGTGAAGGTGGTGGTAACAGAGGTTGCTGCCATTGCTTTGCTTCTCCTTCACGCGTGGACAGGGTTGAGCCCCGGCCACGGGTTCATAGTGGTGTTCAAAAAAAGCTGCGGGGAAATACGGGCGGCTGTCGAATCTAACGGAGCGCCGCACCCGGCCGAGCAGTTGAGCCAACAGCGCGTTAGCACTCTCGGCTTCCAATTGCTAACGATAGGGAAGAAGGTTGCTGCTTGTCAAGTGGCTGAATGATAAATATGAGTGAATTACGCTCATATAAATCTACTGCACCCACCGAGAGCCAAAGTCTATCCCCGGCAAAGCCACTTGAATAGCACAAAAAGCTCACTCAGGACGAAAAGTGAGCCGAAAATGGTCTTGTTCCACCGGGCAAGCCACTCTGGCAGGTAGATATCGAAGGCGTCCCGCCGGTCTTCCGTAAACCTTGCGGCGATGTTGGTGAGCGGGCACCGGCCGCGATTCAAGGCCAGGGCAGAGCACTCCAGCAGAACAAGCCCGGTGAGGATGAGCGTCCAGTCGAATCGGCGCAAGGCCCCGGCAACAGGCAGAGCCAGAATGCAGGCGGCAAAGAAGGCCCAGACGATGGTGTGCGCCAGTTTCACGAATCGAAGTGCTCGGCCCTGTTGCGATGCGCTTTCAACACGCGAATCTGTCATGTATCCGGCCATTGGCGGTAAGAGTGCAGTTGCTCTGAAAGACTAATGATATACGGAGCAGAATCGGGCTCGATGAGGGTGTGGCCGGCACGATAGAATGGAAACCATGTCGCGTCGCAGGATTTTATGTTTCGCATTCTTGCTGGCCGGTTTTGGGCTGGTCATCTCGTCACTCGCCGTCAATGCCCAGAGCACTGACAGGCGCGGTCGCAAATACAAGGCTCCGCCACCGACCGCGCGCATTGAAGTTACGGTTGTGCGCGACAACAGCGGAAAGCCTATTGAAAACGCTGCGGTTGTCTTTCACCCCATGGAAGGGGAAAGAGACAAGGGCAACATGGAGTTGAAGACCAACGACGATGGCAAAACCGTCATCGACGTGCTGCCGATCGGGGACATTGTCCGGATGCAGGTGATCGCCAAGGGATTTCAGACCTTCGGCGAGGACTACAAGGTTGACAAGGCTGAGATGGCCATCGAAATCCGCATGAAGCGGCCCGGCGAGCAGTACTCCATATACAAGAAAAGTGAGGGCGCGAAGGATGCCGCCCCCAAGCCTGACAAGCCGGCGGACTCTGCCAAGCCAACCACCCCAAGCCAGCCCCCGCCCAAATAGAGTCGGAGGGGGCCACGCAAATTTTAATCCGATGGTGCCCCTTTGATGCTCAACGACTCTCTTTGCGGCAAAACAGCCCTGGTCACCGGGGGAGCGCGGCGCATTGGACGCCAGATCGCGCTGGCTTTGGCGCGGTCGAGCGCAAGCGTGGCTATCACCTACAGGAATTCTGCGGCTGAGGCGGCTGATACCGTTCGTCTGATCGAAGAGGCAGGCTGCCGGGTTTTGCCCGTCGAGTGCGACGTGCGCTCGGAATCGTCGGTGCGCGCAGCCGTGGCCGCCACTATTGGTCAATTTGGCCGGCTCGATCTTCTGGTGAACAACGCCGCTGTCTTTGAGTCCGCGCCGTTTGAAAGCATCAGTCTTGACCAATGGGACACGGTCTTCGAGACCAATGCGCGCGGGCCGTTCCTTGTGGCGCGGGAGGCTCTGCCCCATTTGCGCGCGGCCGAGGGGAGGATCATCAACATGGGCTCGCTGGGCGGATTGCATCCCTGGGCGGGCCATGCCCATTACTGCTCGTCGAAGGCGGCTCTGCACATGCTGACCCAGGCCATGGCCAAGGCCTTTGCGCCCCAGGTGAGCGTCAACTGCGTTGCTCCAGGCTGGATCGATCTGGACGGACAACCTGCGACACAGGCCGCGCATTTTGCGGCGAAGACACCGATGGGGCGGAATGGGTCGGCCGAGGACATCGCCGCAGCGGTGCTCTTTTTTGCCGCGGGGCCGCACTTTGTCACCGGGCAGATTCTGGCGGTGGATGGCGGCCTGGGGCTTGTGTAGGCGCACGTCGATCCAAGGCAGCATAACGCCATGTCGAATGAGATTTCATCCCGAAGAGCCGGGCAACCGTTGAGCGAAGAACAGTTGCTTGCGGTCACCGTCGGGAAACTGGAACCCCTTTCCAAGCCGGTTCTGATCGTGGATTGCGATCCGCGGTGGCCTGAGTTATTTGAGGTTGAGGCCAATAGAATCCGTGGCGCGCTCGGAGATCGCGCGTTGCGCATTGAACATGCCGGGTCCACTTCAGTGCCTGGATTGCCCGCGAAGCCTATCATCGACATCGTGCTCGTCGTGGTCAATTCCGCAGAGGAAGACTCGTATGTGCCGTCCCTTGAAGCTGCGGGCTATTCGCTTCGCATCCGTGAAGCAGAATGGCACCAGCACCGGATGTTCAAAGGCCCCGACGCGGATACCAACCTGCACGTGTTTTCGCTTGGCTGCGAGGAAGTCGAGCGATTGATCATGTTCCGTGATTGGCTGCGCAGCAATGACGTGGATCGCGATCTGTACGCGCGCACAAAGGGGGCGTTGGCTCGGGAAGATTGGAAGTACATGCAGAATTATGCCGACGCCAAGACGTCCGTTATTGAGCAGATATTGGCGCGAGCCCGCGCCAAGCGGTCATAGACTCATTAGTTTCGTCGAGAAGTGGAAGCCTGCTCAGCCCTACCGCGCGAACAGCCGGCTCCAGAGACTTTTTGCGCCGGGATTGCGCGGGGTCTTGGGGTCCGCCTTGGGCGCGGGCGGGGGAGGTTCCTGGTGCTTCCTCAAGTTGAACTTCAAGGGCACATTGTTCCATAGACCCACCGGCTCGGCCTGCTCAGGCCATTTGGCGCCCTCGATGGCGGCGGCGGGATTGGTGACGCACAGCCTGCGCGCGGTCTCTTCGCCCATCTTCTTGGCCACATACTCAAAGCCCTTTTTCAGGTGCGGCGGGCGCCACTTCGGGTTGTGGGCGTCGGTGGCCAGAAAGTGGATCCAATTGCGCTCCAGAAGCTCGTTTGAGAGAGCCTCTGCAGCCTTGCCGAAGCGGCCATAAAGGGAACTGGACGTAACCTGGACCAGGCAGCCCTTGCGCATGAAGTCGGCCAGCATTTCTGGGTGCGCCTGGAGCGCTGGATACCGCTCAGGGTGGGTGATGATCAGCGTGTAGCCGGCCGATTGCAGACGGTACAGGGCATCGAGCATCTGGGGTGGAATGGCGGTGTTTCCAAACTCGATCAGCAGGTAGCCCTTGCCGTCGATGGAGTAGCGAAGGGGATTATCAATCGCCTCGAAGACATTCTCGGCGGTCATGTGGAAGTCGCATGCCAGGCTGAGCTCGATGACGCCGCTCAATTGCTCGCGCAGTTCTGAAAACCGCTCGTTGATGACCCCGGCCTTGTAGGGAAACTCGTCGCTGGCGTGAGGGGTGCAGACAATGCGCGTCACACCTTCCTGTGCGGACTCGTTTGCCATGGCCAACGACGTTTTCAGGTCGGGAGGCCCGTCGTCTACCCCGTAGATCAGATGGTGATGAATATCAATCAAGGGCTGCGGTTTCCAAACCGTGCGACAGACTCTTTAGCGTGTTGCCAGTGCTTCAATCATTGAGGCAATGATCTTCCAACCGTCAGACGATCCCAGGAGCGCCTCGCTTGAGCGGTCGGGATGGGGCATCATGCCCAATACGTTTCTTCCCGGGTTCAGGATGCCGGCGATGTTCGAAAGCGATCCGTTGGGATTAGCCTCCGGCGTGATCTCTCCGGCAGGCGTGGCGTACCGGAAGGCGATCCTGTCTTCGCTCTCGAGCCGTGCCAGTTCGTCAGCCGTGCAGAAGTAGTTGCCCTCCATGTGCCCGATTGGAATCTGGAGCACCTGGCCCTTGGCCAACTGGTTGGTAAACGGACTATCGGCAGTTTCAACGCGAAGGTGAACCTGCTTGCAGATGTACTTGAGCCCGGCATTGCGCATCAGCGCGCCGGGCAGCAAACCGGCTTCGGTGAGAATCTGGAAGCCGTTGCAGATGCCCAGCACCAGCCCGCCGCCGGCGGCAAACCGCTGCACGGCCCCCATTACGGGAGAAAACCGGGCAATGGCCCCGGTGCGCAAGTAGTCGCCATAGGCGAAACCGCCGGGAACCAGGACCGCATCGACGCCCTGAAGATCGTCGGAGTCGTGCCAGAGAAAGGTGACAGGCTGGTGGGCCACTTCCGCAATCACGTTGAACGTGTCGTGGTCGCAATTGGAGCCGGGAAAGACCAAAACCCCGAATTTCATGCTTTTAGGGTAACAGTTTCCGGCCTCCAGGAGGCGCCGTTTCCTCTTGAAAAGAGAGGTGACTGGTCGCCGGCGAGGGATAGCCGGATACCCCGTCCCTTGCAGCCGCCCGGTGATATACTCACAGGGTTAGGCGCGTGCCGCGCCAGCACTCTCGTTCAGACTGAGGTTCCCATGTCCGGCCATTCAAAATGGGCCACAATCAAGCATAAGAAGGGCGCGCTCGATGCCAAGCGCGGCAAGATATTCACCCGCCTCATCAGGGAAATAACCATCTCCGCCAAGGGCGGCGGTGGCGACCCTGACGGCAACCCCCGCCTGCGCACCGCCATTCTGGCAGCCAAAGCGGAAAACATGCCGCAGGAGAACATCAAGCGCGCCATCCAGCGCGGCACCGGCGAGCTTGAAGGGGTCAACTACGAAGAAATCAAGTTTGAAGGTTACGGCCCTGGCGGCGTTGCCATCATTGTTGACGTGCTCACGGATAACCGCAACCGCGCGGTAAGCGAGATTCGCCACTCTTTCTCAAAGAACGGCGGCAACCTGGGCGAAACCGGCTCAGTGCGCTTCATGTTCCACAAGAAGGGCCTTCTGGCCATTGAAAAGTCAGCGGCCACTGAAGACCAGCTGATGGAAATCGTGTTGGAACACGGCGGCGAAGACCTGAACGACGAAGGCGACAGCTGGGAGATCATTACCGATCCGGCCTCCTATGAAGCCGTTGCCGCAGCCGTCAAGGCTGCCGGCATTCCCACGGTGATGAGTGAAGTGACCATGGTCGCTTCAACCTACACCAAGCTCGAAGGCAAGGAAGCCGCCCAGATGGTTCGGCTGCTTGAGGCCCTTGAAGACTGCGACGACACGCAAAACGTCTATTCGAACTTCGACATGGACGCCGAGCAGATGGAACAGATGGCCGAGTAAGCTTTTCGACAGGCATCACGGAAAAGGCCGCCCGTACGTGGCGGCCTTTTTTGAGTAACGCGGAATTAGGCAAGCAGCAATCCAGCCAAAGAAGGGAAGACCGTTGAACCAGACCGCAAGATATCTCTTGTTTATCGCGATGGCGGGAACGATGTTTGCCGCCGCCCAGACGCCGGATGGCGCCGCACAGAGCGGCAAATCGGTCACCGACAACCCGGTCGCCCAGGTTCGGGAGGCGAAAAGCATAGAGTACGGCCCCTTCGCTTACTACGGAAACGGCATCGGCGACCGGTCAAACTACAGGTTCTTTGCGTTTGGCGGCCAGGCAGGCAAGCCGCTTACGCGGGTTCTGCATGCGGGAATCCTGAGCGGCCAGTTCGAGTACGGTTTCAACATCATGCCTTTCTGGCAGGCATACACGCCGGCGCCGCACCAGCAAGCGTCCTATTGCGAAGTGAATGGGCAAATTGTCGCCTGCGAACTTTCGTTTGGCGGCGGAACTTTCACCGGCCTCAGCCTGACGCCGGTGATCTTGCGCTGGAACTTTCTTACCCGGTCAAGGCGTTTTCAGCCCTGGTTCCAGGGCGCGGGCGGCCTTATCTATACCACCCACAAGTTTCCGCCGGAATTTCTGACAACACAGACCATCAACGGCGAAACGGTGAACATCGATTCGGGAACCAGCGTCTGGAATTTCTCTCCGCAGGGCGGCATCGGGTTCCACTACTTCACCAGGGCCAGGCGGTCGATTGATGTGGGCATCAATGCCGTGCATATTTCCTCGGCTTCACTGGGAGACCGTAATCCTGGAGTGAATGCCAGCGTCCAGTTCCAGGTGGGGTACACATTCTGGAAGTAGATACAAACCCGGGCGCAGAATTTCGAGCCCGGGTGGAGCAAACATGAGCGGGCCGGTAGTCGAATGCGTTCCCAACTTCTCAGAGGGCACAGATGCCCGGCGGGTCAAGGCCATTGTGGCCGCGATGCGCGTGGAGGGAGTGCACCTTCTCGACTGGTCAATGGACGCCGACCATAACCGTTCCGTAGTGACCATCGCAGGCGAGCCTGCGGCGGTGGTGGAAGCCGCGGTGCGCGCCGCCGGCAAAGCTGTGGAGCTGATTGACCTGACCCGCCAGCAGGGATCTCACCCGCGCATTGGCGCCGCCGACGTAATTCCTTTTGTTCCCATCTCTGGAATCAAGCTGGAGCAGTGCGTGCTGCTGGCGCGCCAGGCGGGCCTTGAAGTCTGGCGCCGCTTCGGCGTTCCGGTCTTTTTCTACGCGGCGGCTGCGGCGCGGCCTGACCGGGCAAACCTTGAGGAAGTGCGGCGCGGGCAATTCGAGGGGTTGCGCGACGCGGTGCGCAAGGAAACTTCTCGCAGGCCAGACCTTGGCGGACCCGGGCTGCACCCGACCGGCGGCGCTTGCGCGGTGGGCGCGCGCAGGTTCCTGGTGGAGTACAACATCAACTTCGACTCCACCGACGTGGCCATGGTCCGGGCCATCGCCCGTGAGCTTCGCGCCGCCGCGGGCGGCCTCAAGGGCGTTAAGGCCATGGGGATTCTTGCCCACGGGCAGGCGCAACTCTCCTTGAACATTACGGACTTCCAGGTGACGCCTGTCTCCCAGGTGTTCCGCAAAGTGTGCGAACTGGCGCTGCGGCACAAGACGGCTCCAGTGCAGGGAGAGGTCATCGGCCTCATTCCAGAGGCCGCTTGTGAGCGGGACAGCGAGTGGATGCGTCAATTAACTGGATTCGATGCGCAGACAAAGATCCTGGAGCGTCGCCTGGAGTCTCCTTTGCCCTGGCCGAGCGAGGAGTGAGCGGCTTGAGTTTGTGCCCGGAAAAGTCCGGGCGAGAGAAAGATTAGAGCGGTGCGGAGGTTTTGCTCTGCATGTTGCGATTCGGAACGAGCGGCGGCGTCGCGGCGAATTCCGTACAAACCATCCGACGCCAGTCGCAGTCCTGGAGGACATGAATTGTTGAAAGCAATCTTAAAGATTTCAGTTCCGGCCGTGTTTATCGCCATCGCTGCATCGGTACCCGCGGCACAGTTGTCGTCTGACGCCCGCACCGCAGTTCCGCACGATGTGCAGCAACTTGTTGTGGTGGACTACAGGGCCATGCAGAACTCGACCGCGGCCATGGATTTGAAAGAGCGCGTGATGCCGCCGGAACTCAAGCAATTTGACGAGGCATTGACCAAGTCCGGCCTGAACGACAACCACGACGTGGATCAACTGGCCTTTGTCCTGTTCCGCCCCAAGGCGACCGGCGACGAACTGGTGACGGTTGGCATCGCACAGGGCCAGTTTTCGACTGCCGAGATGCTGGCGAACTTCCGCAAACAGAAGGTGAAGCCGACTCTTATCCGGACCAACAAGGTGTACCCGCTGCCCAAGACCGGGTTAGTGCTTTGTTTTGTCGATCCATCGACCATGGTTTTCGGCTCAATTGAAGCGGTAACCAAGGCCCTGGAAGCGCGCGACGGATTGGCTCCCAGCCTGCTGACCAACCCCGCAATTATGGACGCGATGCGGAGCGTTGACTCCGAGCCGCTGTGGAGCATTCTGGACCAGAAGGGCACCCAGGTGATGATGAAGCAGCTCCTTGGCGAAGCGGGATCAGTGGCCGACTTCGAAACTGTGAAGAAGCGCCTTGTAGCCTCGTGGTATTCAATGAACTTCCAGCATGGCGTGAAGTTCGATCTCACCATCTCCACGGGCGACTCGTTTGCCGCGGCTACCATTTCTTCCCTTCTTAATGCGGCGCTGGTTTACCGCAAGATGAGCGGTTCGGACTCAGAGAAACAGGCGCTGGCTGCAACCGACATCGGGTCGAATTCGGGCAAGCTGTCAGTGCATTTTGCCACCACCGATTCCGAGTTCAGCAGTTTGTTGCAATCGCCGCTCTTCCAGAGCATGGTGCACTGAGAATTCAGTCTCGGCGCAGAGAATTCGGGGCGGCTCTTGTTGACATAGAGGGGCCGCCCAGTTTCTCTGCAGCGAGCATGAAGCCGCTCAAAGCGGATTGTTGACCGCTGGCAGCGCCGCCCTTTCGATACACAATTTTTCTGCTTGCGAGTCGCCGCTGCCGATTTGGCTCTTCTCAGAGGTTGGCGTTTCCGTTGCCGCATGAGGCCTGGTCGCGCCCTGCCCGCTTGGCAGAGTAAAGCGCATGGTCCGCAAGATCGATGAGGGCGGTGGCCGCCTGTCCAGGCCTGGGCGTCATGGTGCCGCAACCGACCGAAACCGTCACAGAGCCTATGCCATTGCCCTCATGGGGCAAATTGCATTTGCGAACACCTTCACATATCTCCTTCGCCACGCGGAACGCGCCTTCGCTGCCGGTATCAGCCAGGATCACAGTGAACTCGTCGCCGCCGAATCGGGATACGAGGTCGCCGGCGCGCTTTACCGATTCCAATGCCGTTTCGGCCACCCTTTTGAGGCAAGCGTCTCCGCATAAATGCCCATACGTGTCGTTATAGGACTTGAAGTGATCAACGTCGACCAGCAGCAAGGAGATCGGCTTGTTTTCACGCATTGCCCGGCGCCACTCAAGGGCGAGGTAATCATCAAAGCGGCGGCGGTTGGCCAGGCCCGTCATCGGGTCCATGGCAGACAGCGCTTCAACCATCTGGTAGGCGTTTTGGAGTTTTTGTTCGGCCTGCTTTCTGCCGGTGATGTCGGTGAAGAACCACACCCGTCCCAGGTATTGTCCGGCGTCGCTTCGCAACCCGGTGGAGTAGCGTTCGAGTATCCGGCCGTCGTTCAATTCAATTTCACAGTGGTCGTTTTCGTCGGGATTGGCGTAGAGTTCCTGAACCCGCTTGAGGAACGCCTCAGGGTCCTTGGTCTGGTGAATGCAATCTGCCAGCAATTGCTCATCGGAGGCCACAACCCTGTCGTGCACGCTTATCGGCATTTCAGGAGTGGCGACTCCCCAGACCTCTGCGAATCTTTTGTTGATTGAGACCACATTGCCGTCTTCATTGACCACCAGTATTCCGGCCAGCGAAACCTCGTGGATTGCGCGAACCAGAGAATTATGGAATTCGCGCGATTGCTCGGATTGCTTGCGCTCGGAGATGTCGCGCGCAACGTTTAGAATTCCCGAGGGGCTGCCGGTTGCCTTGTCTCGCACCACACGCAGGCTGGCCTCTGCCCACACGTATTCGCCGTTGCTTTTTCTGAAACGCACCTCGACCATTCCGCCTTCGGCCCCGGAGCGAATTGATTGAACCACCGCCGCGGCTTTCGGCCGGTCCGCGGGATGAACCAGTTCGATGGTCCGGTATCTGGCCAGATCCTTGGGATTCCAACCGGTGATAGTCTCCATGGCTGGAGAGACGAACTTTCGATGGCCTGTGAAATCGGCAATGATGATTACATCGCGGGAGTTTTCAGTAACCAGGGAGTGCAATGCGACGATTTCCTGGAGGCGCTGTTCTGCCTTCTTTTGGCTCTCAATGACCACGGAGACGCTGTAAGCCATAAACATGCCGGCTGCAAGAAAAGCCTGCATCCTTATGCCGGCCTCGCCCGGGAATGCGTTGTTGATCACTGCAAACGGGCCGAGGCCCGCCAAAGTCATCCTGGTTCCGATGCCCGCGGCATAGAGAGTGCTGGCGGCAGCCCATGCCAAGCCCATGCGCATGAGGACGAGAAGCAGGAGAGGGTAAAACATGAACAAAATCGGCGCCCTGGTTTGCGCAAAGCCTGCGGTGACAACCGCGAAAAGCAGCGCGAGATAGTACCAGTTCTTTCTCCAGTTCACGGTGATTCCAGAGCGGCTTTTGAAAATGGCAACAAAGGCCGGGGTGGCGATGGCCGCGCCCAGGCTCCCGCAGATCGTCCAAAGCTGGAACGAATGCAGAGGCGCCGTGTGAATCCAGCTGCGGGCAAAGAGGGCAAATACCGCTCCCGATGCCAGGGGAGCAGCCAGCACAGCAAATACCAAGAATCGCAAGAGGTAGGCGGGGTCAGTGAATTGGGGCAGCAGCGTTGATCGCTGGCGCAGGAAGTACGCACTCAAATAGACGGCGCCAATGTTCAGCGTGGCCATGCAGAGGTTGATGGCGAAGCTGCGGTAAACAAGCTGGCAGCCAAGCAGCTGCGCGGCAAAACCGGTCAGGAGGTAAGCCGGCCAACGCCATCGGGGAGCCAGCAGGAGGTAAGCGAGCAGCAGACCGTTGGCGATCCAGATCAGCGTGTACTGCGCCTTGAACCCTACAACTACGGCGGCAAGTGCGACGAGGACGAAGCATGCTCCCAGGCGGATTGCGAAGGCAAATCTTCGTGTCAAGCGCGCCCAGGTGCGCCTGCTGGCGGATACGGTGCTATCGAGAGTGCTCAACATTGAGTGAGTTCTACTCTAAGCTTTTCACGCAAAAATCGCCCGAGTAGTAGAAAATGGGTCAGAATCCAGGATTTGCTCTTAATGGACCTCATTTTACTGCTGGGGCGTCAGTTCGGGGTGAAACTCTGCCTTGCCGGCGGGCAACAAGACGATCTCAAGCTTGCCTTCTTGCCGTTCGGCAACCGTCGGTCCGTCGATTTGCGTCACCTGGCCTTGGCGGCTGTCGCCGGCCGTATATTGCACTTTCAGAGGGCCGCTTCCGCGCAGCTGGATCCGGTAGTGGAAATCTGCGCCCGATGCCAGCATGTCAGCCCCGAAGCTGGCGCTGGGATACTCAACTTCGAGAAGCTGGATGGCGCCCCCGGTGCGGTTCTCGACCGTGGTTTCAATGTGATAGGAGTGGCAGCCGCAGACCGCAAACACCCCGGGCGCCGCAATTGCAAGCAACAAACTGGCTCGTGCTTTCATTGTTCTTTCTCGCTTTCGACGGGCGCTTGTTCCGGTGGTGATTGGGCCGCGACTTTCTTCTCAAGCCTGTCAAGCCGCTTGAGCAGTTCCGGCAGCCGCTGAAAGATGGTGACGACCCGCAGCCAGACACGGTTGTCGAAGCCCGGAGAGCCGGAGATCATCTTTCCCGGAGGAACATCGTGCGAAACAGCCGATTGCGCGGTCAGAATGACGCCGTCGCCCACCGTGCAGTGGCCCGCGATGCCCACCTGGCCGGCGAGAATCACGTTATTGCCTATCACCGAGGAGCCGGCCAATCCGGTCTGCGAGCAGAGCAGGGAATTTTCGCCTACCTTGGAGCCGTGGCCCACCTGGACCAGGTTGTCCACCTTGGTCCCGTCGCCTATCTCTGTCGCGCCCACGGTGGCCCGGTCGATGCAGGCGTTGGCCTGCACATCCACGCGGTTGCCCAGCCGCACCGGCCCGGACTGGGGAATCTTCTCCCAATGACCGGCTTCGTTTTTAGCGAATCCAAATCCGTCTGCCCCGATGATGACGCCGTTTTCGAGCGTCACATGGTCGCCCAATTGGCAGTTCTCGCGCACCACGGCATGGGCATGGGCGAAGAAGTGGGTGCCCGTCTTTACGCCGGGATAGAGCACAACGTGGGGCAGCAGCGTGGCGTGCGCGCCCAGTTGCACATGCGGTCCCACCACCACGTAGGCACCGATATGCGCCCCTTCGCCAATCTCGGCGGTGGGGTCGATCGCCGCCGTGGCATGAATGCCGGGAGCATACGAAGGCGGCTGGTAAAACAGGCCCAGGGTCCGGGAGAAGGCCAGGTAGGGGTTTTTGATGCGCAGCGTTGCCGCCGCGATCTCAGGAAACTCCGGCTCTACCAGCACCGCCGCGGCCCGGGTGGTGCGGGCCAGCGATGTGTACCGGGGATTGGCCACGAAGGTCACCTCCGCGGGTCCGGCTTCCTCTATGCCCTTGACGCCGGTGACTTCAACGTCCGCATCTCCGCGCAACTCCGCGCCCAGCTTGCTTGCCAACTCGCCTAGCTTCATCGAAGAGATTGTACCGGAATCGCCCCGGGGCTGCTCCCTGCTAATTCGTATCTGTTTCGATCGGGAACAGTTCCGGCTGTTCGAGGGCCTGCCTCGCAGCCTTGGCGCTGCCCGCAGCCCCTGCGCGGCTTGCGCCGCCAATCAGGCTGACCACTTCAAGGGATTGGATGGCCTGGCGAGGCACGTAAATCCTCTGCGTGTTCGAGCGCGTATCCGGCGGGGTCAGCAGCAGGCCTGCGCCGCCAACCAGGGAGATGTCGTTGGCCGCCAGACCCTCCAGTTCCTCTCCATCGGTAAGAGTCATCCGCAGCCACAGGCCTGCGGTGCGGGGCCGGACGGCAAAGCGCTTGTGCATCAGCCGCTCAGGGTTGACCTGGTCGCTGGATTGGGGCAGGTCGCGCACGTAGCAAACCCACTTGACCTGGTCCCAGGCGATGCGCAGCACTTTGCCGCCCGGCTCCAGAATTTCGAGTTCCGCCGAATCCTGTCCGAACCGCGTTCCTGCATAGCCGGCGCACCAGTCGCGGGAGAGTTTCCGTACGATCACCGGCTTTCGTGCTGAGGCCATCGATTTGGATTGTCGCACGGCGAACAACGGGCCGCGAAGGCAGATAGCAGCGAATCAGGTGCATTTTGACCTTTCCAACCCCAACAAAATGTGTTAAGGTACTGGTTTGCCAACCCTGCTGAATCGTCCTGTAAGCGCAACAACATCAGGCACTTGGGCAGGGGTAAACAACGGCGGAAGCAGGGAACGGAATGCCCGACTACATTTACCTTTTGGAAAACCGGCTATCGGCCGACCAGCAGAACGCCTTGCGCCAGATGCGCGAGGCAGCCCGGGAAGCTTCAATGCTTTTGTTCCTGACCGGGGACGCGGTTCGCGACCTGACCAGTGGCCATGCGGTTCGCGGCCTTGAAGTTTCAGTTCATGGAAACGCTCTCAAGCTAAAGAAAATAATAGAGAAACTTGGCGGCAATGTGTGGGGCGAAGATGAAGCCTCCCACTCTCTCTATCTGTGTTTTCCCGGAACGGTCCGCCTGGACGTTGTCAGCGCACACCGAAATGAATACCCCAAGCCGGGTAAGCCGGTTTTCCATTCCACTTCCATTCAAGAAGACTTGCGCCGCCGGGATTTTACGGTCAACGCCATGGCCATCTCGCTGAACGAAGGGTCGTTTGGCCTGCTGATGGACCCCTTGAACGGTGCGGCGGATATTGAGAGCCGGACACTGCGGCTGGCGTCAAATTACGGCTTTATCGAGGAGCCCGCGCTGCTGATTCGCGCCACCCGCTATATCGCGCGGCTTGGCTGGGAGATGGACCAGAAGACCCAGACGCGCTATGAGAACGCCAAGGGCGATGGGGTGATCGAGTATCTCTCGGAGCACGCGCGCAGCGAAGAACTGGAACAGATTGGCCACGAAGAAGATGCGCTGAAAGTGCTGCAGGCGCTGGATGCGGAAGGCTGGACAAAGGTACTGTTCCCGGCCTGGACCCCAACCAAGGTGGACGAGGAGAAACTCAAGGCGCTGCATGAGCTGGCAGTGGAACTGCTGGTGCAGGGGGTCCATGCCGACATGTCGGCCGCGCAGATGCAGTTGCTTACCGCCAAGCTGAATCCGAAAGAACTTTCGGCTTTGAAGAAGCAGATGCTGCGCCCGGGATTTGTTGAGGAGTGGAACAACCTGGACTCAATGGCTGCCGGGTTTGCCAAGGTGCTGCTGGCCAAGGAGAACGCGACCCCCTCGGCGTGCTACAAGCTGTTTACAACGTACGACCCGGAAGCGATTCTCTGGCTTGGATTTACCAGCAAGAGCGCGCCGGTTCTCGATCGCTTCAACCAGTTCCTCAAGGCGTGGCCTGAGGCGCGTCAGCGCATTCCCCATGCCCTGATGCAGGAGATGCGGATTACGCCGGAACTGGCGGGTTACCACGAAATCGTGCATTCCATCTTCCTTCAACTGATCGACGGCAAGCTTGGGATTCCAGAGCAGATGCGCGCCTTCCTTGAGCCGCATTCGCCGCCGGCGCCGCCTCCGCAGGTGACCATCAAGCGGCCGCGCGCCAAGCGTGGCGCCGAAGCCAAGGTCAAGGAGCAGTTTGACGACGACGAAGAAGCTGAGGACAGCCTGGACGAGGATGAGGACCTGGACGATATCGGTGGCGATGACGACGACCTGGGCATAGGCATGGGCATCCCGAAGATTCCAGAGGACGGCAGCCTTTCAGTAGACGACGAGCCCGGCGACGATGAGGAAGAAGAAGAGCCCGTGAAGGCTGAGCCCGAACCGCCCAAACGCGCTCCCAAGCCGTCCGCCCCGCCAAAGGCTGAGAAAACCACTCCCACGCCGGCAGCGGTTCCGGCAAAGAGCGCCAAGCCCGCGAAGGCAGCCGTGCCGCAGCCTTCGCCAAAGGCGAAGATTGAAGCCAAGCCGGCTGTGACC
>Ga0073936_10006515_pt1 | contig 15381 bp, 8 predicted proteins | sample AliMusrvi5mmetaG_FD_87041 | JGI IMG/M metagenome (GOLD analysis project Ga0073936, IMG submission 87041) | Freshwater lake bacterial and archeal communities from Alinen Mustajarvi, Finland, to study Microbial Dark Matter (Phase II) - Alinen... | ecosystem: Environmental > Aquatic > Freshwater >... | reverse complement strand
GGGTCGAACTGATCGGGCGGATCCACCAGACCGCGGCCGAAGAACGCCGCCCACATATAGTTCACGGTGGCGCGGGCGAACTGGAAGTCGCCGGTCACGTAGCGGGCGAGCGCAATGCGGTAATCCTCACCCTTATCCGGCGTCTGACCGCCGAACAGGTAGGCCGGCGTAATGGTTTTGACACTGCCGATGGGCTGCCGCGCGGGGCGATTTCCCGTGGTGGTGTTCAGGCTGTAATCCGTGGTGTATTTATCGAGCGAGAAGTAGTTATAGCGGGCATTCGGATTATTCGGATCCTGCGCGGTGTTGATGCTGCGCGTCCAGGTGTGTGACAGAAAGGCCGCGAGCCCCCAGGCCTGCGCGCGGGTGGTCTGGCCACCCCAAAGGCTCAGACTGTCCAGATGCCCTCGTCCACTGTGGCAGAGCAGGCAGTTCACGTGCGCGATGCCCAGGAACTGATCCGCAACATTAGCCGCCTGGCTGTCGAAGATGTCCTGGGTGGGCCCGCCGCCCACCACGCCGAGCACGTTGTAATTCAGTTGCCCGTTCGTCTGGTCGAAACTGTTGTTGCCCTGCGCGCCAATCATCTCGGCGGCCATCTTGTTATAAGGCTTGTTGTTCGCAAGCGAATCGTGGAGGTATTTGTAAAATGCGTTACGGCCTTCAGGCTGAATCCGGACCTGCACGGCGCTGGCGGTGTTCTTATAAAGGTCGCCGAAGTACATGGTCCACTTATCGGTCCACTCGGGCTTCGCGAGCAGTTCGTCGATCAGGGCGGCGCGCTTATTCTGGTCCCCGCTCTGCACGAACATCTGGACGCGGCTAACGGTGGGAATGCGACCGGTCAGGTCGAGCGTGACACGGCGGATGAACTCGTAGTCCGTGGTTTTGTCGGCGGGCGTGATGTTGTGCGCTTCGAGGTCGGCGCGGATGTAGCGGTCGATCAGATTGCCGCCGACGCCGGTTGCTTCGGCGAACGGTTTTTGGCGCGCGGTGGTATTCAGATGCATCGCCGACGCCATGAACTGCCGCGTCAGACGGCCGGGGATGGATTCCGCGCGGTTGTTGATGCGGGGGAGAAACCGGTCACGCGTGGCGCCGAAAAAGCTGCATTCGGCGTGTTCGGTGGTAAGTTGTTCCTCACTGCCGGACGGCGGAGCGGGTTCCTGCGCCAAAGCTTCCTGCGCCCGGACAGGCGTCAAACCCCAGACACCCAGAGCGAACAGCCCCAGTGCGGCCCATTTGAACTTCTTCATCCTTCACCCCTCCCCGAACCCGGTTCCGTCGCGGAGCACCCTTCCGCCGCGAATCGGACCGTATACCTTCTACGTGAACCCAAACCCGGGAAAGTTGCAGGAGTTTCTTTGGTTAGGAGTTTTTAAGCCGCAACTCGAAGCAGAGCGCCCCGGCGGGGTTCTCGCCATAGGGGAGAATCGGCTGAAAACCCATAGCGCTGTAGAGGCCGATGGCGGATTCCATGCGGGGCAGCGTGTCGAGAACCAGGCGTTCGTAGCCGAGCGCCCGCGCTTCATCTACGACGGCTTCCACCAGATCGCGGCCGGCTCCCTGACCCCGGACACCGGCGCGAACGTAAAGCCGCTTCATCTCACCGGTGCCGCCGTCCAGTTGCCGCAGCGCGGCGCAGCCGGCCAGTTCGGCCCCGGAAAACGCCAGCAGCAGGGTGCCTCCCGGAGGGGCGTAGCGGCCAGGCAACTCCACGAGTTCCCGTTCAAAAGCGGTGAAGCAGATGGCGTCGCCGACCCATGCCGCGTACTCGCGGAAGATCTCGCGAACAGCCGCCAGATCTTCCGTTCGTGCGGGGCGGATGGTCATCAGGCCGGCAGGCGGGACGTGCCCATCAGGTATTCGTCGATGCCGCGGGCGGCCTTGCGGCCTTCGGCGATGGCCCACACCACGAGGGACTGGCCGCGCCGCACGTCACCCGCCGCGAAGATACCAGATACCGAGGACATGTAATTGGCGTCCGCCTGGATATTGCCGCGGGAATCGAGCGCCACGCCCAGGTCTTCGATGAGACCGTTGCGCACCGGGCCCGTGAAGCCCATGGCGAGCAGCACCAGATCGGCCTCGAGTTCGAACTCCGTGCCCGGGATCGCTTCGAACTTCGGCGGCGCGGACACGCGGACGCCGTGCAGTTTCTTCACGTTGCCCTGCTCGTCGCCGCTGAAGCGCAGGGTGGAAACGCTCCAGTCGCGCATACCGCCTTCTTCATGCGCGCTTTCGGTGCGCAACTGCATGGGCCAGAGCGGCCACGGCGTCTGCGGCGCGCGGGATTCCGGCGGTTTGGGCATCAGTTCGAACTGCGTGATGTGGCTGGCCAGTTGCCGGTGGGAGGTGCCGAGGCAGTCCGCGCCGGTGTCGCCGCCGCCGATGATCACCACGCGTTTGCCGGTGGCGAGTATCTGTTCGGGCACCGTGTCGCCCTCGCAGACTTTGTTTGCCTGCGGCAGGAATTCCATCGCGAAATGGATGCCGTTGAGTTCGCGGCCGGGAACTTTGAGATCGCGTGGTTGCTCGGCGCCGCCGGCCAGCAGAATCGCGTTGAAGTCGCGCCGCAGCTCGCTGATTGCCACGTCGACACCCACGTGGGAGTTGACGACAAATTCCACGCCCTCGGCGCTCATCTGCGCGATCCGGCGATCGATCAGATGCTTTTCCATCTTGAAGTTCGGAATGCCGTAGCGCAGCAGACCGCCGATGCGGTCGGCCTTCTCGAAGACGGTAACAGAGTGGCCCGCGCGCGCCAGTTGTTGCGCGGCTGCCAGTCCGGCCGGGCCGGAACCCACCACCGCGATGCGCTTTCCGGTGCGGAACGGGGGAAGTTCAGGAACGATCCAGCCTTCGTCCCAGGCGCGGTCGACGATGGTCTTCTCGATGTTCTTGATCGTGACGGCCGGCTCATTGATGCCGAGCACGCAGGCCGCTTCGCACGGGGCCGGACAGATGCGCCCGGTGAACTCCGGGAAATTATTGGTGGCGTGCAGCACGCGCATGGCTTCGCGCCAGCGGCCGCGCCATACCAGATCGTTCCAGTCGGGGATGATGTTGGTGACCGGGCAGCCGGTGTGGCAGAACGGCACCCCGCAATCCATGCAGCGGGCGCCCTGCTGCTTGATTTTGTCTTCCGCGAACGGCTGGTAGATTTCGAACCAGTCGTGGATACGCTCGGCCGGCGGGCGGCGCGTTGGCGTTTCGCGCTGATATTCGAGGAACCCTGTTACTTTACCCATGAAAGACCCCTTGTCACCTTCGATTTCTCGCCGCGGTTAACCATGCGTGGCCTGCCGTTCGGGAACGACAGCCACCTGCGCGAGCAATGCCGCCTGTCCGGCAGCCTGAGCCGCTTCCTGGCGCTTTTTCATCACGCGTTTGAATTCGTGCGGGTAGACCTTCACGAACTTCGGCAGCGTTTCCGACCAGTGTTCCAGAATCCGCCTGGCCCGCGGGCTTCCGGTAGCTTCGAAATGCTTCAGAATCCGGTCTTTCAGCAGATGCTGGTCTTCCGGATCGAACACCTGCTCCAGATCCACCGAGGCTTTGTTGCAGCGGAACGCCGCGAACTGCCCTTCTTCGTCCAGCACGAAGGCGAGACCGCCCGACATGCCGGCCGCGAAGTTCCGGCCCACCTTGCCGAGCACGATCACCAGACCGTTGGTCATGTACTCGCAGCCGTGATCGCCCAGGCCTTCCACCACCGCGCTGGCTCCGGAGTTACGAACGGCGAACCGCTCGCCCGCCTTGCCGTTAAAGAACGCTTCGCCGCTGGTGGCGCCATAGAGCACCACGTTGCCAACCAGAATATTGTCTTCCGGCACGAACGTGGAATTCTTCGGCGGGTAGACAATTAGCCGTCCGCCCGAGAGCCCCTTGCCGACGTAGTCGTTCGATTCGCCTTCCAGTTCCAGCGTGACGCCGTTGGCCAGAAACGCGCCGAAACTCTGTCCGGCCGAACCGTTAAATTTGAACTTGATGGTGTCGGTCGGCAGCCCGGCCGAGCCGTACTTCCGGGCAATCTCGCCCGAGAGCATCGCGCCCACCGTGCGGTGAACGTTGCGGATCGGCAGGCGGATCTCGATGGGCGTCAGCGACTCGATCGCCTCTTTCGCGTGGTCGATCAGTTTGTAATCGAGAGCTTCGTCGAGGCCATGATCCTGGCTGATCTTGCAGCGGCGCGCCACGCGCGAGGGCGTCGGCGGGTTGTAAAGCAGTTCGGAGAAATCGAGGCCCTTCGCCTTCCAGTGATCGACCGCCTTACGGGTATCGAGCAGGTCGACGCGGCCCACCATGTCGTCCATTTTGCGGAAGCCGAGTTTCGCCATGATCTCGCGAACCTGTTCGGCGATGAAGAAGAAAAAGTTGATGGCGTCTTCCGGCTGGCCTGTGAACTTCGCGCGCAGCACGGGATCCTGCGTCGCGATGCCGACCGGGCAGGTATTCAGATGGCACTTGCGCATCATGATGCAGCCGAGGGCGACCAGAGGCAGGGTGGAGAAACCGAACTCCTCGGCGCCCAGCAGCGTGGCAATCGCGACATCGCGGCCGGTGCCGAGCTTGCCGTCGGTTTGCACGCGAATGCGGCTCCGCAGGTCGTTCATGACGAGCACCTGCTGCGTTTCGGCCAGGCCGAGTTCCCAGGGAGCGCCGGCGTGTTTAATCGAAGTCAGCGGCGAAGCGCCGGTGCCCCCGTCATGGCCGCTGATCAGCACCACGTCCGCGTGCGCCTTCGAGACACCCGCGGCCACCGTGCCGACGCCCACTTCCGCGACCAGTTTGACGGAAATGCGCGCCTTCGGATTGACGTTCTTCAGATCGTAAATCAGCTGCGCCAGATCTTCGATGGAATAGATATCGTGGTGCGGCGGCGGCGAGATGAGACCGACGCCCGGCACCGAATGCCGTACGCGCGCGATCACTTCGTCCACCTTGTGGCCGGGCAACTGACCGCCCTCGCCGGGCTTCGCGCCCTGTGCCATCTTGATCTGCAGTTCGTCCGCGTTCACCAGGTAGTTGGTGGTCACGCCGAAGCGGCCGCTCGCCACCTGTTTGATGGAACTGCGGCGCAGGTCGCCGTTGGCATCCGGCTTGAAGCGGGCTTCGTCTTCCCCGCCCTCTCCGGTATTGGAACGGCCTCCGATGCGGTTCATGGCGATCGCCAGCGTCTCGTGCGCTTCGGCCGAAATGGAGCCGAAGGACATCGCGCCCGTGGCGAAGCGCTTCACGATTTCGCTGGCGGGCTCCACGTCCTCGATCGGGATCGGATTGCCCTCTTTGAACTCGAACAGCCCGCGCAGCGTGCAGAGTTCCCGGCTCCGCGCGTCGATGGTATCGGTGTAATCGCGGAACGTCGCGTAGCTTTTCTGTCGCACCGCGTGCTGCATCTTGCTGATGGTGTCCGGATTCAGCAGGTGGTTCTCTCCGCGCACGCGCCATGCGTAACTGCCGCCCACCGGCAGTTCGGTATCGGCGTCCGTCACCGGCTGGAAGGCCAGCGCGTGTTTCATGGTGGCCTCGCGGGCCAGCACATCCAGCCCCACGCCTTCAATCCGCGAAGCCGTGCCCGTGAAGTACTTGCCCACCAGCGCGCTGTTCAGGCCGATGGCCTCGAAAACCTGCGCGCCCCGGTAGCTTTGCAGCGTCGAGATGCCCATCTTCGAGAAGACCTTCAGAAGGCCTTTGTTCACCGCTTTGATGTAGTGATAGAGGGCTTTGTCGAACGACGTGCCTTCCGGCAGATAACCGCGTATCGCCAGATCTTCCAGCGTCTCGATGGCGAGGTAGGGATTGATGGCGCTCGCGCCGTAGCCGATCAGCAGCGCGTAGTGCATCACCTCGCGCGGCTCGCCGGATTCGATAATCAGCGCCACCTGCGTGCGGCTGCCTTCGCGGATCAGATGGTTGTGCACGGCCGTCAGCGCCAGCAGGCTGGGAATCGGCGCGTAATTGGCATCCACGCCGCGGTCGGAGAGGATCAGAATCGTGTAGCCGGAATCGATGGCGAGCGAAGCGCGGCGGCAGACGCCGTCGAGCGCCCGTTCGAGGCCCAGTTCGCCATCGGCCGCCGGAAACAGCGTAGGCAGCGTGGTGGCCAGGAAGTCGCCGCGGGAGACGCGCCGCAGTTTCTCCAGATCCCGGTTGGTCAGGATCGGATGCGGCAGCTTCATGGTGTGGCAGTGCTGCGGCGTTTCCGCCAGAATGTTTTGCTCGCGGCCGATGTAGCTGACCAGCGACATCACCATCTCTTCCCGGATGGGATCGATGGGCGGATTGGTGACCTGCGCGAACAGCTGCTTGAAGTAGTTGAACAGCGGCTGCGGCTTGTCCGAAAGACAGGCGAGCGGCGTGTCCACGCCCATGGACCCGAGCGGCTCTTCGCCATTGGCGGCCATCGGCGTCATCAGCATGCGCACGTCTTCGTCCGTGTAACCGAATGCGCGCTGCCGGGCGATGATGGTCGAATGATCGGACCCGTGCACGCGTGCCGGCTCCGGCAGTTTGTCCAGCGTGACCTGGTACTCCTTCAGCCAGTCGCCGTACGGCTGCCGGCCAGCCAGTTGCGCCTTCAGTTCGTCGTCGGAGACGATCCGGCCCTGCTCCAGATCGATCAGGAACATCTTGCCGGGCTGCAGACGGCCCTTCATCTTGACCGATTCCGGCTTCACGGGCAGCACGCCCGCTTCCGACGAGAGAACCACCATGTCATCGTGCGTGACGACGAAACGCGCCGGACGCAGACCGTTGCGGTCGAGGGTGGCGCCGATGACGCGCCCGTCGGTGAACGTGATGGCGGCGGGACCGTCCCACGGTTCCATCAAAGAGCAATGGTACTCGTAGAAAGCCTTCTTCTTCTCATCCATGTAAGGATGGCCGTCCCAGGCTTCCGGGATGAGCATCGCCACCGCGTGCGGCAGGCTGCGGCCGGACTGCACCAGCAGCTCCAGCGCGTTGTCGAACGCCGCCGAATCGCTGCCGTTGGGCTGGATGATGGGGCGCAGCTTTTTGATATCCGCGCCGAACTTGTCCGATTCCAGAATGGTTTCCCGGGCGTGCATCCAGTTCACGTTGCCTTTGACGGTGTTGATTTCGCCGTTGTGGGCCACGTAGCGGAAAGGATGCGCCAGCTGCCAGGTGGGGAACGTGTTGGTGGAAAAGCGCTGGTGCACCAGACAAAGCGCGCTCATCACGTCCGGATCGGAAAGCTCAATGTAGAACTTCGCGATTTGCGGGGCAAGCAGCAGACCTTTATAGATGATGGTGCGGGAGGAGAGCGACGGAATGTAGAACATGCCGCGATTGGGCAGTTCCTCATCCTCGGCGGCCACCTGAGCCTCGGCCCGCTTGCGGACCATATAGAGTTTGGCTTCGAACTGATCCGGCGTGAGACCGGACGGCCGGCCGACGAAAATCTGCTGAATATAAGGTTGCGAAGCGCGCGCCACCCGGCCGATCGCATTGCCTTCGATGGGAGTATCCCGCCACCCGAGTACGGTGAGTCCTTCTTCGCGAACGATCCGCTCCAGGATGCCTTCGGTCACCAGCCGCTCGTGCCGTTCCACCGGCATGAAGACCATGCCGACGCCGTACTCCCCGGCCTCAGGAAGCGTAAAGCCGAGCGCGGCCGTTTCGCGCGCAAAAAACCGGTGCGGAATCTGGATGAGCAATCCGGCGCCGTCACCCGTCTCCGGATCGCAGCCGCAAGCGCCGCGATGGGTCAGATTGATCAGAATCTGAATGCCCTTTTCGATAATGTCGTGCGACTTGACGCCTTTAATGTTCGCGATAAAGCCGATACCGCACGCATCGTGCTCGTTGGCGGGACTGTAAAGCCCCTGCGCTTCGGGCAAACCGTTCGGCATCAGCCCGTGCCGAGGCAGTGACCGGCCTTCGGAATCGCTTGTCTGGATCTCGGATCGGTGGCTCATATATAGCTGGCCCTTCGTAACCTGCTTGGGGATTTCCCAATATTAGCAGGAAGACATACTATCACGCAAACGAAATTTAGCTTAGCAACAATATCAGAAATACTTATGCTATTCTGAGCAGTGTGATCTTCGGGGAATGTAAACTGTTCCGTGACGTGGTGTATGCCAAGAGCCTCAGCAGGGCGGCTCAGCTCAATGGAATCAGTCAGTCAGCCGCGACACAGCAGATTCAGGATCTGGAGAAACGCCTCGGCACGGAGCTGTTCGACCGCTCCACGCGTCCCCTGGGCCTCACGCCGGCGGGAAAGCTCTACGCGGATTTGTGCCGGGACGTACTCCGGCGCGCCGAGGATTTCACCGCAGCACTCGAAGAAATCCGGGATACCTCTGAGAGTACGATCCGGATAGCTTCCATCTACTCGATCGGCCTTTCCGAAATGGGCCGTCTGCGCGAGGAGTTCGGGCAGGTTTTGCCGGCGGCCGCGATCCATGTGGAGTTACTGCGGCCCGACCGCGTTTACGATGCCGTGCTCACCGACCAGGCCGATCTGGGCTTCATCAGCTACCCCGAACATCGCCGCGAACTGACCGTCATTCCCTGGCGGGAGGAGCGCATGACGGTAGCGGCCTACCCGACGCACCCGTTCGCCTCGCGCGGGATGGTCCAGCCGGCTGATCTGGACGGACAGGCGTTTATTGCGTTCGACGAGGAAGTCATCATCCGGCGCGAACTGGATCGCTTCTTCCGGGACAGTGGCGTCGAGATCTCCATCTCGATGCAGCTGGATAATATTCAGTCGATTAAGGAAGCCGTCGCGCTCGGGTCGGGAATCAGCATTCTGCCGGAGCGCACCATGCAGGCGGAGGTGGAACAGAAACGGCTGGTTTCGATTCCGCTGAACGCCCCGGAACTTCGCCGCCCGGTGGCGATTATCCACCGGAAGAAGAAAAAACTCACCCGCGCCGTGCGGGAGTTCCTGAACTTCGTTACAGGTTAGAGAGCGACCAGACGGCGTCAACACCGCGCCCAAAATGGGATAGCATACCGGAATGAGCACCTTCCGACGCTTCGCCCTTTTGACTGCCTCGCTCGCCCTTTGCGCCGTCATCGCTACGGCGCAGCGCGGCCGCTATACCAGCCCGGAGGCGCACACCACCGCCACCATCGGCGGCAGGGAATTCACGGTCGATTACTACGCTCCTTCCGCCCACGGCCGGAAGATCATGGGCGCGCTGGTCCCCTATGGCGAGGTGTGGTGCACCGGCGCGAATATCGCGACGGGCTTCACCCTTGGCGCGGACATTCGCATCGGCGATCTGAAACTGCCCAAAGGCGCTTACAGCATCTGGACGCTGCCCAAAGACAACGACTGGACGCTCATTATCAACAAAGAAACCGGCCAGTTCCACCTGAACTACAACGCTTCGCTCGATTTCGGGCGAACCAAAATGAACGTGAAGAGGCTGGACACGCCGGTGGAAACCTTCCGCGTGGATCTGCGCAACGACGGCGGCAACAAAGGCACTCTGGCGCTCGTCTGGGAGAATACCGAGGCTTCGATTCCGTTCACCGTCCTGCCGTGAAGCGGCGGACCCGTCATAGGCAGCGCCGGCAAGAATTCCGAAAAGCGGTGAGCAGTCCGGCTTGCCTGGCGCCAGGCTCGCGGAAGGCCGCCGCACACCGCCTGTCGAGGGAGCTGCGATTATCGGGACTTTGTGCGAAATATCCAGGAGTTTGTACGAAAGATCCAGGCGAAAAGATAAATTCTTACATTTTTGTGTTTCTTCGTACCTTCCGGCGTTATAAACTCCTGAGTCATGGACACTCCTACACCTCTTCTCAGACGTTGTTCCGCCGAATTTATCGGCACTTTCTGGCTGGTTCTCGGCGGCTGCGGCAGCGCCGTCCTCTCGGCCGCCTTTCCGAACGTAGGCATCGGTCTGCTCGGCGTGTCCTTCGCGTTTGGCCTCACCGTGCTCACCATGGCCTACATGATCGGCCACATCTCCGGCTGCCACCTGAACCCGGCGGTCTCGGTCGGGCTTGCGGTTGCCAAACGTTTTCCTTTTGCCGAGTTGCCCGGCTATATTGCGGCGCAGGTGCTCGGGGGCATTGCCGGAGCCGGCGTTCTGTACGTCATTGCAAGCGGCAAAGCGGGTTTCGACCTGACCGGCGGCTTCGCTTCAAACGGCTATGGACTGCACTCGCCGGGCGAATACGCGTTGCCCGCCTGCATCGTCGCCGAAGTGGTTCTCACGTTCATGTTTCTCATGATTATTCTGGGCGCGACCGACCGGCGCGCGCCACAGGGCTTCGCTCCGATCGCCATCGGACTGGGGCTGACGCTCATCCACCTGATCGGTATTCCCGTCACGAATCTGTCGGTGAATCCGGCTCGCAGCACCGGTCCGGCGGTCTTTGTCGGCGGCTGGGCGCTCGAACAGCTCTGGATGTTCTGGGTGGCTCCGATCGTCGGCGCCGCGATTGCCGGCATCGTTTACCCGGCGCTGGCCCGCGAACCTGAGCCAACTGCCTCACGCGCCGCCGCGGCCGGCCGTTCCTGAAGAATTCAGTCCGGTCTTAACGGTATATATATATCGGGCTGCTAACCTTCGGACGGTAGTGTGCGCGGGCGCGAACAGCGGATGCTGGGTCCTGCGCGCATTTTTTCCGATTTTCAAGGAGCAGCCCGGCTTGACTACACGAATTCGCCCGATTTTCCGTTCGATATTAATTTTGGCCGCCTCCTGTGCGACCGCGTTCAGCCAGGTCGTCATCAGCCAGGTGTATGGCGGCGGCGGCGCAACGACAGGCACCCCCACCTTCCACGACGATTACGTGGAGTTGTTCAACAGGGGCGCTGCCACCGCCACCATTGGCGGCTGGAGCATCCAGTACGGGTCGGCCAGCGGAACCGGAAGCTGGAGCGTCTATTCGGTTCCGGCGAACACTTCGATTCAGTCCGGTCGCTATTTGCTGGTGCAGTTTACCCAGACCGGAAGCACCGTTATCGGCTCGATGATTTCCCCCGCGGCGGACCTTTCTTCTGCCTCCCTTTCCCTGTCGGCATCCGCGGGAAAAGTAGCGCTCGTCAACACCACTACGGCCTTAAGTGGCGCCTGCCCCACCTCGTCCGCCATTCAGGATTTGCTCGGTTATGGGTCGGCAAACTGCTCGGAAGGCACGGCGGCATCCGCACTGACGAACATCCTGGCGGCTTTCCGCGCCGGCGGCGGCTGTACGGACACGAACGCGAACAACTCGGATTTTTCTAGTGCCACGCCCGCGCCGCGCAACAGTTCCAGCACGGCCAACACCTGCATCGTGTCGCTCGGCGGCACCGGTTCGGCCAGTCCGGCCTCGGTCGCGGCCGGCAGCAGTTCCACGCTGACGGCCAGCATCACACCGGCGGCCAACTCTACCGGTATCGCGGTTTCCTGCAATCTGACCGGCATCGGCGGCAGCGCGACCTTCAGCCTGCCCGTTTCCTCCGGCAACACCTACTCGGCTTCTTACACCGTGCTCGCGGCGACAGCGGCGCAGGCTTTCTCGCTGCCGTGTTCCGTTACGGACGCGCAGTCGCACAGCGCTTCGTTCAACATTGGGCTGACCGTGACCGGCTCTTCCACCCCGCCGACCGCCACCGGTTCGGCCAGCCCGAACCCCGTGACCGCCGGCAACTCGATCTCACTCAGCGCGACGCCGGTGTCGGGCTCCAACCCGGCTTCGACCAGCTATACCAGCGTTTGCAGTCTGGCACTCATCGGTGGAGGCTCGTCCGTGACGCTCCCGGCCAGCTACACAGTGCCCGCGGCAACCTCCGCGACCAGTTATTCGCTGCCGTGCACGGTTACCGACAATGTCTCGCGCTCCTCGTCCTTCAGCATCGGTCTGACCGTACAGGCTCCCCCGCCCACCACCCATCTGATTTCCGAGATCAACGGCTCCGGAACCACCTCCCCGCTCGCCGGCACTTCGGTGACCACCCGCGGCGTGGTCACGGCCATTCGCGGCACCACCGGCACCACCCAGGGCTTCTATCTCGAGAGCGTCACGGCGGATCGCGACAACGACCCGAACACGTCGGAAGGTCTGCTGGTCTTCACCGGCAGCACCGCCGTGCCGTCCTGCGCCGTGGTCGGCAACAACATCCAGATTCAGGGCACCGTTTCCGATTTCGTGCCGAGCACGGCCCCCGTCGGAACCGTGCCGCTGACCGAACTGGCCTCCACCAGCAACTGCCAGGTGCTGGGGACCAACGCTTTGGGCAGCCTGCCCGCCGCCGTCACCATCGACAGCACGGTGGTCGCGGCAGGCGGTTCCGCCACCCAATCGCGCAAGTTTCTCGGCATGCGCGTCTCGATTCCGAACGCTGTGGCCGTCGGTCCCAGTCTGGGAAATCTCGACGAACCCTCCGCGCAGGCCACGCCCTCCGGCCAGTTCTTCGTCACCGTGCAGGGCGTCAGCCGTCCGTTCCACACAGCCCCGGGCATTCAGGGGACGCGGCGTCCATCGGATGCGGCAAGCACAGTACCCACCTGGAACGGCAATCCCGAAGCCTTCCGCGTCGACACCACCGGACTCACCGGCGGCAGTACCTTCGAGGTGGCAACCGGCACGACGTTCACCGGCCTGACCGGCATCATGGACTACAACACCAGCCAGAGCCAGTACCAGATCTACACCAATACGGCCGGAGTGGGTACACGCAGTCCTTCGTCCCCGACGCTCTCCGCCACGGCGATTCCGACGCCACTCGCGACCGACCTGCTCATCGTCAACGCCAATATCGAGAGGTTCTTCAACGATCTGAACGATTCCAACGGCAACAGCGTGCTGCTCACCAGCGCCGCCTATCAGGGTCGGCTGAACAAGCTCTCGCTCGGCATTCGGAACGTGCTGCATATGCCGGATATCATCACCATGGAAGAGTTGGAAGGCCCCGGCCCCACGGACCCCGCCAACTACCCGGTGCCGCAGGACATCGTCAACAAGATCAATGCGGACGCCGCCGCGGCCGGTCAGGGCAGCCCGAACTACAACTGGTGCGAGTATCCGACGAACGATCCCAGTCAGATTTCGGTCGCCGTTCTGTATCGCCGCGACCGCGTCAGCCTGATCGACTGCACGCAGTTTGGACTCGCCACAACCTACGCGACTCCCGGCGGCGGGTCTTCGCTGCTCAACGACCGGCCGCCGGTCACACTGCGCGCTACCGTGAAAGCCGATGGCTCCGATTCCGGCCTGCAGGTGCGTGTCGTTGTGAACCACTTGCGCTCGCTGGGCTCCATCGACCAGCCCGGTTCCGCCAACGGCGAACGCGTCCGCACCAAGCGCAATGAGCAGGCGATTTACCTCGCGAAGCTGATCACCGGGAATCTCTCCGAACAGAGCACCAACTGGAATCTCACCGACAATCTGCTGGTCGCCGGCGACATGAACGCCTTCGACGTAAGCGATGGTTATGCGGACTCGGTGAACTGCATTGCCGGCTCGCCCGCTCCCGCGAACCAGCTCTACTTCACAGCCCTGCAGCTCACGGTCACCACCCCGTGCAGCGCGATTTCCACGCTCGCCCTGACGAATCTCACGACAACGGACACGGCGCAGCGTTATTCGTACAGCTTCTCCGGCGCCGCGCAGCGCATCGACCACATCCTGGTGAACGGCAAGCTGAACGCCCGCGTGCGCCAGTTCGCGTATGCCCGCAACAACGCGGATTTCCCGGAAGGCTCCACCTACCGGAACGACTTTACCCGTCCCGAGCGCTATTCCGATCACGACGCGCCCGCCGTCTACATCCGCCTGCCTCTCGAAGTCACCAGCCGCACCCGGGTCAATGCTTCGCCGCTGGTGCTGAATCGCGCCACGGGCCGCAGCAACGGTACCGTGACCGTGACCAATACGGGATCGACCTCGCTCACCGGCCCGGTTTATGTGTTCTTCAACGGACTGCCGGCGGGCGTGACGTTGCCGGATCTGCCGCAGTCGAACGGCGTCCCGTACGCCACCATCAATGTCCCCTCCGGCCTCGCGCCGGGGGCGACCAGCCCGGCTGTCACCATCAGCTTCGCCAATCCAGCTAATGCGCGCATCGGCTACACGACACAGCGCTATGACGTGCAGTTCTGACCGGAGGATTTTCAACTATATGAATCGCAGGTTTGCTGGCAATTTCAGGCTCCTTGGAGTCTTCTTTCTGGTTGGTTCCGCGGCCAGCGCGGGCACCGTCCAGTACCTGGTGTCGGTGGACAGCTCGGGCATCGGCAGCGGCACGCCGGGCATTATCGAAATCCAGTTCAACCAGGCCAACTCCACGACTTCGCTTTCCGCCCTGGCTTCCGTCACGGTGCTCTCGGTGTCCGGGTACACGGGCGATTCCACGGCGGACCAGGTCTCCCCCGGAGTCACCGGAAATCTGGCAAATCCGCCGCTGCTGATCCCCAACGACGCGTCGGGAACGAACTATGCCGACCAGGGCGTTGGCGTGTTCGGCAGTGGCTTCAGCTTCACCGTCACGTTTACAGGTGCCGCGATCGGTGGCTCGGCGACCGATGGCAGCGGCTTCTACCTGTTCCTGCTGGACCGTTCCCTGAATCCGCTGGTGGGACCGCTCGGCAGCGGCGAGATCGCCAACGTAATCGTAAATGGCGACGGCAGCACGACCGGCACGGGCAGCACCTTTACGGGCGGGTCCGCGACCGTTTCGCTGTACACGCCGACTCCCGAGCCTTCGACGCTCTTCACGGGATTCGGGTTGACCTTGTTCGGCGCTGCTTTTCCGATCTGGCGGCGCAATCGCCGTCAGTCTGTTTAGGACAGGACGGTCATTTTGCGCAAAGGGCGGCGGAGTTTGATCCGCCGCCATCCGCTTCGGTGAGGGACGCGGAGCCCTCTTCTCAGGAAGCAGATGGCGCCCGCGAAGAGGAGTCCCGTCCCCATACTCAGCACCGAGGGCGGCTCCGCAAGCAGCAGCAGCGTCTTCGCGAGCGGACCTGGGGGACCCGGCAGTTCAGCAAGCCGGTCAAACCCATCCCGGGTAAAGCGAGGCTTCGCGAGCCCTCCCGGTTCCTCCTCCGCCAAATCCATGACTGCATCCTGATTCCATTGCAGGTCCGATCCGACTCGCGCGGCCCAATCGACGGGCAATGCACTACGTTGAGACAAAGCGATCGGTATAGCGGCGATCGGCATCTCCCCGGCCCCCGCCAGAAGGGCGGCCAGAGCGACAGCGAAGGGTATGGTGCGCACAGTTGAGCTTCGCCAAGATAGTGCGGCGAAGCCCGCGAATTCGCACAAATAGTTTGAAGTGTGCCAAAACGAGAAAAAGCCCAACCCTGAGGGGTTGGGCTTTATTAAATTAACCGGGCGACTTCCTAGTCTCCCACACACCTGCGCGTGCAGTACAATCGGGGCTGAGAGGCTTAACTTCCGTGTTCG
>Ga0073936_10006514_pt1 | contig 15381 bp, 12 predicted proteins | sample AliMusrvi5mmetaG_FD_87041 | JGI IMG/M metagenome (GOLD analysis project Ga0073936, IMG submission 87041) | Freshwater lake bacterial and archeal communities from Alinen Mustajarvi, Finland, to study Microbial Dark Matter (Phase II) - Alinen... | ecosystem: Environmental > Aquatic > Freshwater >... | reverse complement strand
TGCGCGAGCGCCGTGCCAAATTCCCGGTCGTGCCGACCGAGGGTGATGACATGCGTGTTGGCTGCCGCAACGGCCCGCACGCGGGGTTCTTGGGTCCACGCCAGCGTGAGGGCGACGGCGCGGGCATAGTCCGTCACTGCCAGCGGGATCCCCAGCACCGGAACGGTTTCAAAGATTGGAGTGTTCAAAGTTTGCATTGCCCCCGGCATGAGGCTAATAGTCACGCCTTATGGCCGAGCTTATCCCGACCAGTTCATCCCAGCATAGCGGAGGCGACCCTGAAGGAAAACCCGATTCTTCAACAAAGCCCAAGGCTCCGCCGTCTCTTTTGGACGATCTGCTTTATCTCTTGAAGGAAGGGTGGAAACTCTTGCAGGAGTTGGCGGGGTTCGGTCAGTGGTGCGCGCAAAATCCGCTGGCGGCCCTGGCCATGGCCGGGATTGTGGCCACGCTGGGTTATTTCTTCGCTTGGGTGCACCCTTACGCTTACGGGCAGATTTCCACCGCACGCTGGGCTTGGATGGCGTGGAACCCGGAAGGCGATCAGTCTTATGGGCGCATGGTGCCCTTCATTGCGATCGGGCTGTTTGTGTATCACCGCGAGGCGTTGAGGAAAGCGCCCGAGGGCGGTTATGCCTGGGGGTGGATTCCGTTGCTGGCGGGGATATTGTTCTTTGTTCTTTCGGTGCGGTGCCTCAATCCGCGCATGGGGCTGGCGAGCGTTCCTTTCCTTCTCTACGGTGCGGTCCATTCCGTCTGGGGGCAGGCAAAGGCCAGGGTGGTTCTCTTTCCCTGCGCGTTTTTGGTTTTTATGATCCCCGTGGGAGCCTTGCAGCAGGCGACCAACCATCTGCAATTCATTATTATTGGGGTGATCAAAGTGCTTTCGCCCCTGTGCGGAATCGGCATAGGGGGGAGTGGGACGACGTTGATGTCCACCGATGGATCGTTTAATTTCGAAATCGCCGAAGGGTGCAGTGGTATTCACTCCCTCATGGCGATGATGATGCTCACCGCCGTATTCGTCCACCTTACGCAGGATCGGCTCTGGAAGAAACTGGTCATCTTCGGTTGTTCGCTTGTTTTTGCCATTATCGGCAATATCGGTCGTGTTTTTTCCGTGGAGTTGGTGGCAAAGTATTACGATCCAAAGGTGGCTTTGGGAATTTATCACGACAACTCGGGTTACTTTTTCTTCCCCGTCGCCATCCTGGCCATGCTTTTCTTCGCCCAGATGGTGAACTTTGATTTCAAAAAACTGGCATCCTCCGTCGAGGCGAAAGCCAAGGCACTGGAAAAAAAGCCTACTTCGTATGATTACTAGCCTCACCAATCGCCTTTATCTGTTGCTGGCGGTACTGTTTCTGGGGTTGAGTTCTCTCTTTCTACTCCCGAAGGCCCCGAAACCGCCACCTCCTGGCGTCATCATGGCTTTGCCGGATTTTATCGACGAATGGTATGGGCAGGATGCCACTGTGACTGAAAAAGAAAAAACCGTCCTGGGCAGCGAGACGCGGTTTGCGCGCAAGCAATATACCAATGGACAGGGCGATGCGATTTTCGTTTCCATCGTGCTGGCGGGCGAGGACATGAGCGCGAGCATTCACCGGCCGGAGCGCTGTCTCCCGGCCCAAGGCTACACGGTGGTCGATCAACACGCCGTTAAAGTTACGCTTCAAGGGCAACCTCTGACGACGATGCGGCTGCACAATATCCGTCCGCTTTTTCAGTCCGGTAACAAGCCGGTGACGTTGCCTGATGGCAAGCAGGCGAATGAATTCACCCTCCTTTATTACTGGTTTGTCGGTAGCACGGAAACAACGGCCGACCACACGGCGCGCTATCTTATGGACTCCCGCGACCGGCTCTTGAAGGGGGCAAATCAGCCGTGGGCTTACGTGACCGTGATGAGTCGGATCACAGCAAATATGGAAAAATTTGGGCGCACTGAAGCGCAGACCGACGTCATTCTCCAAAAATTCGTCCAGAAGCTGGTTCCAGTGATTCAGCAGCCGACGGTGAAAATCCGCTAAGCGTTTTTGGTCTCGCGCAAAGCCGCAAAGGACGCAAAGGGAAATACTGAGTTCGTGAACGCCGCTTGGAAATCGAGCAAGATTTCGTATCCACGTTTTTGAGGCTGGAGCCTCGCAGACAGGGGAGTTCCCAAGCTGGAGCTTGGGAACGAGGGTGTTTTTTGCTCTTCTCTTTGCGTCCTGTGCGGCTTTGCGCGAGAATCTTCAGGGCACTACCGCGTGGCAAAATCGCGCGGTTTTCCGGCGTAAATCTGGCGACCGCGTTCGAGCGCCGCTTGGTAAAGAGCTGGCAGGCGGACGTCGATCTCTCCGATTAGCCGGGCGGTTTGGACTCCGGCTTTGCTATCGGCCAGGGTCTCCCGCAGGACGGTCAGGTCTTGTGCGTTTCCAGCGAGTTCCCCCAACTCCTTCAACGCGTTGATTTGCTTTGCCGTTCCGGGCAGTAAATTCCGGACGATTCGCAGATGATAACAGGTTTCCTTGAGGTGTTTGCGCCAGGTGTGAAATGTCTCTGGGGTTGGTTGGCGCTGGTATCTTTGCAATGCCCTCCGCCCTTTGCGGTAAGAGCGCTGGATTTCCCGTTGGATTGGCTTCCATTTGAGATCAGTCAGTGGCCAGCGTTGGACGGACTCGCGCGCCTGGCGAAGAATCTCCACGGCACGGCGTGTGGCGAGACCCGCATGGAGGATGTTCTGGTCTGCCATCGCTTGCAGATCGTAACGCACTTGGGCAAATTCTTCCGGTGCAAACTCCACCCCGTGGAGCAATGCATCGAGCGTCTTGATTCTCACTTGCGCATCCCGCACTGGAGCGAGGAGTCGCGCAGCATCGCGGAATCGCGTTTTTTCCCGTTTGAGCTGTGTGGGCCCGAACTCCGGTGCGACAAGTTGAAGAAGGGCACGGAGTTTTTTGAGTGCCTTGCGGGCTTCATGGAAGGCCCCATCCGGATTTTCCTGGCTTTCCAAGGCACGGCAGGCGGTGTCGATTTGCCCTCGCGCGATGCGGCGCACCTCTTTGGCGAGCGGTTCGTGGCGGTGCAGGCGGAGGGAGGCAGGCAGGGGCCGAAGAAGAAAATTCCGTTCAATTTTCTGGTTCATAAAGCGTTCGGTTAAGAGCCTTTTAAAAAAAGGCTCTTATTGCAATGCGGAGTTGTTAACGGTATCCAGAATGGCCAGAATAAGGAGATCAACCAAGCCAAGAATCGAACCGACATGAAGAAACGGGTCCTCATTCTTTCCGCCAGCGCCGGGACCGGCCATGTGCGTGCTGCCGATGCCCTCGCCAAGAGCTTTGCCGGGCAGGAGTGGGTCGAAGCCGTCGAACATCTCGACGCTCTCGATTACACCAACAAGCTGTTTCACAATTTCTATTCGAAATTCTACCTCCGGCTGGTCAAGTCCGCCCCGGAAGTACTCGGCTGGGCCTACAAGGCCAGCGACGAGCCGTGGAAAACTGACGCCATGCGGTTGCGGCTCGACCGGCTCCAGTCCCAAAAGCTCGTCAAGTTCATCCGCCACTTCCGTCCGGACATCGTGATCTGCACTCATTTCATGCCCACGGGCATCATCGCGCATTTGATCGAAAAGGGAGCCATCCAGACTCATCTCTCCGTAGTGGTGACGGATATGGACATGCATGCGATGTGGCTTTCCCGGACGTTCCACCGTTACTTTGTCGCCATGGAGGAGACCAAGGCGCATTTGATGGCGCTCGGTCTCCCGGAGGATCGGATTACTGTTTCTGGCATTCCGGTGGACCCGGTTTTTGCGGAGCCCGCCGATCGGCGCGGACTGCGCAGGGAGTTTGGGCTGGACCCGGATCGTTTTACGCTTCTTTTCTCGGCGGGAGCCTATGGCGTCTGCCCGGCGGAGTTCATCGTCACGCGGCTCCAGCAAATGCGCCACCCTATCCAGACGCTCGTCATCTGCGGGAAGAATACGGAACTCCAAGAGCGCGTGCAGACCCTTGTGGGTGAAGGGAATCCGCATTTTAAAGTGTTCGGCTACACCCGCCGAATGCACGACCTGATGAAGGCGTCCAATCTCTACCTCGGCAAACCGGGCGGATTGACCACGGCGGAAGCCCTCGCTTGCGGGCTGCCGATGGCCATCCTGTCACCGATTCCCGGCCAGGAAGAACGCAATAGCGACCATCTTCTGGAAGAGGGTGTGGCGATCAAGTGCAATGAAATGACGACAATTGCCTTCAAAATCGACGCGCTTTTGGACGACCCTCAGCGTCTGGCATCCATGCATGAGCGCGCTTTGAAGATGGGACGGCCCCATGCGGCGGAAACCATCGTGCGAACGCTCTTTGAGGACGACCTTCCGCCGCTGCAAATAGACAAGGAGGAGCGGGTGAAGATCGCCGGAGCGGCAACGGGGGAGATCGCGTAATTGCCGATCGCTAAAGTGAATTTCCTAATCGGAGAGAGAGCAAGGCGACATTTGTCCCCATTACTTTTTTCCGCCTTGCAATAGTTTTGCGCCGCCGAGGTCGCCCATGCCTGCTTTCTGCAAATCGGTCCAGAGGGTGCCGGAGCCGCTGTGGAGGATATTGACTTTGATGTTGTCGTCGAGGGAAGTGGCGAGTGTCCAGAGATTGTAGGCTGTGGGATCGCCAAAGGCTTTGATCTTCATCTGGTAGCCGAGGGCTTTTTCTCCTTCAACCAAGCGGACCACTTGGGCTTTGACCTTGCCTAGGGTGGTGGTTTTTTCGGCGCGGACAGAAGCAGTCGCTTTCTCGATTTCCGCTGCCTGGCGTAAGGTTTCGCCACCGATCTCGGCAACCTCTTTGCTCTGGTCAGCCTTGATGCTGGCTCGGAGTTTTTCGGTTTCCTGGCTGACTTCCTGTCCTGCCTGATCGATGAGGCTAAGTTGCGTATTGAGTTCCGCCTGTTTTTTGGCGGTATTCTGCTTTTCCTGGTTGGTGAGGTCCTGCTCCTGAGCGACGCTGGCTTGTTGGATTGGATCGAGGATTTGCATCGGGACGTTGACGTGCCGGATGAGGGCATTGTGGACAACGATTTTCTTTTCACCCAAGACTTTGGCCAGGGTTTCCGTCAGGTCGCTCTGGAATTTTTCGCGGCCTTCGCCAACGATGAAGTCGCGCGCGCCGTAGGCAGAGCCCTTGAGTCGCGAGATGGAGAGGATTTGCGGCATGATGACTTTGTCCACCGCTGCCGGGAGATCGCCGTAGTTGCGATACACCCATGCGATGTTCTCGGGCAGGAGTTCAAACTCCACGGTCATATCGAGGCTGATCTCGAAGCCGTCCTTGGAGGGGAACTCGACGAACTGGTTGAGGACAAAAGCTGCCTGGCTGGGGATTTCCCCAGCCTTGCCCGGAGAGGATGAAGCGGAAGCGTCACGGTAGCCCTGCTTTTCATTCTCCTTCGTGCGCATGGGTTTGGCTTGCGGTGCGTTGGCGGCTTGTGGTTTTTGGCTCAACGCGGGCAGGGAACTCATCATGCCTGACGAGCTCTTTTCTGCATCGAAATATTCTTTGCGTTTTAATTGCTGCTCCGAAAGGACGTTGCGCTGGAGTTCATCCATTGCGGCATTGCTGGTGGCAATCTGGCTTTTGGTGATGACGTTGCCGCCTGTTTTGCCGACGAGGGAGACTTGATTCACGCCGACTTCCACCACATCCACTTTGAAGGCGCTCGGGTTCACATAATAGAGGCCCGGCTGAAGAATATCTGCCCGGATGCCCTTTTCACCCGCTTTTGCGAATTCTCCTTCCGGCGCCTGCGTGCCCGAAAGGGAAGTCACCACGCCGACATACCCGATGGGGATGCTGATGGCGTCGATGATTTTTACGTCATAGCCCATGGGGTTGAGGCGATACCTGCCTGGGCCGAGCACCTGCTTCCAGATGCCTTTTTGCCCGGCAGCGGCGAGGAAGTCCCCGGCAGGGAGGTCTTTGCCGCCCTTGGAGGTGACGATGCCGACTTTACCCGGTGGGACGGAGATTGCCGGGAGAATTTCGTGGTCGTAGGCGATGGGGTTCAGGAAATGGCGGCCTTCTGCAAGCACATCCTCCTGCACGCCGCGCTGGCCTTTTTGGGCGAGGATCTGACCGGGCGGCAAGGGCGCGCCGTTTTTGGCGGTGATGACGGCTATTTCGCCTGGGCCAACGTAAAACCGGCAGAAGCTCCATTGCCAGAACTCCCAGACGCCGAAGAATACCACCAGGACGGCGGCCAACATGGTGAGAGTGTATTTGTTCATTTGGATTGCTCCTTGGAAGGGGTGAGGAAGGGGCGGAAGAGGCCACCAAAGCCGGTGTCGTCGTCGTTGGTAAGGATGGTCTGGATCTGGGGGCCCACCTTTTGGAAGAATGCGTAGCGGGCAAAATTCATGCCGCCGTTGAAGGCTTGAATTTGGTTGGAAATGACGTTCGCCGTGGCTTCGTTGTCGAGCGCGATGACTTTGCGTTCGGCTTCGGCTTTGAGGAGAATGGCGTCGGCTTGGGCTTGCGCGGCGGCGGTTTCGAGCTTGGCCACTTCGAGATCCTGTTTGGCGGCGATGAGTCGCACTTCCTGGTCTTGCTTGGCGGAGATCAATGCGCGGATGGCGGCGGTTTCGGCTTCCACTTTTTCCTTGTTCTGTTGGGCCAGCGCTTCCTGGCGGGTCAGCTCGGCCTGGGATTTGGCTTGGGCGATTTGCTGCTCGATTTTGCGGGCATTTTGAACAGCGACTTCGCGGTTGCGAATGACGCTGGCGATTTCATCCGGCGGGGTGATATTGCGGATCAGGACGGAGCGAATGGCGACACCGGATTCGAGGCACTTGGCCTTGAGATGATCTTCGAGGTTGTCTTGGAAGCGTTGGCGGGTCTCGCCGGTGATGTAGTTTTTCGCAGGGTTTTTACTCCCCTCGATGCGACTGAACCCGCGGGCGAGCGGCATGATGATTTTCTTGATGATGTCGTCCATATCACCGACCTGTTGAGTGAGTTTGGCGACCTGTGCAGGGATGAGGGCGTATTCGATGGTTCCTTCCACATGTACCGTGAAGCCGTCCACAGTGAGGAAGTTGATGGCGTCATCGCCGCTCATCTCGAAGCGCTGGCTCTGGAGATTCACCTCGGCGATGCTATACATGTAAGGGTTTTTGTCGTAGTAGGTACCTGGCTCCAGAACCTTGGGTTGCACGCCTTTGTAGCCCGTAGCGGCGACATAGTTGTTGCGCATCTCCGCCGGGATTTCTTTGCTGAAAAGATCGTCGCCAACCAGCAATGTCACGACGCCGCCGTGGCCGGGCTGGATGGAGGTAGCATCGAAGAGTTCAACCTGGCAGGCATAGGGGTTGATTCGATATTTGCCTGGCTGAAGCACTTCCGCGACGATCCCCTTGGTTCCTTCGGAAGCCAGGATGCGCCCTTCGGGCAGGTCCTGGCCGTAGAGGCGGGTCAGGACGCCAAATTTACCCGCTGGGATGTCGGTGATTTTCTCGATTTTCCATTCCCAGGAATAGGGGTTGCGGAAGTAGCGGCCCTCGGGGAGCACTTCAAGTTGAATGCCTTTCTGGTCAGGTTCGGTGGCAATGATTTGCTCGGGGGGCAGGTCTTTGCCCGTTTTGTGGATCAGGATGGCGATCTCATCCGAACCCGGCTCGATGCGGCAGGCGGTCCAATAGAAGATGCTGCCGAAAAACGCCGCGCCCAAAAGCGCCAATACCGGGAGCATGCCTGCAAGTGGAGGCAAACCGCCAGGAATGTGGCGCGGGGAAAAGGGAACAAGAGGGGGAGGGCTGCCACCGTCATGGGTCGTGCTCATAAATAGAAGGGAACTCCTGAGAAGCGGAAAGCGTAACTCCCGCTGGAAAAATTGCAAGAGGAGTGAAGAGGCTGAGGGAAACAACCGCACCTGACCCATCGGGATTTCGCTTGCTTCACTATCAGGTTTTTCTTCATATGATCCGGTATGAAATTCCCCTGCATGTTCGCTTGCGCTTTCCTCACTCTTTTGGTGGGATGCACTACGATGAGCCGTTCTGATAAGGAGCGCTATCGGGAGTTGCAAGGTTTGGGAGTCAGAGCGAATGACCGACAGACCAAAAATCCGGGTGCGGCGGGGGCTTTGAATATTCTGCCCGGGATCGGTAATTTTTATCTGGCGGTGGGTACTGACGAATCCGAGCAATGGCTTTACGGTTGTCTGAACCTGCTTTGTTGGCCGGTTTCGGTGGTTTGGGGGATTCCCGAGGCTGCCATCGACGCCAATACGATCAATAAAAAGGAAACGGTTTATTATTATACCTTCGATCCGATTGGCCGGAAAGAACTGGAAAGATTGAAGGCTGCACAAAAGGATTTATAGGCTATCGCCGGAAGTTCGCGCTGAGCAGCGTTTTACCTGTCCCTTGCAGATTCCAAGAGCTGGGCTATTTTACCATCAGGAAGACGCCGCTGATTCTTGGAGGAAAAGTCCAAAGGGCAAAAACAACGACGCCTTCCGCTTTTTTGTGCGGATGAGAGAGACTTGGTGGGCGTATTCCCATCGCGCCCTGAGGTCGCGATCCCCCCATTATTTCCCATGCGCCTGCCCTACCCGCCCGTGATCTGGCGGCAGGCTTTGACGGTGTTGGCCATCAGCATCGCGATGGTCATCGGGCCGACGCCGCCGGGGACGGGGGTGATGTGAGAGCACTTCGGGGCGACTTCCTCAAACGCCACGTCGCCCACGATGCGGTAGCCTTTTTCCGTGGACGGGTCTTCCACGCGATTGATGCCGACGTCGATGACAACGGCTCCTTCGCGGACGTGTTCGGCTTTCACGAATCCGGGGCGGCCAATGGCGGCAATGAGGATATCTGCCTGGCTCGTGAGTTCCGCCAAATTCTGCGAACGGGAGTGGACCACGGTGACGGTGGCGTCGCCCCCTTTGCCTTTGGCCATGAGGAGGAGCGCCATCGGTTTGCCGACGATCATGGAACGGCCCAGGATGACGGCGTGTTTCCCGGCGGGATCGATGCCGCTGGCGAGCAGGAGTCGCTGGCAACCGAGGGGGGTGCAGGGAACGAAGCCGGTGGGGTCGTCGAGCGCGAGCTTGGCGACGTTGAGGGGGTGGAAGCCGTCCACGTCCTTGCGCGGGTCGATGGCCGCGATCACGGCGGCTTCGTCAATATGCTTGGGAGGAGGGGATTGCACGAGAATGCCGTGGATGGCGGGATCGGCATTGAGCTTTTGGACGAGGGCGACGAGTTCTTCCTGGGTGGTTTCCGCCGGGAGTTCGTGTTTGACGGAGTGGATGCCGAGTTCCTTGGACATTTTGTCCTTGGAGCGGACGTAGGAGCGTGAAGCGGGGTCGTCCCCCACGAGGACGACCGCCAGGCCGGGGGTGATTCCCTTGGCTTTGAGGGCATCCACTGCGGCGCGGGTTTCTGCGTGGACTGCCTTTGCGATCTGTTTGCCGTCGATCAGTTGCATGTGAAGGGTTTTAGGCAAACGCTCTAGAAAGCGCGAGCAATTTGAAAGGTCTCGCGCAAAGAGCGCAAAGGACGCAAAGAAGATTAGAGTCAGTCACCTCCTCCCTTTGCGTCCTTTGCGCGAGACAAAAAACGGCGCTCCCGTTTCCCGGAGCGCCGTTTGGGTGAATATTTGCCGTTTGCGTTAGCTGGTCTTCGCCGCCCGTTTGCGGAGGTTGGCGTCCAGGATCTTCTTGCGCAGGCGCAGGCTCTTGGGCGTCACTTCGACGTATTCATCGGGCCCGATGTATTCGAGCGAGCGCTCCAACGTCATCACAACGGGCGCTGCCAACGTGAGGCCCTTGCCGTCCCCGCTGGAACGCATGTTGTTGAGCCGTTTGGCCTTGCACGGGTTCACGGGCATATCGTCGGGACGGGAATTTTCGCCGATGATCATTCCCGCATAAATGTCCTCTTGCGGCCCAATGAAGAGCCGTCCGCGTTCCTGGATGGTTTCCAGAGAATAGGCCATGGAGACGCCTTGCTCCATGGAAACGAGCACGCCGTTGTAACGGGTGGGGATATCCCCCTTGTGCGGTGCGTATTCCTTGAAGAGGTGCGACATGATGCCCAGGCCCTTGGTGCAGTTGACCAAGTCCGTTTCGAAGCCGATCAAGCCGCGCGTCGGAACCTCCGCTTCCACCGTTACCGTGGTGGCCCCGTGGTTCATGTTCACAATGGCCCCTTTGCGGGTGGCTAGCGATTGCAGAATGTCGCCCAGGTTTTCGGTGGGCACATCGACATAGACCGACTCGATGGGCTCCAACAGGGCTCCCTTTTCGTCGCGGTGGAAGATGACTTCGGGACGGGAGACCAGGAGTTCGAACCCTTCGCGCCGCATCTGCTCGACCAAAATGGCGATCTGCATTTCCCCGCGCGCCTGGAGCTCGAATTGCCCGGCAACGTCGGTGTCGCTGAAGATGATGGAGACGTTGGTGCGGGTTTCGCGCACCAGCCGCTCGCGGATCTGGCGGGCCGTGAGCAGTTTGCCTTCGCGCCCAACCAGCGGGCCGTCGTTAATGCAAATGCCCATGGTGATCGTCGGCGGATCGATATCCACGAAAGGAAGAGGCAGGCGCTCCTCGAGGTCGGTGATCGTTTCGCCGATATAGACGTCTTCAAAGCCGCAAAGACCGACGATGTCCCCGGCGCTGGCGTGCTTCAGCTCGACCTTCTGCATGCCTTTGTAGCCAAAGAGCGCGGTAACGTTGTTCCGATCGCGGTGTCCGTCTGCGTGAATACAGACAACGGTATCGCCCACGCTGACCCGGCCACTGACGATCCGCCCGTAGGCAACGCGGCCCAGGTAGTCAGAGTAGTCGAGGTTGGAGGCGATCATCTGGAAATAGCTGACGTCCGATTTCGCGGGCGCAGGGATATGTTTGATGATGGCTTCGAAGAGGGGCGACATGTTGTCGGAGACCTGGCCGACCTCATTCATTGCGTAGCCATCGCGGGCGCTGGCGTAGACGACCGGGAAGTCGAGTTGCTTGTCGGTGGCGTGAAGCTCCAGGAAGAGCTCAAACACCATGTCCAGAACCTTGTGGGGTCGGGCGTTCTCGCGGTCGATCTTGTTGATGACCACAATCACCTTGGAGCCGTTCGCAAGCGCCTTTTTCAAGACGAACTTGGTTTGGGCCTGCGGGCCGTCATGGGCGTCTACTACTAGCAGCACACCGTCCACCATCTTCATGACGCGCTCCACCTCGCCACCAAAGTCGGCATGGCCGGGGGTGTCCACGATGTTCACCTGGTAGCCGTTCCATTGGAAAGAGGCGTTCTTGGCGCGAATGGTGATCCCCTTCTCGCGCTCGAGGTCCATGGAATCCATGATACGCACTTCGTTGGAAATGGCTTGGTTGGCGCGGAAGGTGCCCGACTGTTTTAGCAGTTGGTCCACCAAAGTGGTCTTGCCATGGTCGACGTGCGCTATGATGGCTATGTTGCGGATTTTCTCCATATCGAAGGTTGTATTTGTCTCGTTCAAAAAGGGGGGGGAATATGGCGGCTGTGCGGGCCCGAGTCAACGGATTAGAATGCCCATTTTCACTTCTCTTGTTGACAAGAGGCGCTTGGAAGTGCATTTTCCGCGTCCTTTCACTTCCCGAATTTAGCCATGGCCAACATCAAATCCGCAGCCAAACGCGCCAAGCAGACCGTCGTCCGCACAGCGCAGAATCGTACTGCTCTGAGCAGCATTAAGACTTACACCAAGACCTTCGAGGCTGCAATCAAGTCCGGCAAGAAGGACGAGTCCAAAGCCACCCTCCTGACACTGGTTTCGGCCCTCGACAAGGCCGCCAAGGATGGTCGCGTTCACCAGAATCTCGCGGACCGCCGCAAGAGCCGCCTGGCGAAGAAGCTCGCCACGCTCGCTTAAACTGCTGCGTCTGACGAGGTTCACGAATCGGATTACCGGTTCGAGTCTCCTGATTTTTGAATGAGCACAGGTTCCAGCAATGGAACCTGTGCTCATTTTTTGTGAAAATGGGCTGTTTTTTAACGGAGCGGAAACCGGAACACGCTTGCCCGCAGGGGAAAACTTCGGGATGATCCGGCCATGCTTCCCGAACTCCAGACTCCCGTTCCCGGTCCGCGCTCGCTCGAAGCGGCGGCGAAGCTGCGCCGGTATGAGTCGCGCAATGTGACCTACATGGACGCGGAGTTCCCAATTTTCTGGGAACGCGCGCATGGGGTGAACGTCTGGGACGTGGACGGCAACCGCTTTCTGGACTGGACCAGCGCCTTTGGGGTCGCCGGGCTTGGCCACACGAATCCAGCGGTGCGCGATGCGCTGATCGCCCAAGCGGGCTCGCTGCTGCACGGGATGGGCGATGTCCACCCGACCCCGCTCAAGGCGGAACTCTGCGCCCGCCTGAGCACGCTGACGTTTGAACGCTGGGGCGCGGGGCGGGGCAAAGTGATTCTGGGCAATTCTGGATTCGAGGCGGTGGAGGCAGCGCTCAAGACCGCCCTCCTCTTTAGCGGCAAGCCGGGAGTGATTGCTTTCCGGGGCGCTTACCATGGGCTTGGCTATGGGGCGCTGGAAGTGGCGGGGATGCCGTATTTTCGCGAACCGTTCCGCTCGCAGTTGAAGGAGTTTGCCACGCTGCTCCCCTTCCCTTACTGCGCGCGCTGTCCCTATGGCGAAACGGACGCCGAGCGATTGAACGAGGGCGATTTTCCAGAGTGCTCTGGTTCCTGCCTGGACAAGCTGGAGGCGGAAATCGAGGCGGCGCTGGCAGCGAGGCCCATTGGGGCGATTTTGGTCGAGCCGATCCAAGGCCGGGGGGGCGAGATTCCACCGCCGCTTGATTTTCTGCGTCGTCTGCGCCGGATCTGCGACGCCCACGGCATCCTGCTCATCGTTGACGAGATTTACACCGGGTTCAACCGCACGGGGGTGCTCTTTGCGTGCGAACACTCTGGCATCGTGCCGGATTTGATCTGCCTGGGTAAGGGGCTCACCTCTGGCTTCCCGCTTTCCGCCTGCGTGGGGCGGGAGGCGGTCATGGATGCCTGGCCTGCTTCCAACGGCGAGGCGTTGCATACCAGCACGTTTTTGGGGAATCCGCTGGGATGTGCGATGGCGCTCGCCTCGCTCGAAATCCACGCCCGGCCCAGCGTGGCGGAGCAGGTGGCCGAACGCGGACGCGTTTTGAAGATGGCGCTGCGCGGACTACGCTCTCCGCATATTGTCGATGTGCGGGGAGTGGGATTACTCGTCGGCATCGAACTCGATCTCGACGGGGCGGCGGTCAATGGCCTCGTGAAACGGGCGCTGCGCGATGGCCTGATCCTCCTGCAAAGCGGTCCGGCGGGCAACGTGCTCGCGTTCACGCCTCCCTTTGACATCACCGACGAAGAGATCGCCTTCACGGCGGCACGGTTGGGGGAATACTTGGCGGGTGTGTGATTCAAAGTGGGTGAATCTTCTGAAAATAGCCCAGCCATTTATGGCTGGGAAAATGACGGAGAGGGCTCTAGTCCCGTAAGGGACGGCAGAGCTTCTTTCGTCCCTAGCGGGACTTTCACATCGAAGCCAATGAACCCAGTGCTAAAGCGCTGGGCTATTTTCAGCAGAATTTCTCCTGCTGACTCCCTCACTTTGAATCACGCCCGCGCTGGCAATTTTTTCGATTGCCTGCGATAGTGATTCACCATGTCGCAAACGCCAAAGAGCCCTTCGCCGGAATCCACCGGCTTGCAGTCGCTGCTCCGGGCGTTCCGGCATCGCAATTTCCGGCTCTATTTCAGCGGGCAAATCGTTTCAATCGCAGGGACGTTGGTGCAGGGGGTTGCGCTGAGTTGGGTGGTCTATCAGTTAACCGGTTCGGCGTTGTTGCTGGGGCTTGTCGGGTTCGCTGGACAAATTCCGCTTTTTCTTTTTACGCCGCTGGCCGGGGTTTTTGTGGACCGTCACAGTCGCCACCGCATCCTCGTCATCACGCAAACGCTCTCAATGGTTCTGGCGTTGCTGTTGGCGGCGCTGGCCTACGGGCGATGTCTCAACGTGTGGGGTATCGTGGTTCTGAACGTCATTGGGGGGGTAATTGCTGCCATCGACATGCCGAGCCGCCAGGCGTTCATTGCGGATATGGTGGGGAACGGTCCTGATCTCTCCAATGCCGTCGCGCTGAACTCGTTTACCTTCAATGGTTCCCGGATCATCGGCCCCGCCGTGGGTGGGGTGTTGTTGGCGGCGGTAAGCCCCGCTTTTTGTTTTCTGCTCAACGGACTGAGTTTCATTGCGGTGATCTGGGCTTTGCTGGCGATGAGGCTCGATCCCCCTCAACCGAGGCAAAACGATAGCGGTCCCGCGCACCGTGAGTTGCTGGAGGGGTTCCGCTATGCGTGGCACTCCGCGCCGATTCGCGCCATCCTTGCCTTGGTGACGCTGGGAGGGCTGATGGGGGCTGCTCAAGGCGTATTGATGCCCATTTTCGCCGTCCAGATTTTTCACGGGGGGCCGCATATTCTCGGCTGCTTGATTGCCGTGCCGGGCATTGGAGCGCTGGCTGCCGGGGTGTGCCTCGCGTGGCGTAAGACGGTGTTCGGCGCGGAAACGCAAATCGCGGGCGGCGCGATCCTTTGCGGAGTGGGATTGCTGATTTTCTCGCAATCGCGCTGGCTGCCGCTTTCGCTCGGGGCATCGATGTTGGTGGGTTTCGGGATGGTCATGCTGTTTGCCCTTTCCAATACCGTGCTTCAAACGCTCGTGGACGATGACAAGCGGGGACGCGTGATGAGTCTCTTTAGCACGTCAATCATGGGGATGATGCCGTTCGGGAGTCTCTTGGGCGGTTTTCTGGCACACCAGTTTGGCGCGCCATTCACCGTGGCCGTTTGCGGCTTGGTGTGCATCGCGGGCGGCGGATACTTTGCGCTGAAACTCCCCGCCTTGCAGCGGCTCACGTTCCTGATTTATCAGCAAAAAGGAATCCTCCCGGGAATCGTGAAATGAACTGGGTGATCTTCGCCATCGGCAAGCCGAAGCTCGGGTTCGCCCGCGCGGGAGTGGAGGAATACGCCGGGCGGCTCCGGGGATTCGCCCCGGTGACGCTGGAGTATTTGAAAGCCTCCACACGCGAAGCCGAGAGCGCCCTCCTGCTGCAACGGAGCGAGGGGATGCTGCGGATTGTCCTGGACGAGCGGGGCGAGGAATTGACCAGCCGCGCGCTGGCGGGGAAGATTGACGCCTGGGAGCAGAGCAGTGTCAAAGCGGGGGCCATCCTCATCGGTGGCGCGGATGGTCACACCGACGCCTTGCGAAAAGCCGCCGGGTGGACATGGTCTCTGAGTCGCCTGACGCTGCAACATGAGCTGGCGCTGGTTGTTCTCTACGAGCAGCTTTACCGAGCCTATACAATCAAGGC
>Ga0073936_10006509_pt1 | contig 15390 bp, 8 predicted proteins | sample AliMusrvi5mmetaG_FD_87041 | JGI IMG/M metagenome (GOLD analysis project Ga0073936, IMG submission 87041) | Freshwater lake bacterial and archeal communities from Alinen Mustajarvi, Finland, to study Microbial Dark Matter (Phase II) - Alinen... | ecosystem: Environmental > Aquatic > Freshwater >... | reverse complement strand
CGGGGCAATGGCCGGGGCAATGGCCGGGGCAATGGCCGGGGCAATGGCCGGGGCTTCGGCCGGGGCAACGGCTTGCGGCATTCTGGCGTAATGAAGAATCAGGTAGGCCAGCAACTGCGCCACAAACACGAACGCCGGAAACACGATAACCGCCAGTCCCTGCATGCGCTTCCACAGGTCCAGCAAGCCCATCGAATCGCGGAACTTGAGCGTCCAGGCGAAATCGCCGGCAAAGTCCACCTTGTTGAGCAACACCACCGACGCCACCGCGCTGAGCAACAGCGCGACTAGCAGGAAACTCGCGCTGCGCAACAGCGCCACTCGCGTGCCGTCCCAACTGAAAACCGAAAGCATCAGAAACAACAGGAAGCCGCCGACGTTCAGATAGCTGGGCCCGAGGTTGAACGGCGGCACAACCTTCTCAACGTAGGCCGGAGCAACGAGCGCGCATGCCTCGCTGGCAAGCCAGTGCGCGGCGCTGTTGCCCGCCGCCGTCAGCATCTCCAGCGCCGGATGCCCAAGCGGCGAGACAAACAGCAACATGTACATGAACGCGTATGCCACCACGCCCATGCGCAGCGCCCGCGGCACCGGGGCCACCACCGTCCAAATCGCAAGATGCGCCAGCAACAGCCACACCGTCTCCGCCACCGCCGACCAGGGCAGGACCGCACGCAACACCATGACCAACCCAAGTCCCAGCCCAAGCCATCCCGCCTGCTTCGACGGCTTGAGGCACAGCGGCAGCCCCAGCAGCGCATACACAAGGAACAAACGTGCGGCCGGGGGCATGTAGCCAACCAAGTCGAAAATCAACCCCAGTGGTAACAGATAGAGAAGGACGGACATCGAACGGAGGCTCCTCGGAAAGCCCCGTCGTGAGGCGTTCCGCGATCCGCAAAGTAGGCAGCCTCCAGCAAAACACAACACAAAAGTTTCCCGCATGCTCGCTTGCCCGGAAAAACAAAAACCCGCCGCCTGGCGCAGCCTGCGGGGCTTGCGAAAACACCCGACGATTTGTCTCCAATCCCGAGCTGTCGTGGCTTCGGGTGTCACGACCCTGACTGTGGATCGATGCGACTATCGGGCAGGGGGCCCACCGGCCGCGAATTTCGGGCTTACGGCGCCAACCACTGGCGTGCGGCGGAGGCATCGGCCAGGATTTGCTCGCGCAACAACTCGAGGGACGCAAAGCGCTGCTCCGGGCGCAGAAACCGCACAAACTCCACCTCGATCTCGTGGCCATACAGGTCGCCGGAAAAATCGAAAACGTGCGCTTCCAACACCCGCGTCATGCCGTCCACCGTCGGCCGCACGCCGAGGTTGGCCACGCCGGGCAGCGCCTCACTGCCGGCCGTGGCGACATGCACCGCCCACACTCCATCGGGCGGCGTGAGTTCATCGCCGAGGGCCACATTGGCGGTGGGAAACCCGAGTTGGCGGCCGAGCTGGCGGCCTTCCACCACGACGCCGGAGACGGCGTAGGGCCGCCCTAACATGCGGGCGGCGGCGGCCAGCGAGCCGTCGCGGATCGCCTGGCGGATGCGCGTGCTGCTCACCCGCTCGCCATCGACCATCACCGGCGGCACCGTTGCCAGCTCAATGCCAGCGCCCGCGGCCCGCGCGCGCAGGAAATCCACATCGCCGCGGCGGCCGCGTCCAAACCGCCAGTCCTCGCCGACGGCCAGCGTGCGCAGCGGGATGGCGAGCAATCGTGCCAAAAACTCCTCCGCCTCGAGCCGGGCCAATGCCGCATCAAAATGCAGCGGAACGAACAAGCTGACGCCCAAACCGCCGACGATTCGCGCCTTGTGGTTGAGCGTGGTGAGCACCGACCTGGCGGCTTTGTCCGGGGCCAGCACGCTGATCGGATGCGGATCAAATGTCACCACGCCCGCCAAGCCCCCGCTGCGGGCCGCGGCGGCCACAGCGCGTGCGATGACCGCCTGATGGCCCACGTGAACGCCGTCAAACATCCCGAGCGCCAGGTGCAAGGGCGCTCCGAGCGCGGGCAGTTCATCCAGCCGGTTTCGTATCAACACACCCCTTGATAACCCCGGCACCGGCAAACGAAAACCCAAATCTGCAAATCCCCTGCCGCCGCACTTACGGCAACACGACCTCGACCGTCAGGAAGCATGCCGGAGTCACCGCCGGGTCGTAGGGGCAGTCCACGTCCACGCGTTCCCACACGGCGTCGATGTCCGTGACCGTGGGCGTGCCAGTCATCGGCGTCCAGGCATTCGCAGCAAGCGTGGTGGATTGCTGCGGAGTGTAGATCAGTCCGCTGTTCTTGCGACGCAGGAATTCCAAGCGCAAAACCGGCTTGGACCCGCTGTCGTCGAGGAACACGCAGGGCAAGCCGGCAGTGCCAGTGGTGGGAACCAGGCTGCGCGAGTCAGGGCCGCCGCCGTTCAGGTCGAAGGCGTACTTGAGCAGATTCGTCACCCCGTCGTTAAATGGCGTGGCTCCCGGCAAGGCGCTGCCACCGGTCAACCCGAACCCACTGGCCCAAGCCGCATAGCCCGGGCTGACGGTGAGAATGAAGCTGTTTGTTAGAACCGCTCCCGCGCTGTCCGTCACGTTGAGGGTGAAACTCGCCGCGCCGGCCGCCGCCGCAGTCCCGCTGACAGTGACGGTGCCAAGCGCCGCATTGACGCTCACCGCCCCTGACGTCAGCCCCGTCGTCCCGCCGCTGAACCCGCTCACCGCAAACGTCACGTAGGGGCTGGTGCCGCCACTCACGGTCGCCGTTTGTTGATAGGCGGAGCCCGCGGTTGCGCCAGGCAGACCGGCAGGGCTGACGGCCATGGCAGGGTTGATAATGACAGCATAACTGTTTGTTAGGGTCGCCCCCGCGCTGTCCGTCACATTGAGGGTGAAACTCACCGTGCCGGCCACCGCCGGCGTTGCGCTGACGGTCACGGTGCCAAGTGTCGGGCTAACCGTAACGGCCGCTGCCGTCAGGCCCGTGGTCCCGCCATCGAAGCCGCTCACCGCGAAGGTCGTGTATGGAGTGGTGCCACCGCTTACGGTCACCGCTTGGTTGTAGGCCGTCCCGGCAGTCCCCGCCGGCAAGCCGGCCGGGCTGATCGTATGGCTGATGTTCAGGGCCGGGTTGACCGTGACGCCATATGCTTTTGTTAGGGTCGCGCCCGCGCTGTCCGTCACGTTCAAAGTGAAACTCGCCGTACCGGCCGCGGCCGGAGTGCCGCTGACGGTCGCGGTTCCCGCCGCGGCGTTGACGGTGATCGCCGCCGCCGTCAGGCCCGTCGTGCCGCCGTTGAACGCGCTCGCCGTGAAGGTCGTGTACGGGGCGGTGCCGCCACTCACGCTGACAACGTGGGAGTAAGCGGTGCCCGCCGTGGCCGCTGGCAAACTCGCCGGGCTGGCGGCCAGGGCCGGGTTGACAACGACGGTGTAGGCCTTTGTTAGGGTCGCGCCCGCGGTGTCCGTCACGTTGACGGTGAAACCCGCCGTGCCGGCAGCCGCAGGGGTGCCGCTGACGGTCACGGTTCCCGCCGCGGCATTGAGGGTGACCGCTGCGGCAGTGAGCCCCGTTGTCCCGCCGGCAAAACCGCTCACCGTGAACGTCGTGTATGGCGGCGTGCCGTTGCTCACCGTCACCACGCGGCTGTAGGCGGTCCCCGCCGTGCCCGCCGGCAGGCTCGTCGGGCTGGCAGCCAGCGGCGGGTCAATCGTTAGACTGAAGACTTTGGTTGAGGCAAAGCCGTCGTTGCCCGTCACCTTCGCCGTGAAACCGCTGGTCGCCGCCGTGCCGGGCGTGCCGCTGAGCACACCGGCGCTTGTTAGGCCCAGGCCCGCCGGCAAACTGCCCGCGGCGAGTGACCACGTATAGGGCGCGGTGCCCCCGCTTGCCGCCAAGATCCGGGAATAGGCCGCGCCCGCCGTGCCCGCCGGCAGCGGGCTGGTCGTCGTGATGGCCGGTGCGGCGGCGCTGGTGACTTGAACGTCGTCGATGCAAACGCCATAGCCGTACTTGGCGTCGCCCTCAAACGCGATATAATAACTGCTGTTGGTGTTAGGCAGGGCGACGGTTTGCTGGGTCCAGGCCGCGACATTGCTCGTATAACTCGTTAGCAAAGTCCACGTTCCCCCCGTGGAGGTCTTATAGTAAACCTTGAGGGTGTCCTGGTCCGGACTCCAGAAGGTCATGCAATGCCAGAACGTCAACTGCGGGTTGACCGCATTGGTACCAAAGTCGAGCATCGGCGTAACCAGTTTGGTGATGTGGTCCGACGACACGCCATAATACAGCAGCGCGTTGTAGCTGCCGCCATGAGCGCCTGACGGATGGCTGGAGTGGCCGCCCGCCTGAAACGTCCAGCTCACCGTGCTCGTCACGTATTCCTGGGTCCAGTATGCGGGAATCGCCCCGCCGTTTTCAAACCCCTCGGTGAAGGGGACGGTATAATGCGGGCTGATGGTCAGATTGAAGGCCTTCGTCGAGGACAGGCCGTCGCTGCCGGTGACCTTCAGGGTGAGACTCGCGCTGCTCGCCGCGCCGGGCGTGCCGCTGATCACCGCGCCGCTCAGGCTCAGGCCGGACGGCAGCGTGCCGGCGGAAACCGACCACGTGTAAGGCGTGGCGCCGCCGCTGGCCGCCAGGGTCAGGCTATAGGGCGTGCCCACCGTGCCCGTCGGCAGCGGGCTGGCGCTGGTGATGGTCGGCGGCGGCGACGCGATTGTTAGACCGAAGGCCTTCGTCGAGGACTGTCCGTCACTGCCCGCGACTTGCAGCGTGAAGCTCGCGACCGTCGCCGCGCTGGGCGTGCCGCTGAGCACGCCGCCACTGCTCAGGCTCAAGCCCGATGGCAGGCTGCCGGCGCTGATGGACCAGGTGTATGGCGTGACGCCGCCGCTGGCCGCCAGGGTCTGGCTATAGGACACCCCCGCCGTGCCCGACGGCAGCGGGCTTGCGCTGGTGATGGCGGGCGGACCGGTGACCGCGAGGCTCATGCCGCGGCTCTGGGCGACGCCGGACGTCGTGTTGGTAAAGGTCACCGTGTCGGCGTAGCTGCCGGCGCCGAGGGCGTTGGCACCGCTGTTGATGGACCACGTCACTGTCGTGTTGGCACCCGCCGCCAGCGTCCCGGCACCGGCTGATAGGCTGGTCCACGTCTGGGTCTTGGCGGCCGTCCAATTGATCGCTGCGGCACCGTTGTTAGTGAGCGTGAAGCTAACGGAAACCGGGCTGAACGGGCCGCCGAGGCGGCCGCTGGCCGCAAACGCGGGCACCGTCACCTGCAGCACGTCGTTGGGCCCGGCAAGGGCGTTGATCAGGGCGACCCCGGCGGGCGTGCCCCAACCGGTGCACAGGTCGTAGCCGGCAACGGCGGAGTATTTGGCGGGACTGCTGGAATTGAAGTTGTTGCCGCTGGTGGTGTCATGGAATCCGGCGCCATAACCCGACCCGTTGCCAATGGCATAGATGGCCGGATTGAGAAAGCCGACGGTTGCCCGACCGGCGGCCGCGGCCTGCTGATTCATCAGAGCGGTGAAGCCCGCCCACAAGGGCGCCGCGCAACTGGTGCCGCCGAAATTGCCCGATCCCCCGTTGTTATATTTGACGTAAACATTGTCGCCGGTCAGAGCCACGTCGGGAAGATTGCGCTTGGTCGTGGAGCCCTGGTTGGTGGCCATGCTGGTGGATTGCTGCCAACTCGGAATGGCATAGTAAGTGCTGCTGCCGCCGCTGCTGCCGACGCCGCCACCCCAGTTCCACACCTTTTCCGAGACATACGAGCCGCCGGCCCCGGATGTTGTTAGGGTCGTGCCGCCCACCTCCGTGATGTTCGGGCTGTCCGAGGGGAAAGGAACCGAGCCGGTGAAGGCGTCGGAGTCGCCGGTGGCGTTGAAAAACGATTGCCCCTGCGAGGCCATCTGTTGGAAAATCACCTCGGCCGCGCCGCTCGGGCTGCCGCCGCCCCACGAGCAACTGATTTGTTTGGCCAGGTTGTCGGTGGCCATGCGGTTGAGCAGGTCCACCCACGGGCTGGGGTTGGGAGCTTCATACACATAGATGGCAGACACACCCGGCGCCATGGACATCACCATCTCGATGTCCAGGCATACTTCCCCATTGCCGCTGCCCGGAGTGCCCACGCCGCCATCGATCGGCACGTTGACCAGTGGAATGTTCGGCAGTCCGAACTGCGTCTTGTAGGCGGTTATATCACTCGCATAGTAGCCGTCGAACTGCAGCAGGCCCACCGTCTGGCCTGCGCCTGTTAGAGACGTGCCGGGCACATACGCCGCGCGGAAATCCCCGCCGGCGTAAGCGCCGCTCGGCCCGGAGCCGGCGTTGGGCGTGGCATTGGCCGTGAGGCCCTGCGGTTTTTCCACCAGGTTCGGATGCGGCAGCGAGTAGTTGTCGAGGCCGCTGATCTGCAAGAGGGACACGCCCAGATCGACCGACGGCTCGACGTCCGGCGCGTAGAACGTGCGCGCCTCCCGCGGATGCTGGTAAACGCGCATCGTCACCCCGAAAGCTTTTTCGATGTCCGGGATGGCACCCTCCACATCCACAATCAGCCGATTCGGATGGGTCACCGTCACCGTCAGGCCGCTGGCTTTCGCAAAATCCATCACCGCCTGGTAGTCGGTTTCGGTCGGGCCAAACCTCTCCGTGAACTGCGCCGGCGTCAGATACTGGTGGTAGTTCGGGCTGGCCGGGTCATACAGGTCCTGCAGCAGGCCCTTGAGCACGTCCGGATTGCGCGGCGGCAAACCGATCGCCAGGTTCAAATGGCGCGAGGCGTCAAGCCGCTCCAGCGGCTGCAAGCCCGCCACCGCTGCCGGCACATGCCCGTGCAAGGTTTGGCGGCCCGCGGCCGCCGCGGAGGTCACAGCGGCCGTGGCCAAGAGGCAAAAAACCATCCGGACGACCCGGCTGCCGGGGAGAGGTTTCTTGGCTTGCGATGCACTGATTGGCATGGACTCCGATGCAAAACGGGCTCTGTGGTTCATGGCTGGGAGGGGGATTGGCGGGCTGTCAAAGGGAGTCCGTCCACCTCGATCGGAAGGCGGACGTACTCAACAGGCACTGCGGAGTGTCGCACAGGTTGCGCGCCGCGCCAGCGGGAAACTTCTAACTGCCAGAAAGAAGAGCATGCATGGCAACGGGCCAGGATTGTGCCCATGGAGACGCCTTGCCTCGTGGGCGCGTTGGTGACAACGCGTTGGGGGTGGGGAGCGCCGGCGTCTCGCCGGCTGTGTTCGGCATCCTGCCGAACCCTCTTCAAGCGCATGCGGGACTCGTCCCCCCGCATTCTGACAAATGCGCCTACGGGGGAGCGCGTTGCGCCGCCGCTTATTTTGCAGCGGGCCGCTGGCCGGCGTGGCAGTCGCCGCAAGCAACCGTGTGGATGTTGTGCTTGCTTGCGCTGGCATGGAAGCTGGTGTCCATCTGCCCGACATCAATGCCGCAATGTGAGATCGCGGGATGGCAGGCGGCGCAGGAGGCCTTGGCGGAGTTGGAGTGCGACGTGTGGCAATCGAGGCAGCTCAAGCCTTCGTGCACGCCGCTTGGCGTGCGATCATCCGCCGAACCCACCTGGCGGAACGCGTTGGGCGCGTGGCACTGCATGCACAAACGCTGGCGCGGGTCGGGCGAGGCTCCAACGGGCTGATCGCCGCGCACCAGCGGTGTGCTCGGCAGCACGTCGTCGGCAAACGACGTGTGCTCGCGCCGCACATATAACTGGGCGGCGCGGAAACCCGCGGACGGCGAGTGGATCCGGTGGCAGGCCAGGCAGGGGATGGCCGGCTGACTGGCCTTGGCCGAATCGATCAGCTTCCATGGCCCCGTGGTTGAGCAGGGTGAGACGAGGTCCTCGATGTTGCCATTGAAGAACATCCCATGGCAGCGCAGACAATCGGGTGCGAGTTGTTCGGTATGGTTGTGGGTGGGATCGAGGAAAATCCGCGCATAGCTTGCCGAGTGGCGGCTGCTCTGCCAGTCCGCGAAACTCTGCGGATGACACTTGCGGCAGGCGTCGTGCACCGTCAACAACTCGCCTTCTGTTAGATGGATCGGCTGGTCCGGCGCGCGCCGGAAATGTTGCACCACGCGGTTGACGTGCGCGCGCAGCGCATGGGCGTCGAGGGTCAGCGACCCGCCGTGGCAGTTGCGACAGTGGAGGCTGCTGTGGGATGAACCCGCCCACGCCGAGTGCGTGCCGGCCATCTCGTGGCAGGACGCGCAGGTGTCGTTGGGATTGCCAAAATGAAACCAGGCCATGCCCCCGGCGCTGCCGGCCAGCAGAAACACCACCGGGACCAGCGCGGATGTTAGATAAAGTTTGCGGCGGCGGTTCGCGCTCATCGGAACCCGCCTCCCTTCCACCCGGCCTTGATCGAATCGGCCACCCGGTAGGCCAGCGCCATGATGGTTAGAACCGGGTTGAACCCGCCGTTGGTCACGTGCAAGCTCGCATCGGCTATGAACAGGTTGTCAATCTGATGCACCTGGCCGAAGCGGTTGGTCACCGACGTCGCTGGGTCGTCGCCCATGCGGCAGGTGCCCGCCTGGTGCTGGCCGCCGCTCAAGCCCAGGCTGCGGCCCGGGCCGTTGCGCCAGACGCGGGTGGCACCCATTTCCCGGACGATGGCCTCCGCCTTCTTTGATAGAAAATCGCCGAGTTGCAGGTCGTACGGATGGCGCGTGCCCGACAGCCGGCACACCGGAATCCCCCACGCGTCCCTGACCGCCGGGTCCACACTGACGCGCGCGGCAAAGTTGGGCATTTCCTGCACCGGCCCGATGAGGCGCACCAGACGCTTGTAGTAGCGGCGCTGGAAGTCCTTGTGCGCCTTGCCCCAGCGCGCCTCGCCGGGCGGCCGGATGTTACAGAACAGATAGGGCAGCGCGATGAATTCGTTGGCCAACATCCCGCCGCCCACCAGGCCCGGATTGTGATGGTTGAAATCACTGATGGCAACCGTGGCACCGGGGCCCGCCTCTTCATATATCTCCTTGTCTAACAGTCCGCTGGCGCCGACATACAGATGCCCCTGAAGATTGCGGCCGACCCAGTCGTTGTTGTTGCCCGCTCCGTCGGGAAACAACTTGGACCTGGAGTTGAGCAACAGGCGGGCGGTCTCGGTCGCCGAGGCCGACACGACGACCAGGTCGGCGGGTTGCTCCACACCCCTGTTGTTAGAATCGGAGTAGCGCACGCCGCGGGCTCGGCCATGCTCGTCGATGATGATTTCGGCGGCGACGCAGCCGCTGCGCATCTCACAATTGCCGCTGGCCAGGGCGAGCGGCAGCACCGTGTTATGAGTGCCGGCCTTGGCATTGACGGGACAGGCAAACCCGACGCACGAGCGCATGTGAATGCAGGCGGGCCGGCCGTTGTAGGGCACGGAATTGCGCAGCATCGGGATGGGAAACGGATGCAAGCCCATGCGCGTGGCGGTTTCGGCAACGAGCCGCCCCTCTTTGTTGAGAGGGAAGGCGGGCATCGGGAACGGCTTGTTGCGCGGCCCGCAGAACGGGTTGTTAGTATAGTCCCCGGCCACCCCAATCTCATACTCCGCCTTTTCGTAAAACGGCTCCAGCTCGTCATAACTGATCGGCCAGTCAGCGAGCGTGGAATCCTTCACCTCGCCATAGGTCGAACGCAGCCGGAAATCCTCCGGCATGAAGCGCCATGCCATCGCGCCATAGCTCACCGTGCCGCCGCCGACGCACCCCGCATTGTTGTTGTAGGCCCAATCGCTGGGCACCACGACGCGCGTCGATCCGTCGCCATCGACCACCACGCGGCGATACCGCCGGTCGTCGGGACCAAACGGGTTGCCGAACACCGGGGTGCGCTGGGAATTCAGCTCGTCGTCGTTGTGATCATCATAGTGCGGCCACCCGCCGCGCTCTAGCAATACGACGCGCAGTCCCGCTTGCGCCAGTTCCTTGGCAACAATCCCGCCGCCCGCCCCGGCACCGACGATGACCACGTTGACTTTCGGGAGGGACATGCGGGATGTTTGCTAGACATTCAGCCGGGACGCGCGGACCCAGAACGGTTCTGGCCGATGAGATTGGGATAGGCCAGGCCGAGCATGCGGTAACTGAGGTAATCGCGGTTGCCGCCGTGGCGCGGACTGCCATAGAACCCCTGCCGCGTGTGCTCAATGACGAGATTGAAAAATCCCTGTTGCGATTGCTCACCCCAAATTTCCGGCGCTGCCTTGCCCGCCTCGATCAGGCGCAATGCGGCGGTCTGCTGTTCGAAGCCGAGTTGTTCAAACGGCGTCTTGTATGCCTGCAGGCAGGTCTTGCCAAACGCTGCCAAGCCCTGGCGATAGACCGGTTGTTGCTCGGCGAACACGCCGCAAAGCTGGCGGTCGATGTAATGAATCACCCCGGCATCCGTGGCGCCGGGCGTGTCGTCGCGAGGAATGATTTGCTCGCAGATGGCGATGAGCAAGGTGGCCTCCGGCTGCGTGAAGAAGCGATACGCGGGTGGCTGATTGCGACCCCACCGCGTGAGCCCGACCGAGGCGCCAAACCCGACGCCGGCCCCGAGGATGCCCGCCGCTGATAGCTTCAACAGCGCGCGGCGCGACAGATGGTCGAGCGTGGCGATTGATTGCGTTGCTGAGGTGGGAGTGTTCATACGCTTACTCTTGAGGGCATGAGGTTGAAATGGATCGGGGTCACTGTCAAGCGGTGACTGATCGTTGGTCACAACGCGTCTGGGGTGGGGAGCGCCGGCGTCTCGCCGGCTGTGTTCGGCATCCTGCCGAACACTCTTAAAGCGCATGCGGCCTCGTCCCCCCGCATTCTGACCAATGCGCCTACGGGGAGATCTACACGCCGGCTGAAGCTAGCGCTCCGTAGGCGCGTTGGTCACAACCCATCACCGGCCCTGCTGCAACACACTCCAGCGATGGGTGGTCACCGGCACCTCGAACCAGCCGTTGTCGTCGTGGCGGCCATTGAGGATGGCTACGGCGCCGATGCCGGGTTCGGCTTGAATCCAGCGTTCGTCGCCGAGATAGGCGAGGATGTGCACGCCGCTGGTGGTCACCGCCAGGTCGCCGGGAAGCAGCGTGGCATAATCCATCTGTTTGATGGTGCCGTGAGGTTCCAGCGCAATCGTATAATTGCGATAGCCCTCGCCCAAGGCCCTGGCGCTCGCGTCAAACGCCCACTGCCGGACAAACTCGCGCAAGGCGCCGCCGTCCAAATGGCGGAGGCCGTAGCCCAGAAGCGCGCCGCGCAAGGCTTTGCGCGGCAGGCCCGAGCAATCGATCCCGCGGGAACCCTCGCCGCCCCAGACGTAGCGGGTGCCCACCAGTTGCTTCATGCCTTGCACGTAGGCGGCACGCAACTCGCTCTCGTTGATCGGCCGCGCCGGCAGCATGAAGGGCGCCGCTAACAGAACAGTCGCTGCCAGCCAGCCGAAGCGCAAAGGTTTGCGCCCCCAGACCAGCACCAGCGGACCCAGCCAAGCGCCCAGCAGCGATGCCAGGAACGCCACGCGGTACAGTTTGTCGAACACCGGATTGATCTGGATGACGAACAGTCCCAGCAGCGCGCCGATTGTTAGTATGACGAGCAGCCTGCGCCACGGGGACAAGCGGGCCTTCGGGGAATGGAGAACCGGCGGGGTTGGATCAATCACGGATTTGAAATTTGAAATTTGAAATTTCAGATTTGGGATTTGGGATTTCAGATTTGGGATTTGGGATTTCAGATTTGGAATTTCGCCTGTTCTAGCAACCGCTGTCCCTGATGGCCTTGAAGATGGCGAGGACGTTTTCGATCGGCGAGTTGCCTTGGATGTTGTGTACCGCGTTGAACACGAAGCCGCCGTCCCGGTTGAAGGTGTCGATGCGTTCGCGCACCTCGCGATAGACCGCCTCGGTCGATTCATACATGGTGTGCTGGGTGTTGATGCCACCGCCCCAGAAGGTGATGTCGCGGCCGAAATTCTGCTTGAGCTTGACCGCGTCCATGCCGGCGGCGGAACACTGGACCGGATTGAGGATGTCGAAACCGGCCGCGATGAACTCCGGGATCAGGGGGGCCACCGCACCGCAGGAATGAATGAAGGTTTTCCAATTCGACTTGCGGTGAATGAGGTCGTTGAGTTGTTTGTGATAGGGTGCAAACAAATCACGATAAGATGGTATGGAAATAAACAGGCTGTTCTGTGTGCCGAAGTCGGTGCCGGTGGTCACCACCGCCTGAACGCGGTCGCCGAACATGTCGATGAGCGTTTCGAGGTTTTTCAGGGCATACTCACATTGTTTCTCGAAGATGGCATGGACATAATCCGGGCGGGCGGCGGTGGTCATGTACCATTCGCCGATGTCGCGGATGCCTTTGGGATGTTTGAGGAACGGCGCGGGCACCAGCGCGATGTCGCCGAATGCGGTGCCGGGCGCTAACAAGACCACGCCCATGTCGGTGGCATTCTTATCCAACCACTCGACCTGGCGCTCGTAATGGGCGATGTCCTCGGCTGTTAGGAGCCCGAACTCCTCAAGGTTGTCCTCGGGATTGAGGTGGTCGTCGTCGATGGGCTCCTGGCGGATGAGCGTGTCGAAGAAATACGCACCCTTGGGCATGTGGGCCGACGGTGGCGCGCTGAGGTCGCCTTGGGGATACATCAGCCATCCGCCGTCCTCCGCGGGCGTGACGTTGAAATCCCCCGGCACCAGGCATGGCGTGCCGTCAAACAAGGTGAACGGTTTCCAACCACTCGCCTCGTAGCCGAAGATATTCTTACGCGGCCACACGCCGACGATATCCACCGCCAGCGCCGCCTGGAGTTCGGCGTCCACCTCCGCCAGCATCTGATAGGGCTCGTGCACGCGGGCGGGCGAGGCACCGGGCCCTACGAGCCGTTGCTTGAGTTGGTGGACGATGGAGGTGTGAATGCCGGAGATCCAGGTGCCGCCGAAATCCACGCAGACCCGGTCGGGCTGGCGGTGGTTCAAGGTCGTGACGAAACGTTCGCGGGAGGTCATGGGTGGTGATGGGGGTTGTATTGTTGTTATGAGGGAGGGGTTTTCCAATTGAACCCGCACTTGGGAGCTGCACGAGTGGTTTGGTTTAGAATTGACCACAGATTACACAGATTACACAGATTGCGTGAGCACTTTACGCTTCATCTTTTGAAGCGCGTGTTGATATCCTAGCCTCTTCATAATCTGTGTAATCTGTGTAATCTGTGGTTCAAATATCGGTTTTCGGGCTGAAGTGCCTAGCGCGGGTCGGTGACGCGGCCAACAAACAGGCACGCGCCGCTGGGGACATGTTGGATCGCAAACAGGAACGGGCGGTCCACACGCACGACAATCGGCTTGGGCTTTTCTGCGAAACCGGCGGCCCTCGCCATGCCTACGGCGGTGGCTGCGGCCGCCTCGGTGCCCTTTTCGTCGAGCGCCAGGAAGGTCTTGTGATACACCTCCGAGATATATAGATAATCATTAGGCTTGCGCGGTGCCATGCGCTCGAAGTTGGCCGTGCCTTTCGGTTGGTCGAAGGCGCTCGGCATGCCCAGCGAGCGCAGCACGTTTCCCAGCTTGAACAAAGGCGGCTGCAGCTTGAACTTGGGCAGGTAAAGATCAAGTTCGGCAGCGCCGGGCTTGGCGCAGCCGCTGAGGATTTCCGGGGTCAGCTTCGCCTCCAGCGCCGCCAGCCCATCCTTGGCATCGGGCAGCAACACGAGAAATTGCATCTCGCCCCCGGTGTAGGAGATGGTGATGATCTGATAGCCGTCGCGCTTGGCATAGCCCATGCTCCCTGTCCGACGCATGGTGGGGACGTTCACGGACTGCTTTCCCCCAATCGCAAACGGCAACTGTTGGGTGGCAACCGCCTTAAATGGCACAGCCCACGGTGCCTTCATATAGATCGCATTCACGAGCACCAGTGCAGTCTTCTTATCCAAGGCGTCCGCCGGGATCAGGTTGCAAATGCGCCTGCTTGTCTGTTCCTCGACCCAAGCATTGATCCTGAGCCGTTCCTGCGGGGCTTTGTTGACAAAGTCCATCGTCTGCAAGGGCGCGCCATAGTTGTTCTTCACGAGGTCCAGGAATGGCTGGCGGAAGTCATATCCCTGCTGGCCGAACAGCCGGTTCGCGACAGTTAGGACGATCGGCTCGCTGGGTCCGCCGAATTCCTTGGGGCCCTTCGCTAGCGCCGTCGTGGATTTCGTCACCTCGTCGAGGGCTTTTTGCAGGTCGGCGAACGAATGGTGCAAGGCGGCCTCGTCGGCCGGATAATGCAGCACCTTGGCCATTTCGCTGTGCGTGTCGCCCGCCGCGCCGGCGTAGGTCATTGCCAGGGCGGCCTGGATCGAATAGGGCGAGATGAGCGCATTTTCGTTGGCAGCCGTGCCTTTGGCCAGGAGGTCGAGGCCGAGCGCGTTGACGGCTTGTGCGGCGGCCGACTGGCTGTCAGCGGCTGGCGCAACCGTCGAACTTGCCAGGCACATGGCCGCAAGACACACGGCTGCTAGGCTCTGACATCCTGACCGCTCCCGGGAAATGCTTGTGTTTGGGCAAACCGCATGGGCCTGTTCGGATCCGGGCAGGATGCCCGGACCACGGTGGCGCGGGCATCCTGCCCTCTGCCAAGCCGCACTTGAGATCATTCCATTTCCCCCGGGGTCAGGATGTCTGAGGCATGTGTTCATTGGAGTTCAAGATGAGAAAAACTCAATCACCGTCGGATGGGAAAACGTGTTGCGTGCGGCGCAGGCACGCGTTTTCACAAGGCGCGACCCTTTCGGAAGGAGGCCAACAAGTCAAGGGATTTTCAGCGGTTTGCAGCGTGACGGTTGCATGACAAGCAAGTGAAACGATTCCGTGAAGCCGATAACCTGTGGCAGCGTTCAATGAGCGGTGGCCTCCGGCCGCCGTTGCCCATGGTGAGCCAATGAGTCGAGGCAAGCCGCTTCCCTTTGACCCATCATGGTCTCGGGCGATTCGGAGATCGCCCCTCCCAATATCCACCGCAAATGTCCAGTCTTTGAACACCGCGCCTGGCAGTGCCCGGCCTTTGCGCGCGACGCTTCCGGCGTTAGCGTTGCCACCGGCCATTCTGCGAAGCCCCCGCCAGCATGGATCACCCCCACCGAACCCATCGCCATGCCAACCGCCGTATTTCCTGATTCCGCTGTCAGCGTCAAACCCCTTGGCCGCAACGCCGCCAACTCGCCCGCCCTGGCGCGCCGTGTGATGTTGTTAGTCGGCGCCGTGCTGGCGACTGCCGCCTCCGCCTCGGCGGCGGTGGTGGACATCAGCACCATCCTCACCCCTGGGCCGCAAGGCACCTCGCAAGGCATCGTCATCGACACCGTGGTTACGACGGGCAATACCGGCCGCCTGGTGGGATCGACCCAGACT
>Ga0073936_10006492_pt1 | contig 15413 bp, 9 predicted proteins | sample AliMusrvi5mmetaG_FD_87041 | JGI IMG/M metagenome (GOLD analysis project Ga0073936, IMG submission 87041) | Freshwater lake bacterial and archeal communities from Alinen Mustajarvi, Finland, to study Microbial Dark Matter (Phase II) - Alinen... | ecosystem: Environmental > Aquatic > Freshwater >... | reverse complement strand
GGTCGTGGAGGATGGGGATTCAGCCGAGAACTCGGCGATCACGTTCCAACCGTCATAAAGCCAGCGTTGGCTGGAGAGGAAGGTCGGAATCGCCGACGTGCCGTTCTTCCAGGCGTGGCGTGCGATCATCCGGCCCATCCAGTCATAGGCATAGGTGATCCTCACATACGGATGATTGACGCCTGTGGCCGTCGCTTCGGAGGTGGTTTCGATCCCGGTCAGGCGGTTTTCCGCATCCCAGGTGTACACCCAGCGGCCGTCGTCGGTCAGATTCCCGTCATTGTCATATTGGGGCGTGACGGAATGTTTGGCATACCAGAAGTGGTTGGTCATGGTGGGCAAACCGGATTGCGTATCGCGCTTGGTGACGACATCCTGCCAGACGGGCGTGCTGGAATTGGAGGCGGTCAACTGATCATAGAAGACTTCCCCGATCCGCAGGGCGGTGTCATCTCCGACTTTGACCACATACGGCACACTTCCGTCGTTCGCATCGTGGGTGGGTGCCCGTCCGACGGCCGTGCGGTTGCCGCCGGTGGTGATGTTGGAATAGCGGTTCGCGGAATCCGCCGTGTAACTGTGATCTCCCAAAACGGGCGAGGTGCTGGCAAGCCGGTTGCCTATGTCATCGAAGGTGTAGCCGGTGCCGAGCGGTTCGATCTCGGACGTGGTCGGGGTTGTGGTCGTGACTCCTCCAGTTGTTGTGGTCTTGTCGTACGTGAGGTAACGTTTCGCGGAAACGACTTCGGACCGGTTGTTGTAGCCGTATGTCCACCAGTTTTTCCCGTCCTGGAACGTGTTCCTGACCCTGCGGCCCAACGCGTCGTAGGCGTATGCGTGATAGGAAATCGCGCCCGCGAGCGTGGTGCTGTCCCACATTTGGTCGGACCGGATGCCGAGGAGCCTGCCGGAGGTATCGTGGTATCGGTTGTGCCGGAAAAGGAAACCTTCGGTCGCATAACTGTCCGTCCTGGCGACGAGCGATGAATTCGTTTCGTATGAATACGTGTGGGCTTCGCCTGTGGTGTTGTCCTGGATCGTGTGCAACAATCCGGAGTCGCCGTAATAGCCGTATTGGAGGGTCCGGACCGTTGTGGCGTTGGAGCTGGAGGTTTCAACAAAACCCGAAGGACGGCCGGATCCGTCGGGGTCCGCGTATCTGATGCCCTTGCCCGGCAGGAGTGTTCCGGAAGTATAATAGCGGGCGTTCAGGGTGCCCTTGCCCGCAAGGTAGCTGAGGGTTTCGGTGCTCTGGATTACCGGAGTGCTCCCCGGGATTGTTTGGGTAATGGTGGTCGGACGGCCCAACCGATCAAGGTCGGCGAACGCGACATTGGGCGTGCCGGAGTTGACCGGATAGGTGATTCCGGTCAGATCGCCGAATCCGTTATAGGAATAGGTGGTGGTCACGCCGCGCGCCCAGGTGCGCGTGAGGACTCTCCCGGCCGAATCATATGCGTAGCTGGTGGTGTGGTTGCCTGGGTCCGTCTTGGATGCCAGCAAGCCGGTGCCGCCCTGATAGGTCCAGGTGGTCAGGCTCCACGCGGATGCATTGGTGGCGTCCCTCCACGTCTTCATCGTGTTCCTGGCCCCGTAGGCGTCATATCCATAGGCCACCCGGTGAGTGGCGCTGCCGGATTCCTCCGTGACCTGGCCCAGGGCGGAATACTGATAGGTGGTGGTCCCTCCCAGCGGATTGATAACTTGGAATAGCCTGCCCGCCGCCGCAGTGTTCGCCGCATAGTAGCTGTAACGGGTGGTGTTGCCAGTGGGATCGGTCACGGACACCAATGCGCCGCTGACCGGATCGTAACTCTTGCGGGTGATTGCGCCGCGCGGGGAAACCTCCAAGATCGGCTGACCCAGGGGATTGTAATACCAGCGTGCGGGAGTGGTGTGGTCATGCCCGGTCTGCGCCACTGTGAGGCCATTGACGATTGTCGTGACCGCGTTCTGGGTGGCGCCATTGGATGCCTCGGTGCGGGTGACGGTTTTGCTGCCGATATCGACCTCGGTCGTGACCGTGGTGGTCTCGCCGCTAGGGGAAATGCTGATGGTTTTCGCGGCGACGCCGGCGGCCGGCTGGCCCGACAGGCATCGCTTGGTGATGGTGGTGATGGCGGATTCGGCGGAACTGGCGGTATCGTAGGTCTTGCGTACGGATACCTCCCACCAGTGGTGACTTTGGTCATCTTCCTCGACATAGGCATAATAGCTGCCGGTCTCGGTCACCCGGTCATTGGACGCCGGAAACAGTGGGGGTTTTTGGTGCCCATCGCTGTCCACATGGTAGCCGGTATAGGTCGTCGAGGACGCCGCATCCGGTTTGACATACAGGATGGTGCCCGCGGGAGAGGTGCTCGAAGTCATCCGGTGAGTTCCCGGTTCATAGGCGAATGAGCCTGTGACCGTGGCAGGGTCGGATACGGTCGGACTTGGCGATGTGGTGCTGAGGACGCGTCCGGCCCAGTCCTGCACGATAGTCTTGTAGCGGGGGGAATTCTGGAGATTGCCGACGCTTTTGGTTGTGACGAGATTGCCCGAGTTGTCCCAGGAGTATGCGTATTGCTCCGCCACCACGGCGGAACCCATGATGGAAACCGTCCGGCCGTCGATATTGCGGGTGACCTGGCGGGTCAGGCCTCCGGGCAGGGTGGTGAGGGTCACAAGGCCGTCGCCGGAATAGGAGGTGCTGGTGACCGCGCCCGAAGCGTCCCTCTGGGAAACGGGCCGGCCCGTGAGATCCGCGACACTCACTTCCGTGCGCCAGAGATCCCCGGCGGACACCTTCGAGGTGGTAGCCCGGCCCCTATAATTGTAATTCGTCACGATGACGGGCTGGGCGTCATTATAGGTTCCGCCCGCCACGCCGACGCGGGTCACTGACGCGATCCTGCCAAGGGCGTCGCTCACGGCACGGGTTTCGGTTCCTTGTCCGTCCCATGTGACCATGTTGAGATCTCCGCCGATGAAATCCGCCTTCTGATGGGCGATCACGCGGTCGTCCTGAGTTGTGGTGACCTCCTTCACCGAGCCATCGGCCCAAGAGTCGTAAGTGTACGTTGTGGTGGTGGCGTCACTCCATGTGGTCCCGGATTTGATCGAAAGCGTCCTGGCATACGGCCGCCCCCGGTAATCACTGATGACAATCTCGCGGGTCGCCTCGGAAGCTGCGGGAGCGCCATAGTTCGCAATCTTGATGGTGATGGACCGGACATCGGATCCCGGATTGGCAGTCGTGGAGGTATTGGCCGCGAAGGTGCCGTTCGTGACATGGCCGAGTTCGTAGCCCGTCACATAGCCGTTGCCTTCGTCGTCAAGCGAGCCGAAAGGAGCACCCACCCACGGGCAACCGGAAACGGGAGCGCCCAGGTAGGTGAGCGATGTGGACGGGATTCCTTCGGTCGAGGAAGCATGGTCCGCCGAACATTCCTGGCGGATCTGCCCGGAGGTGGGTTGCCAGTATGAGGTAAGGCCCGCGTTCCCGAGCAAGGCCACCAGATCATCGAGTGTCGCCAAGTTATCGATTCTGGTCCAATCCCTGATCCTAACCGAGCCTCCGGGTTCACAGGTGGTTTGACGGATGAGTTTGCGTCCGGGACCCACAACATCCGACAGGACGGTAGGCAGGTCATAAGTCAAAACCGTGGACTCGGAGTTGGCCGATGTGGCTGTGGCCGGGTCGAATGCCTGACCATTCCAGGGCCGCAGGGTCTCCTTGAGCAGGCCTCTCCATGAAGGATCGCCATTTGCCTCGGCTCCCGAGTAATAATGGTAAACCTCGCTGGATCCGTCAGGCTTCGTGACCGATTTCGCCCTGCCAAGATATACCGGGTCAGGCACCCAGGTGGTGACAGAACAGGCGTTGTTGGAATTGAGATGATAAACCTTTTCCTCAAGCAGGAACTCCTGGTTCTCCAACATCACGCCGGTTAAGACATCGAATCGGTATTGATAGAGCCAGGTGCGTTCGCTCTTGGAAAAAAGGACCCCGTCGCGTTTCACCGTGGTGACGTCCGTCCGCTCCCATTGGAGTTTCGCGGTATCAAAGAGGAAAATGGATATCGTATCCTCAACCTGCAAGCCAGCTTCGGATGTGACGCGGACGCCTCCTCCCGCGAGATTCACGACCTCCTTGACATGATCGACTCCATTGGGACCGGTGGTGGTTACCTTGACCCCGCCCAGATGCACGGTCCCGTTTGACGCGATCTGTTCGTAGCGGATCCACATGGAACGGTTTGCGGTTACGACATCGAATTTTTCGGGATTGTCTGTATTCGGACTGAACGTCCCTGCCTCATACATGCTGATCTCAAAGCCGTTGGTAATAGCAAGGACATCGGCCAGACGCATGGAGTTCCTGACTTGGATTTGGTCTCCGCTTGTGCTCCTGTAAACAGTGAGGCCGTTCACATCCGGATCCCTGATGGTGAGATTCGCGATGTCGGCAAGCAAATGACTGATCGGGCCTTGAAGCGCCAGCGACCCGGTATTGAAACCGCCGGATTGCGGGGTGGAACCCAGCGGGCAAATCGAGTCGAGGCCGGCGGCGATCATTCCCACCGGAAATCCGTTCTCTGCCGCAGGCGCGTTCTGATTGTCGATCGGAATGGATGGATTCGTGACCGTCGTGCCGTCAATGCCGCCGCCATCACTGGCGCTGGTGCCGCACCCGCAGGTGTCGGATGACTTCCTGTGGAGCCGGACCTGGAAAGTGACCGTGCTGTTGATGGACGAAGTCACGTCCAGGGAACCGCCTTCCGTCCAGGCACCATAGACGAGTTGTTGGAGCTGCTCATCGTAATGTTGGAAGCGGAGTTCGAGGACCAGGCCGCATGTGTTGCAGGTCCAGAAATAGGCCTTGCTGACGCAGGGGCAGGCAGCCGGGTTTGTTACGACTGGTTCGCAGGTGCCGGTGTAAACGATTTCGGGGAAGATGTCCATGTGGACGTCCCCGGTGTTCGCCGTGCCGACGCCTCCGTCGGAAACCACGGACTGTGCGGTTGCAAAAGGGGGATTGGAAATCCCCGGCGGGATGTTGTTGACCGTGATTTTCTGCGATACCGTGCCATCCGCCGCGACGCTCGCCTGGACTGTGGCGTTGAAGTTCAATTTGATTCCGGTGACGCAGCCGCCGGGACACGCCTTCGTTTCCGACAAGGGGATCAGGGCGGCCAAGGCCGTCAGAGCCAGAATTCCGAGGTTCATCGGGAAAGCGCGTTGGGGGGCTTGGAGAATGGAAGTTGTCATGTTTTCCGTCAGTGGGGTAAGAGATTATTCGGCGGGACTCCAGACCATGATGGTGGTCGCGGCGGCCAAGGGAACGGGGCCCGTCGCATCGACAGCGTTGCCATCGGGAATCCCGTTGCCGTTGGAATCCGGATTGGTCGGATCCGTGCCATGCGCGATTTCCTGAGCCAAGGTCAATCCGTCGCCGTCAATGTCCGCCGCCAGTTGGTAAGCTTCGGCGTCCGTCACGCCGTCATGATCGGAATCGACATCCTCGATCATGACCCGCCAGAACCACTTGTCGCTGTTTTCGTTTTCGGTAAGGGTGAAGGTGAATTCCATATCCGAACCGTTGCCGATGAAAGCCTCTTCGACAGGGGACCAGTTTCCATCGGCGAGGTCCGGCGAGTGGCAAAGGGTGTAGAGTTTGCCGGGAATGGTCGGCCAGGTGATGATGATGGCCTCGGGTGTGATGGGGTCGGATATGCCGTCGCCGTCCACATCACATCGGAACTCCGGTATGTGGATGATGCTCGGTTGGACCAACCCGTCGGGCGGGTTGGGATCGAAAGGATCGGTGCCCGCGATGGCTTCCTGCTCGTTGGTCCATCCGTCGCCGTCCGGGTCGTCCTGGGCACGGTATGGGTATTCGGAGGGGAACAGGCTGCCATGGTTGTACATCTGTTCCCAGACATCGCTCATGCCGTTGCTGTTCTCATCGACAATGGAGTATGACGGCAGGGCGCAGAAACAGTAAATCAGTGAGCTGGTTAGGACGATGCTTCTCACTTGTTTCCTCCTTTCGCGGCGGCGGGCTTTTCGGCGCTCCAATAGTTGAGAGTGACATTCCTGGGCTTGGGCGGATTGGCCTTGAGATCGGCCTCATGCTGGAGGCGGGCGCGCTCCCGGCCCTCATAGGCGGTCTTCAACCGCTGGTATTTGCTGTTGTAAACATCATGCAGCGATTGGATGGGGCCGAGGACGGATGGATCCGCAGGCGGCGTGCCCACAATGATGAAGGTAGCCGGGCCATCAGCGAAATCCGGCATGCCGGGTGGAACAGGTCCATTCCCGCCGGACGCGGAAGCCGCCGTGCCCCGCGTGGTGTCGGTCGTGCTCCATGCCATGACCAGACGGTAGGTGAGGCCGTCGGCGGCGACGATGCCCTGGATGCCGGCAATCAGGGTGAAATCGGCCGACGACCAGAACGTGATCGCTTCCGCCTCGGGTTGGGGCCGGTATTGGACCAGCGTGCGGGGCGGCGAATCCTTGAAGCGGTAAACCGTGGCACCGAGCGAGAGCATGCGCGCGCCCGGATGGCTGGATCCGCTTGCCGCCGCACCATCACCAGGAGTCGGATTGGGAATATTCGCGGCTGGCGGCGCAAGATCAGGCGGAGGGGGCAGCTCGATGGGCTTGATCTTGCGGATGGTGATCGTGCGGCCGCCCTGTTCATGGGTGGTGGTGGCCAGGATGTCGCTTGGAGGCACCACGAACGCGGGCTTGGGCGGAGCGGGAGGCGGCGGTGTGCCGTCCGGGATGTTGCCGAGAATGCGAGGCGTGACTAAAGGAGCGGCAGGGGGAGCCGGATTCTCCCCATCCTGCGAGCGGACGGAAGCGGCAAGGGCCAAGGCAACAACAAGAACGAGCGCGAATCTCTTCTTCATGACTGACATACGGATAGAATCCCGCTGGGGACGGGGTCAATGCGGAAAGCGGAAATCTCTGATTTATTTTCGCCCGATTGCCATCAGGCGTCCGGGATGTTCAGATCAGGAAAAAGATATCTTTCTTTGGTCGGGATTTGGACACCCGTGCCAGGCGACCGCGTGGGCGAAAACGCCACGAAACCGAATCGGATCACGCCAACGGCATGAAGAAATGGCAGTCTCCCCGGTGCATCGGGTGTTCCAATGATACGGTCTGAAGTTCGTCATGCGGGCCGCGCGGGATGCAGGTTGAACCGCCGATAGATCCCGCTCATTCGCTGGAAGTTGCAGCCGCCGCATGCGCACTCCACCCGGCACCAGGCCAAGTGATCGAACGGCAGAATGATGGTCGCTCCGCACGCCTGGCACACAATCGCCTTCTCCGCCTTGTGCGGGCAGTCGCTCTCACAGGGGACCCGGCAGTCAGGTTTGGTGAACAACCCGCACTCGGAATCCGGACACAAAAAATACGTGCAGGCCGTTTCGTCGAGGTCCCGGACGGCGGCGTGCAGACATTGCCGGTGGCCCGGTTCGGCTTTCATCCTCGCGGTAATGTCAACAATGTCGGATGTCATTCTCGTGGCGCTCTGGTTCCTTGATATAGTCCTCAATCTCCGGCAATCGGGTTCCAATCAGATCGAACGGTGCATTCCGGATAATATCAGCGTGACCGGCAAGCGGTTTTGTCCGGCAACCAATACGCAGCCATGTGGGGCCGATTCACAGGCGGCGCGGAAGCGGCGGGTGTCAAACCGACCACCCACCCATGCCCCGTCAGACTCGCCGTGGTTGCCGGGGGGGGAGACAAACTGTTCGAAGGGCAAGGACTCATTTTCTTTCCGCCACATAACACGGATGACGATTGGATAATGCAACTCCGGAATGTCCTTGAGATTAACCGTGCCTAGCTTCGCAACCTGAACCATACAAGTGGCGAATTGCGGACCAGTTATCTATTGATAGACTCCAAACGATTTGCCCAGCGCAAGTAGCAGCACTTTACGTGGCTCGTAGGGCCTGAGTTCTCTTACAATGGCGCATCCATCTTTAATGCTCATCTTAATCAGATTCCAGTCCGACAAATCCTTTCCAAACGGCACGGCATTACTATTCACCACCACCCCAAACTCCTTTGAACCAAGGATCTCTTTGATCGCTCTCAATCTCTGTGCATCTTTCAAGGTAAGCGTCTCATAGCCACCAGGTGGTTGCGACCCTATTTTCTTGAGCTCATCATCAATGAACTTCTTAAACTTCAAAGGATCATCACCGACTGTCTTTGAAAAGGTTTCAAGTGATTTCCAAATGTCGCGAAACAACTTGGGCGTTTGTTCGGGCGTCTTCTGAACAACCTTAGAAAATTCTCCCAATGCCTTCGCCGCTTCTCGATATTCACGGGGGCAATACTTCATCTGTTCATTGTGATTCGTAATCCATTCGCCGACGTTGGATGTGTCATTTGTGTCCTTGGCCATTCTCAGATATCCTGCAAGTTTAGTATCTTTTAACACTTCTGGATTAGGCGCGTCTCCAAGTAAGAACTCCTCTGAGAAGCGCTTCGCCCATGTGGATATCCTGTCCAACTCTTCCGGTGACGGTATCTTGCTAGTCTTGTCATTCTGTTTCCGCGCCTTGGAATTCCCATAACGTTCTCCTGAACTGTCTGTTTGATGCGCCCCATCAGCAGGAAGATTTTGAAACCAACCAGGCAATTCCGCAGCGATTTCCCTGCCGCCTGTCGCTTGCATCACACGCAACCAATCCGTGTCAGTTAGAAACTCCCATTTTCTCGAACTATCGATTGTCGGATTTGAAGTGGCCGCATGATCCCCTTTGGGGCCATCATATGCTTTTCCGATAACAATCGCCCCAATGACGACAAGAACGGCTAGAAAGAGGAGTTTCATAATCAGAGCAATGTCTTTGATTTGTTTCAGAACCTGCCCGGCCCATGGAGTTGTTGAAATTGCGTTCCCATCCGTCATGCGCTCATCGGGTTTCCATGCCGAGACTTTCCATCGCGTATTTCTAACCTTGTCATGCGCATAGAATTCGTCCGCGATACGCTTCATGAAGGGTGCATCATAGATGAATGATAATCGTCCATGCAGCATGTCCTGATGCAGATCGGCCTCGGTTACCTCGCTGCTCCACAGTGTGTCAAGCACCTCGCGGATCGCCTCGGAGTCAGCAGAGGATTGAGGAAACGCGCCAGCGCAGACCAAAAGCTCCGGCCCGGATCTAATACTGTTTTCGGCAACAACGGTTTGTGTTACAGTATGCGAAACGGCGATAACGTGCTTCCAACGAGCCTGCGGATCGCGAGCCTCCGAACTTAAATCCCGCAACTCCGCTTCGGAGTGTCCTCGTTCGTCCGGTGATAGCACCCATGCATGACCGTCGTTACCAACGCGCGGACTGTACAGAAACAAGAATGGCATTGGCTTGCTCATCGCTTTACATTGTTGGCGTCCTATTGTGGACAATGCCAGTCGGGCAGAGACGGCTTCTCGAGTACGCCATCTATGGAGAATTCTATACGGCACCCTCCGTCGTCCACTATACACGGCTGCCTGCTGAGATCTTCCGGGCTAATCTCTTTCCGGAGATGGCCGATAGGTTCCCATTTTTTGAAAACTCGGGAAATGTTCCATAATTGGGTGGCGATTACCACGGGTTCCCCTTGTGAACAGTTCTTCACCCTCACACTCCTGATTCCGGCTCTGTCGTGCGTGGTGCCATTGCGGGGGTTATCCAAGTAATCTGAGTTCCTTGAATCCATGTCGTTCGCCACATACAACTTAATTACGGTTCTTTCCCCCCATCCCTGAGCAGGCGCGCCATTCCATTGGATCTTCACGATGCGGAACGTCAGCGGGCGGGGGACTTCGCGTTCCTCAAGCCACTTCATGTAACTGGTCACCTCCTGCAACATTGATTTCTGAGGGGAATTCTGGATGTAGCCATCAAGTGCATCGTTGTCTTTGTTATCACGTGCGAGGTTGTATAGATACTTGTCTCCTTGGTTCTTGGCATCGGAAACAATGTTCGGAATCGAGTGTATGAGAGTATCGTTCATCGCGTCGCGTCGTCGAGGCGCGAGGAATTGCTCCGCATATTCGACCGCTTTTTTCCAGTTTCCTCCCTGTTGCGACAGTGTTTTGCATCGTTCCGCCACCCGTTCACTGAGGTTCAGTTGAAACTCGGTGAGCAAATTGGGGTCGGGATTGCGTTGAAATGCAGGAAGGACGAGCAGATCGGCCGCTTGCAAGTATTCATCAGCCGCCATGGCTTGTCTGATCCCCGCCGCGAGATCCAGTGTCGAAAGCTTAGCAATAAGAGATTTGCACACTGAATCCGTATCTTCGAGAATGGCCTTCCATTTTTCGTGCAAAGGCCCAGCCAGTGGCACCGTCGGGTTGACTCGTACTTCTGTGACGAGCACACCCAGTTTTTCAAGTTTGGTTTGAACGGCGCGAGCGGATTCAGTATCCGTCGGCCGCAGGTTGTCCAACCCTTGGCTCCAACCTCGCAAGAGTTTCACGAATGCCAGGTCGTCACGAAGGTGTTTGACTTTGGCAACCACTTCCTGGCGTGCCGGATTCCTGCTGGAATTCGGGAAGGCAGTTGCCTGCTTGCTGGCCTCTTGTGCGGCATCAGCAAAGCGTTCCTCGTCGCCAGGACCGGGGCTATTTACCGAGAGCATCGGCAGACAGTCGAAAGCCTGCTTGTCCTTTTCCTCCCATACCTGGTTGGCACGATCCAACGCAGACTGCTTGGGTAGATACGCCGTGCAATAAAGCATGTGCCTGAGCGGGTTGGATCTGCCGTAGTCAACCAACCAAGCGGCTCCTGCCTGCCAACCGGGTCCCGAGCCTGGATTCTTGATACATTCCTCGGCGTAGCGGTGCCCACCGATGTCCACGATTCCTTCCAAAGCAAGGACGGCCATGATATAGATCAGGAGTTGGCGAATAGCTAACAACCAACTCTTCCGCAAGATGACGGTCATTTTCTCCGACTCCGGAGTGGCGGGGTCGAAATGAGAGCGGAGGGTGCTGAAATCCGGTTTCCGCAGCCAGCGGGACCATGGCGGCCGAAACCAGTTGGAACGGCGTTTCAGGGTTTTCTCTTGCTCGGCGATGTCAGAATTGTCGCGTTCCTGAATAACCCAGAGGAAAGGCTGTTCCACGCCAAAAGAACCCAGCATGCCTTTTGCGGGTGGCAGTTCGCGGACTTGATCTCCGGCACATTCACGCCTGACGGCACCGACGGCGCTAACCGGAAAGGATTTGAACCGCCCACCCGCGGCAGGAAGAAGTGCCTTTGCCACGCTGGCATGAAATGGCTGGGGTTCCGACGCCAGAAATTTGTCCAACATGACGCCGGCCTCGCGTTCACCTGATGGGGATGCGTCGAAATGCGGAGATCTGTCCCACTTATTGACGATCATGGCGATGGGGATCTGCCGAGCGGCCGTAGTCGGATTTTTTTGGCAGCCAACATTCAACAAGGCAAACACTCCGAGCAACCCATTCAGGACGGTTTCAAGTTTTGACGAGTCTTGCCCTGGCAGGGGATGCTGGGCCAACACAATGAGACCATCCATTTCCCGCAGTAACTCGCGCAGACTCGCTGCCAGCACGCCATGTGCTTTCTTTGGGTTCAGCAACTCGCCCGAATAGTCGACCAATTCGACATACTTCTGACGCGTCTGGCCGTCCGTGAAACGGAAACGCACCGTCGCTCGTTCATGGAAAGTAGGCGCTGGCCACCTGCCATCCTCCAAGGCGGAGATGGCTTCATTGAGCCATTCATTGCCTTTACACAAATCGGCGTTGCTTTCGTCTTCTACCGCTATCCTGGTCGCCGTGTGGCCGAGAGAGTTGGGATTCCTGGCCATGCCCAGTGCTGCCAGCAGGCATGTCTTGCCCGACGCAATAGAGCCGATGATTCCTATGCGATAGTAATGGCGGGAAGATCCCGGTGGTCTGTTGGGGGCCACCATCGTTTTGGCTGCATCGTCTGCCGAAGGATCAATCGTCTGTCGGGTGGGGGTCTCGTTCATGATTCGGGATTTGCAACGGTTGAATGGCGCTGACGCATGAGGAAATGCAATGGCTTCAGGAATATCCGGCGCGTGACTGGCAATGCCAGACCAGCGGCATAGGCGAACACCCCAAGCCCAAGCCATGCCGCCCAGGCATAAGTACCGGAGAAATAATGCTGCACCACCACTTGCACGACTTTCCTGCCGGCATTCTTGCTTCCCTCTGCAATGCCCCGCAGGGATGACGCGAGGACCTCGCCTCCAAGTTCGGACAACTTTTTGAAGCCCGCTTCGGTAAGATTCCCTGCCGCATCCTGAACCGCATCCGGATCCGCCATCCAATAGACCAACGCGCCCCCAGCCACCCACTTGCCCTCGTTGCCCCGGACATATCGACCGTAAAATTTTGCGGATCGTTCCGAACCATCGGCCAGCAGTTCCCCGAGCCTCGCGAGAGTCGGCTTCCCGGCCACCTCCGCAGGGATCTTGCCGGACGCAACCAGTGCATCGAGCTTGAGAAAGTCATCCACCGGAACGGCGTCGCTAAGACCGAGGGAGGCGAGAGCCGGGGCTCCTCCCTGCCGGGTCAGCCGGGCACGGGTCACGACATCGGGCACAGCCTCCCGCAACCGCCGCCCGCCGCGCAAATAGACAACCGCAACGTCAATGTCCTCTTCCGCCAAATTATCCACGAAACGCAGGGCTTGAAGGTCGCCACCTTCTTTCGTCAACGATTTCGTGAGCATCGTTCGCATCGTGGAGCGGCTGCCCGCTTCCGCTCCGAAGTGACGGGCTTCACGCCCGGCTGCCTCGCCGAGGCCAGGCGATTTTCGGGCAATTCGCACCGCATCCTCGGCCGCGTAAACCGATTCTTTGGTGGCAGCCTTGCCGGTTCCGGTGAATTCACCCAGCACCCGCGACCAGTTTGCCGCCTCTGCCGATAATGATCCCCAGGTTAACCAGATTAGACAGGCTGCCAGGCACCCGCCAAGCCGCGGATGTCCTGGCGTTGTTTGAACGGGTGAAGACTGCATGGCAATGGTTGTTTGATTAGAACTGACCGGTTGCATGACCGCTCCACCAGGCCGACACGTCTTCTTGCCATTGCTGGAAGACGTTCATCGAATTACAGACAACCTGCCCGGCCGGTTCAGACTGCACGACGGTGTTTTCAAGTGTGCGCGTCAGAAAGCTCACCGCCGGGCTTGGCCTGATCACAGCATTCGTGAAGTTGATGAATGCACGACCGTCCTGCCGCATGAAAACCCTGGCTTCCATGCCCGCGAACTTCTTTAGCGGTTCCCTGCCCAGTCCCAAGCGACGGGATAACTCGAAACCGGCTTTCACAGGACTGGTGATATCCACCATGCCGGCATTGACGACGACCTTTTGAATTCTGGAAGGCAGGGATTCCATAGCTTTCTCTGCTAGCATCTGTGTCCATTCGGCCTTCGCCGGTTCCCGTACCAGCTGCTTCACCGTGCGGCACGCGAGTTTTTCGGCGCTTTCCCTGGCACCTGTTTTCAGCGTTTGCTGGAGCACTTCGAGTTCCGGGGCCGCTGTCCCCCCGGACGCTGCGACCACTACGAGGTCCACGACATCAATTCCGGCTCCCAGCCAGTCTTGCGCATCCAGGCGCCTGCCATCAAGTGCTTTGCCTACCAGGCTAACCAAGCTTGCTCCGGGAATCATGTTCGGCTCGTTCGGGTGCAGTTCTTTTCGCAGCGTGCCGATGGTCAAGCTTGATAAATACGCTGCTTCCTGCGGCCAATCGTCACCCTTCTCTACCAAACGGAGCGTTACCGCGTTAAGCAATCCCCAGTTGGCCTTGTCACCAAGAGTCGTTACGAGACTCCGGAAATGCGCATTATCATGATATTGCTGAATCATGCGCGGCAGGTCCAGAACGCCTGCTGCCAACAAGGCAGCCACGACCTCCTTTAACTCGGGTTCTAGCGCTCTGCCACCCGTAAGCATGACAACGGCGTCCATGCCCGCGTTTTCAAACAAGACCTTGGAATCCTCACGTCTGAAAAAATCCCAAAGCAGCGGTTCCGAACCGCACAGGTAAAACACATCTGTCCCTTTGCCTTGCGTTTGCGACATGTGAATGATGCAATCGCGGAAGCGCGGCCAGATCTCCGTCAAGAAAACCCGGCGGAAATCGGGATCCGTATTGAGACGACAACGCAGTGCCGCGCTGGAACTCCCGGCGAAAGTCAGCCGGGAACTGAGTTTTTCGTCGGACATTCCGATCACAGCGGGAGCCATTACCTCATCCAGCCATTTTCCGTAAACCGTGCGGGCATCCGGCAAAATCATGGTGGTCAGATAAGAGAAGAGGCCCTGAAAGGGCAGTGCGGCGCATTTTCTCTGAAGCAAGGAAATGATCGCCGGATGGCGTTTGACCGCAACCGTCCATGCATCCACGTCAGCGGCGCTGGTGCAGAACAGATAGGATGCCACTAGCATGCCTTGGTCCGCTACCGGGGCATCCATGATCGCTTCCCCCAGTGCTTTCCTGTCGGTTGCCAAAAGCACTAAGCCGGAGGTTTCCGGATGATTTTCAAGGAGACTCAAGACCTTGCCTTCCGGCCGGACTTCACGAAGCGACTTTACCTCTTTCTCGATAAACTCCGGCACCAAGTCTTCTGTCATCTGGAGCCTGCGCTCATTGACGCTCCAGTAAGCATCAGCGGCTTTCTGCGTCCATTGCCCGTCAGAAGTCAATGACCGGGTTAGTCTCCATTGGAGGTTGGGGCGAGCTTCGTCGTTCGAAACAGCAGATTCCGGATGTGCCCCAAGGAGAATCCCGGAGGCGGCAATTAGGATCGTTTTGATTTTCATCAGATTCTGCGAGCTTGCGATTACAGAGGAGTCGGAAAGGCCACTGTTTGGAGGTCATCAGAGTCCCGGCTTGGTGCCGTTTGAGAGAATTCAGCACTACCGATAGAGAGGTGTAAAGGTGGAAAGCGCCCCGGTATTGTTTTTTTTCGATGGAAGGTGGCACGACACAACGGTTGCTCGGACGCTTGAGGGCTTTGCGTGTCGCTCGGGGGCTGACGCAGGAGCAGTTCGCGGAGCAATCGGGCATCTCCTACAAGTACTACCAGGCGGTGGAAGCTGGTAGGAAGCAGGACTTGCGGCTTTCGACACTTGACCGGTTGGCGAAAGCGCACGGTCTGGAGACTTGGCAGTTGTTGCTGCCGGGCGGCGGCGTAGAGACCGGTGCCGGGAAAACGAAGGCTCATTCGTTGCAGGCCAAGAGAGCGAAAAACAAGCGGATGCCGTAATGGTGTCTGATCACCTCCGCCACTGCGCGTGGTTCAAACAAAATCCATATGGTGACCGCGGATCTGGCGGATTATGAAATCGCCGCCGATGTCTGGGCTGGAATCATTGCGATCTTCGCCCACCTGCCG